>JAABUQ010010790.1_pt1 | contig 11882 bp, 13 predicted proteins | sample 5560001 | NCBI WGS metagenome assembly JAABUQ01 (sample SAMN10711888, study PRJNA513371) | rock metagenome | isolation source: Antarctica rocks | place: Antarctica: Victoria Land, Finger Mt nord | collected 2015-12-18
CTCCCGGACGACGACCGTCCGGGAGGAGGTGATCACATGGCACCCAACACGCGCCAGACCGGAGCGAAGGCGGCCAAGACACCCCACGGCGACGGTGGTCAATCTCGGGCGGCTGGGCTCCTCACCGAGTCCGCGCTGGACGTCCCGTTCGTGCACATCGTGGACGTGGTCGCGGACGCCGCGCTGCGGCAGCGCGTGCGGGTGAGACGTACTGCGTCCGCGTCTCGGGTCAGGCAGGTGTGGCAGTCAGCGAGCCCAGCAGGGCGAGTGCCTGAGCACTGAGGGACCCGGGTTCTGCGTGGTAGACGACCAGCTCCTGCCCCGGCGCGGCGCGCACGTCGAACGACTGCATCCGCAGCGTGAGCGGCCCGACGTCCGGGTGCACGAACCGCTTGACGGTGAGGGTCTTCCCGCGGGCCTCCTGGCGCTGCCACACGTCCGCAAACTCGGCGCTGTCGTGCAGCAGGTGGTCGACGACCTGGGCGATCCGTGGGCTGTCCACCCAGGCGCCCTGTGCCAGCCGGAACCCCGCGACGGTGTTCGCCGCGACCGAGGGCCAGTCGGCGTAGAACGTGCGGGAGGCAGGGTCCAGGAACACCTTCTCGAGCAGGTTCCGGGAGTGCGGGAAACCGCTGAACAGCGCCGCGCCGAGGGGGTTGCCGGCCAGCACGTCGTAGGCCCGGCCCAGCACGAGAGCGGGGTTGTCCGGCCACATGCCCATCAGCTGCAGCAGCGCGGGGTCGACCTGCTCGATCCCGGCCGTCGACAGCGGGCGGGGGGTCAGGCCGGCGAGCCGGTACAGGTGCAACCGGCCGTCGTCGTCCAGCTGCAAGGCACGCCCAAGCGCGTCGAGGACCTGCGCCGACGGGCTCCGCTCGCGCCCCTGCTCCAGGCGCACGTAGTAGTCGACGCTCATCCCGGCGACCATCGCGACCTCCTCACGCCGCAGACCGGACACCCGGCGCGCGCGGCCCGCCGGCAAGCCGAGGTCGGCCGGCGACACCTGCGCGCGCCGGCCCCGCAGGTAGCCACCGAGAGGGGAAGCGTCCACCGCGCTGACGCTAGCCCGACCCGGAGAGCGCAGTCCTGGGTGCAGCGCTCCTAGACAGGACGCAGCCTTCCTCCGGCAACAGTGAGCAGCCAGTCTGCGACCCGACGAGGCAACGACCTTCGAGCAGGGCAGGAGACGCGATGACAGACGCGACCCCGTCGGGCACGTACGTTCACGATGGCGCCCCTAGCGCGAGCAAGGTGGTGCTGGTCACCGGGGCCAGCAGCGGCATCGGCGCGGCCACTGCGCTGCGCCTGGCGGGCAAGGGGCACCGGGTGGTCCTCGGCGCCCGGCGGCGGGACCGGCTCGACAGCCTGGTAACCCGGATCAGGGGCGCCGGTGGCGTCGCGCAGGCGAGGGAGCTGGACGTCACCAATCCCGCGAACATGCGCGCAGTGGTGGACAACGCCGTGGAGGAGCACGGCCGGCTGGACGTCCTGGTCGCCAACGCCGGCGTGATGCTGCTGTCCCGGCTCGATGCGCTGCTCTTGGACGAGTGGCAGCGCATGGTCCAGGTCAACGTCCTCGGCCTGCTGCACGGCGTGGCGGCGGCCCTGCCTTACTTCCAGCGCCAGGAGTCCGGGCACTTCGTCACGATCGCCTCAATCGGGGCGCACCAGGTCGTCGGGACCTCCGCGGTGTACTCGGCCACTAAGTACGCCGCCTGGGCCGTCACCGAAGGGCTGCGTCTCGAACTCGACCCGCGCATCCGAGTGACCACTGTCTCGCCGGGGGTGGTCGAGAGCGAACTGGCCGACCACATCACCGACCCGTACGCCCAGGAGCTGATGCGCACCTACCGCCGCGCCTCGATCCCGCCGGACACGGTCGCGTCGGCCGTGCAGTACGCACTGGACCAGCCACCCGAGGTCGACATCAACGAGATCATCCTGCGTCCCGCCGCCCAGCGGTAACGATCAACGACGGACCCCATCGCAGAACCTCGGGTAGTGAGACGGGGACCTGCACACGTCGCTCGAGGGCTATCGGTCGGCGGCCTTGAGCAGGTGGCGGGTGGTCACCACGGTCGCGAACTCGCCGTGCAGGTTCGTCGCGGTGACTCGGGCGAGCTCGTCGGCGCTGACGACGGTGCCGTCAGGGGCGCGGCGGTCAAAGGTGTGGGTGGCGTCAAGGGCGAGCAGAACGCGGTGGCCGAGGTTGCCCCCGACCCGCGCGGTGGTCTCGCAGCAGTGGTTGGTGGTGATCCCGGCCAACACCACCCCGTCCAGGTCCTGCCCCCGCAGCCACGCGTCGAGGTCAGGGGTTCCGTGGAAGCACGAGTTGACGCTCTTGCTGATCAGCAGGTCGGGCTCGCCGGTCACAATGGCCTTGAAGCCGTTTCCGGGTTGGCCCGGCCTCAGCGGCGACTCGGGCTCTGTCGAGTCGTGCCGTACGAACACGACCGGCCGGCGCCGGCCGCGCCACTCCGCCAGCAGCGCGGCGATGTTGGACTCGCAGGCCGGGTTGTTGCGCGGTCCCCAGTGGTCGGCGTCGTCGAAGCCTCGCTGGACGTCGACGACCAGCAATGCCGTGCGGTCCAGGTCGGGCAGGTTAGGTGTAGGCAGCTCCATGCGTCTCAGTCTGCGCGGGCCAGGGCGGCCAGCGATTCGGCCGCCGCGCCTGCACGCGCGCCGGGGGAGTGCCGCCAGCGCTAAGTGTTGCGGTGCATGAGGTTGGTGACGCGGGGGTGAGCCGGGGGTGGACGGCAGGACGGGTCTCCGTCGGCAGGATGTGAAGCGCTGACAACACGTCCTGAGCTCGAAGGAGACCCGCGTGAGCCACGCTAACGCCCCGTTGACCCCGACCGGCCGGCTGCGTCTGGTCCGCCGCTGCGCCACCCGCCCGGTTGCCCACGTGGCCGCTGAGGCCGGGGTGTCCCGGCAGTGTCTGAGCAAGTGGAAGGCCCGCTGGGACGCTCTCGGTGAGGCCGGACTTCTCGATCGGTCCTCCGCGCCGCACCGCAGCCCCCGCCAGCTCGACGAACAGATCGTGGCCCGGATCGAGGGGCTGCGGCGGACCCGGAAGTGGTCGGCGCGGCTGATCGCGGCCGAGCTCGCCGGCGACGGCGTCCCGGTCAGCGTCGCGACGGTGGGCCGGTGGTTGGCTCGGCTCGGGCTGAACCGGCGCCGGTTCCTGGACACCGACGGTGAACCGCTGCGGGTCCCTGGGCGGATCATCGCCCGCAACCGGCGGAGACATGGTCCACGTGGATGTGAAGAAGGTCGGCCGGATCCCCGACGGCGGGGGCTGGCGGGTCCACGGCCGCGGCTCGGACCAGCACCGGGCGGTCGACCGGTCCAAGACCGCCGGCGCCCGCCGGGGCTATGTCTACCTGCACTCCGCCGTCGACGGGTTCTCCCGCCTGGCCTACACCGAGCCCCTCGGTGATGAAACCGCCCGCACCGCGATCGGGTTCTGGACCCGGGCGCGGGCCTTCTTCACCGTCCACGGCATCACCCGCATCACCCGGGTCGTCACCGACAACGGCGCCTGCTACCGGGCCGGGGCATTCACCCGGACCCTCGCCGGGTCACGCCACCAACGAACCCGGCCCTACACCCCACGACACAACGGCAAGGTCTGTGAGTATCGGTGTTGGTGGTGCACCGGGTGGTCTGACCCTGGGCAAAGTCTGACCGTGGTGTCTTCCGCTCGATCTGTCGACCACGTCGGTGCATCACCGCAGAGCGTGCCGGCCGAGCGGTCGTGACCTGATAGGAGCTTGGTCAAGAAGCCCCGTCACAGACTTGTCCGTATCCGCTCGGCCGGCCACTCACCGCCAATGCCGAGCGAGCGGAGAGCGAGACCAGCATGACCACAACACCCGGGTCTGTCATCGGTGGGTTTGACACCCACAAGGACACCCACCACGCAGCTGTCATCGCGGTCACCGGCCAGCTGCTGGCCGATCGGCAGTTCCCCGCGACCGCCGCCGGCCACCGCTCAGCGCTGGAGTGGATGCAGTCCTTCGGCGTGGTCGACGCAATCGGGGTCGAAGGGACCGGCAGTTACGGGGCTGGCCTGGCGCGCTTCCTCACGGCTCAGGGCCACCGCGTCGTGGAGGTCAACCGCCCCAGTCGGGCGGCGCGGCGGCTGGACGGCAAGTCCGATCGGCTCGACTCCGAACAGGCCGCCCGGTCGGTCCTCGCCGCCGCGGACGCCGTGCCCAAGAGCAAGTCGGGGCCGGTGGAAGTGATCCGGATGCTCCGGATCGCCCGCTCGACCGCGGTCAAAGCACGCACCCAGACCATGAACGCGCTGCAGGCGATCATTGTGACGGCGCCCGAGGAGCTGCGCGCCATGCTCCGGGACCTGCGCAAACGGACCCTGATCACCCGCTGCGCCCGCCTCCGACCGGAGACCGCGGTGCTCACCGGGCCCGCTTCGCACCCGGACCGGTTGCTCATCGCCGGAGCCAAGACCGCGCTCCGAGGTCTCGCCGTCCGTTGGCAGACCCTCGACACCGAGATCAAGCAGCTGACCGACCAGATCAGCACGCTGGTCCAGGACACAGCACCATCACTGACAGCACTACCCGGGGTCGGCCCCGAGATCGCCGGCCAGCTCCTCATCACCGCCGGCGACAACCCCGACCGACTCAGAAATGAGGCCGGGTTCGCCAAGCTCTGTGGGGTCGCGCCCCAGCCCGCGAGCAGCGGGAAAACCACCGGCCGGCACCGGCTCAGCCGCGGCGGCGACCGCGCAGCCAACAGCGCCCTCTACCTCATTGCGATCACCAGACTCCGGCGCCACGAGCCGACCCGCGCCTACGTCGCACGACGGACTACGGAAGGCCTCAGCAAGCGAGAGATCATCCGCTGCCTCAAGCGCTACATCGCCCGCGAGGTCTACGCCGCCCTCCCAACCACAGCTCAACGCTCCCTCCCCGCTTGACACAACATAGGAGCATCGAACGGTTCAACCGGACCCTGCTCACCGAATGGGCCTACCAGCGGCCCTACATCAGCACCGCCCAACGGACCCTCGCGTTGCACCACTGGCTCAACCACTACAACACTGAAGAGCCCACACCGCACTCGGCGGCCACACCCCCACCCACCGACCACCGTCAACAACCTCCTGAGTCAGTACACCTAGTCACCGGTGGCGAGCTCACCTCTGGCGTAAATCTCCCTGTACTTGGTCGCGCGCCTGCTCGGCCGGCGATTCTTCCGCAGCTGAAGACCTCTTGGAGCCCGAGCGCCGCGGCACCACCTGGCGCTCCAGCCGGTGCCCCGCCGTTCTCATCCTGGCCACGATGCCGACCTGAGCGCTCGGGAGGTGGACCTGGCTGACATTGCCACGAGTCCTCAACCCTGCCCCGCCCGGCTCCAGAGAACGTCGTGTAGACCTGCTGTTGTCGGGACCGTTGGTTGCCGTTCGCGAGCGCGATCCCTGCGTCAAGCCTGTCGAGCACCACGTCTGGGAAGGTGAAAACCAATCATTACTATACCGACCGGCCCTGCCCCGAGCAGCGATACAACGGGAGACAAGCTGAGGGAACTGGGGGCCTTCGAGCAGGTTTTCCACCACTTCATCCACCGCAACCCCACGCACTTCAGCCTCAGCATCCACCTGGACGGTGTGCCCGGGCAGGAGCGGCTGCGGAGCGCGCTGGTCGAGTTGCAGGGGGTTCATCCCCTGCTGGCCGCGACGGTCGCCGGTGGTGATGTCGACGCGGAGGGGAGCCCGACGTTTCGTCACGTCGCAGCCCCGGTTCCATTGGTTACCAGTCCCCCCGGGACCACCTGGCAGCAGGTCGTGGCCCAGGAGCAAGCTCGCCCCTTCGAGACCGCGTCCGGGCCGCTGTGGCGGGTGACGCTGATCGGCGCGGACGGGGCCGGCGCAACCATCCCCGGCACCTTCAGCACCCTGGTGATGACCTTCGACCACCGCATCGCGGACGGCACGGCTGGCGTACGGGTTGTGCGTGACTTGGTGGCCGTGCTGAACGGACGCCATCTGCCGCCCGAGCCGCTGCCCGCCACGCAGGAGAATCTCCTTGATGCTGTGGCCGACGACCTCGGCCCGAGCGGTAAGCCGTCCGGTGATCGCGGCGGCGACCAGACGGTGGGACAGGGCGACCCGCGCTTGGCGATGCCGGGTGCGCTGCGTCCCTTCGACGGCACCGAGCCTGAGGTCACCAACGTGGCCCTGGATGTTGGAGCGACCGCGGCGCTGGTGGGAGTCGCACGCACTCACGGTGTAAGCGTCCACGCGGCTCTGTGCGCAGCGACGACCCAGGTGCTCCAGCGCGCCGGTCGGGACTACGTGCGGATCATCACGCCGGTGGACCTGCGGCGCACTGTCGGCCTGCGGGACGACGTGGCGATCCGGATCGTGCCCACCCGCACCGGCATCGCTGTCGGTAACGGCGAGGGCTTCTGGAACCTCGCTGCGGCCATCGGCGCCGGGCAGACCCCCGCACGTACACCGGCGGCGGTCCTGGCAACTTCGGCGACAATGCAGGCGAACGTTCCTCCGGACCCGGACGCCGCCGAGGCTGGCATGCTGGCGATCGGCAGTTCTGACACATACCTGACGAACCTCGGCGTGGTCGACCTCCCCGACAGCGGTCCCCTGCACGTGGTTGCTCTGGAGGGCCTGGCCATGAGCGTGCACATCGTCGGCGAGCAAGTCCTTGGCGCCTTGACCTACCGGGGCGAGCTGCGGATGACGAACGTCACCCACGCGCCGATCCCGTCTTTCCTGCGCGACGTCGTGCAGGTCCTGCGCGACGTCGCGTGACCACTGCTGGTGCCTGCGCCTCGTCACGAAGCTCAAGCCGGGCACCGCCTGCCCTCCCGATGTCTGACCGGGCGGCGGTGACCGGCAGGGCAGCAGTTGCGGGCCCTGAGGGCGGCAGGCTACCTTTACGTAAACGTGAGCCCGTTCGCTCTTATTGCGGTGACGAGGCGTGCCTCCGATGGCCCCCCATTTCATCGTGCCGTCTAGGTCCGCACCCGTCCCAGGGTCACTCTCTCGGAGGTCATCATGACGACAGAATTGATGCTCGGACCTGGGCAGGGCAACCAGATCCTCGGCGGTGGGCTCAACTTTACGGTCAAGGCGACGATGGGCGGGGGTGGCTTCGCAGCGACCTTCGAGTGCGTCGTCCCGCCGGGATATGACGTCGGGGCGCACGTACATACCGAGGGCATCGAGATGTTTTACGTCGTCAGCGGCGAGCTTGCGATTGTCGCCTTCGAGCCCCTCGACCGCAAGGACAAGAACTGGCGTGACTGGCGCTCGGCATCCGGAGGCCGGTACCTGCGCGGTGGCCCCGGCGCCTTCATGCTCGTCCCACCGGGAACGCCACACGCCTTCGCAAACCTGTCCGAGGAACCGACGACAATGTACTTCCAGTCCTCGATGGCGGCTGGGCACGAACAGTACTTCCGGGAACTGGCCGCGATCCTGGAGGCGAGCGGGGACGGCCCGCCCGACGACGCGGCGATCATTGACTTACGACACCATTACGACATCGAGCAGCTGACCCCGATGCGACCGTCAGGAACCCACTGACGCACGCTCTCGGCCCGCTGCGATCGGCCGTTAGCGCAGAGCCGGAGGCTTTCGGTGGTGAACAGGTCCGAGGCGCCAGTGGCCAAGGGCACGCGCTGGGCGAGGCACTCGTCTGCGACGTAACCGACTGAGGTACAGGGCCATAAAGCATCAGGGGAGGGGAGATTAAGGGCCGCGACTAGGCTTGCGCTTGCCGGCCGCGGTAAGCACGTCGCGGGTGAAACCGTCGGTGTTGTCGAGCCGTGTTGGCGGTCTGGCCCCAGTCGGAGCGCCGCCGCCACGCGCTGGCGGATCTGCTCGAACTTTCGTTCGCCCGCTGCCGCAGGCTTCATGGTGGAGCAATTCCGTCCAGGCTCGGGCGGTGCACCGCAGGAGCTCGTCGAGCGGAATCTACTGGCCGTCCGCGTCGACGGTAGGAGCGCCGCTGACGGGGGCGACGATGCGGCAACCGCGGGTGGCCCGGCGGTCAGGGTGTCGGAACCCATCCTCCGCTGTCCGATCGGTTCGAGCATGACGTGGAAGGCGTCGTCGGGATCTGGAGGATGATCTCCTCCTTGCTGTCGAGGTAGCGGTCGGTGGCGCCGGCGGGGACACCCGCCTCGGCGGCGCTCTCAGGTATCGACGTCCGGTAAAGACCCTCGCGGGAGAAACCGCCCAGCGGCCGCCACGATCTCGGCGCGCTTCGCCTCGCGGCGCTCAACGGTGATCCGGGGCATATCGGCTCCTTCCCACTCAACCGGGGTGCATATGGTCGATAGTTTGCCTTGATACACCGACCATAGTGCTGCGACTCTGAATGGGTGAACGTTCATTCGCTTAAGGCGCTCGAGGATGAGTCCGAGCGAGAACGTTGAGCGGAGTATGAGCCGCGGCGATCCGTCCCACGACACCGTGGCGCCTGCCGATGAAGTGGGATCGCCGATGACGCTGGTCGCGATCGCCCTGGTCAGCCTGCTCGTCGGCGCCTTCTATGGGCTGGCCAGGTCAGGTCACCGGCTCCACGGCGGGTCGAGACCGTCGGTCTCGCCGGCCTACTCTTGGTCGCGACCGTGCTGGCGCCGACATGACGCCGCGCAACCGTAGAGCCGTGGCCTGGTGGTAGCCGCCTACGCGGTTTCCTCGTCGCCGACATCCTGGCAATCCTGGTCTTGCAGCTGCTCAAGAACTGTACACCCGAGCCACCGCTCGCCGGGACGGTCGGTCTTCTGGGGTTCGCGTCCACGAACTGGACACGAACCGGGTGCTCGCCGACGCCGCTGGCACCACAGTGAGCATCGACAGTCGCAGGGTGCTGACGCTACCGCCGCGTAGCCGGACCGGAACGCACGATTTGTACCAACCGGCGCCGCCGCCTTCCGTGATACATCCCCGTTCCACTGCGGATGGCCAAACCGGCCACCGCATCCAAGAAGGAGAAGGTCATGACCGTCCCGAAGCTGACCGTCGCATGCTATCGCTACGAGCACACCGACGCGCTGTTCGACGGCAGCGTCGCCATCGAGGGGTTCGACACGACGCTGGAGACCGCGCCACTGGTGTCGGACATCTTTCGGCGGATGATCGCCGGGGACTTCGATGTCGCCGAGCTCGGCTTGACATACTTCCTACGGATGTGGGACACCCCGGAGTCCCCATTCCTGGCCCTGCCGATCTTCCCGAACCGGAACTTCCGCCACTCCGCTGTCTTCGTCAACAGCGCCGCCGGCATCGACCGGCCCGAGGACCTCGCCGGCAAGACCATCGGGGAGTTCGCCCTCTACGGCCACGACGCCGGGGTGTGGCCCAAAGGCATCCTGGCCGAGGAGTTCGGGGTCACCCCCGACCAGTCCCGGTGGGTCATCGGCGGCACCGACCACCCCATCCCCTCCTTCGACTGGGTCCCGCAGCCGCTACCCACCGACGTCGAGGTCCGCCACGCCGGCGACGGCCAGACCCTCGCCTCGATGCTCGAGACCGGTGAGATCGACGCCCTGTTCTCCGTGGACGTCCCCCGGGCGGTCCTGGCCGGATCGTCGAAGGTGCGGCGACTGTTCACCGACTACGAGACCGTCGAACGCGACTACTACCGGCGGACCTCGATCTTCCCGATCATGCACGTCGTCGCGATCCGCAAGACCTTCCTCACCGCCCACCCCGAGGTCGCCCGCGCGGTGTACGACATGTTCCTCAAGGCCAAGCACCGCACGGCCCAGGAGTACAGCGAGCAGGCCGCCAAGCAGCACATGCGGGTCATGACCCCCTGGTTCAGCGAGCTGTTCGCCCAGAACCTCAAGCTGTTGTCGGAGGATTGGTGGCCCTACGGCGTCGAGAAGAACCGGAAGGCGGTGGACACCTTCCTGCGCTACCACCACGAGCAGGGCCTGTCTCAGCACCTGCTCCGCAGCGAGGACATCTTCGTCCCCGACCTCCTCGACACATGACGCTGAGAGTGATCGGCATCGAAGAACACGTCGTCACCCGCGGGGTCCTCGACGCCGGCCGGGAGCTGGACCCCCGCGACCGCGACCTCGCGTTCAGGGCCGCGTCCCAGGGCGACATAGGCCGCCGGCTGCTCGACGTCGGAGACCACCGGCTCGTTGCCATGACCGCCACCGGACTCGACGTGCAGGTCCTGTCCCTGACCACGCCCGGGCTGCAAAATCTCCCCGACGCCGACGCCGTCAGCCTCCAACAGGCCACCAACGACATGCTCGGGTAGTCACGAAGATGACGGTGGTGGCGGTGTCAGCCAGGCGGGCGCGCTGGTGCTGAGCACGTGGTCCAGGATCCAGCCGATGGCGGTGTCGGTGGTGGCGGGCCGGGCCACCGTGCGCGTGGCCGGGCCGGCCGGGGTGCCACCTCAGCCGTTCGTCTTCTTCTCCGAGGCCAGCAGGGTGAGGTAGGCGGCGCGGGTCTGGGGGCCGACGATCCCGTCGGGTGCGATGTGCTCGCGCTTCTGCAGGGCAACGGTGAGAACCTCCGTCTTGGGCCCGAAGCTCCCGTCGACCACCACCATCCCGAGGCCGCCGCCGCGGCCGGCCGCGACGGAGAGGTTGTCCAGGTCGCTCTGCCAGCCGCGGACGGCCGGTCCGTGGTCCCCTCGGCGCAGGATCGGCTGGGCGGCCGGGGTGGGCGAGCCGTGCAGGGCGGTGGTCATGGCGCTGCGGGTGTTCGGTCCGACGATGCCGTCCTTGGAGAGGTGGGCGTAGCGCTGGAAGGCGCGGGTGGCGGCGGCTGTCCGCGGGCCGTAGACCCCATCGGTGGCGACGTGCGGCACGCCGGCGATCTTCCCGGCGACCCGGTCGATGTCCTGCTGCCAGGTGCGGACGTCGGAGCCGTGGTCACCGACCACGAGCAGCCGGGTCGAGGCGGCGGTGGGGATCTGCGCGGTCTGGGCGGTAGCGGTTACGCCGGGGGTGGCGCTGGCGGCCGGGGCCGCGGCGAGGGCGCCGAAACCGAGCGCGGCGACTGCGGGTACGGCGACGGCGGTCATGATCCTGGTGCGGTTGAACATGATGGGTCCCATCTGTTCGACGTCTCCCGGGGTTCCCCGGAAGCCTTCACACCTTTCGATGCCAGCTCGGACGGTTTGGTTCAGGCCGCGCGAGCGCGGATGGCCGCGGCGGCGCCCGGGCCCGGGCATGGCATCACGACACCTCCGTCCGGGTGCAGGGAGGGTCCGGCCAACACCCGGCACCGTCAAAGCGGACGACCACCGACGCGACCACGACCGAGAAGATCGCCAAGGTGCACGAGGAGAACAACTCGGTGCATGGCTCACTGAAGGTGGGGGCCGAGCTGCGCCGGCAAGGCGGTAGTGGACCGCTTCACCCTCTGGTGGATAGGTGCCGTTTCGCACGACAGCCGCCTTGGGCACGCCTCCGTACGATCTTCAACGAAGCCCGGTTGAGCTCCGTCGGCTGCCGCAACCTCGTCGCGGTCCTTACCCGTTGCCCGAGTGCCTTCTGGGCTCCGCATACTCGCGCTCAGCCTGGTGATCACCAGCCCCCGCCGGTCGGGATCGCACCGATCCTCTTGACGTCCAGGTGTACGAGCTGACCTGGGCGTTCGGTGACGATCCGACGGACCTGGGCGGTGGCTGTTACCCGCTGTAGGCAGCGTCGCCGAGCCGTGAACACCGTCCTCGGGTGGTGGTGCGCGGACCCGGTCGCCTTGTGCGGCCGGGTGGCGGTGACAGCTGCTGCGGTTGAGCGCCGCGTCGTGGCGGGAGCCGGGTGAGGAGCCACGGGTCAGCTGTCGATCCGGGTCGCGGAACTCACCGAACGGGACGTCCAGCTCCAACGCCTGCGGGACGCCGCGCCCACGG
>JAABUQ010010791.1_pt1 | contig 11882 bp, 16 predicted proteins | sample 5560001 | NCBI WGS metagenome assembly JAABUQ01 (sample SAMN10711888, study PRJNA513371) | rock metagenome | isolation source: Antarctica rocks | place: Antarctica: Victoria Land, Finger Mt nord | collected 2015-12-18
GGGGGAGGGGCGGACCGTAAAAGCTTGAGTCGTCTGATATGTAGGGGCCATCGTCGTCTGAGTCTGATGGGGGAAGGGGCTCTTTAGGTGCCATTGGATGAGGAAAGGAGGCTACACGGTGACGAGAGACAGTGATGCGAAGTGTGAAGGCAGATTTTTGAATGTTTACATCGCTTGCTAGCGCCAAACTGGATTTCTTTGATGTAGAGATATCTTCACTCTCTCTTGTGCTCACTCTTCCACTTTCTATGTCAAGTGTCTCAAACTTCCTAGAGATGCAAGATGATCATAGGCGAATACGGAGAATACCTTGAGGTTGGCCTTAGATAAATCGATGTGCATCAGACTCCTTGACTCGAAAATCAATATTGAGATCAGTTCTTATACTCGCTGGTCACTTCATTGGTCACAGGCTCTCACATCTCATGTGACCATTCAATCCGTGTTCCCTGTCTCTCACATTGCAATCGAGACCTTGCCATTCTCATATCACAGGCAAGCTCATCATGGCAGAAGACGGAGTACCGACAATCAAATCAATCTCAAGCTTAATCATCGACTCACCACCAAGCTGCTTAGAGTTCTCACCCTGGCAACGCGATGTCTTTGTTGTTGGCACCTATTCACTAGAAGCCAACGCAAACAAGAACGGAGCACCAACTTCGCAACAGGTTCGGAAAGGGAGCTTGATGGTCTTGCAAGTGAAAGATGATAAAGAAATGTTGGAATACCTTTCTTCTTTTTATTACGATGCTGATCGATCAACAAAGGGTTCTTATGGAAACCTATAGCTTGGATGCTGCCATTCTCGATCTTCATTTTTCCCCAGACCCGCAACATCGCGACTGCTTTGCAACAGCGACCAGCAAAGGGACCGTCGACCTTTATAACTTGAATGTTTGCAATGTGAAAAAACTTCAATCCTTCATAATATGTGATCCGTCAATACTCGTCCTGTCACTCAGCTGGAAGTTCTGGGATTTTTCCAATCCCGTGATAGCATTGTCTCTGTCCGATGGGCGTATCGCAAAGCTGTCATTCAGTGCGTTTGAGCCGACTGTTGAATTCGCAAATGCCCACAGCTTGGAAGCATGGACCACAGCTTGGTTTCGAGACGACGGAGAGAACTGCGGCGACATATACTCCGGCGGCGACGATTCAACACTTTGTCGACGTTGGGAATGGTGTAGGTACTGGTTTGAGACGGGGTGTGAAGTAGGTCAAAGCCCCCCCCCAGCTAATGTGCAACCCTTGCGCGATGTGAAAACCCACGGTGCAGGAGTCACAGCAATTCTACCTCTATCCCTATCATACCAGCTTGAGGGAGGCCAGATTGTTGTCACTGGTAGCTATGACCAACATGTGAGGGTTCTCTTAGTTGAAGACGCAAAACAACGATCGAAACAATTGGCCGAACTCGACTTGCATGGGGGGGTATGGAGACTCGAAGCCTTGAAGAAGCCTAGCTTCTTGACGAAAGACGGGGCCAACTTCAACTTCAAGGTCCTCGCTAGTTGCATGCATGCAGGAACGAGGATACTTCGAGTCCAAAGATCGGCTGAAGGCAAGTGGTCGATTGAGATACTGGCCCAATTTCTTGAGCATGAAAGCATGAATTATGCCAGCGATGCAAGATCAAGTGACGCAAGATCAAGCGATGCAACATCGAGTGATGCGACATCTAGTGATGCGACACCGCGCTTGGCCGATATCGAGGAGACGACGACAGACACTGAAGAAATGATGGTAGTTTCGAGTAGCTTTTACGACAAGAAGCTCTGTCTCTGGAGGATTCCCAATGACAAGGACTAAGCGTCAGCTATTCCTCACCAATATGGAAGGTTCGAACATACCTTGGGCAAACATGGTCTTCAACATTCCGAGACCAAAGGAGGAAGTAATGTCCGTATTTGGCATATTTGTCACAGTCGATAATGACACTTCCTCACCGTAGCGGATCGTGGGAGCATTCAGTCTAGTCAACCACAGCAATGGGTGGGCCTACCAAATAGACTCACACTCCCACTCTCTCCTCCCGTTCAATCCTCTCCCTCAACTCCCTCTTCCTCCTCTCCCTCCACGTCGCATGCAACCCCTCAATCTTACCCCCCATCAAACTCACCCCAGGTCCCAACATAATCATTCCCCTCCTAACCACCACCCCTTTCAACAGCATCTTACACCCAATACTCATCCCCACCCCCACCCCCTCCACACTCCCCTCCTCAAACCCATAAACCCTCGTCCCTGCGGCATCCTGCAAGAGCAATTTATGCGGTCCAAACCCCATCCCTCCCCCGCCACCCCCATCCCCATCCTCAGCAGCAGTAGTCACACGCACAATCTCCCTCCCCTTCGTCCCTTCCCCACGCTCTAGAGCCTCAATCGCTTCAACCTGCTCCCACCGACTCCTTCCCACATCTTCCACATCAAGCACCTGCACCACAATACTTCCACCAAGCCTCCTCTCCTTGACATTTACATCGCCCACATCCGTTGGAAGACATCCACTGGCGTTTCGAGAGAGAGAGGTAGTGATATCAGAGGCCAAGAGGCGGAAATGGGTTGTTTGTACTAGGGCGTTGAGGGGGGTTGTTGGACGTTGGGTTGAGAGGAATGTGGCGAGCCAGGAGGGAGAGGGGGTGAGGTTTTTTTGGGTGGTAAGGTGATTGAGGATTTGGGTGGTGGGGTCGGACATTTTCGTGTGGGATGGGGGGAGGGTTGTTTGTTTATTTTGGGGCAGGACTGGGGGGGAGGGTCGTGAGGAACATGGTGGATTAGTAGGCTGTGAAGGGTGGCATATTAATTGGGTGGCTGAGGCAACGACAGAGCTGCGCGACAGATGGCTGCCATGCTGTGATAAATCCGGCAGGAGACTCCTTGTTACTGTTCTTGTTCTGGTTCTACCGCTCCTGTTACAGTAGATGTTGTCTCCAACGCCGGGTAACACTGGTGCCTTATTGGAGACGGTCAAGTCTGCTCCAAGTACCAGCCTGTTCCACGTACTCCGTACCCCTTCTCTATCTTACCTGACCCTCTATAGTACCAGCTTGATATATCATCTCCCCAAGACCTAATACACCCCCCCTTACCCATCTCCTCCACAGCCCCTCATCTACCCCTCTTCAACCACATCCATGTCCGCACCCTCAACCCCCACGACAACCTCCTCGCGCAACCCCTCCCCCGCTCCAGCCCGTCGCCCCAACCGCGCCGCCCTTCGCGACTACTACAATCTAAAAACCAGCAACGTCACCGACGTCTCCAGTAATGACAACGAAAGCGTGCAGCACGAGGAGGTCGAGGTCAAGGAGAGCGAGCTGGATGCTGAGGGGTTCGATGCGGAGGGATATGTGAGGGGGGTGCTTGCCGGGGAAGGGGTGGAGGGGGTGTTGAGGGTTGAGGGGGGTTTGATTGGTGGTACGTTCCTTGCAATTCCTGACGCGGGGGGAAAGGAGAAAGGGAGCAGGGGTGAGGGCGGCTTGAGTAACGCAGTACTGATGTACATGGGCAGAGATCAAAGGATTGGATGGTGAGAGGAAAGCTTTGGTTTACGACAACTATTCGAAGCTGATTACGGCTACGGATACGATCAGGAAGGTACAGTAGACTCCTTTCATACTCTCGAACGAGAATTCTCCCTTTTCCGGTGGCATTGGCGTTGACTTGTCGGATGTGCAGATGCGGACTAATATGGACCCGTTGACTCCGACGACGTCGACGCTTTCACCGGCGATCTCGCACATAGCGGATGTGACGGCTTCGTTGGCTGCGTCTTTGCAGACTCGGTCGGTGGAGAATGGGAAGGGGGGTTCACAGGGCAGATATGAGGGTGTGACTGCGAAGAGGAAGCAGCGGGAGACTGTGCGGTGGGTAGTGGATGCACCGAGGCGACTGGGGAGGCTGCTTGATGATGGGAGGAGAGAAGCTGCGGAGAAGGATTGGAGTGAGATCAAGGGCTTGTTGGAGAAGTGGAAGGGTGTGGTTGGAGCAGAGAAGATTAGAGAGGAGTGTGAACGGACAATGGAAAAAAGATAACGATGTCTGTGAACATAATTATTTACATTGAACAGGTCCTTGTACCCACCATCGTCGATCTCTCAACATTGGTGTTCTCTAAAGACCGCTGATATTCGGCCATGCAAAAAAAAGCCATCAACTCGTATTACGTTGCATAAAACGTTGAACATCATGCCAGAGCATCCCACCCGGCCGTCATCCAAGGAGCAACCATAATAGCTTTCTGCGCATCACCTATCCTACCCGTACCAACATACGCATTACACAAGTCCCTAGCTTCGAGTGAGCCTCGAGGCGGAACGGCCTTCACAGCTGCAAGGACAGCCATTTCAGCAGGGTAGGGTTCGTCAGAAAGCTCAGCCAGCTGGCTCCAGCCGAAAGGTTGCGAGGGTGCAAGCATGACGGCAGTAGTTGCCTGAGCCAGCTCTGACATCTCCTTCCCTCCATTACTAGGATGGAGTGAAGCTATAGTGGATAGCAATTGCGACGTCTTGCTTTGTTCTTGAATTGTAAGAGAGTCGCGCGTGCGTAGGCTCTCGAGATCGGCCTTGACGGTCTCCAATGTGTCCGGGTCGTCTTCAAGGATGGCAATGGCACCAAGGAGTAGAGTTGCGCCAACATTTTCATGATGATTCTCGATGCAGTCGAGGAGCTGCTCGCGCGCCACGTTGCGCTCCTTTTCGGCGCCTTTTGCCCATAGCACCTGTGACAATAGGCAGATAATATCAGGATTTCCGTGAGTTTCCTGTAGAGCCTTTTTAAACATGTCTATCGACTCATCCATGGATCCTTGATGATGGTACGCCAAACCGGCAGTCATATGCGCCGACAATCGAAGTTTTTGAACCGTCTGGCTAGCTTCGTCTTCATCAGCTGAGAGGTCCAACGCGGTTTCGGCATTTTCTGCAGCCATGTCGAAATCCAATTTTGCAAGCTGAATTCTTGCCAGGTCTGCTTTAGCTTGTGCAAAACGCAGAAGCGTAAGAGTTGCTTCGGAAGCCTCATATTCGACTTCAAGCTTTGAGCATACGAGCTCGAGCTTAGAGTTCGCATCAGCAAAGTCGCCAACCCTTTCTGCAAACAGCGATGATAGATGCTGGAAAGCGAGGCTTGACGGTATCTGAGAACGAAGCTGGTGTAAAGCGAATAGTGGCTGGAGGGCGTCAGCCTTGTTGTTGGTCAGGGAAGATGATATGAGGTGGTCGAAGGTTGACATCGCATAATGCTGCTTGATAACAGTAGAAGAAGAATCTGATACCTCGAAAGCCTGGGTAAACAAGTGTCTCGCTTCATTTGTATCCGCCGACTGAGAGGCCAAAAGCCCCTGTCCTACCCAAGCTTGGGCGTAGTCTGGGTCGGTAGACTGCGCGCGTGTAAAAGCTTCGTTGGCGAGCTGAGAATCACCTTGGATGAGATATAGGACTCCGAGATTTGTCCAGACCTTTGAATCCCTATCGTTCAGGTAAAGACTCCGGATAAAAGAATGTTGAGACACTTTTGGGCTGAGATCCGTGGTCACAATGCCCAAGGAATTCCAGAATTCGGAGTTTCCGGCCTCAAGCTCAATTGCTCTCTTGAAGCATTGAACTGCAGCCTTGAGATACCTGAGTGATTTCCTCTTCCTGGACTGTCTCTCTTCGCTGTTACACACGTGGGCTCGGTGCTCTGTCCAGCCCAGATTGTACCATGCCACAGCCTTGGCGTGTTTGTCGTTTGCACATGCGTGGATTGCTCGTTTGTGAGCTAGAATGGCTGCGTAAATGCTGGCTGTGACTTGGGAAAAGTCGGCTTCATCATCATTGGACATAGCTTGTAAGACGTCCTTGCCAATACCATCCACATCCGAGAGGAGGTCGAAAGTGTCCATGATCGACTTGGTTTTCAGGAGCGATCGTACTTCTTGCAATGGTAGTTTCTCGGCATACGCCTGTACAAGGGAGAAGATAGAACATGCGTCCCCAACAGCTTTCCACAGATTAAATGCATCGCTGTGCTCTTTCGCAAGGCCTCGGGCAATTTTGATGGCTTTGTCCGCACCATCAGCAGCTCGACCGTAGAACCCGAGTTCGATGCTTCGCCAAGCTGCTTCAACAAGTGTTTGTAGGAGAGCTATCTGAACACCATATTCCTTCGGCCTAGAATCAAGTACCTGTCGATAGCCGTTGATTGCTTCTTCCATTTCACCTAGCTCGCGCTTTACGTTGGCAAGCATGTACTTCGAGAACCAAATGTCATCAGCGCGACTCTTCTCGCCCGTGCTCACAAGCTGCTGAGCATTTTCTAAAGCTTTTGTTGCCGCCATGTATCGACCTGAGTTGTGATAGCTTTCTCCGAGTCCGACCCAGCAGTTGTAGTCTGACGGAGATATTCGGAGCGCCGATTGGAACGAGACAGTGCTCTTTGCCCACTCTTGATTATTCAGCTGTACAACTCCCAGAGCAGCAAATGGCCAGCTGATACCCTTCTTCTTCGATCCTGGTGCTCGCTTCATCTTGCCAGATTCAACAACCCGTTGTGCCACTACTTCTACCAAGTCCCATTCGCGGGACTTTGCAAAAGACTTTGCAAGTCGTTCTGCGGCTTCGATTTCGGACGCAGAGAGCTCGAAGGCTTTTTGGAAGCATTTTCTCGCCCGCTTCTTGTCTTTTGAATAATCAGAGTAGTAGATACCGAGGCTGGTATAAGCCGGCGCAAAGTTCATATCAGCCTGCAAAGAAGCAAGGAAGCGAGCGTATGCGCCACTACGATCTTTCCGGGCTGAGTCAGAAGTGTCTCTCGACCATAAGCACATACCGATCCGATACAGTGTCTGCGATCGAAGCGCCTTCATTCGTGTGTCGGAGCCTTCCATATCCGTTAGGGAAGCTTCCAATTCTTGAAGCCCAGTCTCGCTATCACCATTCAATGCTTTGCACCAGGCTGCTTCTGCTCGAATCTTCGGGTCCTGACTTCGTTTCAATGCTCGAGCTAAGAAATTGACAGCCTCTGCAAAGTCCTCTTGCTCCTCATATATCATTCCAATTCCAATCAGAGCCGACGTCTCAGTAGGCTTGCGGCTAAGTATACTCTCAAAGATTGATCTAGCCTCTGAATGATATCGAGGAGCCTGGTAATGAACCAGAGCTGTTGCAAGAATTGTATTCATTGAGTCACTAGTGTGTATTAAATTCACTCCACTGAAGCTCGATTCAGAAGCTATACAGTTTAGACCTACTCTTGCGATTGCGACCGCACTTTCATGTTCGTCCAAAAAGAGGTAAAATTGGCCAATCAAGCGGTGGGCTAGTATTGACTTTGAAGCATCTTCCATTCCTTCAGTCATAAGGACCAGGCGATCCTCGGCTGTCAGTGGACCAACTTCATTTTCTTCTTCAGACTTGTCCTCGGGAACCACGGCCTTGGGAAATGGCGACACCTCACTCTCAAGGTATCCCCGTAAGACTTTGCTTAGTCCTTCATTGGGGAACAGTTCTACAAATTCCCTTAAGAGTCCCACGTCCAGGTCTTTGATCTCCTCCACGTCTTTCCACTCCAGTGTGATCCTCCAAGCTAGCAAGAAAGGATGCTTCAAGATCACCAAACCGTCTGCAAGTTTCTGGACTTGCTCTCGCTTGGCCGATTTCTTGGCCGTAGGCAGCACAGCCAAGGTATCCTCAGCGTGCTGAAGGACCTTCTCCTCATTTTGGCGGCGAACTTCATCATCATAAGTCCAGTCAATGATACTTTGGTACAAGTCCTCCAAGGGACTCTGTTCAAGCACTTCACGCTTGACTTCTGCTGTGACCTGATCAATTCTCGAACCCAGTCTTGTTCGCCGTTGACCAATTTCGGTATTGATTTTTTCTTTTTCTTCGGCCTCTACAATCTCCACGATCCGGGAAAAGGTATGATCTGGACGGGGAATGCGACCATCAAGGAAATCATACAGAGGACTGCTGGGTAGATAGACTTCTAAAGAATGCTTCAATTGCGATCTTGATCCATATTTCTTGGCATTCTTTGTGTACGTCTCGATGACTGCCTGACATCGATTCCTGTCACTTCTGAAGTATAATGGATCAGCGGCGAATATCTAATCGCGAGCGGATAGTCAGGCTTCGAACGTACTCATCCCTGTGTATCTCGGCGAGTTGGATTGCCACGTCGTGGTATTCGTCGAGCTTGTTGCCGTGTTGTTTCTCATACAAGCTTACAAGTCCCTGCCACGCCAAGAGATCTTTGTCTTTGATAGCAATAGCTGCCCGGTATGCCGATTCTGAGGCTTCATTCTGATCTTGCTTGTCCAATGCCAGGCCTAGGAAGACATTGCTACGTTAAACTATTAGTACATGATTACTTACCTGTAATGTTGCTGTTGGCCTACGCGTGATAACTTTTTGGGTCAGCAGCCAGTGCTCTTTTGGCTTCATCAGCAGCATCTTGATACTTCTGAGAATCCAGTGCGGCTTTGGCAGCCTTCAGAGCACTTTTTGCCGAAGGCATGTTTTCCTTTTTCACTCATGTCTTCTTCATTTCTCTCACAGGATCTCTAGGAGGATTCCACGCTTCGACTTTTTCTTTGAGCATCACCGTAGTGAATTCCAACGTTGACTTTGTGAAAGAAGGGGAGCGTTCCGATGCCACAAAAGGTTAGACCCATCGGACCTCAATATCCGCGTAGGGCTGAAAATCGACAACTTGAATTATCCACCGTATTCGTATCAACAATAGTCGTCATCAGATGCATGTGAGCTGCAGTACAGACTACTAGTACCTCGTACGAGATGTCCGCCCATAAGCTCAATGGGCACTATTTTCACACAGCCCGCCACAAAAGTACGAATAGTCTCAAAAGATTTTCTTGAATATGGTAGCATTGGGAGACTCAACAATATTCCACACCTTTCTCCTAATCCCTCATGGGCAGCCTCCTTCTCCAACCCCCCCTCAGAACGTCTGGCCCCATTGGCCGCAATAGCTGATCATGGCGCCGTTGCGTCTTAGGATTGAAGGCCGAACTTTCCGCGATACAAAGAATCGAGAAGTCACCCTAAGGGGCATCAATGTCGCTGGGGATGCCAAATTCCCAAGCATTCCAGATCAACCAGGAAACAGCGCAGAACGTTTCTACGAGGGTGACAGCGTATCATTCGTTGGGCGGCCCTTCTCGATAGACGAAGCCCATACCCATTTTTCAAGATTGAAGAGATGGGGCTACAATCTCATACGGTACGTCTGGACATGGGAGGCAATTGAGCATGCTGGGCCAGGCAAGTACGACGAGGAATGGGTGCAACATACTATTGCTGTATTGAGGCTTGCAAAGTCTTATGGGTTCTATATATTCTTGGACCCTCATCAAGATGTCTGGTCACGCTTCACTGGAGGCTCTGGTGCGCCGATGTGGACAGTGTACGCCGTGGGACTCAACCCGCGAGCATTTCCTTCAACTCAGGCTGCTTGGGTTCAGAACACCTATCCAGATCCAGAGAATTACCCAAAGATGATATGGGCTACGAACTATACACGATTGGCATGCCAAGTTATCTTCACATGCTTCTTTGGGGGAAGAGACTTCGCACCAAAGGCCATCATCGACGGAAAAAATATTCAGGACTACCTGCAGGATCATTTCGTTGAGGCATGTCGGCACCTTGCTTTAAGGATAAAGCAGGCTGGCGATCTCGAAAATGATGTGGTCATAGGTTGGGAAAGCGTGAACGAACCGAATAGAGGGCTTATCGGGTGGCAAGATATCACTGTCATACCTTCGGAGCAGAAACTACAAAAGGGGCCTTCGCCTACTGCTTGGCAAGCAATCTTGACGGGCTCCGGCCGGCCATGCGAAGTGGATGTGTGGGATTTTGGTGGATTGGGACCATACAAGTCAGGAACAGAACTGGTGGATCCTAAGGGAGACTCTGCCTGGCTGCCAGCTGATTACGACGAGTCGAGATATGGCTGGAAACGAGATCCAGGATGGAAGCTGGGACAATGCTTGTGGGCGCAGCATGGGGTATGGGACCCTTCAAACGATCAGGTGCTAAGGAAAGAATACTTCTCACGAAACAAGCAAAAGAGGAAGATTGATTATGAATTTTTCACAAATAATTATTTCATGCCATATTATCGAAGGCACCGAAAAGCCATCACAAGTGTTCATCAAGATGCTATCATGTTCTGCCAGCCACCTGTCCTTGAGATACCGCCTTCGATCAAGGGCACTGACGATGACGATCCAAACATGGTGTTTGCTCCGCATTTCTACGACGGCGTTACTTTGATGATGAAGAAATGGTATGTTTGTAACCCTCTTTCCTAAAATCCAGCTGCTCAGTAATTTTGACAGGAACCGATATTGGAATGTCGACGTCTTTGGCCTTCTTCGGGGTAAATATCTCTCCCCAGCCTTCGCCATCAAAGTCGGCGAAACCGCAATACGCAATTGCTTCCGAGACCAGCTCTCAGGTATCAGAAAAGAGGGTGTAGACTACATGGGCAACCATCCTTGCATCTTTACCGAAATCGGTATCCCGTACGACATGGACGACAAATATGCGTACAAAACCGGCGACTTCTCCAGTCAGTCCTCCGCTATGGACGCCAATCATTTCGCCCTCGAAGGCTGCGGCGCAAATGGCTATGCTCTATGGTTGTATATGTGCACTGTACGATCCCGCCTTTCCCCTACCCATCCTGAACAGGCCCGCTAATACCCTGTCTACCAGAACAACCACCAATGGGGCGACCTCTGGAACGGCGAAGACCTTTCCATTTTCTCCCTCGACGACAAACCCCTTCCCCTACACCCCCACCCCAACTCCTCCTCCCCAGCCCCAAGTATAAAGAACGTCGACTCCACCTCCCCCTCATTCTCCCACTCCCGCTCCCAGGAGCACTCCCCCTCGATTTCCCCCTCATCCCTAAAAGCCACCCTCAAAACCCCCTCAATATCCTCCGACCGCAAATCCGACACCCCCGCCGAAATCGGCAGCACCCCCGGCTTCCGCGCCGCAGAAGCTTTCGTGCGCCCCTCCCCCATCGCCACCGTCGGCAACGTCACATCCTCTGGCTTCGACCTCCGCAACGCCGTCTTCACATTCACGTTGGACTGCGATACAGCGGCCACGGAAGACGTGCCCACGGAGATCTTCCTGCCTGAATTCCACTTCCCGCGCGAGCAGACTGAGGTGGAGGTTAGCGGCGGGAAATGGACCATTAGTGTGGATGATATGGATGGAGGAATTGCGCAGCGGCTGAGATGGTTTCATGGGGTTGGCGCGCAGAAGATGACTGTGAGGGGGTTGATGAGGAGGCAGGGGATGGCGCTGGGGAAGGAGGAGGAGGAGGGGTATTTGGAGAGTTGTCGGCAGAGTGGGTGGGGCAGTTGCGTTGTTATGTAAGGGCAGGAAAGGACGATGACTGGGGCTGCTGTACATTTGTTGAGCGGTGTCTTTTGCAACTCTGGCAGGGAGCCTTGGGAGTATTATCATCGTGTATTCACATTGTTTTCTGCTTTAGTACATAGCTCGCCGATTACATTAGCTATTCTTGTTTGCGACCGCCGAACATCTTCCACCTTTCTGCGTTGATCAAATCACTCATTGAAGCCGTCCTATGGCCAAACCCTCCCTTGTGCGTCACAAGCCCAACTTGTGCAGCAAGATTTCCTCCCAAACATACCATTGCAGCCATCAGATCGCCACCCACAGGCCCCACCCCCCCAATCCCTTACCCAATTCCCCCATCCTCCCTCACCACGTCGTCATCACCCCCTTAAACTCCTTCGCACTAAGTCCCAAATCCACAAAAACGGCCTCCCCCCCCCCCAACCCCCTAACCCTCCTCCTATCCTCCCCCTCCAACCTCTCCATCTCCTCAAT
>JAABUQ010010792.1_pt1 | contig 11881 bp, 13 predicted proteins | sample 5560001 | NCBI WGS metagenome assembly JAABUQ01 (sample SAMN10711888, study PRJNA513371) | rock metagenome | isolation source: Antarctica rocks | place: Antarctica: Victoria Land, Finger Mt nord | collected 2015-12-18
CAACGCGCCATCCGGCATGGCCTACGACAGCGGAGACTTCCCGGCGATCCTCGATAAGGCGCTGGCGATGGCGGACTGGGACGGGTTCGCGGCGCGACGGACCGAGAGCCGCCGCCAGGGCAAGCTGCGCGGGCGCGGCGTCGGGCAGTACTTGGAAGTGACCGCGCCGCCGCAGCACGAAATGGGCGGCATCCGCTTCGAGGCGGACGGGACGGTGACGATCATCACGGGCACCCTGGACTACGGCCAGGGCCACGCGACGCCGTTCGCCCAGGTGCTGTGCGACCGGCTGGGCATCCCGTTCGACCGGGTGCGGCTGTTGCAGGGCGACAGCGACGAGCTGATCGCCGGCGGCGGCACCGGCGGCTCCAAGAGCATGATGGCGAGCGGCGCCGCGATCGTGGAGGCCAGCGCGCTCTGCATCGAGCAGGGCCGCAAGGTCGCCGCGCACGCGCTGGAGGCCGCGGCCAGCGACATCGAGTTCGAGCGCGGCCGGTTCGTGATCGCCGGCACCGACCGCGGCATCGGCATCCTGGACCTTGCGGAGCGGCTGCGCGCCGGCTTGGCGCTGCCGCCGGACCTGCCGCGGACGCTCGACGTGCGGCACGTCCACGAGGCGGCCCCTTCGGCGTTCCCGAACGGCTGCCACGTCGCCGAGGTCGAGGTCGACCCGGAGACAGGGATCACCGAGGTCGTGCGCTACAACATGGTCAACGACTTCGGCGTGCTGATCAACCCGATGCTGGTCGAGGGCCAGGCGCACGGCGGCATCGTGCAGGGCATCGGCCAGGCGCTGATGGAGGCGACGGCGTACGACGAGGACGGCCAGCTCATGACAGGTTCGTTCATGGACTACGCCCTGCCCCACGCGAGCGACGCGCCGCCGTTCGCGTTCCAGAGCCATCCCGTCCCGGCACGGACCAACGCGCTGGGCGTGAAGGGGTGCGGCGAGGCGGGATGCGCGGGCGCGCTGCCGGCGGTGATGAACGCGCTGGTGGACGCGCTGGCGGAGGCCGGCGTGCGGCACATCGACATGCCGGCGACGCCGCAACGGGTCTGGGCGGCGATCCAGGCGAACGGGAGCGCGCGGCAGGCCCGCTAGCGGTCGCTTTATGTCTGCCTGACCGATGTCCCCGGTCGCCCGGTTCGAGCTTGTCCTGCTGCTGCTGGCTGTCGTCATCGGTCTTGAACTGGCCGCCCGGCGCCTGCGCATGCCACCGGCGGCGGCGCTCATCCTGGGCGGGATCGCGCTCGCGCTGATCCCGCACATGCCGGACATCGAGCTCGACCCCGACTTGGCCCTGGTGCTGTTCCTGCCGCCGCTGTTGCTGGGCAGCGCCTTCTTCACCTCATGGCGGGACTTCCGCGCCAACCTGCGCATCATCCTGCAGCTCGCCGTCGGCGCCGTGGCGTTCACGACGGCGGTTGTCGGCGCCGTGGCGCACTGGGTCGTGCCCTCGCTGCCTTGGGCGGCGTGCTTCGCGCTGGGCGCCATCGTCTCGCCGCCCGACGCGGTCGCCGCAAAGGCGGTGCTGGCCCGTGTGCGGCTGCCGCCCCGCATCGTCGTGCTGCTTGAGGGCGAGAGCCTGGTGAACGACGCCACCGGACTTGTGCTGTTCCGTTTCGCGGTCGCGGCAGCGCTCACCGGCGCGTTCGACGCCGGCCGGGCAGCGCTGTCGTTCGGCGTGCTGGCAGTCGGCGGCGTGGCGGCGGGCGCGGCGTTCGGCCTCGCGGCGATGGCCCTGATCGCCCGGCTGCGCGAGCCGCGGCTGGAAATCATCGGCAGCCTGCTCGCAGCCTGGGCCTCCTATATCGGCGCGGACGCCATCCACGTATCGGGAGTGCTGGCCACCGTGTCATGCGGCCTGGTGATGGGCTGGCGGCAACACGCCACACTGACCGCGGCCACCCGTATCCAGGCGCAGGCCGTATGGCAGGTGGTCGAGTTCGTGCTGGAATCGCTGGTCTTCATCCTGATCGGGCTGTCGCTCCGCGGCGTGCTGTCGCGGCTGGACGGAGGCGGGGACACGGTCCGCGGATTGTTGCCGGCGGCCCTCGCCATCGTCGCCGCGACGATCCTGAGCCGCTTCGCCTGGATGTTCCCTGCGACCTACCTGCCGCGCCTCCTGCTGCCGTCGCTGCGGCGGCGGGACCCGTATCCGCCGCTTGCAGTGCCGGTCATCATGAGCTGGGCCGGCATGCGCGGCGTGGTGAGCCTGGCTGCGGCGCTGGCGCTGCCCGACCATTTCCCCGGCCGCGATTTCATCCTGGCGACGACGTTCCTCGTGATCCTCGTGACCGTGCTGATCCAGGGCACAACCTTGGAACCGCTGGTGAGCGCTCTGCGCCTGGGCGAATTCAAATTGGAGCAGGGCACCACCTTGTCCGAGGACCACGCACGGGCCCGCGTGGCGCAGGCGCAGCTCGCGGCGGTCGAGCGGCACTCCTTGGCCGAGGACGGCAGCTTCCGGCATCCGCGCCTGGTGGAGCAATACGGCTACCGCGCCCGCGCCGCCGCCCGGTTCAGCGAGGCAGGCGGGGCGCTGCTCGGCGAGAAGAACGCGCATTTCGAGGCCGTGCTGGCGGCGGTGGCGGCCGGGCGGGAGGAGGCGCTGCGCCTGTACCAGGCGGGCGAGATCCACGACTCCGTTCTGCACACGCTGGAGGGCGAGCTCGACTGGCAAGAGGTCGAGGCCCGCCGGCACCGCTCGGATTGAACCTTTGGGTCCCTGAACCCCAGGTCGCCAAACCCTAGGTCATCGGCATCGCGACATGCTGCTTGTAGGCCGGGCGGGCGAGCAGGCGTTCATACCAAGCCTGCAAATGCGGCTGCGGCGGCCGGGTCATGTTGAACGAGAACCAGCGGTGGACATGCACGCCGAGCGCGATGTCCGCAAGGGTGAACACGGGGCCGGCGACATAGGGCACACGGGACAGGATGCCGTCGAGCAGGGTCCAGCACCGGGCGGCCTCGGCGGTGGCGGCGGTGATGGCGGCGAGGTCCCGCCGCTCCGGCGCGGTGCGCACCAGCCCCTGGAACACGGTCGACTGCGGCCGGTTGAGCGTGGTCTGCTGCCAATCCATCCAGCGGTCGATGCTGCCCCGTGCGCGCAGGTCGTCCGGCCACATCGCGTTGCCCGGCGCGTTGGCGGCGCACAAGTAGCGCACGATGGCGTTGCTTTCCCACAGCACGAAATCGCCCTCGACCAGGGTGGGGACCACGCCGTTCGGGTTCAGGGCCCGGTACTCCGGCGTGTCGGTGCCGCCGAACGGGCCGCCCACGTCGGTGCGCTCATACGGCAGGCCAAGCTCCTCCATGAGCCAAACCGCCTTCATGACATTGCTTGAGTTCGTGCGGCCCAACAGCTTGCGCATGGCGTTCTCCTCTCCGGTTGCGTGCCGGCACGGTACGGCGTGCGCGCGATTGCTCCAAGCGGCAATGCGGGCCATATCGCAGGCATGGTCCGTTCCAACATGGCCCCGCTGGGCAGCCGAACCGCCGCATGGGTCACGATCCTGGCCTCCGCCGTGGCGCTCGGGGGCGCGTTGGCGTCCGAGCGCTGGCTTGGCCTGGTGCCCTGCGCGCTGTGCCTGTGGGAGCGCTGGCCCTACCGCGTCGCGATCGCGCTGGGGTTGCTGGCGCTGGCCCTGCCGCGCCCGGCCGCGCGCTGGGTGCTGGCCGCGGCGGTGGTCGCGGTGCTGGCGGGCGCCGGCCTGGCCGCGACGCATGTCGGGGTCGAGCAGGGCTGGTGGCCAAGCCCGCTGCCCGAGTGCGCGGCGCCCTCGCTCGGCAGCGGCAGCATCGCCGAGCGCCTGGCCCGCATGCCCGCCACCGTCAGCAAGCCCTGCGACGAGCCGACCTTCCTGGTGCCGGGGCTGCCGGTGTCGATGGCGGCGATGAACCTGGTTCTGGCCCTGGCGCTGGCCGGGTTCCTCGCCATCTCAGTCGGGAAGCAACGAGGCACGACATGAGCGACACCACCAGCGAAACCAGGGCGCCGCTGCCCGGCGACCGCACCCTGCGCGAGACGGTCGAGCGCATCATCCGCGTCGACCACGCCGGCGAGTACGGCGCGGCCCGCATCTACGAAGGGCAGCTCGCTATTATGGGGCGCGGCCCCAAGGGCGACCTGATCCGCCACATGAAGGCGCAGGAGCAGCACCACCTCGACACCTTCACCGGGTTGATCGGCACGCGCCGGGTGCGGCCGACGGCGCTGCTGCCGCTGTGGCACCTCGCCGGCTACGCGCTGGGGGCGGTGACTGCGGCGATGGGCGACCGTGCCGCCATGGCCTGCACGGTCGCGGTCGAGGAGGCGATTGACGAGCACTATGGGGCGCAGGCAGCCTCGCTTGGCGACGAGGAGGCCCCGCTCCGCACGACGATAGAGCGGTTCCGCGCCGAGGAGCAGGAGCACCGCGACATCGGCCTGGAGCACGAGGCCGAGCAGGCGCCGGCCTACCGCCTGATGTCGGCGGTGATCAAGGCGGGGTGCAAGGTGGCGATCAAGGTGAGCGAGCGGGTGTAGCGGGCGGCGCGGTCGTTTGATCGCGGGCAAATAGGACCCGGCACAGCCTGCCGCCTGGTTTGTGCCGCAATCCAGGTTTAAACTCTGGCCATGGGCCTCCGCGCTCCGCACGCGATGATACGGTTCGGTTTGGGCCGCAAACCGGACGACACATTGCCGAACAATCCTGCCGAATGGCTCGCGGCCCAGGTTGAGCATCCAGGGCCGGCCCCAGCCGGCGGCGCGACCGTCGCCGAAGCGATGGCGGCTTCGGCGCTCGACCGCACCGAGCCACGCCCGCCGGGCAAGCCCAGCCGTGCGCGCCAGATGTTCCGAACCGAGGCGCAGGCACTAGTTGACCTTGCCATCACGACCGACGCGCCGTTCCATGAGCGTCTTGTCTGGTTCTGGGCCAACCACTTCACCGTCAGCCTGCGCCGCGGGATCATCGCGCCCCTCGTCGGCGCCTATGTCCGCGACGCCATCCGGCCGCATGTCACGGGGAAGTTCGGCGACATGCTGCTCGCGGTGATGCGGCACCCGGCCATGCTGCTCTATTTGGACAACGCCGGCTCCACTGGCCCTGCGTCGGCATTCGGGCTGAAGCAGCGCCGCGGCCTGAACGAGAACCTGGCCCGCGGGAGGCGTTGCTGCGCCGGATCGACTGGGCTTATGGGTTCGCCGGCCGCACACAGCTCCCGGAAGCGGAAGCGCTGGCGGACACGGCGCTGGGGCCGCTGCTGTCGAATGCCACGCTGAATGAGATGCGCCGCGCCGGATCCCGCCACGACGCCGTTACTTTGCTGCTCGGATCACCGGAGTTCCAAAGGCGATGAGCCCAATCCGTCCGCGTGTTGGCCGCAGAGGCGCCCTGCTCGGATTGGGCGCGGCGGTGGCGCTCGGCCGTGCCTCGCTCGCGGTCGCCGCGGCGCCGACCGAACGGCGCCTGGTCGTCGTGATCCTGCGCGGCGCGCTGGACGGCATGGCCGCCGTCGTGCCCTACGGCGACCCGGCGCTTGAGGCGCTCCGCCCAGGATTGTTGCCGCCGCAGCCCGGCCGCGAGGGCGGGACGCTGGACCTCGGCGGCTTCTACGGCCTGCACCCGGCGCTCGTCGGCATGCACGCATTGTATGCGGCAGGCCAGTTGCTGCCGGTTCACGCCGTCGCCGGCCATGCCCGCACCCGCAGCCACTTCGAAGCGCAAGATTTTATGGAAAGCGGCGCAGACCAGCGCCTGTCCAGCGGTTGGCTGAACCGTGCCGTGCTGGCCATGCCGCCGCGGCCCTTGGCCGGTGCGCCGCTTTCCGTGGGCGTGGCGTTGCCGCTGCTGCTGCGCGGCCCGGCTCCGGTCGGTGCTTATGCTCCGACGGGATTCGCCCAGCCGCAGGCGGACCTCTATGTCCGGCTCGCGGCGCTGCACGAGGCCGACCCGATCACCGGCCCGGCGCTGCGCGAGGGCCTGGCCGAGCGGGGTTCACCCATGCCCAGCTCTCGGGCGCGCAGCCGGCAGGAACCGAAGCGCCGCGCGACAAGTATGCGTTCGCCACGCTGGCTGGTACGGCGGGCCGGCTGCTGGCGGAGGCGGACGGGCCGCGCATTGCCGCCATAGAACTCGGCGGCTGGGACACCCATGCTGGCCAGGCGCAGCGCCTGCTGGGTCCGCTCGGCCAGCTCGACGCCGGGCTGGTTGCGTTGCGGGACGGTCTGGGGGCAGCCTGGGCGCAAACGGCGGTGCTGGTCATGACGGAGTTTGGCCGCACCGCACGGGCGAACGGCACCGGCGGCACCGACCATGGCACCGGGACCGTGGCGTTCCTGGCCGGCGGCGCGGTCCAGGGCGGCCGGGTGCTGGCCGATTGGCCCGGCCTCGGCGAGGGCCGGTTGCTGGACGGGCGGGACCTCGCCCCGACACTCGACCTCCGTTCGTTGGCAAAAGGGCTGCTGGCCGCGCATCTTGGTCTCTCGACGCCGGCCCTGCTGCAAGCCTTCCCAGGCAGCGGCGCCATCGTCCCGGCGACAGGATTGATCCGCGCCTAAAGCCGCATCCGTCGACGGACCGGCCGCACGTACAGAGGCTCCCGGCGCAGCCATGAAAAACGGGCGTAACTCAATGGGAAAGGCTGGCCGCCACCGCATCGCAGTTGAACCGGCCGGACATCAGGCAATCCTCGATCCGTGCCTTGTCCCGCAGGTGCTGGATCAGGAACAAGCCGGCCACCACCAGCATCAACGCCACGGCAAGCCCAGCCAGGCTCGCCGTCAGGCGGTTCTCCTCGGCTGTCTCGTCTTCGACCGCACCAAGCCGCATCCTGTCCATGGGGCGTTCCCTCAATCATCGGCGCCGCATCCATGGCCATGCTAGCACTGATGCCTCGATGTAGGAACGGCCAGGGTGGGCTGGCAAGCCGCAACCGCCGGGTTTAGAAAAGCGGAATGCCGCACGCTGCCGCCCACCTCGCCGCCGCCGAGCCGGCTTTCGCCACGTTGATCGCCCGCATCGGCCCCTGCACCGCGACACCGAAGCCGCGGGAGCCGTTCGAGGCGCTGGTCCGCGCCATCGCCCACCAGCAGCTGCACGGCCGCGCCGCCGAAGCTATCCTCGCGCGCATGGCCGCTTTATATCCTGGCGGCGCTTTTCCGCGGCCGGAGCAGCTTGCGGCGACGCCGGAGGGCACGCTCCGGGCCTGCGGCTTCTCGGGCAGCAAGACCGCCGCCATACAGGACATCTGCGCCCGCGCCCTGGACGGCACGGTCCCGACGATGCAGGCCGCCGCCGCCCTGTCCGATGACGAGCTGATACGCCGGCTGGTCGTTATCCGCGGCGTTGGCCGCTGGACGGTCGAGATGGTGCTGATCTCGACGCTTGGCCGGCCGGACGTGCTGCCCGTCGACGATTTCGGCGTGCGCGAGGGGTGGCGGCGGATCAAGCAGCTCGAAGTCCAGCCACGCCCCAAGGAGCTGGCGGCGATCGGCAAGGCTTGGGCGCCGTGGCGTTCGACCGCGGCCTGGTACTTGTGGCGCGCGTCCGACGAGGGCAAGAAGATCAAGCAGTCGAACTGACCTTGGTCTCGCCAACCCTGCCGTTTCGAGGCGGCCGGGCTGGCGGTCAGGTGTCCGCGACATAGCGCATCAGCTCACCGGCAAGGCGTCGGGATGCCACCTATGGCGAACCACGCTGCAGCTGGACAACGCGCGGCTGGTTGCCCTGATCGGGCCGGAGCCGCACACGGCGCTGGACGAGGCGGTGCGCGTCAGCCGCGACGCGCTGCAGGGCGGACGTGCGCGTAGCCTTTGAGCGAATTCGTTCAGTGAGGCGGCTGCGGCGCGTGCATTCTGTTCGATGGTGCGTGCCCTACGGATGCCTGCCGCCCCCGTCCGATTGCGCTGCACCGGGGCAGAATGTTTCACCGCTCCAATTAACTTGATTATGCCCGCTCGCCTCGTTCACACTTGCAACGTGACGGATTGCGAACCCAAGCATTTGGCTAGCAATGGGCGTCGAGGGCCGTGCTTTGAACAAAGAACATCGCACAGGGTGCAGCGGTGACAATCTTGGAGGATGAGGCATCGTGAGTGACGCCCTGAATTTGCCAAATGCCGCGGTGACGAACGAACCATCGTTTCGGTTGATCTACCGGAGCCGCAGCAAAATTGAAAACGGCGCCAACCAAGAACAGCTCAGCCAAATCCTTCGCACATCCCGGGCCAACAATGCTGAACGGGGAGTGACCGGAGCGCTCTTGATGTACGACAATTGGTTCGCCCAGGTTCTCGAAGGGCCGCAGGACACTGTTGAACGGCTGTATGACCACATCAAAGCCGATCCCAGGCATGACACGCTTGATGTCCGTGAAGCGCGTCAGGTCGAAACGCGGGCTTTTGCCCGTTGGGCCATGGCGAACGTCGGTGAGCATGGCGAGGTGGACATTCCGCTGATCGCGACTGCGGCCGGTATCGCGGAGGGCGGCGCACGCAAAACTGCGACACCGGAACAGGAACAAGTGCTCGGGGTGTTGCGGGACCTCACACGCGGCTACGGGCGCGGCGCATGACTGTCGATGTTCCCGGCACAGGCAGGGTCCTGTCGCGGACACAGACCGGGGCTGATGCGCTCCAAGATTGACCGAAGTTCACGCCCAGCAAAACCCGTTTTCCCAGCAGCGCCCGCTTAGCCAAAGGTTCAACACGCTCAAGGCTCCAGGAACGCCTGCAAAACCGTGATGAATGCGTCAGGCGCGTCCGCGTGCAGCCAGTGCCCGGCGCCTTTGAGCGAGGTGAACCGGGCGGCGGGGAACAACGCGCGGATCGCCGCCCGGTGTTCGGGCCGCACGTAGTCGGACCGCTCGCCGCGCAGCACCAAGGTCGGCCCGGCGTATTTCGCACCCTGCGGCGTCTCCCATCCCTCGATCACCGGCAGGTTCGCCGCGACTTCCCGCAGTCCGATGCGCCACGCCGGCGCCGGGCCGAATTGCAGGTTCTGCAGCAGGAAGCTGCGCACGCGGGCATCCGCGACGGCGGGCGCCAGCGCCGCGTCGGCCTCGGCGCGCTTCAGCCCTGGGACCAACGGCATGGCGAGCATGGCGTCCACGAAGCCGCGGAATGCCGGCGGATACTGGACCGGGGCGATGTCCGCCACGACCAGCCGGCTGACGCGGCCCGGCTGCAGCAGCGCCGCCGCCATCGCGACCTTGCCGCCCATGGAGTGGCCGACCAGCGCAGCCCGCGGCGCCCCAAGCTCCGCAAGGCTGTCCAGCACGTCCTCGGCCATTGCGGCATAGGACATGGCGGAGTTGTGCGGGCTGAGTCCATGGTTGCGCAGGTCGAGCGCGATCACCCGGCCCGCGCCGGCCAGCCGCCGTTGGATCGCCCCGAAGTTCGCCGCCGCTCCGAACAGCCCGTGCAGCAACACCACGGGCGCATCCTCGCCCCGCCGCGTCCCCGCCTCGACCGCGTGCAGGATCATCGCCGCACCGGCCCAGCGGTCACGTCCATCAAGCGGCGGCCCGTGCAGCCACGGGGCCGAAGGCAGTTCACCCGCCGCCGACAAGGCGCTGGTAGAGGGCCGGATCATCGGTCGCGCCCTCGGTGCTGAACACCAGCGCGCGGCTTGCAGGGCCAAGCCCCAGCGCCGCTCGGGCCGCCAGGTCCCGCGCGGCTAGGAGCAATCCGGCAAACCCGGCCGCGCCCGACTGGCCGGACACGATGCCCAACCCGGCCAGGACGCGCATTGCCTCAATGGTTGCCGCGTCCGAGATGGCCAGGAAGGCCGCGGCGCCGCGGTCCAGCTCCTGCCACGCAATCAGGCTGGGCTCGCCGCCGGCCGGCGCAGGCACCCCGGCCGCGGCGCTGGCCATCAGGCGGGCAGCGTGTTCCGGCTCGACCACGACCACGTCCGGCGCCGGGTCGAGCCGTGCGCGCACCTGCACGGACACCGCCGCCGCCACGCCGCCGACGCCGCCCTGGATGAACGCATGGGTGGGTGGCGGCCCTGGCCATTGGTCCAGCGCCTCGTCGGCCATCAGGCGGTAGCCCTGCATGATCTCGCGCGGAATTTCGGTGTAGCCGGGCCGGGAGGTGTCGGATACGACGAGCCAGCCGTGCCGCACGGCCCCGTCGGCGGCGGCGCGCACCGCGTCGCCGTAGGGGCCGTGCACGACGTGGACGGCGGCGCCGTAGCGGGCGATGGCGTCGGTGCGCGCCTGGCTCATGCAGGCGTGGACGAAGACGGCGCAGGCCGCGCCGAACCGTTGGGCGCCCCAGGCGACGCTGCGGCCGTGGTTGCTTTCGGTGGCGCAGGCAACCGTGATGTCCCGCGTGTCCGCCGCGTAGCGCCCGGCGAGCAGGTCAGCCGTGGTCGCCGACAGCGCCGCGCCGCGCCGGGCCAGCTCCGCGGCGAGCACGCCCGCCACGGCATACGCGCCGCCCAATGCCTCGAAGCTGCCCAGCCCGAACCGCCCGGCCTCATCCTTAATGTGCAGCGCCGCGATGCCGACCTCCCGCGCGACCGCCGGCAGGGAGCGCAGCGGCGTGGGCGCATAGCCCGGCCAACTCGTGATGTCGGCCCGCGCCCGGCGGAAGCCGCCGCTGGGCAGCACCACGATGCCCGGAGCGCCCCGGCGCGGGTTCGGCAGGAATCTAAGCGGGACTGCGGCTGTCACCCCGGCACAATTGCGCGGCGGCGGTGCCGCGGCTAGTGCTGAACCGACAAATCAGGGAAATGCCATGCACATCACGATCCTGGGCGGCGCCGGGTTCCTGGGCCGCAAGGTGGCAGCCCGGCTGGCAGCCGATGGCGCGCTCGGCGGACAGCCGGTCAGCAGCCTGACCTTGTTCGACCTCGCCGCCCCGCCTCCGCCCTCCGGCGCGCGGTTCCCGATCCACAGCCTGGCCGGCGACCTGGCCGACCTGCCAGCCGCCGCCGTCCCGCCCGGCACCGGCGTCGTGTTCCACCTTGCCGCCGTGGTCAGCGCCGCGGCCGAGGCCGACTACGAGCTGGGCCGCCGGGTGAACGTGCGCGGGACCGACGCGGTGATCGACGCCTGCCGCCGGCTTGCCTCGCCGCCCCGCGTGGTGTTCACCAGCTCGGTCGCGAGCTTCAGCGGCGGCCAGGGCGCGGTGTTGCCGGACGACGCGCGGCAGGTTCCGGCCAACACCTACGGCGCGCAGAAGGCCGCGGCCGAGCTGTTCCTGGCCGACGCCAGCCGCCGGGGCATGCTGGATGCGGTGTCGATCCGGCTGCCGACCGTCATCGTGCGGCCGGGCCGGCCCAACAAGGCCGCCAGCAGCTTCGTCAGCGCCATCCTGCGCGAGCCGCTGCTGGGCCTGCCGGCGACGCTGCCGGTGCCCGACGACTTCGCCGTGTGGGTGTGCAGCCCGCGGCGGGCAGTCGAATGGCTGCTGCACGCGGCATCTGTCGATACTGCGGCAATGGGCCTCGACCGCAGCGTCAACCCCCCTGGCATCAGCGCGACTGTCGGCGAGATGCTGCGAGCGCTGGACAGCGTGCGGCCCGGCGCGTCCGCGCTGGTGGAGCGCCGCCCTGACCCGGCCGTCGCCGCCATCGTCGGCGGCTGGCCCGCCGCCTTCGCCCCGGTGCGCGCCAAGGCTCTGGGCTTCGCCGCGCACGAAAGCTTGGCCGACTTGGTGCAGGCATTCATCGATGACGACTTGGAAAACACACGCGACGAACGAAATGCAAATAACTGACCAAACGCCGGTGTTTTTAACGCACTGGCAACGTTATCTGGCTGATAATCAGGCATTGCAGCGGCAGTAGTGCAACACCCGGCCAGGCTGGCCGGGGCCCCGAAGCTCCATTTCTGGCTGACCCCTCGCCATGTCCCTTCTTCCCAGCAGCACGAGCCTCTCCGGTG
>JAABUQ010010794.1_pt1 | contig 11879 bp, 9 predicted proteins | sample 5560001 | NCBI WGS metagenome assembly JAABUQ01 (sample SAMN10711888, study PRJNA513371) | rock metagenome | isolation source: Antarctica rocks | place: Antarctica: Victoria Land, Finger Mt nord | collected 2015-12-18
CAGACCACTACTTGGCTGTGCTGTCGGTCAAGGGAGACCAGGCCACCATCCATGATCCCAACCAGCCAAAGGAGGAAACCATTTCCACAACAGAGTTGTGGAGCCGCTGTGGGGGTGTCCTGCTGACGCTCTCGCGCTGACCACAGCCACTACAAGGCTGACCCCAGCCCTAGAGGGCTGACAACAAAAGGCCGCCCGACCCTGCATCACTCTTGGCGGAGAACAGGGACAGGCGGCATCAACCACTCCTGGAGGAGAAGTTATGGGTTATAGTACCCCAAAACTCCTTCCGGCATTCCCGTCCGAAGGAGAACCTCGTGAACAAACACTTTGCGCGGCGTCTGGCCCTGGCCGTCGCCGCCTGCTTTACCTGGTCATTAGCGCTGGCATCCAGCGCCCGCGCCATCACCGCGCGTCCACCCGCGCCGCCCAGCCGGACGCGGCCTTTGTCAACGAATGAGATGCAGCACATCGTCGGCGCGCAATCTGGGGGCGGGTCGGCCCCGGTTGCACCCGCGCCGTTCCCGCCCGCGCCGGTTTTGGGCGGCGGCAAGACCGGCAGCCCTGCATCGGGAATTACCACAAACACGATAGCGCCGATTGGCGGCGACCCGACGGGCGGCGGCAGCGGCGGCAGATATGTCAACGTGGGCACCGCGCCCGGCCCGTCGTATGCGTGGGAGGGCACCGTTGGCGATGTCAAAACCGATACCGGCAACAAAATGACGGAAATCCCGCTGGTGGGCTGGACAGCACGGGGCGGCCTGCCCGTGGGCGTGTCGCTGATCCACAACAGCCTGGGCGACCCGAACCGCTACTTGCAGGACGGGCCGAAGTGGACGACCAACTACGACTCGTGGGTGAGCACCACCGACAGCGGCAATTCCGTCACCGTCTCGTGGGCAGACGGGCGCGCCTACACGTTCTTCCGCAACGTGGATGGGAGCTACGCCTCGCCGACCGGCGTCTACGATACGCTCAGCGTGCCGTATGCGGGCGGGATGGACATTGTGACCAAAGATCAGGTGCGGTATCGGTTCAATGCGTGGGGCACGGGAGCCTCCGTCACGTACTTTCTGGTCTCCGTGTCCGATGAAAACGGCAACACCATTTCCATCAGCCGCAACGGTGGCGGGGCGCGTATCGACCAGATCGTCGACCCGACAGGCCGGACAATCATTCTCAACAAAGACAGCAGCAATCGTCTGGCTTATGTCGTGGACCCAATGGGCCGACAGTGGGGGCTGGGGTATGATGGAGCCGGCAACCTGGTCTCGGTCTGGCCGCCGAAACTTGGGGGCGCGCAGACCGGGCTGGGCTTTGGGTACGATGGGAGCCACAACATCACCACCTCCGGGGACTTGAAGGGGAACCAGTCTCACGCCGCCTACAATGCCGACAGCACCATCGCCTGGGAGCAGACGCCGCTGGGCAACCGCACGACGTTCAGCTACGGCGTGGATCAGAACGGGGCTTCCAACGCGCTCGCGACCACCATCACCGCCCCCAACGGGGTCAAGACGGCCCATGTGTACGACAGTCAGGGCCGCCTCACGGCGGTCACGGATGCTTTGGGATACGCGCAAAGGCCGTCCAACTACGACGGCAACAACAACGCGCAGACGGTGCAGGACAAGCGCGGGTTCTTCTGGAACTACACGTTTGACGGCATGGGCAATGTGCTGACGGCCAAAAGCCCGACGGGAGATGTGACCACGCTGCAATACAACGGCCACAACAAGCCGACGTGGATCAAAGCGCCGGGCGGGGAGCAGGTGGCGCTCAGCTACGACGGCAGCGACAACCTGACGCAGGTGCAGAACAAGGATGCGGGCGGCAGCGTCAAGGCAACCACCCGTTTCACTGTCAGCGCCTCCACCTACGGGCTGGTCTCGGACAAGTACGACGCCAACAACCACCACACGCACTATGACTATGACGGCAGCGGCAACCTGCAAACGGTCACCACGCCGCTGGGGCGCCAAACCGGGTGGACATACAACAGCGATGGCGTGGCGACCAGCCGCGTGGACGCGCTGGGCATCACGACCACCTACACGCTGGACGAGTGGAACCGCACCACGGCGGTCAGCTACTCCAACGTGCTTTATCCCGGCTCCGACGGCAACAAAAGCTACAGCTACGACTACAACTCCAACCTGACCGGCTTTTCCAACAATGTCGGCAGCTACACACGCTCCTATGATGCCGACAACCGGATGCTGGAAGAAGACCGGGGCAGCGCGCGTCAGGTGAGCCACACCTACGATGGCTCCTATGAGCAGGGGCTGCTGTCCAGCACGACGGACGCCGACGGAAACGTCGTCAACTACGGGTATACGCAGCGGGACGAGCTGGCGTGGGTTGCCGAGTACAGCCACACGACCAACTATACGTATGACCCCGATGGGCACGAGCTGACGATCAACGACCCATGGGGCAACTTCGCCACGAAGACCTGGGACAACAACGCGCGGCTCAGCACGCTGGTCAACAAAGACCCGTATGGGAGCTACCTGTCCGGCTACGGCTACGGCTACAACAGCGACAGCCAGAAAACCAGCTGTGCCGAGTACGGCTCCAACGGGGGCAGTTATGCCAATGTCACCTGGCAGTACGATGCTCTAGGCCACCTGAGGTCTGAGGGACGGTCGGGCGGCTCGACGCGCACGACGAGCTATGTGGTGGACGGCGTGGGGAACCGGACGAGCCAGACCATCAACGGCGCGACGACCACGTACTCGTATGACAACGACGACGAGCTGACCGGCGACAGCACGGGCAGCATCTACCAGTACGATGCCAGCGGCAACATGGACGCGCGGCGACGGGGCGGCAGCTGGATATATCCATGTTCCACGAACGAGAACCAGATTGCCCAAATCTACACAGGCGGGCAGCTGCCGACCTACTCGTACGGCTATGATGCGCTGGGGCGGCAGGTGTTCCGGGTTGACCAGAACAACACGCGCACGGACTACCAGTACGACGGCGGGAATGTGCTGACGGAGCAGCAGAACGGCAGCACGAGCAGCCGTTACCTGCTAGGCACACACCGCCTGGCAAAGTATGGGGAAGCGCCGCAACTGGACGGCCTCGGCTCTATGCGCCAGGGCATTGACATGAACAACGGCGTGTTCACGGGGCAGACGGACTACTCGGCGTTCGGGGAGGTGATCGGGGGCAACAACACGGGTGCGTTCCAGAGCGTGTACCAGTGGGGGGCGCAGAGCGGCTACCGCATGGATGGAGGCAGTGGCGGAGGCGGGGACTGCGGGCTGGTGAAGGTGGGGGCCAGGTACTATGACCCTGCCATCGGTAGGTTCACGAGTAGGGACAGCGACCTCTCGCAGAGCGCGTATGTGTACTGCTACGGTGACCCCATCAACTTCGTTGATTTCACAGGGCATGAGGGAGTTTCTCCAGATGCTAAGTACGGAATAGGTCATTCTTACATAATAGGTGGTATTGCATTGGGTGCCGTCGTACTGATAACGGTCGTTACCATTCCAATAACGCTTCCAATCATCGTTGTAACGAGCGGACTCGCCTTTGTGGCAGGAGGGATGGTAGGATATGGCGTAAGGTTGAAGAACCAGGCCGAGACACCAAGCCGCAAACACCCGAATGAAGGCAAAGACCCACGCGAACCCGTTGCAGCCAAAGGGGGCGTACCTGGAAGTGCAGGGTTTGGTATAACAACGTCCTTCAGCGCAGACCCAAGCCAGATATTGAAGCCTATACTGAATCCTAGAAACTATTAGCAAAGTTCCTAAGAGTATGAGAAGCTTCTCAAACATCGGATAGGGCCGATCTAACAAGTGGTAGCCGCCAAGAGATGCCATGTGTTTTTGTGCATTCATCAGCATATGTCAACTCAAAGCATAGTCCGACGCTGTTCTTGCTAGCAGCGTCGGATTTTGACAGAAAATGGAGCCTTCATGGTAATCTTAGGTTTTGCCACAGCTGTTCTTTGCATCGGTTTTTTCTTGCGCTGGTGCTTTCCGGCAGCGCAAGATTTCTTTCGGTTTGGAGCTGAGCATCGCCCTTCCATACTCTTAGTATGGATTTTGAGCAGTCTCATAGTGATTGTAAGCGTTAGCCAGTTGGCTATTCGATTCTATGTTAAGTATCATATTCTCGAAAGAGTACAGAGAACAGGTTCAACTCTATTACCCGTAGCTATAGATACTGTCTTTGCTATGATTGCCGTTGCACTCATAATACTGCTAACTGTGTTCTTTGGACGTTGGATAGAACGATCTTCAGGGAATAGTGGAAATGTCAGCTTGCATACTGAAGTCTCAGCAGAAGAACCCCCAGCAAATGTTTGGCCCCCGCCGCCTCGCCCCTAAAGCTACGTAACGTCGCTCTTCATTAGTGATGAATGACAGGATCAGAACAACACGTGCACAGACTACCAGTACGACGGCAGCCAGGTGCTGACGGAGAAGCAGAACGGGGGGACGGTGAACCGCTACCAGCGCGGAGCAGGCGGCGAGCTGCTGTCTCGTCCGGGCTGGGGGGCGGGAGCCGAAACGCCGCAGATGGACGGGCTGGGGAGCATGCGCCAGGGCATCAACATGAACAACGGCGTGTTCACGGGCCAGGCGGACTACTCGGCGTTCAGGGGCTACAAGAACAAATTTAACGAGAAAAACTATCAAAAGGTAATTCATCAATGCACAAAGGCCACCCAATGTTAAGTACGTTAAAAACAAAGAGAACACGTTATGTCAAAACACTGTTCTGGAGCGTGTGCGTTTGCTTTGGAATGATGGGTTGATTTGGTCTGACCGGCTGTGGCGGCGGTAGTTCCTCCACCAACCCGGTTTCCCAGCCTGTTCCCCAACCCACACCTCAGCCTGCTCCCCAGCCCGTCTCCCAACCCGCACCACAACCTGTTTCCCCGTTCCAACCTTTGCTGCAGGCTTTGAACGCCCAGGGGCCGGTCCGCATCATGCCTTTAGGCGACTCCAACACGTTTGGCATTTTCGTTCCGGGTGGCTACCGCCTCAAGTTGTACCAAAACCTGACTGCTGATGGCATCAACGTCAATTTTGTCGGGTCGCTGTCCAATGGCCCAGACAGCCTGCCCAGCAAAAGCAATGAAGGGCACTCAGGCTGGACTATCGGCAATATCTCCGACGCGGTAGACGGCTGGCTGAAGACATACAATCCGCAGATTGTGCTGCTGATGATCGGCACCAACAATATAGCGGCAGGCCAAGACATTCCCAGCATGGAGCGTCAACTCGCAGCGCTACTCGACCAGATTACGCGGGACTTACCGCAAGCGCAGGTTGTTGTGGCTTCCATTCCTCCCATCGCATGGCCTCCAGACAACGCCAACGTGCTTCTGTACAATGCCGCCATTCCAGGGATTGTGGCCGCCAAGGCCGCGCAGGGAGAGCATGTCGTCTTCACGGACATGTACAATGCCGTGCCACTGAGCGATCTGGCAAGCTATGCACACCTGAACGCCGATGGCTACGACAAGATGGCTGATGCATGGTACAGTGCGCTTAAGTCGCTGTAAACGACGCCTAACAACAGCAAAGCGCCAATCCCGATTTCCATAGCCGTACCCCTTGACATAAGACAACGCACAGACTATAATCACCAAGACAATTTCAAGAACCGCTGGGGGTGCAAGGCAGAATGGCTGCCGCGCTGAGAGGACAATTCGCCGTCCAACCCCAACAACCTGATCCGGGTCATACCGGCGGAGGGAAGCGGACGACAGGCTTGTTCCAGTGCGCCGTCTTGGAAGCCGCCGTCCCATTGGCAACATAAGGACGGCGGCTTTTGCCGTTTCGCGCCTGCCAAGTGTAAAGAAACGCAAGGAGCATTGAGAATATGGCAGTATCCAAAAACGGCGGCACCCCGCAAACCAGCGAAGTCGGCAGCGACTATCGGTTCCCGGCATCGCGCAAAGTGTACACGACCGGCCAACTGCACCCCGGCGTGCGCGTGCCCCATCGAGAGATCGCCCTGCATGACACGCACAACCATCTGACGGGGGACGTGGAAGCCAACACGCCGTTGCGCGTTTACGACACCAGCGGGCCGTACACCGACCCGCAGGCGACCATTGATGTGCGCCAGGGACTTGCCCCGCTGCGCGGCGAGTGGATACGAGCGCGCGGGGCATACACGGAAGCCGACCCCAGCTACCACCCAATCGCGGGCCGCTCGGATGCCACCCTGCCCATGCCGCCCGCGCGCAAAGTGCTGCGCGGGTCGGGCCAGGTGACCCAGATGCAATTGGCAAAGTCCGGCATTATCACGCCCGAAATGGAATATGTCGCCCTGCGCGAGAACCAGGGACGCGACCGCACGCAGTCGGTCGGGCAGCATCCCGGCCAGGGCTTCGGCGCGGCCATTCCCGAAGTGATTACCCCGGAGTTCGTGCGCTCGGAAGTGGCGCGCGGGCGGGCCATTATCCCTGTCAACATCAACCACCCCGAATGCGAACCAATGGCAATCGGGCGCAACTTCCTGGTCAAGATCAACGCCAACATCGGCAACAGCGCGGTCACATCGTCCATTGAAGAGGAAGTGGAAAAGATGACCTGGGCGACCTTGTGGGGCGCGGACACGGTCATGGACCTGTCCACGGGCAAGAACATCCACGAGACGCGCGAATGGATACTGCGCAACTCCCCGGTTCCTATCGGCACGGTTCCTATCTACCAGGCATTAGAGAAAGTGGACGGCAAATCGGAAGACCTGACGTGGGAGATTTACCGCGACACGCTGATCGAGCAGGCCGAGCAGGGCGTAGACTATTTCACCGTTCATGCCGGCGTCCTGCTGCGCTACGTGCCCATGACCGCAAGTCGCGTGACCGGTATTGTCTCGCGGGGCGGCAGCATCATGGCGAAGTGGTGCCTGGCCCACCATCAGGAAAGCTTCCTGTACACGCACTTCCATGAGATATGCGAGATTATGGCCGCCTACGATGTGTCGTTCAGCCTAGGCGATGGCCTGCGCCCCGGCTCCATTGCTGACGCCAACGACGAAGCGCAGTTCGCCGAACTCAAGACGCAGGGCGAGCTGACGCAGATCGCCTGGGAGCACGGCGTTCAGGTGATGAACGAAGGACCGGGCCATGTGCCGATGCACATGATCAAAGAAAACATGGACAAGCAGCTGGAGTGGTGCAAAGAAGCGCCGTTCTACACGTTGGGGCCGCTGACCACGGACATTGCGCCCGGCTACGACCATATCACCAGCGCCATCGGCGCGGCCATGATCGGCTGGTACGGGGTCGCGATGCTGTGCTATGTCACGCCCAAAGAGCATTTGGGCCTGCCCAACAAGAAAGACGTGAAAGACGGCGTCATCGCCTACAAGATTGCCGCCCACGCTGCTGACCTTGCCAAAGGTCACCCTGGTGCACAGGCGTGGGACGATGCCGTCTCCAAAGCGCGCTTTGAGTTCCGCTGGGAAGACCAGTTCAACCTCGCTGTAGACCCGCAAACGGCCCGTGAGTTCCACGACGAAACACTGCCGCAGGAAGGCGCAAAAGTGGCACATTTCTGCTCCATGTGCGGCCCGCACTTCTGCTCCATGCGCATTACGCAGGACGTGCGCCAGTACGCCCATGACCTCAAGATGGCCGGCAAGAGCGCAGAAGGCACAGTGGTCGAGGACACCCACGCCGACACAGTCGCCGCCGGGCTGGCTGAGAAAGCCCGCGAGTTCCGCGAGCAGGGCAGCGAAATCTACAAGTAACATCGAGGGAAGCAGGCTCTTATGGCACTTCTGGAACGAGACATCGCGCAGGATACAGCAAGCAATGATCTGCTGACTATCGGCGGCAAGGCGTTTCGCTCGCGCCTGATGCTGGGCACGGGCAAGTACCGCAATGCGGTTGAAATGAACGCCGCTCTGGAAGCATCAGGGTGCGAGATTGTCACCGTCGCCCTACGCCGCATTGACCTTGACGCGCCGATGCGCTCTATCCTGGATGAAATTGACTGGCAGAAGTACCATATTCTGCCTAACACGGCGGGGGCGAAGACGGCGGATGAGGCCATCCGCACCGCGCGTCTGGCACGCGCTATGGGATTGTCCGACTGGATCAAGGTGGAGGTCATTCCCGACCCCAAGTATCTGCTGCCGGACCCTGTCGGCACGTATGAAGCCTGCAAAGTGCTGGTCAGTGAAGGCTTCATCGTGCTGCCGTATATTAATGCCGACCCCGCCCTCGCCCTGCGCTTGCAGGAGATTGGAACGCACACGGTTATGCCGCTGGCCTCGCCTATCGGCAGCGGGCAGGGCATGAAGACGCAGGAGCAGATACGAATCATCATTGAGCAGGCAACGGTTCCCGTTGTGGTGGATGCGGGCATCGGCGTTCCCAGTGAGGCCGCACAGGCGATGGAGATGGGCGCGTCGGCGTGCCTGGTCAACACAGCAATTGCGCGGGCTGCCGACCCCGCCTTGATGGCGCAGGCCATGAAGACGGGCCTGGAAGCGGGCCGTCTGGCGTACCGTGCCGGACGCATGCCCATCCTGCCGTTCGCGTCTGCATCCAGCCCACTGGAAGGCGTCGTGCGGTAGGCCGATGTTTCCCCTGCCCTGCCTGATGCTGGTGACGGAGCCGCATCCCACTCTGCGCGAAGTTGTCGCACAGGCAGTAGCGGGCGGCGTCAATGTCGTGCAGTGGCGTGAACGTCCCTTGACACCCGAAAGAGACAAAGAGTTATACCGTCTTGGGCCTACGATGCGCGAAGCAAGTCACGGTGCGCTACTTCTTGTTAATGGCCCACGTGCGCTACTTAAGGCAGATGGCTGGCATTTGCGGAGTATTATTGCATATAAGGGCGCGCCTAAAATGATCGCTCAGCACAAATTGGTGGGCCAGTCAGTGCATTCCGTGAGCGAAGCCTTAGTCTCTGCACAAAGCGGCTATGAATACTTAGTCGCAGGTACCATCTTTGCGTCACAGAGCCACCCGGATGGGCAGGCGCAGGGGTTAGATTATTTGCGGGATGTATGTGCGGCAGTCACTATTCCCGTTGTGGCGATTGGGGGCATCACGCCCGACCGCGTGGCAGGGTGCATAGAGGCGGGCGCGGCAGGCGTGGCGGTGCTGTCGCCCATCATGCGAGCCGACGACCCGCAGCTTATCGCGCAGGACTACCGGCAGGCTCTAGACAGTGCGTGGAAGGCAAAACAATGCACTTGACAATCAACGGCGACGCGCGCGAGGTTGACGACCATCTCACCCTCACGGCCTACCTGCATCTTCTCAACCTTAGCCCGAAGATGGTGGTGGTGGAGCGCAACGGCGAGATTGTGCCGCGCGCCGAATATGCTCAGACACTTCTGCTGGAAAACGACACGCTCGAACTTGTGCAAATGATGGCGGGGGGATAGCAAAATAACACGCCGCGCTTTTACACTGATTGAACTGCTCGTTGTTGTCGCCATTATCGCGCTGCTGGCCGCCATTTTGTTTCCCGTGTTTGCGCGGGCACGCGAAAAGGCGCGGCAGACGACCTGCGTGTCCAATATGAAGCAGCTGGGGCTGGGCTTTGCGCAGTACGCACAGGACTATGATGGCGGCTACCCCAATGGGTGCAGCGCAGACCCGGCTTTGGCGACGCAATGCTCCCCGACCGGCGACCCGTACCTGTGGACCGGACAGCATTTCCGCTGGCTCGTGCTTTCCTACCTCGGCATCTCGCAGCGGCGCGACCCTCTCAGTCCCTGGAAAGCCGTGCAAGGGAGCACGCCTTCTATTCTTGTCTGCCCCTCCGACCCCTCCACGAGTTATGACAACACGTCTTATGGGTACTCGGCGTGTTTTTACCATGCCGACGATGTGCCCAATCTGATGGTGATTGACAATCTCCGTGTGGCAAAGATGAATGCCGGGCCGGGTAGCGCGTGTCTGACCCGCTACGAAAGCGAAGTCACATTCCCCTCCCACAAAGTCTTGGTAGGCGAGTGGCTGAATGCCCATGCCCACAACGGCGCGGCGTTTGGCTATTGGGGCAGCACGTATCCATCAACAGGCCACCCCACCCCGGACTGCTTTGACGGCGCGCGCAATGATCTGTTTGCCGATGGGCACTGCAAGCTGGTGCAGGCAAGTCAGACCATGCCCGCGCTGCTGGACCCGGCCCCCGACATCAACCGCACGCAGGGCGGCTTGAGCGGACTGGACGTTCGCTGAAAGACGCCGATGGCTCACTGTGATGTCCTTGTTGCCGGCGGCGGGGTCGTGGGGTTATCGCTCGCGTGGCGGCTGGCCCAGCGCGGGCAGCAGGTTGTCGTGCTGGAAGCGGGCACGGCGGGCGGGGCGTCCTGGGCGGCGGCGGGCATGCTGGCTCCGCTGGCAGAAGCCCGTTCGTGCAATGCGTTTGTGCGATTGGGTCTGGACAGCCTTGCCCTTTACCCTGACTTTCTCAAAGAACTCAGCGATGCGAGTGGGCTGGCAATTGCCCCTGCCGGGCCGGGCATGCTGCGCGTGGCCCAAACCCGGCACGAGGCGGACACCCTGCATCAAGCCCTGACGTGGCAGCAGACACTGGGCCTGCCGCTGGAATGGCTGGACACGGCGGACGCGCTTCAGCGCGAGCCTGCTCTGCTGTCCACCCTTGTGGGGGCCGTGTATTCCCCACGCGAACAGCAGATCACGCCGCGCCGCCTGCTGGATGCCCTGCGCGCTGCGTGCCTGCACGCAGGCGTCGTCATTCATGCCAATTCCTGTCTGGAGACTATCGTAACGCACGGTCAGCGCGCGACTGGAGCCGTTGTTTCCACACTCTCGCTGGACTGCGGTCAACTGGTGCTTGCCGCCGGGGTATGGATCGACAGGGCAGCGGGCCGGCTTGGCATTTCACTCCCCGTGACCCCTCTGCGCGGACAGGCTCTGACCCTGGACACCGGCCTCCCCCTTCCCCTGGCGCACACAATCTACGGCACGCAGGGTTATCTGGTGCCCCGTGCCAGCGGACAAATTGTGGTGGGCGCGACCGAAGAGCATGCAGGTTTTGATGCCGCGCCGACGCCGGACGGCAGGAACGGCCTGCGTGCGATGGCTTCCCGGCTGGTGCCGCTGACGGCACAGCTGCCCCTGCATGAACACTGGGCCGGACTGCGCCCGGTCACGCCGGATGGCCTGCCGCTGCTGGGGCGCGCGCCCCATTGGGACAATGTCTTTCTGGCGGGTGGACATGGGCGCAACGGCATCCTGCTCACCCCGATCACCGCTCAACTGATGACCCGCACGCTGCTGGACAGCACGCCTCCCCCCGCTGCCCTTTCCCCCACCCGCTTTGAGATAGCCCCATGACACGACGCCCCCTGGCCCTGACAATCGCCGGTTCCGACCCCAGCGGCGGGGCGGGCATCCAGGCCGACCTGCGCACGTTCGCCGCATTAGGCGTGGTGGGCGTGTCCGTCGTGACCGCGCTGACCGTGCAAAACTCGCACGGCGTGCAAAGCGTTCATCCTGTGGAAGCGTCCGTTGTCGCCGCGCAATTAGAGGCAATTCTGGCCGATGCCCGCCCGGATGCCGTGAAAATCGGCATGCTGGGCGGCGCGGAGCAGGTGCGTGTCGTCGCCGATATTTTAGGCCGCTTTCCTCTGGACAACATCGTGCTGGACCCTGTTCTTGCGTCAACACACGGCGTTCCCCTGCTGGACGAGGCCGGGCGCGCCCTACTGGTCTCTGAATTGGCGCCATTGTGCGCCCTGGTTACGCCCAATCAGGACGAGTGGCGCGCATTGCCCGGCCTGGACAAGTTCCCCGTTCTCGTAAAAGGCGGTCACCTGCCGGGCGACCCTGTTGACCTCTTGCAGGCCCCCGATGGCGAACTGCGCTTCCCCGGCCCGCGCGTAGACACGCCGCACACCCA
>JAABUQ010010795.1_pt1 | contig 11877 bp, 10 predicted proteins | sample 5560001 | NCBI WGS metagenome assembly JAABUQ01 (sample SAMN10711888, study PRJNA513371) | rock metagenome | isolation source: Antarctica rocks | place: Antarctica: Victoria Land, Finger Mt nord | collected 2015-12-18
CGCTGGACATGAAAGGGAAGACCCGGAGAGCATCGACGCTTCGGATGTCGGCCCAACCGCCAACCAACCCAAGGCGCCATGCTTTCATCCTCCCAAATTACCCATCGTGGCGCAATCGCCCTGGTCGTTGATGAGTCGCCCTTGGATGGCATGACCGTCGAGACATTCGCTGAGGATGTTAATTTCCTGAATCTAGAGCGTGAACTGGCCCCATATTGGTCTAAGGCGAAAAGCCAGCATAAAAGCGACGAGTATCTGAGAAGGTACATCCCGTTCTTGCACGAACTCGGGGTGAAGACAATCGGTTCGCTTCGGCGAGAATTGAAGAGGAACCGAAATCGGATCATGGCGTATTCGGTTGACAGGAGCAGATTCATCAACAACGAGGAATATCCCATTGGCTGGTCACTGATGCAACTTGCCCAGATTCTCTTTGCGGAGCAAGGGAGGTACGAGGGAATCGAGCGGATTATCCGTCGTAATTATGAACCGACTCCCGGTGATGTTCAGGGTAGTGAGAATGCTCTCAAACGTATTCTGGATGAGACCCCTCAGGACGAGCCCTGACCCAAAGCGGGACCCGTAATGCCACTGGCGTCCGCTGAGATACTTAAGAATTTAAGAAAAAAAGAATAGATGCGATAACGTCTGTGTTGAATAATTGCGATTACAGTACACATTGGTATCGCCGCTCATGCCACCTTTTTACATTATTGAACAGCTTGCGGTGATGGAATGATCCTCGCCAGTCAATCTAATTATAAACCCTCCGGCCATGCAGGCTAGGGTATCGCTGTCGCCCCCGAGCGAGATCGCCAGCCGCACCGCATGCTCGAAGTCGTCGGACTCCAGGAAGGCCCGGATCGCCTGCGGGACGCTGTGCCGGCACGACACCTCGAAGCTGTATCTCGGGCGAATCTCGTCCAGCGACGTGCCGAGGTCGTAGTCGAAGCTCGTCTCCACGTACGCCTGAATGTAGTCCTTGTACCGTCCTGTCCGGGCCAGGAAGACCGCCGAGGCAATCGCCTGAGCCCCCTTGATACCCTCGGGGTGGTCGTGCGTGACCTCGGCGCTCCGCTTGGCCTGGTCCAGGACCTCTTCCAACGTGTCGAAGGCGAAGCCAACGGGGCTGGCCCTCATCGCCGAGCCGTTGCCCCAACTCCCGTAAGCGAGAGAGCTTTCGGATTGTGACCACTCGTGGAAGGAGCCGCCGTAGCCGGCGTTGGGGTAGGCCCGGTAGTACGCCTTGAGGAGGTCCACGTAGGGGGTGTCGTGCAGGAGGCTGTCGGCCAGGGCGACGGTCAGCACCGCGTCGTCGGTGAACAGGCAGAGCGGGTGGAACAGACGGAACTGGGTCGTCTTGATGGGCCGGGCCTCGTAGACCGAGCCGATGATGTCCCCGGCGATGGCTCCGAGCATGGAACGAGCCCCCACTTTCGACCCAGGTTCTTCCGAACTTTGCAGGATCACTGGACACGAACCAAGGGACGGATCTCGGCCAAGCTCGTCTTGCCGATCCCCTTGCCCATCAGCAGGTCGTGGGAAAGGTTGCCAGGAAGAGCCTCATGGGGCACGCCCAACGATGGCCTACGTTCTATAGCAAAGGCTTTTGGAGATAAAGGTTGCAGCCACGACCTCGATCGAGGAGACGCCAAGTCGCACGAGCTTGTCCGCCAACACATGTGATGGCCCGGCGTCGATCAACACGGTCCTGCCCTCGGGCAAGCGGATCGGGATCGAATCGTCTTGGCCGAAGCCCATGAGGTTGATCACGGCGATTCTTGACTTGGCTCCAACCCTGGAGCTTTGCAGTCGGCTCCGACGAGAGGTGGGGTCGAAGCCGGCGGGGACGAGGACGTCGAACTAGGCGATGTGAGCACTCAAACCTCGACTGTTTCACCGCTGATTATCCGGGGCTCTGGACGAGTTTCGACTCGATGACGCCCACATTTCTCAACGAGACCCGCTCCCCTTGCTCGGGCAGAAGACCATCCAGGTCTCGTCTTTCCGTTTGGTCTCGACGCAACGCAAGTCGCAATAAGGACAAAGCTTAGCGAACCAGGGCGGCGTTGCTATGGGGGTCGGGGTCGGTTAGAGTGGCTCCGCATTCGTCACCCGGCAGGACGACGAGCCGAGGTGAGAGGGACGGTGGGGTTCGAGGGGGAGTTTCGGTGGGTATGCTCAACTTCCAGGAGAAGGTCGGATTCCTCTGGTCCGTGGCCGACCTCCTCAGGGGCGACTACAAGCAGTCGGAGTATGGCAAGGTCATCCTCCCCCTGACGGTGCTCAGGCGGCTCGATTGCGTGCTGGAGCCGACCAAGGCGAAGGTCCTAACCAAGGCGACGACGCTGCCCGCCGGTGCCGACGCCACCATGAAGGACCTGATCCTCTGCCAGACCGCCGGGCCGGGTATGACCATCTACAATACGAGCCGGTTCGTCCTCCAGAGGCCCGACGCCGTGTCCGGGAAGGGGTACGCCTCGATCCTGGGCGACCAGGAGCAGATCGCCGCCAACCTCAAGAATTACGTCGCCAATTTCTCGTCCAATGCCCGAGAGGTCTTCCTCGACAAGTTCAAGTTCAACGAGCAGATCGACCGGCTCGACGAGGCCAACCTCCTTTTCCTCGTGGTCGGCAAGTTCACCGAGATCGACCTCCACCCCGATGTCGTCCCGAACATCGAGATGGGCTACGTCTTCGAGGAACTCATCCGACGGTTCTCGGAAGCCTCGAACGAGACGGCGGGGGAGCACTTCACGCCCCGTGAAGTCATCCGGCTCATGGTCAACTTGCTGTTCAACGAGGACAACGACGCCCTGACCAAGAAGGGCGTGATCCGCACCCTGTACGATCCGGCGTGTGGCACCGGCGGGATGCTCTCGGTGGCCGAGAACTACGTCCGAGAACTCAACCCCAGCGCCACGTTGAAGGTCTACGGCCAGGAACTCAACCCCGAGTCCTACGCCATCTGCAAGGGCGACATGCTCATCAAGGGCGAGGACGCCTCGCACATCCGCTTCGGGAACAGCTTCACCCAGGACGGCCTTCCCGACGATCACTTCGACTACTTCCTCTCGAACCCTCCCTTCGGCGTCGAGTGGAAGAAGGTCGAGAAGGAGATCCGGGGCGAGCACGAGAAGCTCGGCATGGGTGGCCGGTTCGGGGCGGGTTTGCCTAGGGTCAGCGACGGGTCGCTCTTGTTCCTCCAGCACATGATCTCGAAGTTCAAGCCGGGAGGCTCCCGCCTGGCGATCGTCTTCAACGGGTCTCCCCTGTTCACGGGATCGGCTGGGTCGGGAGAGAGCGAGATCCGCCGCTGGATCATCGAAAACGACTGGCTCGAAGCGATCGTCGGCCTGCCCGACCAGTTGTTCTACAACACGGGCATCGCCACCTACGTCTGGGTCGTCACCAATCGAAAGCCGCCCCGGCGCAAGGGCAAGGTCCAGTTGATCGACGCCACGGGCTTCTCCGTGAAGATGCGGAAGAGCCTCGGCGACAAGCGGAACGAGATCAGCGAGCCCCAGATCCGCCGCATCTGCGAACTGTTCGGCGACTTCGGCGAGGACGAGTGCTCGAAGTTGTTCGGCAATGAAGACTTCGGTTACTGGCGGATCACAGTCGAGCGTCCCTTGCGGCTCAACTTCGGCTTCGCCCCCGAACGCATGGAGCGACTGAAGGCGTCCTCGGCCTTCCAGAATATCGCCGCCAGCAAGAAGAAGCCGGGCAAGGAGCATGACGCCGAGTTCGAGGCCGGGAGCCGCATCCAGGCGGATATCCTCGTCATGCTCTCTGACATGGACGGCAGCCGGGTCTACCGCAACCGGGACGGGTTCCGCAAGATCCTGGAGAAGCTATTCAAGGGCTTCATCAAGTTCCCGGCCCCGTTCTGGAAGGTGCTGCTCGATGCCCTGTCCGAGCGGGACGAGGATGCCGACATCTGCACCGATTCGAAGGGCAACCCGGAGCCCGACCCTGAGTTAAGGGATAACGAGAACGTGCCCCTGAAGGACGACATCCACGCCTACTTCCTGCGTGAGGTCCAGCCCCACGTCCCCGACGCCTGGATCGACGAGTCGAAGACGAGGAAGGGCTACGAGATCCCATTCACCAGGCATTTCTACAAGCTCACACCGCTGAGGCCGCTCAAGGAGATCGAGGCCGAGATCGCCGCCTTGGAAGCGGACATCCAGGGGATGCTCAAGGAGGCGATGGCGTGACGAGCCTCACCTTGGATCGGGCTTTCTCGGAGGCGATGCCGACCCATTGGCGCTGCCTCAAGCTGAAATATGTCGCTTCGGTCCGGTTGAGCAACGTGGACAAGAAGAGCGTGGAAGGCGAACGACCGATTCGATTGTGTAATTACATGGATGTTTACAACAACGACTCCATCACAGCCAAGATGCCTTTCATGGAGGCGACGGCGACGGAGAGCCAGATCGAACGCTTCGGTTTGAAGGCTGGGGACGTTCTAATCACGAAGGACTCGGAAGCCTGGGACGATATCGCCGTACCCGCCTTAGTGCCTGCTGATCTGGATGGCGTCCTCTGCGGGTATCACCTCGCCCAAGTCCGCCCCAAGCCCGATGTCATCCTTGGCCGATTCCTCGCCCTTGCCTTCTCGGCGGAAGGGATCGCCGATCAATTTCAAATCGCAGCAAACGGAATCACTCGGTTTGGCATCGGGATGGACGAGATTTCCGGCGCTTTTTTCCCAGTCCCGCCGTTGGATGAACAGCAGGCCATCGCTGACTACCTCGACCGTAAGACGACAATAATCGACAGCTTGATCGTCAAGAAACAGAAGATGATTGACCTGTTACTTGAGAAGCGACAGGCCCTCATCAGCGAGTCCGTATTCAATGGCCTCGATCCTACCGCCCCGATGAAGGATTCGGGAATCTCCTGGTTGAGCGAAATCCCAACACACTGGGAAGTTCGACGGGCAAAGTTCTTGTTCACACAGTCAAACCTCCTTGTTCGGGAGGATGACGCGATCATGACGGCTTTCCGAGATGGACAGGTGACACTCAGATCCAACCGGCGATCACAGGGTTATACGTTCGCCGTCCTTGAGCAAGGCTACCAGGGCGTTCGGTCGGGACAGTTGGTCATCCATTCGATGGACGCCTTCGCAGGAGCGATTGGAGTTTCGGACTCTGATGGTAAATGCATCCCAGAGTATGTTGTATGTGATCCGGTAGGATCGAAGTGCTCTGTGCTCTACTACGCACTCCTGCTTCGAGAGATGGCTCGTCGAAAGTTTATCGAAGTGTCGTGCCTCGCTGTCAGGGAACGAGCGCCCAGGTTTCGCTTTTCCTCGTTCTCGGAAATGTATCTGCCCCTCCCACCAAAGTGCGAGCAGGATGAGATCGTTCGACTGATTGAGTTTGAGTCGAACAGCCTGGTAGCCATGAGACGCCTGCTTACGAAGCAAAACGAGAAACTGACTGAGTACCGCCAGACCCTCATTTCCGCCGCCGTGACGGGTAAGATAAAGGTGCCCACGGGGGTGACGACATGATGCTCTTCTGGAAGATCCGCTACCTGGATCGTAGGGACAAGACGTTCAACGACCGCTATCTTTACCTCCTCACGGAAACTCTTGATCCCGTCACACGAGCCGCCATCGAGTTGATGACTGAGGCGAAGTCGGAGAAGGACCGCCGACAGATTCTTCGATTCAAATCTCTTTTTGAAGAGCGAACCCTCGATACAATGCCGACCAGCATAGAGGGTATCGGCGGATTCCGTGGCGTCGGACCCTCGGAGTACTTCGAGGACGAGACGGGAGCGGAGATCAAGAAGCATGAACTCTGGAACTACCTGAAGCCGGAAGACGCCTCTGAGCCCGAGCCTCCACCGCCCATCCCCGTCGCCGAGGTCTCGCTCACCGACGACGAGGTGCGGCTCCTTGCCTACTTCCTCCGTGATCACAAGGAACTCGCCGACTCGGCACTCAGGCGAGAAGGTCCGGGGACGTTGCACAGCCCTGGTGAGTGGACGCCGACCGGCCACAAGAAATACTCGTTCAAGACGGCGCTGACTGACGACGAGATCCGATCGACGGTCACGATCTATCGCCGCCTCTACATGGAGAAAGAGCCAGCCAACGTCGAGAAGGCAGCCGCCCTCTTCGTGCGAGCCTTGGGCGATCACCCGTACTCCCGCTGTGTCGCCGGATTCGCTGACGAGTACCGCAAGCGGCTGGACTCGCCGCTCAAGCCCGTGATGATGCCTGGTAAGGAGTTCGGCTTCACCACGAAACGCCTCATCGACGTGTTCCTCTACACCCGGTATGCCCACCAGCCCGACGAACGGCGTGAGCGGCAGTTCGCAGAATGTCTGAAAGAGGTCCAGGGGGATCTTGGTCTCCTGTTCTGCCTCTTCCTGTGGTCGCTCTTCGAAACCGGCATCCACATCGGCAATGTCGGCAACTGGATCGACCGCTGGTTCCAGCACTACTGTTCCCACCACAACATCGCTCCCGACGTGCTCGACTCGCTGCGGCATCAAGGGGTCGGTATCGGGGCGCTGGAGAAGGAGGAAGATCGCAAGGCCCGACTGCTCCGTGAACGGGCCGGGAAGCTGGCGGAAGAGCTTTGGGAGCAGGAAGGACGACCCGCAGGCGGTCCCGCACAGTTCTTACAGAAAGCCCGAAAGGAGTTGGAACAGGCGATGAGGGTTGATGGGAAAGGGCCGGGGCAAACATGACGGACGCCCAACTCTCGGCCCTCCTCGACGAACTTCTCGCCCTCGACGATGAGACGGAGTGGGTCGAGTTCAAGCACAACAATCCGAACCCGCAGGAGATCGGCGAGTACATATCGGCGTTGGCGAACTCGGCCACATTGAAGGGCGAGGAGGCGGCATACCTAGTCTGGGGAGTTGAGGACGGCACCCACAAGGTTGTCGGCACGACGTTCAAGCCCAGCAAGACCAAGGGCAAGGGGAACGAAGACCTCGAACCGTGGCTAATGCGACTCCTCGATCCGCCGTTAAACATTCAGTTTCATGAATGGAAATTCCGAAAGCACCCCGTCGTGCTCCTCCAGATCCCCCGAGCCCCGCATGCTCCGGTGGCGTTCTCGGGTGAGAGGTACATCCGGGTCGGCAGCCACAAGAAGAATCTGAAGGGCCTCACGGGCAAGGAACAGGCCCTCTGGGGGGCGTTCGCACGGACCTCGTTCGAGCGAGGGGTCGCCAGGGCAGACGTGCCCGCCGATGAGGTGCTGGCGCTGATCGACTTCTCCGGGTGTTTCGACCTCCTCAAGATCCCCCTCCCCTCGAACCGGGCCGGGATCTTGAAGCGACTGGCCGAAGAGATGGTGATCGTCGCCAAGCCCGACGGGGTCTACGACGTCACGAACGCCGGGGCCATCCTCTTCGCCAAGGACCTGGGCCGTTTCGACCGGATCGGTCGCAAGGCAATCCGGGTCATCAAATATCGGGATTCGGGCCGCACGGAAACGGAGCGGGAATGGCGGGACCCGCCCTCCCGGCGGGGTTACGCCCTGGCCTTCGATGCAGCGGTCGCCTTCATCAACTCGCAGCTACCCCAGAACGAGCCGATCGGCCAGGCGTTCCGCACCGAGGTCCGCATGTACCCAGAGAAGGCGATCCGGGAACTCGTCGCCAACGCCCTGATCCATCAGGATTTCTCGGTGACGGGGGCGGGGCCGATGGTGGAAATCTTCCCCGATCGGATGGAGATCACCAACCCCGGTGAGCCTCTCGTGGACACTCTGCGGTTCATCGACACGCCGCCCCGTTCCCGCAACGAGGGGATCGCCGCCCAGATGCGGAGGATGAACATCTGCGAGGAGGGCGGCACCGGCATCGACAAGGTGGTGGCGACGATCGAAGCCTTCCAACTCCCGGCCCCCGACTTCACGGCGATCACGGCGATGGAGCCGGGTTCCACCAGGGCGACACTGTACGCCCACCAGAAGTTGACCGACATGGACTCCAAGGACCGCATCCGGGCCTGCTACCAGCACGCCTGCCTCTGCCACGTCTCGGGCCGGAAGATGACGAACGCCACGCTCCGGCAGAGGTTCGGGATCGAGGAGCAGAATGCGGCCAGGGCGTCCCGCATCATCGCCGAGACGGTCAAGTCAACGTTGATCAAGCCGTTCGACCCGGACACGAGCAAGCGTTACCTGAGCTACGTCCCCTTCTGGGCCTGAGCCCCATTTGACGGCCATTTGACCTGGGAGGTCTCTGGAGGTCCATGCACTCCCGCACTATGATCGAAAGTCCGCTGCTTTAAGGATGTTCGGTCATCGGCCACGGGGCCGTTTCATTTGACGGCCATTTTCATTGGGGCTCAATCGTCTCAAAGGGGGCTGACGACCCGACCCCGATGTCGGCTCGATCTCGTGATCGACGTTGCGGCATCACCCCGACGGGAGTCTCTTTTGAGCGACATCAAGCTGTTCCGCACGGACGGGGGGTCTGTCTGCGAACTCGAAGGCCGCTCGGTCGCCCTGGAGAGGTCGCTCCAGGCCCTCATCGAGAAGAATCTCGAAGTCTTCCTCGGCATCCGATTCCTCGCCAGCGAGTATCTGACGGGCAAGACCCACGGCGGCAGGATCGACACCCTGGGGATCGACGAGAACGGCTGCCCCTGCATCATCGAATACAAGCGGGCAACCAACGAGAACGTCATCAACCAGGGTCTCTTCTACCTCGATTGGCTGCTCGATCATAAGGCCGAGTTCGAACTCCTGGTGCTCAAGCGGATCGGCCAGGAGGAGGCAGATGGCATCGAGTGGGGCAGCCCACGGCTGCTCTGCATCGCCGGGGACTTCACGAAGTACGACGAGCACGCCGTCCAGCAGATCAACCGGAACATCGAACTCCTCAGGTATGTCCGGTTCGGCGAGGAACTCCTCCTGCTCCAACTGGTCAACGCCGTTGTTGCAATGACACCGGACGAGGAGCCGGTTGCCGGGGGCAAGCCGAAGCCCAAGTACAAGGACAAGACGGTTGCCGCTCAACTCGCCCACGCCAGCCCCGAACTCACGGACCTTTACGAGGCGCTGAAGGCGACCCTGGTGAGCTTGGGCGACGACGTTCAGGTCAAGGTGCTGAAGCTGTACGTCGCCTTCAAGCGGATCAAGAACTTCGTGTCCGTGGAAGTCCAGGCAGGTCAGGAGCGTCTGATCGTCTACGTGAAGGTCGATCCCGATACGATAGCCCTCGAACCCGGCTTCACGAGGGACGTGAGGGAGATCGGCCATTGGGGGACGGGAGACCTGGAGGTCGTCATCCGCAACATGGATGACCTGGAGAAGGCGAAGCCGCTCCTGATCAAGAGCTACGAGGCAAGTTGATTCAAGGGGCAATGGTCATGCCTATGCGTGGAAGCCGACTGCACCTACTGGATCTGCTCGATCTCGGGAGGCCGGGATTCACAGAAGTCATGAACGGACTTCTGGGCGACTCGCCCTTCAAACTGCATGAGCAGAGTGACTGGAGCCCTCTTGGACACCAAGACTCCAGGGAGTGTTATCTCCACAAGTTCTGCCGGGATCGCTGCCACGGCCTGTTCAATTACGAACCGTTAATGGGATGGTGGGTCCCCGAACCTTGGAGACCGCCGACGTGGGACCTGATCGCAACGGGGCGGGTCGGGGACAAATTCGGCATACTATTGGTCGAGGCCAAGGCGAACGAGAAGGAGTTCGACTGGGGCGGGAAGCGCCTCGCACCCTCGGCCTCGATCGGCTCGAAGCAGAACCACGGCCAAATTACCTCCTGCATCCAAGAGGCTAACGACGCCCTGAACGGCCTCTGCGACGGCATCTTCAATCTGTCGATTCGAAGTCATTACCAGTTGGTCAATCGTGCCGCCCACCTCTGGAAGCTGGCAAGTTGCGGTATCCCGGTGGTGCTACTCTATCTGGGGTTCACGGGTGACACCTATTTCTCGGACTGCATCATGACGGATGATCATTGGCAGCGGGCCATGGGCGGGTACATCCAAGGAGTCGTTCCCCAAGGGTTCATCGACCGGCCCGCAATCAGTACGGCGAACGGTGGGACTGCCCAATTCCTCGTCAAGAGCCGTCGGGTCCAGAGAGTGTCCATCTAATACAAGGCGAGTGGGATATGCCCGTCGATCACACCGAGAGAGGTTTCGAGCAGGCAATCGAGGACCATCTCCTCGCCCACGGGTACGAGAAGGGAGACCCGACCGCCTTCAAGGCGGACCTCGCCCTAGACCCGGATACCTTCATCCGCTTCCTCAGGGACACCCAACCCAAGGAGTGGGCCAGGCTCTCGGGCCTCTACGGAATCGAGGTGGGCGATCGGGTCGTCCAGAGGGTGGCCGAGAGCCTCGATCAGCGGGGCATGCTCGATTGCCTCAGGCACGGCGTCACCGACCGAGGTGTCAAGCTCCGGCTCGCCCATTTCCGCCCCGCCACGGCCATGAACCCGGAGACCCTCGCCCTCTACGGGAAGAACATCCTCACGGTCTCCCGCCAGGTCCATTTCAGCGAGAAGAGGCCGGGGCTCTCGGTCGATGTCCTCCTGAGCCTGAACGGCCTGCCCGTCGCCACGGCGGAACTCAAGAACCCCTTCACCGGCCAGCGAGTCGAGCACGCCAGGACCCAGTACCGGCAGGATCGAGACCCTTCCGAGCCGCTCTTCCGGTTCAAGGGCCGGGCTCTGGTCCACTTCGCCGTGGACCCCGACGAAGTGTCCATGACGACACGGCTGTCCGGGAAGGAGACCTCATTCCTGCCCTTCAACAAGGGGCGTGGAGGGGGCAAGGGGAATCCCGAGAACCCGGACTCGGGCTGGAAGACGGCGTACCTCTGGGAGGAGGTCTGGGAGCGGCACTCTTTGCTCGACATCCTCGGCCGGTTCGTCCACCTGGCGATCGAGGAGAAGATCGAGGCCGGCAAGAAGGTCCGCAGGGAGTCGATCGTCTTCCCCCGCTACCATCAACTCGACGCCGTGCGAAAACTGCTGACGGCTGCGAAGGCCGAGGGTCCCGGCTTCAACTATCTGATCCAGCATAGCGCAGGATCGGGCAAGAGCAACACCATCGCCTGGCTGGCCCATCGGCTCGCCAGCCTCCACGATGCCCAGGACAAGCTCGTCTTCGACGCCATCATCGTCATCACCGACCGTCGGGTGCTCGACAAGCAGCTTCAGGACACGATCTACCAGTTCGAGCACAAGCAAGGCGTCGTCCAGAAGATCGACGACGACTCGGCCCAACTCGCCGGTTCCCTGTCGGCGGGCACGAGGATCATCATCACGACGCTCCAGAAGTTCACCTTCGTCCTCGACAAGATCAAGGATCTGCCGAACCGGAACTACGCCCTGATCGTGGACGAGGCCCATAGCTCGCAGACCGGGGAGTCGGCCAGCAATCTGCGGCGGGTCCTGGCGGCGACCCCGACGGAGGGGGCCGACGACCAGGAGCTTCCCGATGCACCCGACGCCGAGGACGAGATCCTCAAGGCCATCAATGCCCGAGGCCCGCAGGCGAATCTGAGCTTCTTCGCCTTCACCGCCACCCCGAAGCATAAAACCCTGGAGATGTTCGGTCGGGACGGGGCGGACGGGAAGCCGATGCCGTTCCACCTATACTCGATGCGACAGGCGATCGAGGAGGGGTTCATCCTCGACGTGCTCAAGAACTACACGACCTACAAGACCTACTACAGGCTCGCCAAGGCCGTCGAGGAGGACCCCGAGGTGGACCGGGCCAAGGCGACCAATGCCATCGCACGGTTCGTGAGCCTCCACCAGGGCGATTGCACCGTAACCTATGCCCCGAATAGCACTTGCCGCAGATAGTCGATGTTCCATGCGGCGACAAGCCGTTTGTTCTTGATGCCCACCTTCTTGCTCGCC
>JAABUQ010010796.1_pt1 | contig 11876 bp, 9 predicted proteins | sample 5560001 | NCBI WGS metagenome assembly JAABUQ01 (sample SAMN10711888, study PRJNA513371) | rock metagenome | isolation source: Antarctica rocks | place: Antarctica: Victoria Land, Finger Mt nord | collected 2015-12-18
CGGTGCTCTCGCACCGACCGCCCCGGCAGGACGTCTGAAGTGGATCAGCTCAGACGGCGCGGACCTGGTCGGCCTGGGGGCCCTTCTGGCCCTGCGTGATCTCGAACTCGACCCGCTGGTTCTCCGAGAGCTCGCGGTACCCCTCGCCGATGATGGCCGAGTAGTGCACGAAGACGTCGGCGCCGCCGCCGTCCTGCGCGATGAACCCGAAGCCCTTCTCGGGGTTGAACCACTTCACGGTGCCCTGAGCCATGTGTTTCTCCTTCGTCGTTCCGGTGCTGCGGACCCGGCAGTGTGCCGGTCCCGCGGTCGTTCAGTGCTGACCCCGACGTGACGACTGGGACCAACGGGCCCGGACAGCACAAAAGCGCCCTGCCGGACATCCGCGGGCGCTTCGATCACTTCGAGGGAGGAACACCTGCAAACCACCGCCAACGTAGCAGGCCGGTCACCGGTGCTGGCAAGACCCGACACACCCGGGCGCGACCGCGATAGCGTCCAGCGACGTGTCCGGCAGACGACGTTCGACCGACCGCACCATCGCAGCGGTGGCGATCGTCCGTGACGGCCTGGTCCTCGCCGGCCGGCGGGTCGCGCCACCCCGGGTTCGGGGCGGGTGGGAGTTCCCCGGTGGCTCCGTCGAGGCCGGCGAGACACCTGAGGAGGCTGCGGTCCGCGAGGCTCGTGAGGAGCTGCGGGTCGAGGTGGAGCTGACCGGCCGGCTCGGGCGGGTTCCCATCCGGCCGGGAATGTGGCTCGTGGTGTTCACCGCCGCCCTCACCAGTGGGGAACCCGCGGTGAACGGCTCCCACGACGAGCTCCGGTGGATGAGTGCGGACACCCTGCGCGACCTCGCGTGGCTCCCGCCCGACCGGCCGCTGCTGGACCCGTTGGCGGACCTGCTCGATGCCGGTTCGCCGGATCCGGGCGGGGTGCGGGCGCCTACCCGGTCGTGACCGGATCTCCCGTCGGGGCCCAACCACGCTGAGGGAGGCTCTGACCGTTCGGTCACGATTGCGTCGCATCGGGGGCGGGGCCGGCCATCGTGCCGGATCGCGGGCGTACGTTGTGCGAGTTCTACCGCCGGACACCTCCACGTTGCCTGGTGCACGTCCGACCGTCCTGCCCGAAGGACACCGCTCCGCCCGTTCGCTCCACCTCACGTCCTCGTCCATCCCCGCTGGTCTCGCCGAGCACCCGAGGAGCCCGAACGGATGACTGTCACCCCGGTCGCCCTCGCGAACGATCCGACCGACGGCGGTGTCGTCATGGGTTCGTCGGTCGGGAACGACCCCGTCCGCGGCCGGTCACCGGGTCAGCTCGCGTGGCGACGGCTGCGGCGCGACAAGGTCGCGATCTCGTCGGCTGCGGTGCTGTTGGTCTACATCGTCCTTGCACTGGTGGGACCGCTGTTGTTGCACCTGCTGCACATCACCGTGAACCAGCAGAACAGCGACCTCCTCGACGACTTCGGCACCCCGCTGGGTCGTTTCGGGGGGATCACGACGACGCACCCGTTCGGTGTGGAACCTCAGCTCGGTAGAGATCTTCTGGGCCAGGTGCTGATCGGGATGCGGACCTCATTGTCCATCGCGGTCGCCGTCACAGTTGTGACGACGATCATCGGGGTGATCGCCGGTGTCACCGCGGGTTTCGCCGGCGGTTGGGTGGACGGTGCAATCTCCAGAGCGATGGATCTGTTCCTCGCCTTCCCAACTCTCTTGTTCCTCATCGCCGTGATTCCAGTGCTACAGCAGAAGTTCGCGCCGAGCCCGACACAGCCCCAAACACTGGTCCGCATCACCCTTCTGCTCGTCCTGCTCGTTGTGTTCGGATGGGCAGGCCTGTCCCGGCTGATGCGGGGCCAGACAGTGGTCCTCCGTGACCGGGAGTTCATCGAGGCGGCCAGAGCGATGGGCGCCGGTCCGGGTCACATCATCTTCAAGCAGCTGCTGCCGAATCTCTGGGCCCCGATCCTGATCTCAGTCTCCCTCTCTGTGCCCGCGCTCGTCACCACCGAGGCGGCCCTCTCTTTCCTGGGCGTAGGTATTCTCGAACCCACCCCGGACCTCGGTCGAACCCTGCAAGGTTCGATCACGTGGCTTCAGCAAGACCCCGTGTTCTTCCTGTTCCCGGCAGTTACGATTGTGGTGCTTGTGCTCGCGTTCAACCTACTCGGCGACAGCGTGCGCGACGCCCTGGACCCGAAGTCGTTCCGCTGACCCCGTGAGTGTCGCGCCGGACGCCGAGGTCCGTACGATCGCCAGCCCGCGCACACAGCTGACCCCCCGACGCCGAGGTGCCCGGCCGAACCATCTCAGCCACCCGCCGGGGGGTCCAGCACCTGGCCCCCCACCGACGACAGAGAGGCACCACATGATCACCAGGCGACGACTTCTGGCCACCACCGGTGCGATGATCGCGTCTGCGGCCGTCGTCTCGGCGTGCGGCGGCAGCACCTCCAACAGCCCCGGTACGACGAGCTCAGGGTCGACGAGCGCGTCCGGCGCCCCCGCCGCCAGCGACATCAACGCCAATGGTGTCCTCAACCTCGAGCAGATCCCGGCGTTCGAACACCTCGACCCGCAGCGCGTCTACGTCAACACCTCCAGCTCCTTCAGTCGGCTGATGTTCCGTCCCCTCATGGGCTGGAAGGAGAACCCGGCCGACGGGACCTATGAGCTCGTCCCAGACCTTGCGTCGGCCGCACCGACCTCCCCGGATGGCGGGAAGACCTGGACCTTCAAGATCCGGACCGGGATGAAGTTCTCCGACGGCACACCGATCACCGCCGCCGATGTCAAGTACGGTGTCGAGCGGTCGATGGACCCGGCGATCACGAATGGTGCCCAGTACGCGAAGCTGTACCTCGCCGGCGCAGACAAGTACACCGGCCCGAGCAAGGGGCCGTTGGCTTCCATCGTTGTCGCTGACGCGTCGACCATCACGTTCAAGCTCAAGCAGGTCGTCGGGTCGTGGCCGCAGCTGTGCACGCTGTACACGTTCGTACCTGTTCCTCGGGCCAAGGACACCGGCGCGGCCTACGACAACATGCCGGTGACCAACGCCTCGTACAAGATCCAGTCCTACAACACCAAGAGCAAAATTGTGCTGATCAAGGACCCGAACTGGTCCAAGGCCACCGACCAGCTCCGGTCCCAGAACGTCACGTCGGTCATCTGCACGATGGGTCTGGACGAGGCACGGGTCGACAACGACCTCTTCTCCGACACCAACGGCGGCACCAACGCCATGTTCTCCGACGACCCCTCCGCTGCGGACATCAGCAAGGTCAACACCCCGGCGATCAAGTCGCGGACCCTGTTCGGTTCGACGATCTTCGTCTACTACCTCGCCGTGCAGCAGAATCAGCCCGCTCTGAAGAACGAGAAAGTGCGTCAAGCCATCCTCTATGCACGGAATCCGAAGGCCACGATCCAGGTGTCCGGCGGACCCCTGCTGCTGGAGTCTGTCCAGAGCTTCGCGCCCAAGTCCCTGAAGGGCTTTGAGAACGTCGCCGACACCTACCCCGATCTCGGGCCCGAGGGAAACCCCGAGAAGGCCAAGCAGCTGCTCAGCGAAGCCGGGGTCACCAACCTGAAGATCACGTACGCACACTCGAACACGCCGAAGCAGACGCAGGGCGCACAGGCCCTCGTGGCCGCCATGGCCCGAGCCGGTATCACCCTGATCCCGCAGCCGATCGACAAGGACGCGTTCTACACCACCGTGTCGACGCTGAAGAACAAGTACGACCTGGTCTTCGGTGGTTGGGGTTATGACATCCCCGACGGCTCGACGATCTTTCCGCCGATCTTCCAGGGGGGCGCCAACCTCTATGACGGCACGTCCAACCTGTCGCAGCTGGACGACCCGGCGATCAACAAGCTGATCGACCAAGGCCTGAAGGCGCCTACGGCCGAGGCCGCGCTGCCGTTCTGGCAGCAGTGCAACACCGAGATCGTCAAGCGCGCCTTGGTCATCCCGACGTTCCAGGCCAAGGTCGCCCAGGTGTACGGCACGAAGGTGAAAGGGGCCTACATCTCCCCGGTGCTGGGCACGATGGACGTCACGAACGCCTACATCAGCCCCACCTGACCGGTCGGTGACCGGCGCCCAGGGGAAGTTCCCGGACGCCGGTCACCGCTTACACCCATTCACCCGGGAGACCATGTGTTCCGTTACCTCGTGCGTCGGTTGCTCGGAGCGGCCGTGCTCCTGCTCGTCATCAGCGCGATCACGTTCGGAGTGTTCTTCGCGCTGCCGACAAGTCCGGGCAACCTCGCGTGCGGCAAGACGTGCACACCTGCGCGGGTGCAGGAGATCAATGCGTCGCTGGGATTGAACCGGCCGTTGGCCGTTCAGTACGCGGACTACATGAAGAACCTGGTGACCGGGGACGAGGTCCGCGCCGGCGTCGGTACCGCCATCGGCTGCCCGCGACCGTGCCTTGGGGTGTCTTTCCGGCAGTCGCTACCCGTTCGCTCTCTCTTGGCCGGAGCTCTCCCGATCACAGTATCCATCGCCATCGGCTCGTCGGTCCTGTTCCTGCTCATCGGGGTGGCGACTGGGGTGGTCGCCGCGCTCCGGCGGGGACGGGCCGCCGACAAGGGGCTGATGAGTGGTTCCCTCATCTTCTACTCGGTGCCGCCCTACGTCCTCGGCCTGGCGCTGCAGCTGCTACTCGTCTACAAGTTGAACTGGCTCGGTGCACCGAAGTACAACAACTTCTTAGACGGTGTCGTGCCATGGGCTACCGGCCTCCTCCTGCCATGGGCGACCTTGGCGATCATCCAGGCTGCGGGATACGCCCGATTCATGCGGTCTTCGATGTTGGAGACCCTCCAGGAGGACTACATCCGTACGGCTCGAGCCAAGGGTCTGCGGCAGTCCGTGGTCACCCTCCGTCAGGGCCTGCGCGGGGCGGTGACACCCATCGTCACGTTGTTCGGACTGGACCTGGCGTACCTGCTGGGTGGAGCGATCATCACTGAGCAGATCTTCAGCCTGAACGGCATCGGCAAGCTCTCGATCCAGTCGATCAGTGATGTCGATCTCCCGGTCATCCTCGGGACGGTGCTGTTGGCCGCCTTCTTCATCGTCATCGCGAACGTGGTCGTGGACGCGTTGTACGCGGTCATCGACCCCCGGGTGCGACTTTCCTGAGCCTGCAGGCGCACTGTCCGGAAGTGCGGTGCTACGACCTTCCCGCACGTACGTCCCGATGTCGCCGGTGCCGCCGACAGCTACCCACCCTCTGCACCACGACACGTCGAGCCGGGCCACCCAGCGCCCATCGTCGAGGAGATCCAGTGACCGTCACATCGCCGACGAGGACCGACCGCGGTGTCGGGGACCCGTTCCTGCAGGTCCGTGACCTCTCGGTCAGGTTCCCCACCGAGGACGGCGTCGTCCAGGCCGTCGACCACCTCTCGTTCTCCCTGTCCAAGGGGCGCACACTCGGGATAGTCGGGGAATCCGGGTCCGGCAAGAGCGTCACGAGTCTGGCGGTGATGGGCCTGCACAAGGGCGGCCGGGCCCAGCTGACCGGCGAGATCCGCGTCGGCGACGTGGACGTCGTGTCCGCGAGCGAGGAGCAGGTCCGCCGGCTCCGCGGGCAGCAGATGGCGATGATCTTCCAGGACCCGCTGTCGGCGCTGAACCCCTACCAGACCATCGGCAAGCAGATCTCGGACGCCTACGCGGTCCACCATCCCCGGGAGAAGGCTGCCGCCCGTCGGCGTGCCGTGGAGATGCTGGACTTGGTCGGCATCCCCAACGCCGACCGACGGGTCAAGGACCACCCGCACCAGTTCTCCGGCGGTATGCGCCAGCGCGTCGTCATCGCGATGGCGCTGGTCTGCAATCCGTCGCTGCTGGTGGCCGACGAGCCGACCACCGCCCTCGACGTGACGGTCCAGGCGCAGATCCTGGACCTCATGCGGGACATGCAGAAGGAGTTCGGCTCCGCGATCATCGTCATCACCCACGACCTGGGTGTGGTGGCCGAGATCAGCGACGACATCCTCGTCATGTACGCGGGCAGCTGCATCGAGTACGGCTCGGTCCGGGACATCCTCACCCACCCCAACCACCCCTACACCTGGGGCCTGCTGCAGTCGATGCCCCGCATCGATGGTGACGTCACCCAGAAGCTCCGGACGATCAGTGGTGCCCCGCCTTCGATGATCAACAAGCCGTCGGGGTGCTCGTTCCACCCCCGGTGCCCGGCGAAGGGCCTCGTCGGCGGCGACCGGTGCACCACCGAGCCGCCCCAGCTCCGTGCGGCCCTGGATGGTGGTCGTCACGTGATGGCGTGCCACCTCGACGAGGCGGACCGGACCGCCGGCCAGCGCCAGGCGGTGAGCGCCCGATGAGCGACCTCGTCACCCCGGGACAGCAGGTCGGCGCGCACGTCGCCCAGGCCCCCCGCGAGGAGCTGCTCACCGTCCGGGGGCTGCGCAAGCTGTTCCCGGTGAAGCGGGGGATCATCGTCCAGCGGACCGTCGGTCAGGTCCGGGCCGTCGACGGCCTCGACTTCGACGTCGCCAAAGGTGAGTCGCTCGGCCTGGTGGGGGAGTCCGGCTGCGGGAAGTCCACGACCGGCCGGATGCTGGTGCGGCTGCTGGAGCCCACCGAGGGGACGGTCACCTTCGCCGGCCAGGACATCACCCACCTGGGCGTCCGGGGGATGCGGTCGCTGCGCAAGGACCTGCAGATCATCTTCCAGGACCCCTACAGCGCGCTGAACCCCCGCCACACCGTCGGTTCCATCGTCGCGATGCCCATGCAGCTCAACGACATCCACCCCGAGGGGGGGATGCGCAAGCGGGTCCAGGAGCTGCTGGAGATCGTCGGCCTGAACCCGGAGCACTACAACCGGTACCCGCACGAGTTCTCCGGCGGCCAGCGCCAGCGCATCGGGATCGCCCGCGCCCTGGCGTTGCGGCCCAAGCTGATCGTCGCGGACGAGCCGGTCTCCGCCCTCGACGTCTCCATCCAGGCGCAGGTCATCAACCTGCTCCAGGAACTGCAGCGCGAGTTCGGGATCGCCTTCGTCTTCATCGCCCACGACCTGTCCGTGGTGCGCCACTTCAGCCAGCGCGTCGCGGTCATGTACCTGGGCAAGATCGTCGAGATCGCCGACCGGCAGAACCTGTACCAGGCGCCCCTGCACCCCTACACGCACGCGCTGATGTCGGCGGTGCCGGAGCCGGACCCGGACTCCTCGAAGCGCCGTGACCGGATCCTGCTGACCGGGGACGTCCCGAGCCCGCTGAACCCGCCGTCGGGGTGCCGCTTCCACACGCGCTGCTGGAAGGCGACGGAGAAGTGCTCCGCGGAGGAGCCGCCGCTGGCCGTGGTCCCCGGCGCGACCGCCGACCACGCCGTGGCCTGTCACTACCCCGAGGTCCGTCAGGTCGTGTCACCGGTCCGGCACGCCGGCTGAGCCTCCCCGGCTCACATCGTCGCGGGGGAGCGCAGCGCCTCGAGCAGGAAGTCGCGCTGCAGGAGCAACAGGTTCTCCGCGACCGTTTCCTGCGCGGCCATGTGCGTGACACCGGTGAGCGGCAGGACGGTGTGGGGCCGTCCGGCGGCCAGCAGCGCGTCCGACAGGGCGAGGGTGTGGGCCACCAGGACGTTGTCGTCGGCGAGGCCGTGCACGAGCATCAGCGGACGACGCAGGCCTGCGGCATCCCTGATCAGGCCGTTCGCCGCGTACACCTCGGGCAGTGCCGTCGGGTCGCCGAGGTACCGCTCCGTGTAGTAGGTGCTGTAGAGCCGCCAGTCGGTGGGCGGCGCACCGGCGACCGCGGCATGGAAGACGTCGGGCCGGCGCAGCACGGCCAGTGCGGCCAGGAACCCCCCGAAGGACCAGCCCCGGATCGCGACGCGGCCCAGGTCGAACTCCGGATGCTCGGCCGCCAGGGCCTCCAGGGCCGCGACCTGGTCGGCGAGGGTCACCTCGGCGAACACGTGTCGGATCGACCGGTCGCTGGCCGGGCCCCGACCCGGTGTGCCGCGCCCGTCCGCGACGACGACCGCGAAGCCCTGGTCAGCCCACCACTGGGCCTCCAGGTGGGCGCGGCTGCTGGCCACGACGCGCCCGCCGCCTGGTCCGCCGTAGGGATCCATCAGCACCGGCAGGCTCCCGGGCGCCGGGTCGGTCGTCCCCGTGGGCAGGAGCACCGCGGTGTCGATCCGATGGGCGCCCACGGTCGCCCACGACACCCGCGGTCGTGACGGCGGCCGCACGGCCAGCGACCCCAGCACCCGGGCTCGACCGCCGTGGACGGTGACGGTCGTCACGGGCAGCGGCTCGTCGAGGTCGGCGCGGACGGTCAGCAGCGTCCCGGCCGCCAGGGCGCCGGTGTGGACCGCGGTGCCCTCGGTGAGCGGCGTCCGGGTGCCGTCCCACCCGAGCAGCACCAGGTGCGCCGTGACGCTGTCGGTGGTGACCCAGAGCAGCGACCCCTCGTCCGTCACGTCGAGCACCGCCTCGACCTGCAGTCCGCCCGGGGTCAGCGCGACGCCCCCCACCACCAGCCGGTAGGTGTCGGTCCCCGCGTCGGGCAGGACCTCGAGCAGCCGGCCGTCCGGTGCCCGGTCCGGGACTCCCGGTACGGGCTCCAGCCACGCCTCGTCGGTGTGCTCGGTGAGCACCGAGGTCGCGCCGGAGGCAGGGTCGACCTCCAGTACGACGCGCCGGCGCTGGTCGCGGCTGACGACCTCCAGCAGGGGGCGGTGACCGGCCGGCCAGCGGACGACGGTCAGATAGGGCAGCGCGGTGGTGTCCCAGTCGATGCGGACCCGGCCGGCGGCGTCGTCCAAGGGCACCCACCAGAGGCTGACATCGGAATCCTCGGTGCCGGCGAACGGGTACCGGACGGCGACCGGCGCCGACCGCGGGTCAGCGGGGTCCGCGGACCAGCGGGTGGCCACGGCCGAGTCGTCGGACCGCTCCACCAGCAGCCCGTCCGACGCCGGGGACCACCAGTAGCCGTGCGCACGCCCCATGTCCTCGGCCGCCGTGAACTCTGCCCGGCCCCAGGTCACGTCGGTCTCCCCGGGCTCCGGCCCGACGAGCTCGCGGTCCCCGGAACCGTCGAGGGCACTGACCCGGAGCGCGTCCTCGGTGACGTAGGCGACCCAGGCGCCCGAGGGGTCCGGGCGGGGGTCGATGACCGGGGAGGCCGCCGGCAGTTCGTGCACCCCGCCGGCCGCCGGCGCGTCGAGGGCGGCCACGAACAGCCGGGACGACAGCGCGAAGGCGGCGACCGTGTGAGCCCGGTCGGTGGCGTACCCGACGATGCCGGCGCCGGACTCGCGGCTGCGCTCGCGGCGGGCGCGCTCGGCGGCGGACAGTGCCTCCCCAGCTCCGGCAAGGGCGGCGGCAGGGTCGGCCACGAGACGTTCGGTCCCGCTCGCGGCATCGGCCTCCCAGAGCAGCCCGGCCCGGTCGGTGCCGGATCGGCTGCGCAGGAACGTCACGCGCGCGCCGTCGGGGGACAGCGTCGCGCCCCGTGGCTGACCCGCGGTGAACCGGCCGGTGCGCGCGAACAGGCGGGGGAAGGACGGTTCGTCACCGGTGTGCGGGATCTGGTCCTGATCGGCGGTCATGGCGCGATCCTCCCCGCCCCGCAACCGCGGCTCCCACCGGTTGGTGCCCGCTGACCTCCCGCAGACGCTCGCGTGCCCCACCGTGCGGTCGGTCCTCCTGCCTACCCTGGGCCCATGTCGGCTCGGCGGTCGTCTCCCCGGGCGTTGAGCCGCGCGGAGCGCCGGGTGCGTGCGGCGTCGGCGCGCGAGGCGGAGATCGTGTCCCGCCCCGCACCACCGGTGTGGACGCCGGACCCGCACCCGGGTGCCCGGCCGCCGACCACCGGGCAGCAGGACCACGGGCAGCAGGACCACGGGCAGCAGGACCACGGGCACCAGGACCACGGGGCGGAGCGGGCGCGGCTGGACGCCCGGGACGCGACCGCCGGCGAGCTCGCCGCGGAGCGCCGACTGCGCAGGAGGGGCCGGCGCCGTGGCCTGCTCGCGCTGCTGGTCGTGGTGGTCGCCGGCGCGGCCGCCGGCGGGGGTGCGTACGCGGTCCTGACCGCCCTGGCCTTCGACAGGATCCCCCGCAACACCGTGGTGGCCGGCGTGGACATCGGCGGCACGCGCTACCCCGAGGCCCGCGAGCGGGTCCGGCGGGCGGTCGCGGCGTCGGCCGCCCGCCCCGTCCAGCTCACCGGGTCCGGCATCAGCGTGGACGTGGTGCCAGCCCACGCCGGACTGGTGGTCGACGTGGGCGCGAGCATCGACGCGACCGGTCCCGTCACCAGCCGTGACCCGGTCCGGCTCGTCCGTGGCCTGCTCCCCACGCCGCGTCGGCTGGACCCGGTCGTCCGGGTCGACCGGGTGCGCCTGGACGGCGTCGTCGCCGGGGTCGCCCGCGGCTACGACGTCACCGTCCGGGAGTCCTCCATCCGTCTGGTCGGGTCCGTGCCCGAGGTCGTCCAACCCCTGGCCGGCCGTCGACTGGACCGGCCCAGGACGTCCGCCGCGCTGGTCGCCGCGGTGACCCGCGGGGAGACGACCGCGACCGCCGTCACGGCGGCAGTCGCGCCCAGCACCTCGGCGGCCACCGTCCGCCACGCCCTCGCCGTGACCCTCCCGAGGATGGTGTCCGGCCCGGTCCGGCTCAGCTCGGGTGGCCGGTCGGCGAACCTGGCGGCGTCCCAGCTCGCGGACCACACCACCTTCGTGGCACGGGGGACCGGACTGGCGCTGAGCGTGGACGGCGCCGGCCTGCGGTCCGAGCGCCCGGACCCGCTGGCCACGCTGGAGCGGCCCGCCCGCGATGCCGGGTTCACGGTGACCCGCAGCGGGGTCGTCCTGGAGCCCGAGATCGCCGGTGTGGAGGTCACCGACGCGGACCTCTCGGCCGCCGTCGCCACGGCCGCGGCTGCCACCGGCGGGGCCCGGGCCGTCGCGGTGGTGACCCGGGCCACCCGGGCGCGGGTGACCACCGCGGCCCTGGCGACCCTGGGAGTCCGGTCCGTCGTCGGGGAGTACACCGGGCGCTACCGCTACGAGCCGGGCCTGCCCGCCAACCTGGCACGGGCCGCGGTCCGGCTGCAGGGCCGCGTCGTCCCGGCCGGAGCGGTGCTCTCGCTCAACGGGGTGCTCGGCCAACGGACCCGGGCGGCGGGTTACGTCGACGGGCCGGTGCTCGTCGACGGTCGGTACGGCGCCGCGGTCGGCGGCGGCGTCGGGCAGGCCGCGACCGTGCTCTACGACGCGGCCTACGCCGCCGGCTGGGGGATCCTCGCGCACACCCCGGCGAGTGTGTGGACCGGTGTCGGCCCACCGGGGCGCGACGCCACCGTCTCCTGGCCCGGCATCGACCTCGCCGTGCGCAACGACACCCCCGCGGCGGCCTACGTCCAGATCGTCCACGTCCCGGGGACGCCGGTGGCCGACGGGACCTTGACGATCCGGCTGCTCTCCCGCCCGTGGTGGTCGGTGCGGGCGCGCACGACCACCCCGTCGTCGGTGGTGAAGCCCCCGACGGTGCGGACCCGCGGCCCGTCGTGCGTCGCCCGGCCCGGTTCCGACGGGTTCGAGGTCATCGACCGGCGGACCCGGAGCCACCCGGGAGCGGCTCCGGAGTCCTACGTCTTCATCACCTCCTACCGGCCGTCGCCCGTCGTCGTCTGCGGCTGAGCGCCGCCGGGCGCACGCCCGTGTCCGGGCGGCGTCAGGACGGGCCGCGTCAGGACGGGCCGCGTCAGGACGGGCCGCGTCAGGACGGGCCGCGTCAGGACGGGCCGCGTCAGGACGGGCCGCGTCAGGACGGGCCGCGTCAGGACGGGCCGCGTCAG
>JAABUQ010010797.1_pt1 | contig 11876 bp, 7 predicted proteins | sample 5560001 | NCBI WGS metagenome assembly JAABUQ01 (sample SAMN10711888, study PRJNA513371) | rock metagenome | isolation source: Antarctica rocks | place: Antarctica: Victoria Land, Finger Mt nord | collected 2015-12-18
CAGCCATAAGGCAACGGCTGTGAATAGCCCCTATCAGCAGGTGACGGTGCGAGCGTTTTATTTTGACTTGGACTTATCTCGGGCGCTGAACTTAGTTGGTGGCACCCTTGACTTGGCTCGCGCCCTTGATCGTAACTTTACTCGTGACTTGGCAATTGACCTGGCGCTTGACCTGGCACTTGACCGGACGCTTGCCCTTAACCGCGCTCTTGACAGTCATCTTGAACCTATCCGTGTGATCAACCGTGTCCTTGACCGAGCCCTGGCTCGTGCCCGTGCCCTTGGTTCTGAACTTGAGCTATCACTACAGCAACTTAAAGAGCAACTATCGGATACGGGTGGAGACAACAAAAAATTTGAAGAATGGTGGAAAGCTAACAGCCAAGTTTGGACAGTGCAATTGAGAACTGCGATGATTAAACATCGCGATTTTGGTCACAGTTGGCAGTTTAGCGAGCAGCAAAGGGAGGTGCTAAAGCAGTACTACAATGCCAATCAGTTATTGGTAAATTGCCTAAATAGCAATTGTTATATGACTCGCACAGTGCGCGAGGAGATTTCACAAACGTTGTTGCTACCACTCAAAGAGCTGAACATCAATCTAGGCAGTGGCATCAAGGAGAAAGCAGGGGTGTAAGTTTATTTACCAGGCTCAGGTCTCTCCTTCCCTTTAATGGGCCTCGACCCTGAGATTATGAATTTTTCAGGGTTTCTTAAGAATGAGTCGCAATTATTTTCTAGTGCTCCACAGATATAGCCTAGTGCTTGCTGATAGCGATCTATATCGCCTTGCTCAAGGAAGATTTTTGCAGCTTTCTGTAAATCCTCAACTGCTCCCCAAGAATCTTTGTTAGAGTCTCCGCTGTACCGTGCCATCTCATAGCGGACAAGACCCCGCTTGACATAAGCTTCGGCCTCTTGGGGGTTAAGAATCAGTGCCTGGTTAAAGTCGTCAATCGCTTGCTTGTAGCCTTTATCAGAGTCCCCGTTGTACTGCGCCAGTTTATAGCGGACATTACCCCGGTTTACATGAGCTTCGGCATCCCGGGGATTGAGCCGCAGGGCTTGGTCAAAGTCATTGATCGCTCCCTTGTAGTCTTGCTCGGGATCTTTGCTGTACTGTGCAATCTCATAACGGACAAGACCCCGCCTGAAATAAGCTTCGGCATACTGAGGATTAAGCCGCAGGGCCTGGTTAAAGTCATTGATCGCTCCCCTATATTCCTTATCAGGATCTCCGCTATTTTGCGCAATCTGATAATAGGCATTACCCCGGTTCACATAAGCTTCGGCATTATTGGGATCGAGACGCAGTGCTTTGCTAAAGTTCTCAATTGCTCCTTCATAGTCTCCCAGTTTATAGTAGGCATGACCCTGGTTGTAGTAGACTAACGAACTCTGACCACTATTGTTAGTATTTGGGTTTTGCGAAGCTACATTACTCTCCCCTGAGGGGGTAGCACTAGAATCGGTCGAGTTAAGAGCCCTAACTGTAACCACTATCTCCAAACACCCCAACATAGCAACACCGAGCAAGCCAAGAATAAAAGGGCTAAACCTCTTCTTCCTTGCCGGTTTTCTCACGAGTAGAGGCAGCCGCGTAGTCAACGAACTCGAACCGCCCTGCCACGGCAGAAACTGCGCTGAGTGCGTCAAGTTCCGCTTAGTAGAAGCGGGTCTAAAATTCGCCCGTACCCGCGGTTTCACTCTCTTTGGCCGGATAGGCTGTAGATGTTGCTTTCTTTCCACTGCATCTGTTGACGGAAAGGGGTCGCGTCCGCCCAGTGCTAAAGCGCGTTCACACCATGGGCAAGCCTTCATATGGTTGCCGTAGCGATGGTGGTTGTTGGAGGAACAGGTAACCAGGGCATTTTCCGCTTCTTTTAAAGCACTTTGCCAAGTCTGGGCATTGGGGCGCATCTGCGGTTGAGCGTGGCCCTCCTCAAAACAACGCACAAACAGTTGCTGTAGGGTGGGATGTAGAATTTCAAACGGTGGCGCGATTGGCGTCGAGCGATAGGGCACGGATCGCCCTCTACTATAAACAAAATGCCCAGCTTTTATGCGTGCTTCGTAGGGTGGGGGGTCACCTGTACCTCGAAAGATGCCTGAAAAAGGGTGGGTTCCTTCCATTAGCAGTTGGAAGATCAGCACTGCCAACCCAAACAGGTCATGTTCAGGTACGCGGTCTAACTGCCCGAAACTCTTGCCTTGGATTTCAGGTGGAGTGAACTCAGGCTTACCAACAGGGCAACGGTAAACAACACCAGTATTAGGTTCGCGCACCTGAAAGGAGTCGGTGTCCACTAGTGTCACTAAGGCAGTGTCACTGACTAGGATATTAGACTCGTTCACATCTCCTACACAATATCCACGTGCGTGCAGGGCACCCACGGCAGCAGCGAGATTGCGTGCAGTACGGTGCAGGTAGCGATAGTTGAAAAAAGGACACTTTTGGCGGCGGGTTTTGGGATTGTAAAATTCAAGGATGGAGTGCATCCCTTTGACACGCGGCATTAGAAAGCCTACGACGCGCTGGCTACTATCCACCGTCCGCAGCAGATCAACAGGCCAAGCTATAGAAATCCCTTGACTTGCCATTGGGTTCTCAGGTGGGTTAGCGAGCATAGCTAATAGCTTATGCGCGTAAGCTTCCTGAGGCTTGTGATACACCTTAGCCACCAGGGCCTCATCTTGGGGTACTGCATATATGCGCGCCTCACCCCCTTGCCCCAGAGCTGATGAGAGGTCCAACGTGATAATTTGTTCGTTAGATTGACGTTGCAATCGCATGGCGATAGTGCATCCCTTTAATAATCTAGGGACAACATTAATGTGCCATGACCGCCCCAGCAATTAGCCATAGCTCTGTCTCGAATCATCTCAGCTAGCAAGTCGTTTTTCAACTTTATTGCCATTTGCTGGGCTTTGAAAGGCTGAAAGGGTAATACCACTCCGCTGTATTATATACATTTTGACTCCTACTTCCCAAAGCTTTGTTGGAGAACGATCCCGTCATTTTGCTTTTTGTGAGGTACGTAGTAGGCGTTGGAAGCTCCGATGGCGTCGTTTGCTATCATCCCAATTACGTTTAACTTACTCAGCATGGCTGTAGCCTGCGAGAGTTCGGTTCGAGTCACTTGACCAATACGTGCCACCAGCACCACACCGCTGCAAAATGATGCAGCTAGAATGGCATCGACCAAGCCTAGAACTGGCGGGGCATCCAGCAGTACCAGATCGTAATTTTGCTCAAACGCTGCCATTAATTCCCGCATCCGTTGGGAACTCAACAGATTAGCTGGGTCCATGGGTGTTGGCCCAGCAGTCAAAATATCGATGTACGAGCCCGACGATTCGATATGACGCTGGGTTGGGACGCTAACACCATTTGTTAGTAGAGTTGAAAGCCCCTGCTCATTCGAGAGGTTAAGCTGTTTATGCAGATTAGGACGGCGGAGGTCTGCATCAATTAGCAGTACCCGTTGGTGTAAACGGGCAGCACTCAGAGCCAGACCCAATGCCAGAGTTGACTTGCCCTCACCAGCTAGGGCTGAGGTCACCATCAGAGAGTGGAACGAAGAGACAGAACTCAGAAGTTCAATATTCTTATAAACCAGGTCCAGAGACTCCCAAGAGGATGGCCAATTGGTGATTTGAATTGTCCAAGGAGCGAAGAATTGCGGCTTACCGAAAGGTAGTCTGACGAACGGCTCACTTATTTTGGACTGCGACAATGCTGGGGTCATTCCCAATAGAGGCAGTGCCACCTGCTTCTCCAAATCATCAGAAGTATGAACTGCATCATCAGCCATTTCGCGAAGAAAGGCCGCAACACCACCCAGCAGCAAGCCAGCCACTACACCCAGTAATAAGTTCCGCTTTAAACTAGGCCCGATTCTCAAGCCTCGCATCGGTTGCTCTAAAGATTGCCAAGCAAATCCCTGGCGGGCAAGTTGCAGACTCAAGTCCTGCCGAGCCTTAAGCAGTTGGTCTAGCTTATCACGGTTAATTTGCAACTCTGGCACTAATTGATTGTATTGAGCAATCAGATCTGGGAAGTGGTTGAGTTCCTGACGGAGTCCTTGCTCTTCCTGCGCTAGGCTCTGATCGCGAGCCGCCAGAGCGCGTAGATTTGTCTCCCCTTCCACAAGTTGGGTGGTGAGGTTCAAATCGATCTGACCGTACTGTCCTTGTTGCAAGAGACCTTCTCCTGTACTGCTCAATTGAGCCGGAACCTGCCCGACAACCCGTTTGACCTCACTCTGTAGGAGATCTCGCTGCCTCTGACGTTGCTCTATCAACTCTTGAACAGTGGGGGCGTTATCCGTAAAGTGCAGACGTTGCTGCGCTAGAGCCAGTTCTGTTTTTTGGATCTCGTTGAGCAATATCTGATAGCGAACAGACTGGCTCAGACGAGAAGAAACAAGTGCATTCTGCGGAGAACGGGCAAGTTGTTGTTGCAGCGAAAGTTCACGAGCCTGAACATCCTTGTACTGGGTATGAGCTGCCTGTCGCTCCTGCTCAACAGTATTTAGAACTCCAGATATTGCTGTTGCCTGTTGCGTTGGATCGATTAAGTTCTGACCTTTGCGAAACTTTTCTAGTCTTTTCTCAGCCCGCTCAACGTCATTTTGAACGTTTGGCAACTGTTCATTAATAAATCTAAGACCGTTATTTAAGCGCTGTTCTTGCTCATTTTTGTTGTGAAGCTCGTAAACCTTTTGCAGTGCCTCTAGCACCTTTTCGGTCTTAATCCGATCGTGGTCTTTGTAAACAGCTTTGACAATCTTAGTATCGACTTTGTCCTCCATCACTTGATTCAAAACCAAGGACTTTTGAATCTCCTCTACAGTGATGTCAGGGTACTCAGGGCTAAGCAAATCAACTGCTTGTTGGAGCAGTAGAGGACTCCGCATCACATTGAGTTGAGTCGCATAGTCTATTGCTACATCAGAGTCAGCGTATTGACTTTCTAGCGACCTTTCATTTTCTTTCCCTTGATAATTAGGCTCTATTAGCAGCTGCATAGAGCTTTGATAAGTGGGCTTTGCTAACATAGTATATAGACCTGCAGCAACCAAGACTCCACTTAAAACACCAAACAGCCAAAAGCGCCGACGCATTAAAACGGCAAATAGTTGTCCGTAACCTGGATCGGTTTCAGCAACCCCATCATTGAAATTAGTTTCAGTAACTTTTACCATGGCTGAACTTGGAACTCCTGAGCGAACCGGAACTATAACTAACTTAAGCCGCAAACTTTCGACATCACCTGCTCAACTCTGCTAAAGAATGCTTCTTCTGAAAACTGACTCAGGGCATGATTACGAATTTTTCCATAATCCCATGTGATTTCACTGGCACCGAATAGCGCGGCTTGCAGCGCATCCGGTGTCTGCCGTTTGAAAAAGACACCCGTCTGACCAGGTACCTGAGTGTCTAGTACACCACCTGCACCATAGGCAATGACTGGCGTTCCACTAGCATTCGCTTCCACTGGAACTAATCCATAGTCTTCTAAGGCCGCAACAATTACCGAGCGGGCTTTTGCCATTAAATAACTGCGATCTGAATCACTGACATGTCCTAAAAACTGAATATTTTTCAATGCTTTAGATTCTAGACGCTCTCGCTCAGGACCATCTCCTATTACGATTAAATGCCATCCTAGCCAGTTAAAAGCTTCAACGATGATGTCAATACGTTTATAGCTAATTAAGCGGGCTGATACTAAATAGTAGTCAGCTTTTTTGTCTGAAAAAGAGAAGCTACTAGTGCTAATTGGATAGTTGATCACAATTGCTCGCTTGCCATAATTCTTTTGAATGCGACGAGCTACCACAGTAGAGTTAGCAATGTAAATATCTGGCTCCTGAGCATAACTTAGATCTCGATTTCTCATCGTTTGGAAGACAGTTTCAATTAACGGATAAAAATATCGATAATCTCCATACTCCCGTAGGTAGGTTTGCGTGTCCCAGAGAAAACGAGTCACATTGTGGCAGAAGCAGACATGCCGGGCTCCAGGTCTTTTTCTCACTGCCTTAGCAAAGCTGCTGGTACTACTGATAATCAGATCGTAGTCTTGCAGATCCAAGGCGCGAAAGGCAGGAAAATAGAAAGGAGCTAGGATTCTAAAATACTTAGCGGCTCCTGGAATGTTTTGAAGGATAGTCGTACGGACTAGACGCTTTCCCAAGTCAATTGTTCTTTCAGGATCGTACACAGATGTGAAGATGTCAGCGCTGGGGTAGTACTTACAAAGTAGTTCAAATACCCGTTCTGCCCCACCTCGCTGAGTTAAGTAATCATGAACTAGAGCAATTTTCATATATGAAAAATTGATTTATTTATGATTTTACCCATAACATAGTATTAGCTAATCAAGATCACCAATATTAAAACTGTCTTCATCAATGGACTGCTATTACCTATATTAAAAGCACTAATTATGCTAGTAAAGTGAAGTGTTTCTTGAGTCTATACCGCGATGCATTCTCCTGCAACAAGAACACAAAGTATTATTACTTTCAAGGGGGATGAGAATAACATTTTGGCAACAGCAAGGCAAAATTTAACTATGTAAAGTTTTGCTTTGATTCTTACATACAAGTGCTTTTACTAAGTGCAGTTAAAGCAGTAGCATTGTATAACTTATGTATGTTTTATGTGTAATTACTGCTGTGAGTCAAGGGCTGCACGTAAGGAGTAGGGCATTTCTCTTTTTCTTCCCTACTCCCTACTCCCTCTCTTACGAAGTCCGAGCGGAGGAAACCTCCGCTCGGACTTCGCGCTATTCTCTGCACGAATTGCTTGGTATCGGCTTAATGCAATCAGAGGAAAGTACTGTGAATAGAGATGATACTTAAGATAAAAATGACCAGGGAAACCAGTACCTGTGAATTCTGCCTCACTCCAAGTACCATCTGTCTGTTGAGTCTTCAACAGATAACTGACTCCTTGCTTCATGGCCTCGTCGCTACTAGTTAACTCGCCAATTGCCTTACTCGCTGCGATCAGGCCAATCAAAGCCCAGGCAGTTTGGGATGCCGTACTCGGACCTTGACCTTTAAGGATTGGATCGTCATAGCTCCTACAAGTCTCACCCCATCCCCCATCTGAATTTTGGCATCCGATTAGCCAAGCAACGCCACGCTTGATATTGCCTCGCGTCTTCTGTGGAGCGATCGCGGGCAGTGCACTCAGAACGCCGCTTGTGCCATAGATGTAATTCACTCCCCATCGACCGAACCAGCAGCCTTCAGTTTCTTGCTCGCGAACGAGATAGGCGATCGCGCGCTCCAGGATAGTGGAGTCGAGCGACAAGTTACAGCTTGCCACCATTTCCAGCACTCGAGCTGTCACATCAGCTGTATTGGGGTCAATCATCGCTTTGAGATCGGCATAGGGATGATAGTTCAACCAGCCTTGATTGTTGTCCAGATCAAAGGCAGCCCAACCGCCCTCTTGGCACTGCATGGAATTAATCCAGTTAACGGCACGAGTGATCGCAGCCTGCTTCAGTCTCTCATCAGGGAGCTTCACCCCCTGGAGGGCCATCACTACGACAGCAGAATCGTCTACATCTGGATAAAAGCGATTTTCAAATTCAAACGCCCAACCTCCCGGTTGAGAGCGACGATTCTTCACAGCCCAATCGCCGTAGTCTAGAATCTGCTTACTCAACAGCCATTCTCCGCTGTGTACCAGAGCTGGATGGGTGGGTTCGATACCTGAATCAACTAGCGCTCGCATTGCCCAGGCAGTATCCCAAACAGGTGAAACACAAGGCTGAATTCGGTAGGTGTCCGGCGTTTCAATTGCAAAGCGATCGACCGCCTGCAATCCCCTTTGCACAACTGGATCTGCGACATCATAATCCAAGCACCGCAGGGCCAAAAGCGAATTCAGCATTGCGGGGATAATGCCCCCCCAGTCTCCCGTAGCTTCTTGCCGCTCTAAAATCCATTGCTCTGCTGCCTTAATGCCTTCTTGGCGGCAGGGCACTAAATTCCAACTTTCTGCCAGTTTGAAGCTATCGTCAAGAGTAATAAATAGATCTGTCCAATCGGAACGACGGGGTAAGTCAAACTGTACTTGAGCCAACCCCTCGGCGTACAACTCATCCAAGGTAACGGCTGGGTGGATTTGAAATACAGGTTTGCGGTCACAGACAATTAGCAGTGGGACAGTACTCGAGCGTGCCCAGCTAGACATTTCGTAAATATTAAATCCAAACTGCGAAGGCAACAACATGATCCAGGGTGGCAGCGAAGGAATGCCTTGCCAGCTGTAGCAGCCAATCAGGGCCAGGTGGAGCTTGGTAAAAATTCGCGCCTTGCTGATGCCACCCCGATCAAGGATGAATGTCCGCGCCCGCATCATTGCTGGCTCTGTTTCCGTTGCGCCCAATAACTTCAGCGCCATATAGGCTTCGACTGAGGTACTCAAGTCTCCTCCATCCCCGTAGAAGAGCTCCCACCCCCCATGCTCCCGCTGCTCTTGACGGAGATAGACCTCAACTTTATGCAGGGGTCTTTCCCTAGCTGTCCCCCAAATTTTATGTAGGAGAACGACTTCCGCCGTGATTGTGACATTGGATTCCAGCTCCGGCCACCAGTAGCCCTCTGGGTTTTGAATCGAGAGCAGATAGTTCTGGCTAGCAGCGATCGCATCGGTGATAGATGTTGTCAACCTATCTTGAGTTTTCATAATTGGCGCTAAACCTCAACAAGATTTTGGACATGGCAGTATGAAGGAAAGTGCTTTCTTGTCCTCAGCAGACATTGTATTGTACGAGTAAATTGACAATAGAGATTCATGGATCAGGTTGAATTAGGAATTACAGTCACATCCCTGGCAATCTGGGTGGGACTACTGTGTTGGCGGGGTCAATTTTGGCAAGCCGACCAGCAACTTGAAGTCCAAGCAATGGAACTGGAATCGTGGCCATCAGTTTGCGCGGTGATTCCCGCCCGTAACGAAGCCACTTTGCTACCAGCCACACTGCGATCGCTCCTACAGCAGGATTATCCTGGCGCTTTGTCAGCGATTTTAGTGGAAGATCAGAGTACAGATGATACAGCTGGCGTCGCCCGAGAGGTCGCCCAAGCAGCAAACAAAAGCTGGCAGTTGGAGGTCCTCTCTGGTGAAGCGTTGCCTCCCGGCTGGAGTGGTAAGCTTTGGGCTCTGGAGCAAGGCGTTCGCCAAGCCCAGAAGCTAATGCCGTCTCCTGACTATCTGCTTTTAACTGATGCAGATATTGAGCATGATGGGGCAAATCTCCGGCGGCTGGTTGCCAAGGCTGAGTCAGAGAATTTAGCTCTGGTTTCTTTGATGGTGCTGCTGCGGTGTCAGAGTTTTTGGGAACACCTGTTAATTCCAGCTTTCGTTTTTTACTTTCAAAAACTCTATCCCTTCCGTTGGGTGAATGACCCTACTAACCCAACTGCTGCCGCTGCTGGAGGTTGTATTTTGATCCGCCGCCAAGCTTTAAACAGTATTGGTGGGATCGAGGTCATTCGTCAAACTTTAATTGACGACTGCGCTCTGGCTTTTGCAGTCAAGTCCAACAGGCAATCAGAACACCCAGGCATGGGTCGAATTTGGCTGGGACTCAGTTCCTTAACCCGAAGCTTGCGAGCTTATCCATCTCTCGCTAGTATCTGGGAAATGGTTGCCCGCACTGCCTTTACGCAACTGAACTATTCTCCTTGGCTATTACTGGGAACTTTATTTGGCATGACCTTCGTCTACCTAGTTCCTCCGGTAGGTGCAATCTTCGGTATATTTACAGGGAACTGGTCAGTGGTGATCGCGGGTTTAGCTGGATGGCTACTGATGGCTTGGGCTTACTTACCCACCCTCCGCTTCTATGGGTGTACGCCCCTATTTGCCTTTTGCTTGCCAGTAATCTCCCTGCTCTACACCCTGATGACCCTAGACTCAGCTTGGCGTCATTGGCAAGGGCGAGGCGGCGCTTGGAAAGGACGGGTTTACCAAGCGCCTTCGGCGTAGGGAGTAGGGGAAGGAAGAGGGCAGGGGGAGAGAAGAGAGCTGAGGGAGCTGAGGGAGCAGGGGAGGCAGGGGAGGCAGGGGAGGCAGGGGGAGCAGAGAAACTCAGATCGTTCTGCACCTATGGAAATAAGAGAGTTGTAACTTGCTGCAGCACTTGCAATCCCCGTAGCGCACCTCGAATCAACCGAGCGCTAGCCCTCGGTTGCCGGAGCAATCTCTGGGCTAGGTGAAACGGTTGCAGGGAACCATTAGGGCTGAGCGCCAAAGTCAGATCCGGGATGTTGTGGTGACAGTCATCGCTAACTACACGTACCATTGCCAGAGCGATTCCATTGGGACTCAGAGCTTCTAGGGCAGCAAACCCCTCCATATCGACAACGCTAGCCGCGTAAATTTTACCCAGTTCGCATTTTTCAGCCGCAGACCAGATCAGGCGATCGCTCGTCAGCGCTCTCACCAGCGAGACCTTTTCCTTGAGCTTGCACGGGCGCGCCGCCGGAGCTACCTCCGGCGGACCGTTGAGTTCTTGGTGTAATAAGTTTGTGATTTCAGGATCGCACGTTCGCAGCAGCCGAGCAGATGCTGGCGACTCGTAAACACAATCTTGGTAGATTACTAGATCTCCAACAGCATGGTGGGGTGATAAACTCCCACATAGCCCTATCAGCAAGACTCTAGGCTGCACATAACCTCGGAAGTGCCCCTCCTGCAATTTTTCTAGATATCTTGCCAAGGGCTTAGGACCGATGGGAATCGGTAGAACCAGCGGTTTAGTGGCGGTAGTACGGCTCAAGCCTCGACAAACAGCCTTGTGTTCTGCCCCTCGAGGCACCAGAATCGCGTGCATGGGTATAGTCAAACTGACACTGACTCTGTATTTTTATTCTCCTCAGCTCCCCCTGCTCCCCCTGCTCCCCCTGCTCCCCCTGCCTCTTTCTGGCGGCGCGGCAGAATTCTGAGGCCAGAAAGTGCCACTTTAGCAATCCTAGGTACTAGTTGTGGGCGTAGCAACCTGTCGTCGAAGACACTCATCCGCCGCGTGTTTTCCTCAAGGCAGGTCGATAAAAACGTTGCTGGCGTCAAATCAGCGGCAAACGCGCTAGCCCCAATGGCTGTAAAGCCTTCATTGTTGGGGTTAGGACTTCGGAAGGCGTCTATCAGATGACCAAGCGCCTTGCCGTAATGCCAGAGATCCTGGGTAGCCCGGTAGACCTTTGCTCCCCGACCTTGGTTAATTTGCAGGTAATTTACCCAATTCACGAAGAACACAATGTGGCGGACCTCTTCATCAATGATCGGATCGAAGATGGTGAATAGCTGCTCCGGAAACAAGCCCGACTGACGGGCAAGCTTGAACATTCCAGATGCGAAGAAGCTATCGAGGCACTCCTCGTACCCAAAATCAATGAAGGCTTGCTCTAAGTTGTTGGGAAGTTCAACTGGCGGACGCTCGGTAATTTCGATGCCATAAGTTTTAATTAAAGTCTTAATCATTCGCGCGTGGCGTGTTTCCTCCCTTCCCTGTAGAGCCAGAGCTTCTCGCAAAACAGGATCGCTCACCGTAGCGGCATAGGCGCTAATCTTGGCTCCAGCTTGGCGCTCGGTATCTAGAGCCTCTTCCCAAAAGGGAATTCCTCGCAAAAAGTCGAGGGCTGCTTCGCCGAGCTGAGGCCACGGCAGCTCTTCCGGGGTATATTCCAGGTAGCTTGCCATGAAGCTTTGGCAGAACAGCTCCTTATGAGCCTCAGATCCGATTTTCATTTCTATCGCTCGGCAAGTTTATCTAGATCATCATATGTATAGATGCTCTTAACATCAAGTCTTTACCTAATTCCAACGAAGATTTTAGGCAGGGT
>JAABUQ010010798.1_pt1 | contig 11876 bp, 21 predicted proteins | sample 5560001 | NCBI WGS metagenome assembly JAABUQ01 (sample SAMN10711888, study PRJNA513371) | rock metagenome | isolation source: Antarctica rocks | place: Antarctica: Victoria Land, Finger Mt nord | collected 2015-12-18
ATCTACTGGATGTGCTCGGACGCCTTCACCGAACTCAGAACACATCCACTGTGCCTTGGAGCAGAGTGGCCGGACCAAAAGCAAGTATCAGGCACTGGCAGTCTGCAAGCAGTGACAGCAGCGCAGCCCGCCTGTGACGCGCGCATGCTGGCTTGCAGGCACCGTGCTGGAGATCGGGCCGGGGCACGGCAGCACGCTGCCGTACGTGCGCAGCGCGCTCGATGGCGGCCGCATCCGAAAATACGTGTTCTTCGAGCCGAATCAGGCAATGCACAGCAAGTTGCGCGAGAATGCCCTCCAGGCTGGTGCGCCGCGGGCATGCATGCGGCCCCTGCAAACCAGCTTGGCAGGTTCTGCGCGGCATTGCTCCAGACGTGTATGTTCTGAAGGCCCTGCGACAGTGATCAGTACTGTGCCCAGCAGTGACTGAAGCTAATCGCGAACATTCAGCTGCCCCTCCTGTCTAATAGTGCCTTTTAACTGACACGTGCAAGATTCTTGCAAGGTGTTGTTGCCTAGCTAAGGGGCTGTTTGAGAACACTCTAAACATGCAAGCCGCTCTTGCATGGATTACCTGCCACGCTCTTCGGCCCCAGTCGTGAGCCTGGCTCCCGTCTTGCAGGGCTTGTGGAGAGCGGGGATGCGTCGAGCGGCGGCACGGCGTCCAAGGCCGGCGCGGCGCCCAGCTTTGTGATCATAGCCAACACGTCCGGCCTGCCCGCGGCCGGCTTTGACGCCGCGGTGTCATCGCTCGTGCTGTGCTCGGTCGACGACGTGCGCGAGAGCGCCTGCGAGCTGTACCGCTGGCTCAAGCCCGGCGGCGTGCTGCTGTTCCTGGAGCACGTCGCCGACGGGCAGCAGCAGCGCGCGGCGCAGCTGCTGAGCAGGCGCGGGCGGGGCCCGGCTTGCGAGCTGCCTGTGTGGCATGCGCCTGTCGGTCAGCGAACAGCGCGCAGGGCGGGAGGGTTGCAGAGTGAGTGTCCAGGCAGTCCTACAGTTAGGCCTCCGTTGTGATGTGCATGACAGCAGCGCACGGTAGGTATGTTGAGCAACTTGCCTGGCTGGCTCGGCAGGAGCGGAGGCAAGGCTGCAGCTGCAGAGCCGTCTGCCGCGGGCGCGCACGGCCGCAGCTGGAAGCTCTGGGTGCAGCAGTCCGTCACACCCACCTGGAAGGTATGGTGGCACTGTCCCGCTTGGAGATAGCCAGGCACTGGCAACAGCCACCGCGACATCGTCAGCTGTCAGGCCCCACTGTACGGACAGCATGTGAGCTGTACAGCACTGCATTGCTTTGACCTCCTTGCAGCTGCCGGGACATGCCTCAGTTGCATGCCAACACACACACGCGTAATGGTATTGCTCGAAAAACATTGGCTGCTCGTCTTTGGCTTATGTGGGTGAGGACTGTCATCCACCTAGAAGTGTGCGGCGCCAGGTCTTCACTGGTGGGTGTCATCTCGACCGGCCCACGCTGGACGCGCTGGACGGCGCCTTTGACTCCGTGACTGTGCTCGGCGTGACGGAGTCTATGCTTCTGCCTGTCATCTACGGCACCGCGCGCAAGCGTGCATAGGCGTGCGCGGCAACGCTGCCGGCACGCACCAGCAAGGGTGTGCTGAACATGCCAGTGTATAATATAGACGGTGCTCCATGCAATTCTTGTCATGCGCATCTGTAACGCGACTGCCTCTAGCTTTCTGCTGCCTGGAGCGTTGTGGCTGGGTGATACACAGTACTTTTCTTTTTGGGTTGATTAGGGCATCACACTTGAACAGTAGCGATTGGTCCATTTTTGCTAACAACTTGAGTGAATGTTTATGCTGGACCATGCTGGGAACATTGGTTGAGCTGCGTCTTGATGAGTTTCTAACAGGCGTCTTGTATGTGTGTGTAATGCGGTGACAAGGGTGACATTGCATGAAGCCGCATGGTGCAGCCCGCTAATGCACAACGACGGTTGTGTGCCAAGCCAACACTGCTGGCCAGACAGAATGGCAACTCATGAAACATGTAGATAATGTAGACGGGTATGTGAGCCTCTGCTCAGCTTTCAATGTATAATTTGGATGCTGTTGTCACAAGACCAGCAATGTGCTTGGCTTGTGACTGTGGCGGAAGCGCACTGTGTGTCCCGTCGGGTGATACACGCCCTGCATGCCCGCCCCGCCTTGCGTTGCTCCTGGATGATATGTCACGGGGGACATGTTCATGCTGACAGGAACTTCACAAACAGTGGCACTTGGAACCATACTCACGCAAGTCTCGAGGGTACACCAAGTAAAAGTCTACTGCAATGCAGGTGTTATTTGCGGGGCCCCCCCCGCCAAATGACGATGGTCACCATATGGTACACAGGATGTTAACAGGCACGCGCATGCACGCGCAGCACCATATACGATCAGTAAGTGCCCAGCAGTGCTCAATAATAGGCCTACCAGTGGTAGGCTACCACCACCTCGCCAGCATACCAGGATACATGACCCTTTCACGGTTGACCCCTGCACCACTCTGCAACCCATGACGCAGCAGCACCATCCAGGACCTACACAGCCAGCGAAACCTGAGGACACCCGGTGGGATGCGCCAGACGCGCAGCCTGGCTGTCGCGCAGCGCAAACGTGGACATCCTGTGCTAACAAGCTCACACTGGGTCACTAAGTCAAGAGTATTGTCACAGTGACGCCCACTCGAGCAACGCGTCGCTAAAGTTCTATCACATACAGCCCGTCCTTTGAGGTCGGGCACTGACCTCTGGCGGAGCAGGGCTACGCCGCCCCTTGCCGCCACCCCCGCCACCTACAGCGCGCAAGAGGTGCAGGCGTCCCCGCGCACGCAGGCTGCAGAGTGCGCCGGCCGTGAGGTGGTGCATAGAAGCGCGTGTGAGGCATGCCTATGCCTGCAGGCGGCCGCTCCCCGCTTGAATCTGCAGCCCACCCACCCGGGCCTTCCAAAGGCTCAGACGGGCGCAGGGTCGGCGGCCGCGGGCGCGGCAGCGGACGATGCGTTGACCTCGCGCTCGTGGCGCCCCATGATCGCGTACATGGCGCTCGTCGTGATGCCGCACCCGTGCTCGCGCGCGACCTTGACGTACCCCTTGTCGCCCCAGTACGTGCTCCAGGAGTTCTGCGCGTCGCGGCGCGCACCCGGCGTCAGCTCTGTGCATCTGTGACTAGAAGCATAGGGTCGCCTCTGCAAGGGCATTGGCCGGTTGCCAACAAAGAATGAAGAACCTTCGTTAAGATGAGCCATGACCGCGGCCACCAGCAGATATACCGTGCCGGTCGCTTTCAAGCTTTTTGTGTGACAGCCAGCTGGCAAGGCACTCTGGCAACGCACAGCCGCCCGGCAGCGCAGGCGGGCCGCCCGCGCGCCTTGATGAGCCAGAAGTCCTTGCCGGACGCCGCGTCGGTGCCGTAGCCGACCAGCATGACCGCGTGGTCGAGCTCCGTCTCGGAGCAGGCCGGCTCGTCGTACACGCCTGGCGCGCACGCGGCGTCATCGGAGGCGCACACCCAGCTGGAGCTGCGCCGCCCTTGCAAGCTGTGCACTAGGGTATGGACCTGCAGTGCCACGGTCATGCAGGCGAGCGGGTAGAAGGGCATCTGCCGAGCGTTCACTGTCTGTCCGGGCTGCCAACCCCGCTGCCACCTCGAGGACGCGTGCCCACCGGGGCCCGCCCTCTCCCAGCCGCCGGGCGCACCATTTACGCGGCGGCGGGGCAGCAATGCGGAGACATCACACAGCTGTGTCTGACATGCTGCGGCGAGGCCCGGCGACAACGTGCGGGAGGCCGCGCGAGCACGGGCCGGGGCGCCCGGTCGCACCGCTCGCGTAGAAGCGGAAGGAGTCGTGGCTGGCGTCCAGCGAGACGGCGAGCGGCCCGCGCGAGTATAGCGCCTCCATCACCGCGCCCGCGTCGCCCTCCGGCAGCATCGCGTACCCCTGCGCGCGGCAGTCAGGGGAACCATCTCCTCCCTTCCCGCTGCGGACGGCGCATGAGCCGCTGGTGGGCAGCTGCGCTCTTGTATAGCGCGGCTCCGCAAAAGCTGAGGAGTGCATCAGAGCGCAGCGCGCAGGCCACAGAGCGCAGGCCACACAGGCCAGCGGCGACTGGCGCGGTCGGAGCACGCACTCTGCGGGCCGCCAATCCCGGTCTCGCGGCGCACCTTGAGCTGGGTCAGCGCGGCGTCAGCGTCGCCGCCGTGCTTGCGGTCGCGGCAGAAGCCGTCCTGGCCCAGGTACTCGTAGTCGTCCTCGCGCGCCAGGCCCCCAATCTGCCGCGCCGCCGAGGCGCAAGTCGGCCGCGTGCCGCAGGCTTTGCAGCTGCAAACCTCCGCCGCGTCATGCCGCACATACACAGATGCTCAGGGAACGGGTGCATTGGCACTCGGCTTCACAAACTTCACTGCACTGTAGCCGTCATGCCTTAGAAAGCTGGCAGGGGCTGCCTCACAAACGGCGGCGCCGCACGCCGGGGTCGCCCGGGCCAGCGGGGCGCACGGTCACGAGGTAGTCGATGGCGGTGTCGTAGTCGCCGCCGTCGCACGCCTCGTTGCCGTCGCGCCAGGAGCAGTCCATGACCTGCTGCTCTGAGAACTTGCGCGTCTTGCCTGCGGCAGCCCCCCAGCGCACGCAGACTCAGCCCGCCTTCCTGTAACATCGCGACGTCACACCCGGCACGCCCACATACCGCGCGCGGCAACACAGTCATTACTCGGTAGCACGCTCAGGAGAGGGGGAAAGCACATCTGCTCGGGCGAGCGCCTTTGGGCGCGCATCCAGACACCCGTACGCGTAGGTTGGGCCCATAGGCACTGCTGCAGCCAGCACACAGGCTGGCATGCAGACGCCCAGCACACAGGCTGGGTCCGGGGGTCCGCACCGGTGGCCATGAAGTGCGCGGCGTGGATGGCGCCCGTCATGCCGAACGCCCAGCAGCTGCCACAGGCGGCCTGGTCCTTGACGATGCCGTCCGCGGCGGTGCCGCGCCAGCTCACCGCGGTCGGCAGGCGGCCCGCGCGCGCCAGCGGCTCGTAGGGCACCTGCGCGCGGCGCGCGCGCGGGTGTTAGGTTCCCATGCTCTGCTGCTGTATCGCCCACAAGCGCACACCAGGGACTATGTAACAGACCCTTGGCTCCTGCTCCGCAGAGTCGGCAGAGCTGTGCACAGTCCCTGTGACAGTTCTCAGGCGAGCTGCCACGCCGCTGGCCATGCCTCGTGCGGCATGGTGCACGCACTCAATTGCCACAAGTGAATGGCCAGGTCCCGCACCTCGGCAGAGTGGTCGCGGCGCTCGCGGCGGCGGCTGCTGGACAGGCCCCCGCTCTTCCGGCGCGGCAGCATCACTGCCCGGTACTCCTCCTGCACATCCCAGAGCGCGTGTCGTTAGCGTGACCTATACATGGCGGGATGCAGGTTTATGGTGGATGCAGGTCAATGACCTTTTTCATTTTGAGCTGCGATGGAAGCTGTCACACTCAAGAACTCTTATGATGATGTTGTGGGACACTGCAACGTGAGGGGCCAAAACCAGAAGTGATGACCTCCCCTTGAGAACCAAAAGCAGCAGGAGCCACAGCACCCACACCACATGCTCAACCATGCCAGCCGGCCTGCGCCCTGCGCTGCGTCCGGGCGCGCCTGCGTCCAGTCCGCGAAGCGGTTGAGCGACAGGTTGTGCGCATGGCCGCCCGCGTTCCAGGCCTCGATGGAGGCGCGGTTCTGGTGGAAGGCCGCGCGGCGGCGCGCCTCGACGGCGGGCGCGGCGGGCGCGCGGCCGTGCCGCGCCGCCCAGGCAGAGTACAGCGGGTCAACCGCCGGCCCTGCGCGGACATGGCAGAGCCACCGGTCGGGAGCCTGGCCCTTTCTGGAATATCGCTCGCATCTGTTGAGACACAGATGGGCACACAGCCTCAGATGGGCGCAGCGGGGCACGAGGCGAGGCGTGCCCGCGCGGACGGTGCTGGGCATAAGCGCGGCCATGCGCAGCTCGAAAGCGCGCGGGCGCGGGCGCGGCGCGCTCTCGGCCTTCACGCCCGCGCAGGCCGGCGGCGGGTTGAAGGCAGACGAGTCCGGCGCGCCGGGCTTATAGAAGTAGTACTCGGCGACGTACTTGTCAAAGTGGGATCCGCTGCGGGATGCAGGGACTGCGAGTCATGCCACTTGGACTGCAACACAGCACAGCTCAAAACGACCCTGAGTGCTGAGCGTAAACACGCCAATTATTGTGCCCCAGGGGAGCTGCTGGCGGCAAACAACCAAGGACGTTGATGCAGAGCCTTGAGCGTGACTCGGGTAAAGCTATGTGAAGGCTCGAGACTCTCACAGAGTCCACGACTGGTCTTGTGTCGTGAGCAGCGTCGCAACTCACTGCACGTCCTTCAGCGTCGTGATGCAGACGTTGGGGTATGCAGGGATAGGGCACAGGGCACAGGCGCGCCTGAACAGGTCCTGCCCGTGCATCGCCAGCCGCAGCGGCGCGCCGTCCTCCGCAGACGCATGGAATGCGTAGCGCGTCAGCTTCACGCCATGGCTGCGGGGGCCGGCGCGGCGGTCAGGCAGCATGCTGCGACGACATGGCAGGGCCGCGGACAAATCAGCGTGTTCATGATGCCTCCTTGCTCCGGGCAGCAAGCGGATGCACCGGCCCTCCTTGACACGGGGGCGCATTAGGTAGGTGCGAGTACGCAGCCATGCGCCTACGCAAGCTCATGCATGCTGTGCCTCTCAGAACGACATCACAGACTCGCCAGGACATATGCACTTGACACTCATGCTCCGCAGAAACAGGAGTGCGCCTGTTCTGGGGGCGCACCTCTGCTCAAACACCCACACGTTGGCCTTCTGGCCCCGCACCTCCTCCTCGCCGGAGAACTGCCACCCCGAAATGTCCGGCAAGATCTGCAACCCGCGGCCACTCAGACTGGCTCAGCCAGAGCGCCTCAGCCAGTGTGGCGTGCGGCAAGCATAAGATATGTGAGCGCTGCGCCACTTCATGCACAGCACAGATCAAACGCACGAGCAAGAGCTCCACACTGGCGCGCCAGCTCAAAAGCAGCGTGTGCCACAGGAAATTGGAAGGCATGATTTAGAGGACCTGGTGTCTCATGCAGTACAGGAGCACAAACAGTGCTGTGCCACGACCTGGCGGTGCAAGCAGGCAGCGGGCTGGGGACAGCACACCGGCGCTTCCAGCGGAGACGGCTCTGCGTCATCGTCGTCGTCATACTGCCGGCACACGTGCTTGTCCACGCGAGGGTAAACTTCCAGCTCCATCCCCTGCAAACAGAGATGCACTTGTACGCTACCCCTCTGTAAAGAGCTGCGGCAACACTCTGCCACCTTTGCTTCCTTTCATTAGAGGCAGGAGGTGTGGGTATGAGAGCCACTTGCCAAGCAGTGAGTTGCATAGGCAAGCAACAGTGTGAGCTTTGCGACACGTACAACAGTCGCCGTCAAGCGTAGCACCAACCCACCAAAAAGGAATGCAGAGGAACAGAGGATGGCATGAGGACTGGACACCAGAGCATACAGTGCGCGCAGCAGGCGCTAACATTGCTTCAGCTTCAGACCCTCTGAACATAGCCGCAGTGTGCGCGCCAAGCAACAGCTGGCGCGGAGCGCAGGAGGAGCAGTCTGTGGGCACCTTCAAGAGATACAGCTGGTTGACACCTCCGTAGGTGTCTGTGCGCATCAGGCCAGCTTGGGCGTCCTTCCAAACGTGGACCGGGTATGTCAGCCCATCCCTTTGCACGCTGGCCTCGTACGGCAAGCTGAAGTTGTACACAACCTACGGAACACCACACGTTAGGAGCAGCTGCGGCGGCAGCGGCCATACGCATGCTCATCCAGTCACGCAGGCTGCCCATGGGTCCTGGCAGCAGGCAGTGCCCCCACGCTCTCTGTACGCAAGCCATTTTCTCTAGCAAAGTCAAGCTTGCGCGCAGCAATGTGCAGGGATGCGGAGCAGGGCATGCCTCAAAGGAAGCTGGATAGCTTGGCGGCTCGGGGTTTGGCTGGGCGCCTGGCAGGTGCAGCACGCCCTGATATCGCGCTGCCGCACAGCAGGTTGCGCACAGCGCGACAACCGCTGCCACGCCGCATCGCCACATTGTGCAGGTGCTGCTGCAGGCGCTACAAACCTCCTGGCAGACTTCCCTGAAACCTCTTTCGACTCTCCTGTTCTGTCTTGTGCAGAAGGAAAGGACAGCCACGAGCTGGTATTGCGGTTACAGGTGACTGGGAAAGCCAACCTTACCCTAGCACATAGGCAATGTCAGCAGGCTCGCTGAATGCCATACACTACATCAGACAAGCAGCAAATCAATATGCTACCTACAAGGGGGCAATCATACACCTAGCCTAAACAGCAGACAACCAGTGTGCAGCGGCGGAGACTGTCACGCATGGTGCACGTGGTGTAGCCGGTGCGCAGCGCCCCAGTTGACGCCTACATACGCGCGCGCCTTGCTGGCCAGGTCCTGAGGGTCCTCCCACCTGCAGGCGAGACACGCGGTCAGCTAACCGCACACAGAATGCAGGAGCGCACGCGCGCTCGCACCGTGCGTGCGTCTGAGAATCGCTGCGCTCCTGGGCACAGGCAGTTCAAAGGGCAGCAGCATGCCAGGCATCGCAGAGCACCAGGCACAGCACACAGAAATAATGGCTCTGGCTCAAGAACCTGACACCACCAGCAGACGGGACTGGAGCTGCACATGTGAAAGCATACTTTGCGACACAAGAGCCACAGCCTGCCATCACATGCGTCCGTGTCTGCGGTGCGCAGGCAGCATCGGCTGTGCCTTGCGGCGCCGCAGCTGTCCTGCGCCCAGGGTGCGCCACACATCGCCTGCTCTCAAGCTGGTACGCAAACACAGTTGCGGCTGCGCTCCACGGCGCAGCGCGCCAGGGCGCGCACAGGTTGCGCCACACGCAGAGCGTGTTGGACAGCGAGGGGCTGACGACCGCCGACGAGAAGCTCTCAAACGTGAGCGGCCCGCGGTAGTCGGCCGCGGCGAGCGCGCGGAACAGCGCGCCAAAGTCCACCGACCCGGTGCCGAGGTAGCCGCGGTGGCTCTCGCCGATGTGCACGTACCTGCCGCAGGGCACACGCTTGCCATGCACGCGCCACTGTCGGCGAACGTTGCCTCTGTAGGAAGCTCCCAGGTGGCACCATGGCTCAACAGTGTCCACCAGTGTGTTCAGCTGAGGGCAGCATCACAGGATGCGGACGCAAGTACAACCCCAGCTCACGGCGTGCTGGGCGCTCAAAGGAAAGCTGTGCCCATTCATTGCGGCGCAGCAGCAGGCACCTGCGGTAGTCCGGCAACCGGGCGTGCCATGCGAGGCAGACCGCATTGCCCAGCAGGGCCAAGCGAGTCCACCCAGGCCCAGGCACCCATGGACTCGCACCCTAGCTTGTCGCCGCAGGCCGCAACCGCCAGGGCCATGGCATCCTCCTCGATGTTCATATGGTACGAGTCCAGGTGCACCGCAATGTTGGGCGCACCCACGTCGGCGACCATCGCCATCGCCTGGCGCACGAATGCTTATAATATATATATATATACATATCTCTCTCTCTATATCTCTCTCTCTCTCTCTCTCTGCACTTTGCTGGGGTGGGTGCCACAATACCGCTGTTGCCTGCCGCACGGATGTACGCCAGAGGAAGAACACGATAACACAGCAGAGGAGCAATGCGTCCGCTTGGCTTGAGGTGCCAGCGCCCGCTGTGGCCGTCCGCAAGCCTCTTAGCCTGTTGGCAAACCCAAGGCGGCAGACGGGCCAGGCGAGCGCGCAAGCGCAGCCGCGCCTGGGAGGCAGTGTTGAGTATGTTTGACTCGTAGCGGTTGACGACCTCCAGGCCATACGTGATGCCGTAGTCGGCGGCCTCTGCTGCAAGTTCCTGCAGGTGCAGATTGGACTCGTTGAGGACACAGAGCACTGCTCCCGCCCAATGGCATATGAATGAGCGGGCACAGGCTCAATGCACAGGCAAGGGGCAAGCAGCACTGCATGATGCCGCCCTGCTGATGCATGCGTGGCAGCTTGAGTGATTTTGCCATGCAACCAGCAGCTTGCTGGGGGCAAGCGGGGCACGGCAGCTCACCTTCACGCTCGCGGCGGCATTCTGCCACTGCGCCGGGCTGCAGGCCGCGGGGTACTTGTGCATCGCGCTGTAGTTGACGCCCAGGAAGTACTTGCCCCCGAGCGCCTCGAGCACCTGCATGCTTTGCAGTTCGCTCCCATAAAAGGTGACGCCCTGGGCCTCACCCAAGCCCAGGCATGGCCGAACCAACAGCCCTGTCCCTGCTGTAAGGCTGACACCGCTGCTGGCGCCCAGGGAGCACCCAACCCCAAAGCGCCTCGAGCCCCGGCAGCGCAATGCGACGCGTCCACGTTTGTCAGCGTCCTGAGCAGAGCCCCTCGCTACATCGACAGCCCTGTCCTTGCCCTTGACGGTGCCACAGCTAAAGCCAGAGCACGTTTGGACTCAACTTGGCCACCCTGGCTATCCTGCTGGCTGACTCATTCGCAGTGCAGGTTGCTAAGCACAAACACGCACGCTCTGCACGCTTGCAGACCAGGCCGGCAGACTGGAGACTCTGTTTGATAGAGCGCGCCTTCAGGGCGTCGGAGACAACGCGCTTGCCCGCCCGCCGAACGCCCTCGTCGCTGCTCGAGATGTCTGTGGCAGGTGTCAGGCCCTGTTAGGCCCGGGGCGCGCGTCAAGTGACGGGCTGCGTGCTCACACATGCCATCGTGTGGAAAAACTGGCAGGTAAGGTGCCAGGCAGGTAGACGTGAGGCGCACCAAGGAGCCAGAGGCCTGCAAGCCGTGCTTATCCAGCACCTCCTTCGTCATTGCCGTGTCTATTATCTCTGGCTGGCTGACGTTCACTGCAGCACGGGCAACGTCACAACGCCACCAGTGCAAGCGCTGTGTCTGGCAATGCATGCAGGAGCATAAAGGATTGCAGAGCGGAACATGACTTTAGACCTGACTCCCGTTCTCGCACATGACAGGCACTGCAGCACTGGTCTGCAAACTCAATTTACAGTGCGCGCCTTCGAGCAGGTCATAGCCTGCGGCCTGCGCGCTGCTCACGGCCCGCTCGCACTCTTCCCTACTCCAGCCCCCCACGAAGACCCCCGAGTGCACGCCAACAAGATTGGTGGGGGCGCTGGCTGCGCATACAGGTGCGCAGCGGGCGCGCTGCGGTGCGCGCACCGGCGCCCAGGGACACTGCACCGGCCGGCATGGGCCCAGGAACTTCATCTTGCGACAATTGGCGCCTGTGCCATGCGCTAGGACATGGCCATTGCTGGGAACCAAGGTGAAGGGTGCCAGAGTTACACGATAACTCCAGGATGGCCAGCAGCCTAAACTTCGAGCCCGAAGGGCATATATCTCACGACAGAGGTACGCAAGTTTCCTTCTCCTGATGAGAGCACATATCCTGCAGACACGCTAGCCTATATCAAGTGCTGTTTATTTGATAGCGCTACCTGGCAGACAGCGGATCAGAGCACAGACAGAACCGACCCAAACATCACCAGGTATGTAGACAGACTAAAGACAGGCTGCCTAGTCCTGTTCATGCTCGCGCGCGACGTTCTCGGCAGCCTCCAGCGCGCGCCCCATTGTGTTGATCTTGTGGTGGCGCAGCATGCTGGCGGATATCAGCAGGCCCTCCTCGATCAAGTCCTGCACAGGCAAGCTCTCAGGTCTCGACGTGCGCGAGGGTGCGCACCCCACACACAGCCTGCACGCCTTGCGTGTCGCGCACACCATGCCGTGCCCACGAAGGGCATGCGCGCGCGCACGCTGCAGTGACTCTCTGCTTTCTGCTGCATGCGAGGGACGCACGGAG
>JAABUQ010010799.1_pt1 | contig 11874 bp, 12 predicted proteins | sample 5560001 | NCBI WGS metagenome assembly JAABUQ01 (sample SAMN10711888, study PRJNA513371) | rock metagenome | isolation source: Antarctica rocks | place: Antarctica: Victoria Land, Finger Mt nord | collected 2015-12-18
GCATCTGCAGATTCGAAAGCGTTACGTTACCACGCTGCAGTGGAAGGTGCCGCTCGATCTTTGCGACTTGTGCTGCTGTAAGTTCCACCACAAAAGTATAGCACAGAACTATTCCGTTGTGTTAACACGCCCTAGCAACTCAAATCTCCGATCGCAGGCGTGGCACCGGACGTCGAGTGTGAGATTCCGGACGAAGCGCACAGCCGGTGAGCCGGCAGCGCCAAATCTTCGCGAAGCGCTGGGTCGGACGGCAGCGCTAGGTTTGCGAGCACGCGTCCGGTGCCGCTGTACGAGCTAGGGTAAGCTTTCCAGAGCGTACACTTGCGCGTCGGCGCTCTGCACTGCCGAATCAAACGCAATGACGTCGACTCCCGAAGTCCGAGTGACGGCTTTCATCCCGGCGCACCCGAAACCATAGCGCCGCCGAAGGCGCCACGTGGTCGCGTCGAGTGCGACGGTCTCGATGCCATCGGATGCATAGAGCGCCCGGCCGAGCCCGGCGACCGCGAACGCCGTTCCGTCGCTGCGCCGCCAGAGCGGCGCGAAGCGAGGAACGGCGCCTTCCCAGTGTTGCGACTCGAGGACGCCGCCGCGTGAGACGAAGTACCGTCCGGCGAAGGGGCCGCCGACGAGCGTCGCGCCCTGCAGGACGCTGAGTCGGCGGTCCGGGTTGCTTCGCGCGAAGAGCCCGATGACGGGCCCGCTCGCTAAGGACGACGCGGTCTGCGTCGACGACGGCCTTCGGGTGACCGGCGCGGTCGCCCGTGCACGGCGTCTGGCTCTGTAGGCGCCGCCGCCCATGAAAGGCGTCCGGTAGAGGTACGCTTGGGCCACTGGATCGGGCGTCGGAAGGACGATGGCGCTCCAGTTCGTATCGCCTGTGCTGGGTCGCGAGAAACGGCCCGGGCGCGTGTGGGTCGCTCACCGCGCCATCGAGGGCGACCGTCAGCAACTCGGCGGAGCCGCACGACGAATCCATCTGGCCCGGAAAGTCGCTTTCGCCGATCGCGAGCGCGGGGCCGAGCGACAGAAGCTCGCCGAACCAGCTGGTGGTGGCCTTCGAGCTTGCCATCGGCTCGATCGATTGACTCGAGCTCACCATGGATGAGCGCGCCGGATCGCTCGCTGAGCGTGACGATGCGATGCTCGCCGAGGATCACCCGTCGATAGTTTCCGTAGGTCGGCAGGAACCAGCGTCGCCGGCCGGCGGCGTTGTAGAGCGTAACGCCCCGGTAGCCTGCCGCGACGACGCCGTGGTCGTCGGCAGCCAAGATGTCGCCACGTCAGGGCGCTCCCAGAGCACCGCTCCCGTCGCGAGATCGAGCGCGATGAGGGACTGCTTCAGAAGACCGGGAGTCTGCTGCGAGGGTCTTCCGCCGTAGACCACGCCTCCGCCGACGACCGGATTGCCGACACCGGCATGCCGCCACAAGGGATGTCCCGTATGGAGATCGATGGCGTGCAGGCCGTCCGCGGCCGCGAAGACGACGACGTTGCCGCCGTATGCGATCTGCGGCGCGCCGCCTGCTTCTCCCATGAGGCCGTCCGCGTGCCAAAGGGGATGCGCCGGCGTGTCGTCTGTGCTGACACCGAAAAGAACACGCAAGGAGCGCGACGAGCGCAAGAGCAGCCGCGCGAAAGACCGCCTTCATGGTGGCGGTGTATCTCCTGCGCAGCACATCGCGCAGTTCAGGGACGATGGCTCGAGGCAAGCGTCAAGATCGTCGCTGGTGATCTGCGGCACGCGGATGATGTCGTCGAAGGCGTGACCGCCAACGCTCAGGAGCGCGACGGCGTGATCGGGCGGAAGCGCGCGAAAGATCTGCGGGTTGAGGAGCCGCTGTCGCTGCCGCGAGAACGACGAGACGGTCTGCGTCGGATTGTAGTTCTCTTTCCAGATCTCGACATCGCCAAGTTTGCCCGCGACGTAGTTCATGGTGCGTTCGGTCGATCGAAACGCGATGAGGTTCGTGAAGTCACCGAGGAGCGCTTGCGCCGCCGGCTCGTTGCCGATCGCGGTCATATACGCCTCGAGCGACTGTGCCGCAACGATGCCGACCACACCGAGGGCGCGTGAGGTGTCGAAGAAGTTGGCGTCGCCGGCGCTGACGATCTGCTGGTATTCATCGCACAGGAACAGCACGGGTCGCGTCTTGCGTGGGCCCTCGGGTAGAGCGACGCGCGCGTTGAGCGCTTGAAAGAAGCGTTCTTTGAGGAACATGTAGACGACGTTTGCAGCCGCCTTGAAGCGTTCGCGCGGCACGTTGACGATGAAGATCTTGCCATCAAGGACGTCGGTCAGCCGCGCCTGGGCACCAGCTGCGGTGCAGAAGGCGTCTTCGAGCTCGGGGTCCGTGAAGCGCGACAGCGCCGTCTCGATCGTCCGATTGATGCCACTGTGCTCTTTTTCGGCGTAATTGGGCACGACCGCCGCTTCGTAGTCGAGCGCGGTTCGTAGGCGACGAATGGCCAGGGTCAGCGCTCGCTGACGCGGTCCCTCGCGCGTTTGCAGCTCACGCAGTGCACGCGCGCCCGTCTCGATGGCCTGGGTCCGAAACCGTTCATCAAAGACGAACTGATAGAGCGCCTTGAGCGAATAACCGCCGGGCACGTGCTCGAGCACGCCGAGCGCATTTTGAGAGCGTGCGACGGCGAGCGAGAGCCAGAAGCCGGAATCACCGTGGCCTTGTCCGAGCAACCGGAAAGCCGACTCGAGGAAGCCGGCGGCTGTGTTTGGCGTGAGCCCGTCGAGGAGATTGAGACCGAGGGCATCGACGCTGATGCGTTGGATCGTCTTGCCGCCCAGCTGCGCCGCCGCGCGCGCCGTTGCGTAAAATCGCCGCGGATATCAAAGATGAGCGCGCCGCAATCGAAGTCGAGCGCCTGCACAAGGAGATGGTTGATGACGCGGGTCGTCTTTCCCGTGCCGTCTCACCAAAGATCGCAATGTTTTTGGCCGCGTCAGGGAAGTTGAGCGTGATGTTGGCGCCGGCTTGTATGCCGGCGAGATGACCCATCGAGGCGAAGGCGCCGATCGCCCCACCGATCCACAGCCCGAACTCGCCCGGCTCGTTGCCCGTTTCCGCCGGTCGTCGCGGTACGACAGTCTGCAGCCAGCGCATGACCGGTCCGCTCGCGAAGAGCGCTGCGACCCCGAAGAGCACATCGAGCGCAAGATACGGCCGCGAGTACATCCAGATGAGCACGGAGAGGACCGCATAGATCAGACCCAGGCCGAGGAAGAAGGAGACGATCAGCGACGGCGGTTGGTAGCTGGCGATAGCGTGATCCGGCGGCGGGGGCCGCTCGCCGCGGGCGAGCCCGTCGCGTCCCAACCGACGGCGACGTCGCAGCTCCGCAGTGAGAGCGTTGGCGGGCGATCTGTCGCGAAGACCTGCGGGGGGCTGCGGCGATCGCGCGCTGCGCTGCTGCTCTTCAGGAACGAGCACGTCGATTAGGTGTCGCTGCGACGTTCGAAGCCGCGCAGGAAGACGTCGGCGAGGAACTCCGGGCGATAACCGTGATTCCAGAGCGTGAGCGGCGTCTTCGCGCCACAGGCATCGCAGCGGTAATACTTCGGCTCATCGAGTACGAGCACAACGTTGACCGTGAAGTGTGAAGCGTAGTAACTGCCGCCGGCCGGAGTCGGGTCACCGACCCACGAGATCCCGCACGCGGGACAGCTTGTCGGGTCAAGGCTCACGGGCGGCGTCTTGTCCGGTCCGGAAGTGTCGTGATCTCGTGCGCTCGCGGGCTCACGCATAGCGAAAGACCTTCACGATGGAGTAGAGCACGTAAAGCGCGACGAGCGCGACGACGGCTTGCCAGGCCCGAACTTCGAGCGCAAATGAGCGCGCGCGCTCGAACGGAGAGACGTCGCCCTCGTGGTACGTGCCGCGCGTTTCCGTCCAAGCGGCGAGCTCGCACTGTAAGCGCGAGCTCTTGCCGTTATGAAATTGGTGCTCGCGACAGGCGGCAAGTTCGTTTGCGAGGGCATCGCCATTGGTGCGATAGAGAAAGAGTGCCGCGTGGCCGCCGGGCGTCTGGAGCAGATTGGCGACGTCGCGATTCGCTGAGAGTGCGGCCGCATGGGCCGTCGCGCTTGTCACGAACCACGTCACCCAGACCAAAGCGGCCGCGACGGCGCAAGCAATGGCGATCGCGACCCAGCGCTGTTGCTCGACGGCGCGCTGCGCGGCGCGCGGAACGGATTTGGCCAGCACCGGGACGAGTTGTTTTTCGAGTTCCACGGCGCCCGCGCGCGCTTGCGCTTCGCCGGCGGACTTCGCGTTGCCGAGGTTCGCGCCCACGGCGGTGGCGGTCCGCGCCATGACCTGCATGCATTCGCCGATCGCGACGACGACCGGATCGAGGGGATCCCCGCGCTCAATGCCACTCGTTGCGCGCGCGGCCATCAGACGCTCGTAGGCGCGTTGCGCTTGAGCGTCAAGCGTTTCCGCGGGGAGTGCGCGCTGGTCCTCGTTCATGTCATCACGTAGGAACGCTAATCAGCCTTTGGCTGGCACTTTGCGCGGGCGCCCGCCTTTGGTTCCATTCGTACGCGCGGAGCGCGCCTTGGCGGGTGTCGAGCGGCGGCCGCCGGCACTTCCGAGCTGCGCGTGAACCGCGCTACCGAAGAAGTCCGTGAGGAGCCCAGGCGCGGAGATGCCGACATCGAGCGCGCGCCACAGGAGACCATCCCGCCCCGGTGAGACCTCAACGCGCGCAAGATCGTCGGCACGTCGTCCGCGTAGTTCGACAATGTCGCTGACGGGCAGCGCGACGCGGGCACCGTTGCGCAACTCCAAGATCAGCTGCATGGCTTCGGGGTCGTAGCGCGCGTGCAGCACTGCGGTTGGGGCAGTGCTGGTCTGTTTTCCGCGAGCGAGCGCCGCGCGGTGTTGGGTTACTCCGTAGGGCGCGAGCGTCGCTTTAGCCATTGAAGGAGCCTCCAAAGTTCGAGCAGTTCGCTGCAGTGCTCAGGCGATGAGGTGCTGCGCCGCGCGGACATCCTTGATTTTCATGCCGCCTCGATTCTCGCGCAGTTGCGCCCGCGGTCCGATCTGGATCACGACCTCGGCGCCGCCGTAGAACACGTGCACATGCGGTCGATGGCCCCGCTCGCTTCGGGTGTAGACCCAGACCTCGAATTTGCCGAGTCGTCGCTGCGGCACGCCTCATCGTAACCCATTCTGCTTCGGTTTACAAATCTACACGAGCGCTCATGAATCGCGTTGTCTTGAAGTCACTCTTTACGCAGCCTCGACTAGGGTGGTTAAGAACCCGGCACTGGGGATCAGCAGTCGGTCTTCTGACGTGCGTTCGTGGGAAGTCGATCGCATTCGTGGATGTAGCGCGGAAAAGCCCCGCGGCTGGGTTTCGCAAACCGCGGTCGCGGGTCGCTTCGGACTGCTTGCGGCAGACGTAATCGCGCTGGCTCTGCCTGCGCCCTTACGTGTGCGTTAACGACAACGCCGGCGCTTCAAGGTAGCCACGCTTCGACGGGCTTGAGTGCGGTGTCAACATCGCGTAGCCAGCGGATGAGGCGCTGCCGATCGAAAGGACCGAGCTGGGCGGCACCGTTTTTGCCCGCACCGGCGATTGCATCAGCGAACGAAACGTTAAGATTGTCGAGCACATCGTCGCGCTCAAAACGCGGCAACAGGACGGTCTTTGCGCCCGCGGCGATGGCCTGTCGGTAGATGCGATGGTCGCGGATTTCGCCGAAGGTTTGCGACGCGCTGAGGCGGCCTTCGTTGAACACGATGACGTGATGGGCCATCGGGAGATCCCGCGTGATGGCTTCAAGGGTGGCGAGGCCGTCCTTGCTGCGATCGAAGACGGTCAAGACGGTCACGTCCTGTGCCCCGGCAACGCCGCTTAGGAGTTCGGCCCACGCGCCAAAGACGCGTTCAATTCCGGCACCGCAATCCAGGAGCGCGGAGCCCGTTTCGGCGGCGGGCCAGACGCTTTTTTCGAACCACGCTTCAATCGCCTCCGGCTGATCGGCGCCGTCATAGCGGGCGACGGCGTCACGATAAAACCGCGTGAGCGTCCCGTTGGTGACATCGGCATCGAAAGCGGCAAGGAGCCGTCCCGCGGCGTGCGCCCGATGAAGAAGAACGCGTGCGATGGTGCTCTTGCCCGTGCCGCCCTTGCCGACCGTGACCGCAAGCAACTCAGTCGACGACCGGGTTTGGGCGCCGCTCACGCCGCGATGATACGGACGGGTGGCTGTCTACGCTGATTTTCTCGTTTTCCTTCTCCGGCGTCGAGCCGTTGCGTCGCCGCGATGTTGTTGGGAACGACTCGCCAAAGCGCGTCTCGAGATCAGCTTGACGCTGAGCCTTGCCAAAGACGTCGCTCAGTGGTGCCAATTTTTTGGCGTCTCGCACATGCGCCACCACGAGGCCACGCCCACGAACGCGGATCTCATACTCGCGTTCAACAAGGGCTGCTTGCAGCCGTTCCCAGCCGCGGATGCCTGCGATCTCGAGTCCAAGGAGATCGCGCTTTATCGCTGCGACGATTTTCGAACGATCTGAGCGCGACGGTTCATTCGCCAACATCACCTTACGCAGATCTGCCAAAACGAGTCCCTTGAATTTGCCTTTGAGCGCTTCCGCCACGTCGTTCATGGTATAGCCCATCTCGAGTACTTGGCGAATCTCGTCCTTGACCTTAGCGATCGCCACAACGCGATTCACCCGTTTTGGCGGCGTTCGTGCCATCGATTGCAGAAGCGAACGCGCCTCTTCAATCTCGTCGACCGAAACTAATGCCCGTTCTCGGCGAACTGCAACCGCCACGTGATTCCCTCTAAGAGTCGCTGAAAGAGAGTTGCTGTTAGTGATTTCTCCGATTGCTTGCCGCTTCCTGCCATGATATCCTTAGCGCAATCGGTTTAGAGAACATTGTACGCAGGGTAGGGTTTTGTTAACCGCGTTAGACGGCGCGCTCAACAAAACCGGGCGCGAGAGGAATGCTCGGCGCTGCGCTTCTCGCATCCTGGTACGCGTTGCGCTCAGGGCTTGCGCCCCGAGACCCCGGAGAACGGAGAGATGATGCCTGGACGTGGAACCGAAGCGCGCAATCGCACCAAACTCGTCGGGGTTCGGCTCAGCGAGGATGAGTTCGAGCGGATCGCCCGTAAGGCACGCGACGCCGGCGACGTGAGGCCCGCCGAGTATTTGCGGGCAGCGGCGCTCGGTCGTGAGCCGTCCTCGATCGCAAACGTGATTGCCGAACTACGGCGACTCGGCGCCTTGCAGAAGCATCTCTACGACGGCGATGGGGTGCATCGTCGTGAGTACGCCGAAGTGCTGCTCGAGCTCACCGACGCGATTCGGCGGGTCGCCGCGCTCAGCAAAGTCTGAGTCGCCGGGGCGTGATTGCTAAGGTCATTCCCGCGAAGTCAGGCGGCCGCGGTTTCGGAACGCTTGTCGCCTACGTGACAGCGGAGCAACGTCTCGAGCGGCCGGTGGGCCGTGAGTTCGAGGATCTTGTGCGCTATGTTGGCCGTGAGGAGACGGTCGACCGCGAGACGGGTGAAGTGAGCGCGAAGGCCGTCGCGATCGAGACGCAGGGAATCAGCTCGCTCGATACGGCAGCCGCGGAGATGGCGGCAGTTGCGGCGCAGTGCAAACGGCTGCGGGCGCCGGCTGACTATCATCTGGTCGTCTCGTGGCAAGAACAGGAGCGGCCGACGTTCGAGCAAGCGTTTGCGGCGGGGCGGCACGCGCTCAAGGCGCTCGGTATGGACGAGCATCAGTACGTAATGGCCGTGCATCACGACACGGGCAACATCCATCTGCACGTTGCGGTCAATCGGGTTCATCCCGAGACCTATCGGGCCGTCTCGCCGTTTCGGGACTACGTTCAACTGGATCGGGCGATGCGGGAAGTTGAGATTGCGCAGGGCTGGGCGCACGATCGCGGGCCGACGATGGTCCGTGAGGTGGACGGCCGTGAACCCGAGGTCGTTCTCGCCTTTAAAGAACAGTCGCACGGGCAAGGTCTCGATGAGCCGGCGCAGGTGCGGCAGAAGGCGCGCGACTTTTCGGCGTGGAGTGGGGAGCGGCCGTTCACCGAGTGGGTCCGCGACGTAGCGTCGGATCTCAAAGCGGCGCTATCGAAAGATGGCGTTACCTGGGGCGACGTCGGGGCGGTGCTCGCGAGCCGCAATCTCGAGCTGCAGCCGAAGGGCAGCGGACTGATCGTCGTCGATCGGGATGATCCGACGCTGGTGGCCAAGGCGTCGCAGATCGCGCGCTTTGCGAGTCGCGAGCGGCTCGAAGCGGTCCTCGGACCATTTCCGACGCGTGAACCGGCGCGCGAGCGAACTGTCAGCTTTGCGGAGTCCGGCCTTGAGCGGTTCCGCGATTACGTGCGCGGAGACGTCGCCGTGGCCTTGCGCGCGACGCTGCGCGGTCGCGAGCCGAGCTGGAACGACGTTGAGACGACGCTCGAGCGCTACGGGCTCGGCTTCCGCCAGAAGGGGAAGGGCTTCGAGGTCTTCGATCGCGCTGATCCGAGCCAGCGACTGCGGACGAGTGAGTTGGGAGACTGGGCGAGCCCGCGCGGCCTCAAAGCGGCGATCGGCATCGCCTACGATGCGACCGCAGCGCGCGAGCGTGGTGAGCGGTATCTATGCAATCCGGATCTGGCGCTTAAGCAGCTCACCAGTAATCGGTCGACGTTTACGGAGCGCAATCTCGATGATTGGATCGATGCGAACACCGTCGACCTCGCGCAAGCGCGCGTCCTGAAGACTGTGATCACGGAGTCGGAGCGCTTTGTGACCCTCGGCGTCGACGAGCGTGGGCGAACGCGCTACACCGATCGCGAGATGTTCGCGATCGAGCGGCGGATGGTTGCGTATGCCGGCGCGCTCGCGCAGGAGCACCACCGCGGCGTCGATCGCAGCCTCGTCGCCCGGATTTTGGAGAGATCGGCGCTCAACGACGAGCAGGAGCGAGCCGTCGAGCACGTCGCCGGCGACCAGCGATTTGCGGCGGTCGCCGGATTTGCCGGCACCGGGAAATCGACGCTGTTGGCGTCGGCGCGTGAGGCGTGGGAAGCTGAGGGTTATCGCGTCCGCGGCTTCGCTCTTTCTGGCATCGCGGCAGAGCAGCTTGAGCGCGGCAGCGGTATCGCGGCGCAGACGGTTGCGGGCGCACTCCTTGGCTGGCAAGACGCGGCCACCCACGAGCTGCTGCGTACGCCCGATGAACCGCAGCGCGTCGTCGGCGCGATTCGGGATCCGCTCACGGCGCGCGATGTGCTGGTGGTCGACGAAGCAGGGATGGTGGGTAGCCGGCAGATGGAGCGGCTTCTCGATTATGCGTACGCGGCGCAGGCCAAGGTGGTGCTCGTTGGCGATCGCGAGCAGCTACAAAGTATTGCCGCCGGCGGCGCCTTTGCGGCGCTCACAGAACGCTTTGGCGCCGCCGACGTCGAGACGGTCGTGCGGCAGCACGAGCGCTGGCAGCGCGAAGTGACCCAGGCGCTTGGTCGCGCCCAGACCCGGGAGGCGCTGCTCGCCTACGAGCGCGCGGGGCATCTGCACGAGCACCGCTCGACTGATGCCGCCAAAGTCGCGCTGCTCGCGCATTGGGACCGGCAGCGAGCGGCCTCGCCGGGGCAATCGCAGATCATCTTGGCGTACACGCGCGACGACGTCTTGGATCTCAACGAGCGGGCCCGGGCGGTTCGACGCGAGCACGGCGAGCTTGGGTCCGATGTGCTCGTGCAGACCGAGCGTGGCGAACGGCAGTTCGCGGTCGGGGACCGCATGTATTTTCTCAAGAACGATCGCGATCTCGGCGTCAAGAACGGCACGCTCGGTACCATCGAAGCGGTTACGCCGGAGTCTTTATCCGTACGCGTGGACGGCAAGGGCGTCGTTGACGTTGACCTCGTGCGGTACAGCGAGATTGAGTACGGTTACGCGGCAACGCTGCACAAGGCGCAAGGCGTAACGGTCGACCATGCGTACGTGCTGATGAGCCCATATCTCGATCGCCATGGCACGTATGTGGGTCTCTCGCGGCACCGCGAGTCCGTCGATGCTTTCTGGTCGCGCGAAGATTTCGTGACGCGGGGCGAGCTCGAGCGCGTGCTCTCTCGCAGTGCTGCGCGCGACACGACGCTCAACTACGCCCTACCCGACGGTATCCCGCGCATCGATTTCGAGCGCCGCGATGTGCCGGAACGTGCCGCAGCCGCGTGGGCGCGCGTGCCAGAGCCTCGTGAGCCGCGTGAGGTGCACTGGGACCGGCCGGCAGCACGCGAGGTCAAGCCGCGGGAGAGTTATCGCCGCGATCCCGATCTGCGTGCGCAGCGGCGCGACGAGCGCTCCGAGGCCCGCGAGCGGCTCTTGGCCGACTTTCGGGCGGAACGCGGCATGAGCGACGAGCGTCGTGCGCTCTGGGATCGGCAGCGGGCTTCCGAACGTGAGCGGTCTCACGCAATCAGTGCAGAGAAGCGACTGTCGCGGGCGGAGTTGCAGGAGAGCGGGCTCGCAGCCAACGTGGCTTCGTCGCTTGTCGCAATGACCGCGGCGCAGCGTCGCGAGGAGCTCCAAGAGAGCATCGCCCGTGAGCGTGAAGCGCTCCGTGCCGCGGCACAAGAGCAGCGCGTCGCCACGTGGCGGGAATTCGTGACCGAGCGCGCCACCGCCGGCGACGAGGCGGCGATCTCCGCGCTGCGCGGGTTGCGCTACCGCGAGCAGCGTCATGAGCGTGACCTCGGGCTTACGCCCAGGGGCGTCGCCCGCGAGCTTCGTCACAACGAATTGCGCGGACCGGAGCAGACGCGGCAGTACGATCCGCTTGTCCGCGAGCTCAAGGACCTGGACTACACCGTCGCGCGCAACGGCGACGTCGCCTACCACTGGAAGGCCGATCGACGCGAAGCGTTTCGCGATACCGGTAACCGCATCCGCATGCACGATACGTCGACCGACGCCATCGACGCAGCGCTCAAGCTCGCGCGCGAGAAGTGGGGCACGAAGATCACCGTCCACGGTAGCGTGGAGTTCAAAGAGCGTGCGCTCGAGCGGGCGGTGGGGCTCGGTCTGCACGTTGCGAACACCGACCTGCAGAACCGTCAGCGTCAACTCATCCTCGAGCGCGAGCATTCATGGGAGAAGAAGCTTGCGCATGAGCACGAGATCCAGCAAGAGCGGGCCATGCGCGCGCCGGAGCATTCGCGTGAACACGACATCGGATGGGGCCGATGAGGGCATCGGGGATGACGGAGATTGCGTGCGATCGTCACGGGACGTTCTTCGTACCGGGGTGACACGTGTCCGGGGTGCACGCATGACGCTGAACAACGGCGTCGCGCTGGAGTCAAGGAAGCGGAAGTGGTCTGGGCTGAACTCGCGGCGGCATACCGTAACGATGTTGAGCAAGAGCGTCAGGTGCGCGGAGGCGCGGTCGCTCGAGCACGCGACGCTAAGGCGCGACACGAGCGTAACGCTCCGGAGCGTCCAACTGGCTTTGCCGCTCGTTTCAAGGAGGCGGCGTACGACGAGCAGTTGCAGACTTTTCTTCGGGAAACCGGCCGCTTCAATGTGGAAATCAGGGAGGCCGAGAAGCAGCTAGCGACGTTTGAGAACCGCGTGCGTCAAACCAACGTGATGCTGCGCAGGTCGAGCTCGATCTTGCAGAGCTCGAGCAGCGCCAGGGAGAGCGACACGTCATCGGTTCGCCTGGTTCGAAGTATCGGGATCATTGGTTACGCCTCGGCGGCCACTTCAAACTGTACCGGTTGTGGCCACTTCAAAATGTACCAGCCCGTGCAGAGTGATCTTTCGAGGGATGGTACCTCTACGCTGGTGTTTTGGCCTTCCGTTGTCGGGCGGTGAGG
>JAABUQ010010802.1_pt1 | contig 11873 bp, 12 predicted proteins | sample 5560001 | NCBI WGS metagenome assembly JAABUQ01 (sample SAMN10711888, study PRJNA513371) | rock metagenome | isolation source: Antarctica rocks | place: Antarctica: Victoria Land, Finger Mt nord | collected 2015-12-18
GTTTTTGATAGCCCTGCCCATCGGCTCAACGGCAAGCGGTACCATGAGCATTGGCTCCACAACCTGATGGCATCGACCTCAATGATGGGCTTCAAAAGCCCCAAACCTGCAATCCGGTAGAGTCAGCGAACTTCAAAGCGAGCCCGAGGTGCCATAAGCTCCACTCGGCCTGATTCGGACTCAACGGCCGACCCTCCGGAGTGCTGCAAAGGATCGCGTATGACCCCGGGGAGCCGACGCCGACGAGGATTCTGGCAGCGACTCGGGACCGATGATGAGCCGCAGTGCGGCGGTAGCGGATTCGCCTCACCTCGAGGTGCGACCAGAGCCCCAACGGGAGCGACGCAGCGACCAGGCCAATCATCAGTGTCCGCAGTCGGAAACGAGGCTTACCATAAGTCGGCCTAGTGGGGAGCCAGAGGTTCATGGTCGATCTCCATGATCGCTACGAGAGGCGAACACAAATGACACACGATCACCGGTCCCTGTTCGCGGCTACGGCTTCGCGACGTAGATCTTGACGTCGGTGCCGGGATAGGTCGCCTGCAGTGCCTTGATCGTGGTAGTGCCCTGGAAATTCAGGTCGCCGTTTTTCGAGCTGACCACAGTCGAAGTACCAAGTCCGATGGTGATGCCGAAGGCCGTGGTTCGGAAGAAGCTCTGACCGGGGGAATTGACGGCCGAATGCACCGGAGAACCATTTTTGAAGAAGACGAAGTAAAGGTTCTTCGTCCCGGCGGCCGCGTATGCCTGATCGGTCGTGACTAACGTATAGCTTTCGGAGAGGATCGCATTGACGTCGGCCGCGTTGATGATCTCGAAGCTTCGTGTCCTGTCGTCTGGGCAGACCACGCCCGTGGCGCCGAAGGTGTAACCGTGGCAATTGTAAGATGGGTCCTGGAACGTGGGGATCGCTCGCGAAGCCGCCGGTTGCTGGGCCAAAGGATCGGCCTCAAGGACCGTGAGCGTGGTCCCCTTGACGGTCTTCACCTGCCAGATGTTGCCCGTCGTGAGGTAGGACGTCCCAGTGCCGGGGTCAGTAGCTTGGGCCGAATCACGCTTGATGGACACCAGAGTGCTCCAATCGATCCCGCCGCGCACACCTGTACGGGCGACGGCTGGGCTCACCAAGGCCTGCTGCGGCGATGCGATGCTCGGTGTGCCCGGGGAAGACACCAGTGTCTTGAGGCTTTGGAGTGACGCCTCATACGATCCGTCGTCGTAGGGTACGACCGGGACCGTGACGTCCCGCGTCAGCGGGGTGGGCTCGGTCCACGTCTCGGTGATCGTGATGTTGCCCTGGTAGTTCGGTGGCACGATCAGGAGAACTTCGCTAATTTGCGACTGAACATAGCCCTCATCGCCGGTCACCGTGACGGTCGAGGTGAAGTTCGCCGTGATCCCAGCGTCGCCGGCGATCAGTTCCTCGAACTGGCCGACGTTCGTCGTGTAGGTGACGGTGCCGGAGGGCAGGAGGTATGAGGATGGGATGCCGTTAACGGCCGCTTGCAGGGTCGGAGCATCATAGTTGGAGTAGATCGTCCCTTCGGGCACGATCCCAAACCCGGGCGAGGCGGCCCCCGAGTATTCGGCCATGGTCATGGACGGGTTATAATAGCCGTCGGATGGGAGGGGACCCACGAATCCCACCGGGAACCCGATGGCCATCAACGATCTCGCCTCCAAGCCTTCAATACCCGGCCGGCGGGCGGTAATCTTCGAGTGGTCGTTGCGACGGCGACCCGAGGGTCTACGGAACTGAAGTATGCCTGTCTCCCGGGGTTTGACGCCTAACTAGGAGTCGAAGTCGATAGTGTCGTCGAACACGCTCCAGGCGGAATTAGGCGACCAAAACGTCGTGGTTAATGACGTGATTTCGGTCGTCAACTCACCTCGACAGCTACAAGTTTGACGGGGCCGTTCTTGGTTGTCAAGTATTCCGCGAACTCGTTCATCCGAAGGGGCTGTCCTGGGAACCAAGCCGGACCCGAGTAGACCATCCCACGTCGATCGCGGGCGACGACCCGCCCGCCCCGATCGGTGGCCGGCCGGCCGCGAGTTCGGCCACCAGGGCGCCCAACTCGGGCTCCAGGCCGGGGTGGCGGCGGGGCCAGGCGGCCGGGTCGATCGTGGAGCCGGCGGCGAGGTCCCGCTCGATCTCGGCCCGGACCTCGTCGAGGCGACGGCGGCGCTCGTGCGCGGGGTCGGGGTCGTGGGCCATCGCTGCTCTCGATCGCCGGAGGGACTGTCCCACGATCGGGCGTGAATCAAGGCCGCCCTTGGGATCAAGAGATGTCCGGTCCCTCGGCCGTCGAATTCGCTCTGACGAAAGCGGGGTGAACACTTGCGAACCCCGGACCAGAGGGAGTATGGTATTAAATTTGCCGATGATCGGTCCCCTCGCGGTGCCCCGTCTCCCGTCCCTCGCCCTTCCGCAAAGGCCTGTCGAGGCGGGCGAGCACGCCGACCCGGTGCGACTCGCCCCGACAATCCGCCCACGAACCGACCTCGACGACCGGAGGGGAGTCACGGCCTCCCCTCCGCGGCCGCCGCCCGGGCCGACCCGCGCCGCCCTCCGGAACGGACCCTTGAGAAAGAGTGAGGCCATGCTCCAGCCGACCCCGCGTGATCCTTCCGCCCCGCTCCTCGTCTGCCACAGCCACCTGAGGTGGGATTGGGTCTACCAACGTCCGCAGCACGTGCTTTCCCGCCTGGCCCGGGGCTGGCCGGTGATCGTGGAGGAGGAGCCGCAATCCGACGACCGCCCGCCGGGGCTGGACATCTTGTCGGTGGCCGACGGCGTGACCGTGATCCGTCCCCACCGCCCGGTCGGCATCGACGTCGACCTCGCGTCCCTGGTCGAGGGGTACGTGGCGGCCGTCCGGGGCCCCCGGCCGCTGGTCCGCTGGTTCTATTCGCCGATGTTCGCGAGCCACGGCGACCGGCTCGGGCCGGATCAGGTCGTGGTCTACGACTGCATGGACGAGCTGGCCAGCTTCGCCGGGGCGCCGGCCGGGCTGGTCGAGACCGAGGCGAAGTTGCTGGACCGGGCCGACGTCGTGTTCGCCGGCGGCCGGACCTTGTTCGAGGCGAAGCGGGGCCGCAACGCCAACGTCCACTTCTTCCCGTCGGCCGTCGACGCCGGCCACTTCGCCCGGGCCCTCGACGCCGACCTGGCCGTGCCCGACGACCTGGCGGGCCTTCCTCGGCCGATCTTCGGCTATTGCGGGGTCGTCGACGAGCGGCTCGACTATGACCTGATCGCCCGCCTGGTCGAGGCCCCGGGCGTGGGCTCGGTCGTCCTGGTCGGGCCGATGATCAAGGTCGACCCCGCCGGGCTCCCCCGCCGCCCCAACCTCCACTACCTGGGCCAGCGGTCGTATGCCGATCTGCCCGCGTATTTGAAGGGGTTCGACGCCTGCATCATGCCGTGGGCGCTCAACGAGGCGACCCGGTCGATCAGCCCGACCAAGACCCTCGAATACATGGCCGCCGGCAAGCCGATCCTGTCGACCCCGGTCCGCGACGTGGTCCGCGACCACGGCGACCTCGTGTTCCTCGCCGACGACGCCGACGCCTTCGTCGCCCTGGCCGGCCAGGTCCTCGGCCGCTTCGACGAAGTCCGGGCCGGGGCCCAGCGGCGCCGGGCCGCCGAGCACTCCTGGGACGCGACCGTCGACGGGATGCGCCGGCGGGTCGCCGAGAAGCTGGCCGGGGCCCCGAAGCCGGCCCCCGCCGCCCGGCCCCGGGCCGCCCGGGGCCTCGACGCCCGGAACCTCGTCATCGGCGGCGGCCCCGCCGGCCTTTCCGCGGCGCTGCACCTCGACGACCCCGACTTCGTCCTCGCCGAGAAGAACGCCCGGACCGGCGGCCTCTGCCGGTCGATCGTCGAAGGGGGCTTCACCTTCGACCACGCCGGCCACATCTTCTTCACGACCGATAAGTACGTCGACGGCCTGTTCCGCGGCGTCCTCGGCGACAACTTCCACGAGCAGCGCCGCGAAAGCTGGGTCTACCTCTACGGCGACTACCAGCGCTACCCGTTCCAGGGCAACCTCCACGGCCTCCCGCCGGAGGTCATCAAGGAGTGCCTGCTCGGCGTGATCGAGGCGTCCCGGGGCCGGGCGTCGATCGGCCTCGACGGCCCGGCGGCCCCGCCGGCGAACTTCCTCGAATGGTCGTACCGGACCTTCGGCGCCGGGATCACCGACCACTTCATGAAGCCCTACAACCGCAAGGTCTGGGGGATCGACCCCGAGCGGATGAGCAGCGACTGGATCGAGGGCCGCGTCCTGACGCCGACCCTGGACGAGGTGATCGAGGGGGCCCTCCGCCCCGGGCGGCCCGACATGGGCCCCAACGCCCGGTTCGGCTACCCGCTCCGGGGCGGCTGCGAGATGTTCGTCGCCGGCCTGGCCGACCGGGTCCGCGCCCGGGGCGGGACCGTCGCCCCGCGCCGGACCCTGGTGAAGCTCGACCCCAAGCGTCGCCGCGCCACCTTCCGCGTCGAAGACCCCGACTCGCCGGTCGGCGCGCTGGAAACCATCACCTACGGGACGCTCTATCCCAGCGTCCCCTTGCCCGACCTGATCGCCGCCATCGACGACGCCCCCGACGCCGTCCGCCGGGCCGCCCTGGCCTTGCCCTCGACCGCCGTGATCTGCGTCAATCTCGGGATCAATCGCGAGCAGGTCACCGACAAGCATTGGATCTACTACCCCGAGGGGCAGGACAAGTACATCTTCCAGCGGATCTTCGTCCAGTCCAACGCCTCGCCGCACAACGCGCCGCCGGGGCACAGCGCCCTGACCTTCGAGATCAGCCACTCCGACGCCAAGCCCCTGCCGGTCCGAGGCAAGCGGGCGCTGGTCGACGCCTGCGTGGGCGGCCTGAAGCGGACCGACCTCTGGCGCGACGGGGACGAGGTCGTCTTCGAGCAGGTCCTCGGGATGCCCCACGCCTACATCCCGTTCACCCCGGAGCGCCCCGGCCACCTGGCGACGATCAACGCCTACCTCCACGGCCTGGGGATCTACCCGGTCGGCCGGTTCGGCGAGTGGAAGTACCTCAACCAGGACGGCGCGATCCTGTCGGCCAAGCGGGTCGTCGAAGGGGTCCGCGACGGCCGGATCGAGCCGGCCCGCGCGCCCGAGCCGGCCCCCCTGGCCAAGACCGGCAACAACGGCACCGGCCGCCCGGTCGCCTCGGCCTGAGCCACGCCCGCGACTCCGGGGCGGCCCCGACGAGGGCCGCCCCGCCGCGGGGCGCCCATGCGACGCGGCATGGAAGATTGCGACATCTCACCCCGCCGGGATCGAAATCCCGGACCGGGACCCGCGCCCACTTAGATAAACGCGTTCCAAAATGATTGACAATTCGATTTCTCGCTTGCCGGCGGGCGGGCCGGGTCGCTCCAACGTCGGGGGCATGACGCCGAAGATTCGCCGACGAATCGACCAGCCGATCTCCCTGGCCCCCCTGGCCGTGCCCAACACCGACATCAGCCCGCCCGACGTCGCGAAGGGGACGACCCCCCAGGTCGCCGCCGTCGCCGTCGCCGGGACCATCGCGATCGACCCGGCCACCGGCCGGGCCACGTCGGACTACCACGCGATCGCCGGCTGCAAGGGCGACGTCGTCACCTCGCCGGGGCGGCGGTGACCCTGGCCTACTCCACGGCCGCCGGCGTGGCCCTGGCGGGGGCCCCGACGGACTTCGCGTGTGCCAGACCAAACCGCCATGAATCTGTGTGGTCTGTCCGATGGCTCCGATGGTTTGGCCTGTAAAGATGGAATATTTGGATGGAATGGGCGGGAAGATTATGCCTGGTCTGACGATTGGGGAGACGACCTTCAGACCAAATGTTGATATGGACAATATGGTATTATTGGATCATTTGCGGATTGTGGGCAAAAATAAAAATAGAAATCGTGACCAAATGTGTCCCGATGGGGACCGATCGGCAGCCCACCATCCAGGGACACGCGACCCGCCCCCTATGGTCGGAATCGTCGGCACCGCCTGGGAACCGATCGGCTCCATGTGGATCTCCATCCCCCGCCGGCAAGGGCGCCGAGTCCCATCGTGCCGTTGAAAGCCGAAGGGTGTGCGTCGATGGACGCACACCCTTGGTTGCTCGCCGTCCTGATCGAAGCGTCCGCCTGTCAATCGTCTCCGCAGACCCGGCAAATGCCCTCCCAGACGGCTTCCACGGTGATGGGCTTGGGCATGAAGGCGTCGGGTTTCAGGTCCAGCACGGCTTTCAGGCGAACGGGGTCGCACATCCCCGAGGCGACGACGACCCTGGTCTTGAGGTTCATCTCCCTCAACTTCGCCAGGACAGTCTCACCCCGCCCGTCCGGCAAATCCAGGTCCAGGAGCATGCAACACGGTTCCGGTCTGGCGTCGAGGAATTTCAGGGCATCGGCGACGGTCATGACCTCGCTGACCTGCCAGCCCATCATCTCGAAGATGCCTCGCAGAGCCTTGCGGGTGGTGTCGTGATCTTCGACGATTGCCATACGATGAATGGAAATGGCGAGGTGCCTCCGGCTAAGGTTCTCTGTTCCGTACCCCCCAAACAAAGCATTAATCATGCCAATAAACTAAAATATTTTTATCTCGTCAGCTTCGCCAACGCCGCCGGGACCGCGACCATCCGGACCTTGACCGTCAACCCGGACCGGACGTCGACGACGGTGACCTCCAACGCCCCCAAGGCGGGACGGCCCACGGGGCCACGGTCACCTTCACCGCGACGGTGGTCAACCTCGATTCGGGCGTCGCGCCGCCGGGGAGCGTGGAGTTCTTCGAGGGGTCGACCGACCTCGGCCGCGCGACGGCCTCGGGGACGTCGGGCAAGTCGGCGACCTGGACGTTCGCGACCGCGAGCCTGGCGAGCGGGTCGCGCGCGCTCACGGCGGCCTACGCCCCAGCCCCCGCCAACTTCCTCGCCAGCGGCCACGCCGCCGCGCCGCTGGCGCTGGCCGTGGGCAAGGCCGGCACGACGCTCGCGGTGTCGGCGGCGGCCACGCCGGCGGCGGCTTCACCGTCGGCGGGGCCGCCACGGCGGTCGGCTCGGGGGTCGCGATCTACAACCCGGTGAGCGTGGGGTCGGGGAGGATCAACGCTCCTCCCCGTCGGTGATCGCGACCGCGTCGAAGACCGCCGGGCCGCGGGCGACCAGCCCGAGCCGGGTCGGCCCGGGAAGATCGGCCACCCCGGCGGCGACCACGACGCCGTCGACGCGGACCTCGGCCACCCCGGCGCCGGCCCGGACCTCCAGGGAGTGGAACGCCCCGGGCCGGAACGGCTCGTCGCCCAACTCGGGCAGCGGGACCTCGACCCCCCCGACGACGCACCGCCGCGCCGCCGGGCGGATGACGACGCTCCAACCGGCCCCTCCCGACTCGAAGATCAGGCCGGCTTCCCCGTCCGGATCGGCCTCGGGGAACCGGACGAAGGCCTCGACGACCCGGCGGTCGGGCAGGCGGGAAGGGTCGTCGAGCCGGGCGACCCCGGCGGGTCCGTCGTGGCGGAAGCCTTCGCCGTCCCGGGTCCAGGCCCCCTCGGCGACCCGCCAGCCGGCGGGGACGGGGTCGCCCGCGACCTCGGCGAACCGGCCGAGGTAGGCCGGGAGCGGGGGCCTCGGCTGGGGCCGGTCGGTCAGGGGGCCGATGGCGACCCCGCCGCGCGTCCACGACGCCGGGCAGAGCCAGACCCGACGGCCGGGCTGGCCCGGGATTCGGCCGTGCAGGACGATCCAGTCGCGGAGCCCGTCGGGCCGGACGACCGAGAAGTGGCCGGGGCCGTCGACCAGTCCCGGGGTCGTCCCGAACAGCGGCCCCTCGGCCCCTCGGAGGTCGACGTAAGGGCCGAGCGGGTCGTCGGCCACGGCCTCGCCGGTCCCGTAGGCGTGCTGATAGTTGCCCCCGCTATATCCGCAAAAAACCCGGCCGGCCCTGCGGACCGGCGCCGGCCCTTCGATGGTGGTCCAGGCCGGGAAGGTCCGCACGCCGTGGAGCGGCATCGTCCGGTTGGCCTCGAACAGGTGCCAGGGGGCGTGGGCCCGGAGGACCGGCCGGGGCGGGCCGGCCGGGGTGAGGGGGTCGCGCATCGGCTGCGCGACGATCCCGGTCCCGTGCGGCGGGGCGTCCTCGGCCACGAAGTCGAGGCAGCGGTACAAGTAGAGCCGGCCGTCGTCGTCGAGCAGCCAGGCCCCGTCGATCGAGAACGGCTCCGAGGGATCGCTGATCCGCCGGGCCATCCGGAACGGCCCCTCGGGGCGGTCGGCCGCCGCGACCCAGAGTTCATGCCCCCGCCGGTCGACGTCGCCGAAGCTCACGACCATGAAGAACCGCCCGTTCCACGCCAAAACCTCCGGCGCCCAGTGATCGAGGCCCGGCTCGGTCGGCTCCAGGACACCGCCGATCGGCTCCCAGTGGACCAGGTCGTCCGACCGGAACGCCGGGACCTGCCGCCCGTCGGGCAGGGGGGGGCCGTCGTTGGTCCCATAAAGGGTGAATCGCCCGCGCCACCGGAGCACGAACGGGTCGCCCAGGACGACCCCGGGCAGCGGGTTGGAGAATTCCGCCGGCATGAGCGATGCCCCCGATCGACGCGGAAACGTCGGCTGGTCCTCGCGTCGACCGGAGGCAAATCCGACGCCGACGCCGACGCCGAGGGATGAGAGATCGCGGATTCCAGATCGCAGATTTCAGAGGCTATCCGGAGACATTTTCCAGGAGCCGCCAGGGGTCCTGAGAAATGGCCGATGGTTGATGGGTTAGGAAAAGCCAGGAATTCGCCGGACGCGATCTCGTCTGTCTCCCCGGTCTTCAGCCATGACCCATCGACCATGAACCATTTCCCATCCCAGATGTCCTCTCAGATGATCGCGACTTCACGATCTGAAATCGGAAATTCGAGATCTCCTGGTCCTGCCCCGCTAGCCCCGGCCGCCGGCACGGGTGTTGCTGGAAGGGATCGCCCCCTTCCCGGCCCCAGGATTCCGTCATGGAAGCTTCGAACCGATCGATCCACGCCGCCATTGGCGCCAACCTGGCGATCGCCGCGTCGAAGTTCGTCGCGGCGGCGTTCACCGGCAGCGCCTCGATGCTGGCCGAGGGCATCCACTCGTTCGTGGACACCGGCGACGGCGTGCTCTTGCTCTGGGGGACTCGGGTGAGCCGGAAGCCGCCGGACGAGGGGCACCCGTTCGGGTACGGCAAGGAGCTTTATTTCTGGACGTTGATCGTCGCGCTGATGATCTTCGCCCTCGGCGGCGGCGTGGCGGTCGTGGAGGGGGTGGAGCGGCTCCGCGACCCCAAGCTCCCCGAGCACGTGGGCTGGAGCTTCGTCGTGCTCGCGCTGTCGGCGGTGTTCGAGGGCTATTCCTGGTACGTCTCGTACAAGCAGTTGCGCGAGGCCGACGGCCGGCGGACGCTCTGGCGGGCGGTCCAGGCGAGCAAGGACCCGCGGAACTTCACCATCCTCTTCGAGGACTCGGCGGCCCTGGCCGGGATCGCCGTGGCCGCCCTCGGCCTGGGCGTCGGCGCCGCGACGGGCTCGCCGTACCCCGACGGGATCGCCTCGATCGTGATCGGCCTGATCCTCGGCGGGATGTCGATCCTGCTGGCCCGCGAGAGCAAGGCCCTGCTGGTGGGCGAGGCCGCCGACGACGGCTCCGTCGCCAGCATCCGCGCCCTGGCCGAGGCCGACGACGCCGTCGAGAGCGCCCCGCACCCCTTGACCATGCACCTCGGCCCCGACGAGGTGTTGCTCAACCTCGACGTTCGGTTCCGCCCCGGCCTGTCCGCCGACGAGGTCGTGGCCGCCGTCGGCCGGATCGAGGAGGCTATCCGCGCCAAGCACCCCGAGATCCGGCGGATCTTCCTCGAAGTCCAACCCCAACCGCAGTCCCCGACCGAGCTGGTCGCCCCGGTCTCCCGATGATTCGCGCGTCGGGGATGATCCTCCCGGGCCAAGACTGGTCAACCGGAACTCTCGTGGGAGCACCGACCGAGCCCCATTTGCCGGGAGGTTTTGATGCGCGATCCGGAAACCTCGACCTCGGAAATCCTGGTCCACCTGGTCCGCCCGGGCGTCGTCGCCCGAGACGATCACCTGTCCGAGGGCGCGACCCTCGCGGACCTCCCGCGGCTCTCGGGCGTCTCGACGACCGATCAGGCGATCTTGGTCGAAGGTGTCCCGCCCGAAGCCGCCTTGCCGTTGCTCGATGGCGTGGTCGTGACGGTCGTGCCCAGGCCCAGGAATGCGGTCGGCGACGACGAGCCCTGGCGCGCGGCCGTGCCCGCGTTCCGGGATGAAGCCCTCTTCCATGAGTATCAAGAGGTCCTGGAGGCCCCGCGCCGCGAGGTCATGCCCGACGAGGACCCGGCGGCGTGATCGTCCTGGATACCGACGCCCTCAAGCCGCGAACGAGCGCGAGCCCCGACCACTTCGAGCGATGTGGTCGGGACTCGCCGCGCCCGTGATCTCGCCAACCGGGCGGACCGATTGGCCGCGGGGGCTTACCTCGGGCTGGGGGAAGTCCCGCCGCCCGACCCGGTCGCCGAGCCGGCCGCGCCGGTCCCGGCGCCACTGGTGCCGGTGCTGGTCCCGGCGCCGGCGGAGCCGGTGGCCGAGCCGCCGCCGGCCGTGGAGCCGCTGTTGCCGCCGGACATGCCGCCGCCGCCGGCCGCGCTGTTGCCCGTGCCGCTGCCGCCCGCGCCGGTCGTGGCGTTGGTACTCCCGGTGCCCGCGCCGGCCGGGCCGGCGCCGTTGTCGCCGCAGCCCGCGACGACGGGCAGGATCAAGGCCGAAGCGGCGAGGGCGCCGCGGATTGTCATCTTCCAGGTCATGAGAGTGCCTCTTCGGTGTCGATCGGTGGTGCCTCGTCCCCTCCCGTCCGATTGGAGGGGCGGCAACCGCCCCCATCCCTGCAAGTTCGGTTCCGCCGGCCCCCGATATCCGCCAAGCCGCTTGCCAGTCTGGGAAAATATGGAGGGTGGGCCGAGGGACACGAGGCCCACCAAGTTCGATATCGCTCGATGGTGGGCCGAGGGACACGAGGCCCTCCCTTCATATGGAGGGCATGACATTGGACCCATGCCGACCCTTTGGCGCCTACCGAGTCGTCACCGCTCGGGTTCCCAGGGGACGACCCAGACGAGGAGGGTCCGGACGCCTTTGCTCGACGGGACGCGGACGATCTGCTTGGGCTTGGCCCCCTTCATGGCGAAGGAGTGCGAGATGATCCGCGAGCCGGGCTTGAGCCTGGCCAGTTGCGGCATCAGGCGGGCGTTGAGGTTGGGCAGGAGGTAGAGCGTCACCACGCTGGCGCCGGTCAGGTCGGCGCGGAAGATGTCTTCCTGGCGGATCGTGACGAGGTGGCCGACCCCGGCCCGGCGGACGTTCTCGGTCGCCTCGCGGACGCGGACCGGGTCGACGTCGTAGCCGACGGCCTTGATCCCGTGGCGCTTGGCGGCCTCGACCACGATCCGGCCGTCGCCGCAGCCGAGGTCGTAGAGGACGTCGTCGGGGCGGATCTCGGCCAGCTCCAGCATCTTGACCACCGCCTCGGGCGGGGTCGGCACCCAGAACACGTCGGGCTTGACGATCGCCCGGGCGTCCTGCCCCCGCGCTCACCAGGCGCCGCCAGCCGTCGCCGTCGCCAGCGCCAGGCCGATCCCCAGGGCCGACGCCGCCTGCCCCGCGCCTCGACGATGGCCCATCGCTCGCCCCCTTTTTCTAGGGCGGCAAAGCCTGATTGATGAGTGAATCTTCAAGCGATTTGAGGTAGGCGGCCGGGTCGCGGCGGAAGCGGCGGCCGAGCGTCCGCACCCCCTGCCGCCGCTCCAGGCGGCCCCGGA
>JAABUQ010010803.1_pt1 | contig 11873 bp, 13 predicted proteins | sample 5560001 | NCBI WGS metagenome assembly JAABUQ01 (sample SAMN10711888, study PRJNA513371) | rock metagenome | isolation source: Antarctica rocks | place: Antarctica: Victoria Land, Finger Mt nord | collected 2015-12-18
GCGCCCGCCGGCGCGTTTCCTGAGCGGCGAGCGAGACGGCGTTGCCGGCCATTACGGCCATGCGGCTGGCGAAGGTCCCGGTCCCCTGGGCCACGGCAGTGTCGCCCCCGCTGACCTCGACGCGCTCGACGGGGAGGCCCAGGCGCTCCGCGCAGATCTGCGCCAGCGTGGTGGCGTGGCTCTGCCCGGTCGAGGGCGAGCCGACGTGGACATGCGTCACGCCGTCGTCGGTCACCTCGACGCGCGCCTCCTCGGCGCCCATGCCCGTCCCCTCGAGGAACAGCGTGACGGCCACGCCGTGGTACGTGCCGGCCGCGCGCTCGGTGGGCAGGGCGCGGCGCGCGTCGTCGTAGCCGATCAGGGCGCGCGCCTTGTCGAGCATGGCCGGGTAGTCGCCGCTGTCGTAGACGATCGTCCCCGCGCCCTGCGGGCTGGGGTAGCCGGTGTCGTGGGGAAACTCCTCGGGGCGCAGGGCGTTGCGCCGGCGTACCTCCAGCGGGTCGAGCGCGAGCTCACGGGCCAGGTGGTCGAGCAGGCGCTCCATCACGAAGACGCCGCCCTCGCGGCCGCCGCCGCGCAGGGGGCTCAGGGGCGCCCTGTTGGTGTAGACGGCGAGAATCTCGGCCTCGTAGGCGGGGACGCGGTAGGGGCCGAGCAGGTGCTGCGCCGAGTTCTGCGGCACGGCGAGGCCCAGGGGCAGGTAGGCGCGCCGCAGTCCTGCGTGAGCGTGGCGCGCAGGCCCAGGATCGTGCCGTCCGCGCGGGCGGCGAGTTCCGCGTCGACCACGAGGCCGCGCCTATGATAGGTCGAGCGCAGGTCTTCGCCGCGCGTGGCCTGCCAGGAAACGGGGCGGCCAGGCGCAGGGCGACGGCCGCGTCGACGTTGCCGGTCGCGCGGGTGACGCGCGCGGCCACGTTGCGCGGCACGCCAGGGTGGACGAGCGGGACGCCGTCGTCCCCTGCCCGTAATGGGTCGAGCACGGGCGGTAGGGGCTCGTAGCGCGCGGCGCCGACGCCGCCGCGGCCGTCGCCGGCGCCGCGATAGGGATCGTCGGCGACGACGAGGGCGACGGGCTCCCCGTCGAAGCGCGCCACGCCGTCCGCCAGCGCGGAGGGCATACGCGCCCCGTCGCCCGGCGCCGGCGCGGCGGGCGGAAGGGGGCGCGCGAGGGCGGGTAGGTCCCGCTACTTAGCAACACGCCCACGCGTCGTCGCGCCGGGCGCGCCTTTCCCGGAAGCGTCGGCGCTCGTTGCGCTACTTGTTGGCGCGCGATCACCAACGGCTTGGTCGCCTAGAGTTGTCTCCGAGTGGTTTCTTTGAAGCGGCGGAAGCCTGCGGCTGCCTGGTTGGGCTGTCGGAGCGGAGCGAGACCAATCCGCATGGTCGCATGTCGATGCGCCCCTATGTGGGTACCGCGCGGCGGCTGGCGCCGATTGACGCGGCGACCACGAGCACGATGGCGGTCAGCTCGCGCAACCCTAGCCGCTCACCGAGGACGACGAAGCCGATGATGGTGGCGACGGCCGGCTCGACGCTCATCAGCACGCCGAACACGCGCGCGGGCAGCCGCCGCAGCGCCTCGACCTCCAGGGAGTAGGGGACGACGGAGGAGAGCAGGGCCACGCCGGCCCCCGCGAGGAGCAGGCGCGGGTCGAGTAGGGCCCTGCCGCCGCCGATCACGCCGATCGGCAGGAGCGCGAGCGCGCCGATGGCCAGGGCGATGGTCAGGCCTGTCCCGTCCTGGAAGTGGCGCCCCAGGCGGGCGCCGAGCAGGATGTACGCGGCCCATAGGCTACCGGCCACCAGGGCGAGCGCGACGCCGAGTGGGTCGAGCGCGGCGCCCCCCCAGGGGCGAGCAAGGCGATGCCGCCCACCGCCAGGGCGCCCCACAGGAGGTCGGAGAGGCGACGCGACCCGGCGAGCGCGACGCCCAGGGGGCCGACGAACTCGAGCGTGACGGCGACGCCCAGCGGGATGTGGTCGAGGGCGCCGTAGAACGCCAGGTTCATGCCGGCGATGGTGAGCCCGAAGAGCGCCGCCGCGGCGTACTGGGTCGGCGTGTAGTCGCGTAGGCGCGGGCGCCATAGGACGAGCAGCACGAGCGCGGCGACGCCCACGCGCAGGAGGACGGCGCCGGCGGGTCCGAGCGCCGGGAAAAGGTTTTTGGCCACGGCGGCGCCGAGCTGGACCGAGAGGATAGAGAGCAGGACGAGCCCCGTCGGCGGGACAGCGCCGGCCGCGGCGCGCAAGCGGCGCGCGCTCATGATGGGGACGGAGCGCCCCGCCCGCTCGAGAAATACGCTCTTCAGATATCTACTCCGGTTGTGACGCTTCGTCTTGCGCGCGATCGGCGATAGTGCGGCCGGCCCAGCGGGCGTCGCTTGCGCCGACAAGCGCCAGAGGAAGAAGCCGATGAGGGGGCCGACGACCCCCAACGTGCTGGGTCCTCAGGTCCCGTGACACGACACGGCGGATGCGAGCACGATGCCGCCGAGCGAGCCCGCGATCGGCGCGACCCGTCGCACGAGGTAGCGGCGCCGGCGGAACGCGGGACGCGTCGATACGGGATGCGTCGATAATGGCATGATCATGGGGCAATGCTCCCTTGCGCGACTTGCGCGTGTGTGATGTGGAGTTGTCGAAACGCGCATCCTACACCGCATTCTAGCACGGAACAGCGCCGGCGCGCGTTGGGATAAGGGGAGATGGGTGCGCCTTATGATTGGGGTGTGTTTCGTTTGAGGTGAGGGCCAGCCCTCACCCCCCGACCCCCTCTCCCGTGCGCGGGAGAGGGGGAGCACCCTGCCAACCTAAATGAAACACACCCTTATGATTGTGAGATGAGGCCTGCGACTGCCTCCCCAGAGGGGCCCCCGATGGCAGCACAGGGCACTGCGGTGCTGGAACGGGACGGCGTGCGCGGCGCGCACCCGCGCGCCTAGCCCGACCGCAGTCGTCGTCCGATGCCATGCGACCGCAGTCGCAGGCCCACGGCGCTCACTACTACAATCATAGGATGCGCCCGCTAGAATGGGCCTGTCCCCGCGGGTGGCCCATACCGATGTATACTGTAGATAGCGGGTGACTTGCCCGCTACCTGGTCTCGGCAGCTCGACGACCGGCGCCGCCCGCCACGGGGACGGCCGGTCCCGCTACAGACCGCGCGCCGGCCCCCGCACACGGGGCGGGCGCTTGTCGCCGCCGCTGCGCCTCCATGAGGTTAGGAGGGGTGAATGCCCTGGTGGCTATGGGTGCTCCTCGGCGTCCTCGCGCTCGTCGGCGAGTCGATCAGCATGGCGTTGTTCCTGCTCAACGTCGCGGTCGCCGCGTTTATCGCCGCCGTGTTGTCCCTCTTTGGGGTGAGCGCCGCCGCGCAGGTAGGGGTTTTCCTCATCGTTTCGGTCCTGCTGATCGGCTTGGTGCGGCCGCGCCTGGTGCAGGCGCTGACCGGCCGCGTGCGTACCGGCGACCTGACGAACCAGGGGAGCCTCGCCAACCGCGTGGCCACGGTGACGCAGACCGTGACGCCCGACGGCGGGACCATCCGCATCGGGACCGGGGAGTTCTGGACGGCGCGCGCCAACCCGCCCACCGCCCGTATCGAGGTTGGCGTTAGCGTGCGCGTGACACATGTGGACGGGCTGACCGTCTACGTCGATCCGACGCCCGCATCGGTCGAGGCGCCGCTCGCGTCGGGCGCCTCGGCCGCGACATTCACGGCGCGCGAGGAGAGTTAGTTAAATGTCTCTATTGATTACCGTCGTCATCGTGGCGCTCGTGCTGTTCTTTATCGGCGTGCGCACGGTGCGCATCATTCCGCAGGCGCGCGTGGGCATTATCCAGCGCCTGGGCAACTACCACCAGAGCGCCCCCAGCGGCGTGGTCGTGGTCCTCCCCTTCTTCGACCGATTGCTGCCGTTGATCGACCTGCGGGAGCAGGTGGTGTCGTTCCCGCCGCAGCCGGTCATCACCTCGGACAACGTGACCATCAACGTAACCTCGGTGGTCTACTACCAGATCATCGACCCCAAGAGTTCGGCCTACCAGGTGGTCAACCTGCTCGCCGCCATGGAGCAGCTCACGCAGACCACGCTGCGCAACGTGATGGGCGGCCTCTCCCTCGACGCCCTGACCTCGCGCGACCAGGTCAACAGCCAGCTGCGTATGGTCCTGGACGAGGTGACCGAGAAGTGGGGCGTGCGCGTGAACCGCGTCGAACTGAAAGACATCTCGCCGCCCAAGGACATCCAGATCGCCATGGAGAAGCAGATGCAGGCCGAGCGCACCAAGCGGGCCACGATCCTGACGGCGGAGGGCGAGGCGCAGTCGGCCGTCTTGCGGGCGCAGGGGCAGAAGCAGGCGCTGGTGCTGCAGAGCGAGGGACAGAAGCAGGCGGCCATCTTGCGCTCCGAGGGCGAGGCGCAGGCTTTGGTGACGGTGCAGACGGCGCAGGCGCGGGCGATCGAGTTGGTGTTCGGGGCGGTCAACGACTCCAACCCGAGCGCGGAGGCGTTGACGTACCAGTACCTGCAGATGCTGCCCAAGCTGGCCGAGAACCCGGCCAACAAGGTGGTGGTGGTGCCGACGGACTACGCGGGGCTGGCCGGCCTGGCCGCCACCTTCGGCAACATTGGACTCGACGGGGCGAATGGCGCCGGATCTAGCAACGGCAATGGGAACGGCGCCCGGCCGCGCGTCACCGGCGAAGGAATGACCACCGCCTCCGCGCCGCGCTTCCCCGCGCCGGCGCAACCGCAAGCCTTGACGCAGGGCGCGTCGGAGTCGGATAACTCGTAGCGATGGCTGTCCCAGGGATCACCGATAGGCTGTCGGGGAGACGTCGATGGATAGATTCAAGGCCTTGATCGTCGGGGCGGGCGGGATGGGTCGCGCCTGGGGACAGAACCTGCACGATTGCGACGAGGTGGAGATCGCCGGCTGGGTAGACATTCGCCCGGACGCCGCCGCCGCCGCGGCCACCGCGCTCGGTCTCGCCGATGTCTACAGCGGGTCCGATCTCTCCGCCGCGATAGCGGAGACGCGGCCGGACTTCGTGGTGGACGTGACCGTGCCCGAGGCTCACCATGACGTGACGCTGGCGGCGTTGGCCGCCGGCCTGCCCGTCCTGGGCGAGAAGCCTATGGCCACGAGCATGGATCAGGCCCGCGCGATGGTCGCCGCCGCCGAGCGCGCCGGCACGCTCTACATGGTCAGCCAGAGCCGGCGCTACAACGCGGGGTTGCGGGCGCTGCGCGGCCTCATCGCCGCGCGGATCGGGCCGCTCGGCATCCTCAACTCGGACTTCTATATCGGCGCGCACTTCGGCGGCTTTCGTGACGAGATGCTCAGCCCGCTCGTGCTCGACATGGCGATCCATACCTTCGACGCCGCGCGCTACCTCTCGGGCGCCGATCCCGTCGCCGTGTACTGCGAGGAGTTCAACCCGTCATGGAGTTGGTATCGCGGCGCCGCCTGCGCCACGGCGATCTTCGAGATGACCGGGGGCCTGCGCTACACCTACCGCGGCAGTTGGTGCGGCGAGGGCCGGCACACCTCGTGGGAAGGGGAGTGGCGTGCGGTCGGACCCCACGGCACGGCGACATGGGACGGCGAGGGCGTCCCTGAGGCCGAGACGGTGGTGGCGCACGATGGGTTCATGTCCACGATGGACGCGCATCGGGGGAGCGTCGAGGAGGACATGCGAAGCGGCATCGCCGGCTCGCTGCGCGACTTCGTACGGGCGCTCGGCGGCGGCGCGACGCCGATGGGCGAGTGCCATGACAACATCAAGAGCCTGGTCATGGTCTTCGCCGCGATTGAGTCGGCGGCGACGGGACGGCGCGTCCCGGTCGCCTTATAGCGCCTGGACGCTACCAAGAAGAAGGGAACGACACGATGAAGGTTGGAGTATTCGCGATGTTACTGAGCGTCCGCCCGGACATTCCCTAGCGCCTAGACGAGCAGGCACACGCCGTGGCCCCATTCCTGCGGCGGTCTTCCTGTGATAACCGCGCTCGGTGCGGGCGCGTGGTCGTATTGATGGAGGGCCAACGATGGAGTATCGTCCACTGGGACGCACCGGTGTGCAGGTCAGCACGCTGTGTTTGGGCGTCATGATGTTCGGCGGCAAGACCGACCAGGCCGAGGCGACGCGCATGGTCGACCGCTTCCTGGACGCCGGCGGCAATTTTATTGACACCGCCAATGTCTATCAGCGTGGCGTCTCCGAGGAGATGACCGGACAGGCCTTGGCCGGCGGAAAGCGCGCCCGCGTGGTCCTGGCGACCAAGGTTCATGGGTCCATGGACGATACCGACCGCAACATGCAGGGCAACCACCGCCGCAACATTATCCAGGCGTGCGACGCCTCGCTGCGCCGCTTGGGGACCGACTATATCGACCTCTACCAGATCCACCGGCCGCAGTCGAGCGTGCCCATCGATGAGACGCTACGCGCGCTCGACGACCTGATCCACGCGGGCAAAGTGCGCTATGTGGGCACGAGCACCTACGCCGCCTGGCAGCTCATGGAAGCGTGGATGGTCGCCAAGGATCTGGGACTCAACCATTTCATCTCCGAGCAGCCGCCGTACCATCTGCTCGACCGGCGGGTCGAGCGCGAACTGATCCCGTACTGCCAGACCTATGGCGTCGCGGTGCTGCCCTGGAGCCCCCTCGCGGGCGGCAAGTTGACCGGCAAGTATCGACGCGGACAGGCCGCCCCGTCCAACGCGCGTGAGAAGCCCGAAAACTTCAGCGAGGGCACCTGGCGCGTGCTGGAGGGCCTGGAGCGGCTGTGCAAGGAGAAGGGTTGCACGATGACGGCCTTCGCCCTGGCCTGGGTGACGGCGCAGCCCGGCGTGACGAGCCCGATCCTTGGTCCCACCAGCGTGGCGCAATTGGACGAGAACCTCGCGGCCAATGACGTGACGATCACGGCCGAGGACAAGGAGCGCGTCGATGCGCTGATACTGCCCGGCACGCACACCGAAGACTACTACCGCGCCGACTTCGGACCGCACCCGTATCGCTGGTAGGATAGGAACTGACGTTCGACCCGCAAGGGCACGGGCAGGGTGGGCATGAAGGCCGGGAGCCACGGCCCAGCCGCGACGACCGCGTGCCCGACGCGATAGCTCCGGTCGCCCGCGTCGATGAGGACGCCGGCGCCGTCCGCCTCCATCCGCACGATCGGTGTCTCCCATTCAACCCGCGCGCCGAGCGCTCCGGCGTGTTCGACCGCCGCGCGGATGGCGCGCTCTGGGAGTAGGAAACCGGCGTCATCCTCGCGGACGGCCACATCGTCGGGCCGCGGGTGGTGTTGGGGGTAACGACGCCGCATGGCCACCGTTTCAAGATCGACCCAGGGCCGACCTACACCACGACATGGACGCATCCAGAGCAGCTATCGCCGATCAGTCCGTGATCATCCGATCAGGCATCGCCCGCGTCGGCCCGCTCCCACACGCGGAGCGCGGCGCCATGCAGGCCCGCTAGGGGTCCCAACCCGGCGGGGACAACGGGGACCGGGTCCGGCCGACTGACGCCCGCGTGTACGAGCGCCGAGAGCGGATCGAACAGGGCGCCGCTGGCCGCGGACATTCCACCACCGACCACGACCACCTCCGGTTCGAGGATCTCCACGTAGGTGGCGACGGCGCGGCCCAGCGCCGCGACCGCTCGTGCCCAGACGCCGCGCGCCGCCGTGTCCCCGGCCAGCATCCGTGTCAGCGCATCATGTGCGGAGAATGAACCGTCTCCTGGGTGCAGTTCCGCGTAGCGCCGCCCGACGGCCTCGGCTGACGCCACCATCTCCAGGCAGTCAAACTTCCCACAGTGACACGGCGGCCCCTCCGGTTCCACGACGACATGCGCCATCTCGCCGCCGAGACCCGTCGCGCCGAGATACATCCGTCCATCGAAGATCATGGCCGACCCGACGCCCGTACCCAACGAGAGGTACAGATAGTGCCGCCGTCCCTGGGCAGCCCCGCGTTTCCCTTCCGCGTGGGCGGCGACCTGCACATCGTGGCCGAACCCGACGGGCAGGCCGATGCGGGCGGTGAGCAGGTCGACGAACGGTATGTCACGCCAACCCAGGATCATGGACGAGATACCGAGACCCAATTTTCGAAGTGTGCCGCGCATTGCGCATCCCGGTCGTCGTCCACGGCGCGGGAGAGTGGAGCAACATGCCGCTGCAGTTCGATGAGATGGCGCGGTCCTTCCCAGACGTGACCATCGTGATGGCCCACATGGGGACGATCTGGGGCTTCCAGGAGGCGCTTCTGGTGGCGACGCGCCGCCCCAACATCCTGCTTGGCACCGCGCTCGCTTTTTCCGGCTTCGTACGCACGGCCGTGGAGCGCGTCGGCGCGGAGAAGGTGCTCATGGAAACAGATAGCCCCGTGCAAGACTTCGAGGCCGAGATAGCCAAGATCGAGATCGCGGTCCCGGATCGAGCCGCGCGTGCGCTGGTGATGGGTGGGAACATCGCCCGCATCTTGCGTATTGGATGACGCGTGGCAGGGACAGGATCATCTACTCCTTGCGGGCCGAGTGGTTTGGCGGCGACGTCATGGGATTAGAACCACTCTGCCACGGGTGTTCCCCGCCGAAAGCTGGCGATGGGCTTCCGCCGCCTCTGCGAGTGGAAAGCGCGGTCCCATGACGATGTCGAGCGATCCCTCCGTTACCAGCGCGGTCAGTCGGAGACGGGCGGCGTTTCGGATCTCGATTCCACCCTTGTCGGAACCGGATCCGCTGCTCGTCATGTGCTTGAACCGTTAAGTCCGTTTGACCCCTGTCTAACCCGCTCGACGAATGCGGGCGTCCATCGCACATATTCAAACGTGTTGCCATCGGGGTTGCGCGCGTGAACGCTGTGCCCCGTCGGACCCTCGGTATACGGCTACGTGATGACCGCGCCAGCTGTCTCCAAGAACCGCTGGGTGTCTTCCAGGTCGTCGACGACGATGGTCACGTGGCTGCTGCGAACCGGCGCCAGGGCCTCGTCCGGCCCCGCGATAATCAAGAAGGCGCCCAGGGCCGCGATGTCCAACGCGCCATACGTGACGTGGTAATCCGGCTCACGGCCGACGAGCTGCTGATACACGGGCAGTGAGGCGTTGAAATCGGTGGTGAACACCCGCGTGTACGTTTTCAGAATCATTGGTCCCCGTCTCCCTTCAGATGCGGGCAGTCTTTCTTAGCGCTACTTTGGCGTGATGCCATTTTCCTGGTTCAGCGCCCGGACATAGTAACTGGTCGTGAGGCGCAATGAACCACACAATCATCGTTAGGGACGATGCTACCTGGTCACTGTGACTGGCGATTGTGGAAGTCGCCAGAGTAGTGTTAGGAAGCGGGGCGTTTGCAGGAAACGGGGTGGGCGCCCCGCCTCACGTCCAGCATACAGCGGGGCCGGCGGGGTCGTCCAATGCTCGTTTGCGCTATCTGTTATGCTCCGGGAGCATAACCGTCGGATAGGGCGCGAGGGGTCAGGGAAGGGAAGGAACGACGGAACTACGCCAGCTGCGCTATTTCGTGGCCGTCGCCGAGGAGTTGAGCGTGACGCGTGCGGCGGCGCGCCTGCCCCTGGCCCAATCGGCGCTCAGCCGCCAGCTCGACGCCCTGGAGGCGGAACTGGGCGCGCCTGCTCGTGCGCACACGGCGGCAGGTGACGCTCACCGAGGCCGGGCGGCTGTTCCTAGGGGAGGCGCGGGCGCTCCTGGCGCGGGCGGACGAGGCCGCGGCCCTGGCGCGACGCGCCGACCGGGGCGAGGCGGGGCGGCTGGCCATCGGCTTCGTCAGCTCGGCCGGCTACGCGCTCGTGCCGGACGCGCTGCGCGCCTACCGGGCGCGCTACCCCGACGTCACGGTCGCGCTGCGCGACCTGTCCACGGCCACGCAGGCGCGGGCGCTCGCGGACGGCGCGCTGGACGTGGGCGTGCTGCGCCCGCCGGTCGGCCGCACCAGCGTCGCTCTTGCCGTCGAGGCCGTCCGGCGCGACCCGCTGCTCGCCGTGCTGCCTGCCGCGCATCCCCTAGCCGCGTGGCCGGGGGAGCGCCTCGCCGTGGCCGCGCTGGCCGACGAGCCGTTCGTGCTGTTCCCGCCCGGCGGGGGGCTGGCCGACGACTACGAGGACTGCGTCGTGGGGGCGTGCGCGGCGGGGTTCAGCCCGCGCGTGGCGCAAGAGGCGCGGGAGATGGCCACCATCCTGGGGCTGGTCGCGGCCGGCCTGGGCGTCTCCCTGGCGCCGGCTTCGGCGCGCCGCCTGCGCTCCGAGGGCGTGGTCTACCGGCCCCTATCCGACACGGCGGCGGCCCTGGACCACCTGGCCCTGGCCTGGCGCGAGGACACGGCCTCGCCGCTGGTGCGCGCCTTCCTCGCCGTCGCGCGGGTGACCATCTCCGGCTCCGGCGACGAAACGATCGGCCCGGAGCCTCCTTGAGAGGGGATCAGCATTGAAGGTCACGTCATAGTCGCACATGCAACGAGAGAGCTATCGGCGCCCATCACACGCCCACACGCCCACACGCCCTACGGGCCACCGCATTGGAGCACAGGGAGCATATGACACACCTTTAGGCGCCCGTTTCGCCGCGCGGCCGGGTCTCCGCCTGCGGACGGAGGATATCCGGGGTGTCGACGAATTTCTGCGTGTAGTGCTCCTGGAGCTGGGCGGAGAGTTCTTTCTGCCCCTGCCCGTCCTTCCTTTCTTTCCTGACCTGATATCCGTACGCGCTATATCCGTACGCGCTATATCCGTACGCGCTATATCCGTACGCGCTATATCCGTACGCGCTATATCCGTACGCGCTATATCCGTACGCGCTATATCCGTACGCGCCATGCCTCTATGGACGCGCGGGGCCGGCCGTGTCGTCGGCCCATCCCGCGTCGCGCAGGTAGCGATCCAGCGTCGCAAGGGGCGGGTACGCGGCGCGTAGCACGGGGATGTCGGCCGTGTAGCCCACGTCGTTGAACCACGCGAACATCGCGGCGGTCTCCGCGCCCATCGCCTGCCGGAACCGATCCAGGGGTGTCCGCTCGTAGCGCACCGGACGGCCGAGCACGCGGGCGAACACCTCCGCCGCCCGCGGCATGGTCAACTCGTCCCCCGCGAGGTCCACCGCGCGCCCGCTCCATGTGTCGGGGTCGGCGAAGGCCAGCGCGGCGAACGCGCCGATGTCGTCGACAGCGACCTGCTGCAGCGGCTTGTCCGGGTCGAGCGGCTGGGCAAGCACGCCGCCGCGGATGGCATCGCGCGCCCACGCCCAGTTGTCCATGAAGAACACCGGGCGCAGGATCGTGTAGGGCAGGCCCAGGCCGCGCACATGCTCCTCGATGCGCGCCTTGCTCTCGAAGTGGGGGATGCCGGTGTGGCGGTCGGCGCTGCCGACCGAGCTGTAGACGAGGTGGCGGACGCCCGCCGCCCTGGCCGCGTCGGCGAGCGCGACGCCCTGGCGGACCTCGCCCTCGGGGCCGCCGGCCTCGGTGTAGTTCTGGACCGAGAAGACGCTGGCCGCGCCCGCGACGGCGCGCTCCACCGACGCGCGGTCGTCCAGGTCGCCCTGGACCACGGTGGCCCCGCGCGCGGCGAGGTCTCGCGCGGCCGGTTTTTCGGGGTCGCGCGTCAGAGCGCGGACGGCCAGCCCGGCGGTGAGCAGGTGGCGGGCGACCGCGCCGCCTTGCTGGCCGGTCGCGCCGGTGACCAAGATCGGGCCGCGCTCGTCGGGTGTCGCGCTCATGGTAGAAGCCTCCTTTGTGGGTGATAGATGTCCTTCAAAAACTCGGTTGGCGCCGGCCAGAGGGTGAGGTCATCGCCCGGTGGTCTTGGCCGTCAGGGTCAGGACGTGGCGCACGATCTC
>JAABUQ010010804.1_pt1 | contig 11872 bp, 12 predicted proteins | sample 5560001 | NCBI WGS metagenome assembly JAABUQ01 (sample SAMN10711888, study PRJNA513371) | rock metagenome | isolation source: Antarctica rocks | place: Antarctica: Victoria Land, Finger Mt nord | collected 2015-12-18
CGAGTGGGAGCACGTCTTCCTCGCCAACGTGTCGCCGTCGACGTTTCCGCTTTCGGGCGGTGGGCCGAAGGAGAAGGTCGTCGAGATCGATCCGCTCACCGGGGCGCTCGCCATGAAATTCGCCGTCGATGGGCGGCCGCCGCTGCGTTGGCTGATGACGCGGCACCCGCATGATGACGCGGGCATCGTCACCCCGTCCGAGGCGGGCCCGACTCTCGAGGAATTTCGCCTGCTCTATGTCGCGCTCACGCGAGCACGCGACGCGCTGTACGTCTCGGGGCGCACGACTGGTAAATCGTCGGTAAGCGCGTGCATGACGGCGGTCCGCAATTGGCCGACAGCGATCGGTCGAGAACTCGACGTGCACGCGTTTGCGACCGATGGCGTCTGCGGCGATGCGGGCATAACCGCAGACACTCGTAGCGAGATCGACGATACGGCGCAGCAAACGCTCTTCGCGCGCATCGATCGGCTCCTCGATCCGGTGCCCGCCCTCGAACGACGAGGTCGACTTTCGGCAACGGCGATCGATCTGTACGAGCACTGCCCGCGGCGCGCGCGCTACCGGTACGTGCTCGGGCTGCCCGCCTTCGACGACGACGCGCCGTGGCTCGATCGCGAGGCCGAGGGCGGCCGCACCGAACCGCGCGATCCCGCACGCTACGGTCGCGTCGTGCACGCGGCGCTCGAGGCGGTCGCGCGCGCACGTATGGACGGCGCGTCTTGGCATGTCGAGCACGTGCTCGCGGACGCGTTCGCGGCCGAAGAGTGGGCGCCGGGATCGGCGACCGTTGCGGCAGCACACGCGGCCGTGGTCGAGGCCGCGCGAGCGCTCGACGCCTATGTTCCGCTCGCGGCCGAACGCGAATGGACCGCCACGATCGACGGCGTGGAACTCGGCGGCTTCATCGATCTCATCGCGCGCGATGCGACCGGACGGATCGCCATCGTCGATTATAAAACCGGACGGACGGAGGGCGAGCACTACGCGCTGCAATTCGCGCTCTACGCTTACGCGATGCGCGATCAGTATCCGGGCGCGGCGACACGAATTCTGCGGATAGCGCCTACGGCGGTCGCGTTCGAGGAGGTCGTCCTGCTTTCCGATGCGCGTCTTCGCGAGGCGATCGCGAACGCGCACGCGATGTCCAGCGACGAGCCGCGACCGGGAGCGCAGTGCGCCGCCTGTCCGTATGCGGGCGACGCCTGCGACGCGGCCCCGGCCTCGCTCGCGTCTCGCACGCTCACGAGCGCGTGCGTTGCGCGCATTTTCGAAGCCTGAGCCGAGTCCTCGTCCAAACCCCAATTGGGCCTCCTGGTCGAGTAGCGAGGAACCAAGTGCGAGAAGCGCTTCTCTGGGTAGCACGTCGCCATGTCACTTCAGTTGCAAAGCGATGGCCCAGCGGTCGTATTATTCGACCGTGACGGCACGCTCGTGCACGACGATCCCACGATCGACGGGCCGCATCGCGTGCGCGACGTTGCCGGTGCCGCGGCCGCGATCGCGCGCTTGCGGGCACGGGGCATCAAGATCGGCGTGGTGACGAATCAACCGCGTGTTGGGCTCGGCACGCTCTCGCAACGTGACCTGGGCGCAATTCACGACGAGATCGATCGGCGGCTCGGCACGATGGACGTGTGGGCCATCTGTCCGCATCGGCCGGATGTGGGCTGCGCGTGCCGCAAACCGATGCCCGGGCTCGTGTTCGATGCGACGCGACGGCTGGGGTTGAAGCCGCACGATTGCGTCGTCGTCGGCGATATCGGTGCGGATATCGATGCGGCCGCGCGTGCGGGGGCGCCCGCGATTCTCGTGCCGACTCCGGTCACGCGACGCGATGAGATCGAGCGCGCACCGTTCGTTGCGCGCGATCTCGCCGGTGCGGTCGATGCGATCCTCGGAGCGCGCGCGTGACGCGCGTTCTCGCCGTGCGTCAGGATAACAACGGCGACGTTTTGCTCGCGGGTCCCGCGCTACGCGCGATCGCCGCGGGTGCCGAGGTCACGTTACTCTGCGGGCCGGGCGGCGAGGGCGCCGCGCGCCTGCTTCCCGACGTCGCAGACGTCATCGTGGCGCGCGCGGAGTGGATCGAAGGGTCGCCGCGGCCGCTCGATCCGACGGCCACCCATGCCTTCGTGCGTGACATCGCGGCGCACGCATTCGATCGCGCGGTCGTCTTCACGTCGTTCCATCAGAGTCCGTTACCGATGGCGTTGCTGCTGCGGCTCGCGGGCGTGCCCTGGGTCGGCGCGATCTCCGTCGATTATCCGGGCTCGTTGCTCGACGTGCGGGCGCACGTCGACGACGATCTGCACGAGGTCGAGCGCGGTCTCGCTCTCGCGCGCGCGTGCGGCTACATCCTACCGCGGGGCGACGATATGGCGTTGCGCACGATCGACTTACCGCGCACGGAAAATCTCGTCGGCCACGCGCCGTACGTCGTCGTCCAACCCGGCGCGACGGTCGCGGCGCGCGCGTGGTCTCCGGATCGCATGCGCGCGCTCGTCGCGGGGCTCGCCGCGCGCGACACGAACGTCGTCGTCGTCGGATCGGCGATCGAGGCGGCCCTCGTCGCGCACGTCGTCGGCGAGTCGGGCGCGCGCGATCTTGCGGGCCAAACGACGTTCGCGCAGTTTGCGGCGATCGTGCGCGACGCGCGCGCGCTCGTCGTCGGCAACACGTCCGGCATCCACGTCGCCTCCGCGGTAGGCACGCCCGTCGTCACGATTTTTCCGCCGACGATTCCGGCGCGGCGCTTCGCGCCCTGGCACGTGCCGCACGCGATTCTCGGCGACCAAAGCATCGCGTGCGCCGGATGTCGCGCACGCGTGTGTCCGATCCCGGGGCAGCCTTGCACGGGCTGCGTTAGCGATGACGACATCGTTGCGAGCCTCGAACGCGTGGCCGCGGCGCCGGAGTTCCTCCCGGCATGAACGTGCTCGTTTGGCACGTGCACGGGTCGTGGATGACGACCTTCGTGCAGGGTCCGCATACCTACTTCGTTCCGCTCGTCGATGGGCGCGGCCCCGATGGTCGCGGGCGCGCGCGCACGTATGCGTGGCCCGATAACGTCGTCGAAATCGATCTCGCCACGTCGCAACACACACCCTACGATATCGTCGTGCTGCAACGGCCGCACGAATTGCAGACGCTCGCGCCGCAGTGGCTAGGCCCGCAGCGCAGCCTCGGCGTCGACGTTCCGGCCGTGTATGTGGAACACGACGCGCCGCCGGGTAGCGTCGCGGAGATGCGTCACGGCGTCGCCGATCGCGAGGACGTCACCCTCGTACACGTCACGAATTTCAACGCGCTCTTTTGGGAGAGCGGGCGCACGCGCACGCTCGTCGTCGAGCACGCGATCGTCGATCCGGGCTATCGCTATTCGGGTGAAATTCCGCGCACGGCGGTCGTCATCAACGAAGCGGCGCGGCGGGGCCGAATCGTCGGTGCGGACCTACTCGACCGCTTCGCGACGGTCGCACCGATCGATCTGTTCGGCATGGGTGCGGGCGCGCTCGGTGGGATCGAAGACGTCCCGCAAGCGCGGCTACACGACGAGATGGCCAAGCGCTGCGCGTACCTCCATCCCAATCGCTGGACGTCGCTCGGGCTCTCGCTGTTGGAAGCGATGTTTCTGGGCATGCCCGTCGTAGCGCTCGCGACGACGGAAGCGCACGAAGCAATTCCAACCGGTGCGGGTGCGTGCTCGACGAGCGTGCCGCACCTGCTCGACGCGCTGCGAACCTTTCATCAGGATCCGGCGCGCGCACGCGAGGCGGGCTTGCGTGCGCGCGAATACGCGAGCGCGCGCTACGCGCTCTCGCGCTTCGTGCGCGAGTGGAACGACATTTTTTCGGAGGTAGCGGCATGAAGATCGCCATGGTATCGGAGCATGCGAGTCCCCTCGCGACGATCGGCGGGGTCGATGCCGGCGGTCAGAACGTGCACGTCGCGGGTCTCGGCGCCGCGCTCGTCGACGCTGGTAACGACGTCCACGTCTACACGCGGCGCGATGCGCCGGAGCTGCCACCCGTCGTCACGTTGCCTTCGGGCGTGCACGTGCATCACGTCGACGCGGGCCCGGCGCGGTTCGTCGAAAAAGATGCGTTGCTGCCGCACATGGACGCGTTCGCGACGGTCCTCGCGCACGAATTCGCGCGAGAACGCTACGACGTCGCGCACGCGCACTTCTGGATGTCGGGACTCGCGACGATTGCGGCGGCACGCGCGACGTCGGTGCCGGTCGTGCAGACGTATCACGCGCTCGGTGTCGAGAAGCGTCGCGAACAGGCGGGGGCCGATACGAGTCCGCCGCAACGCATCGCAAGCGAACTCGCGATCCTGCGCGCGGCCGATCGGATCGTCGCGACCTCGAGCAGCGAAGTCTTCGAGTTGATGCGCATGGGTGCCGAAGCACCGAAGCTCAAGATCGTCCCGTGCGGCGTCGATCTCGCATTCTTCGATCGCGCGCACGGAACGGCGCCGCGACCGCGTACGCAGCGGCATCGCATCGCGACGCTGAGTCGGCTCGTTCCGCGCAAGGGCGTCGGCGACGTCATTCGCGCGCTCGCGCAGTTGCCGGATACCGAACTGCTCGTCGGCGGCGGCTCGAGCGCTGCGGGCGACCCCGAAGCCCGCGCGTTGCGCGACATGGCGAGCGCGTGTGGTGTTGCGGATCGTGTCATCTTGCTCGGACGGGTCGAGCGCGACGACGTTCCCGCCTTCTTGAGTAGCGCCGATGTCGTGGTGTGCGCGGCCTGGTACGAGCCCTTCGGGATCGTGCCGCTCGAAGCGATGGCCTGTCGCCGGCCCGTCGTCGCGACGGCGGTCGGCGGTCAGAACGATTCCGTCCTCGACGGCTTCACGGGCTACAGCGCGCTCCCGCGCGAACCGCGCACGCTCGTGACGGCGATCCGAGCCTTGCTCGACGCGCCGGCGTTGCGCGAACGGTTCGGGATCGCCGGGCGGCGTCGTGTCGAGGAACGCTATGCGTGGACGCGCGTCGCACGCGAAACCGAGCGCGTGTATCGCGGCATTCGGCGCGTCGCCACGCGGATGGACGCAACGGCATAACACGCGTGCGTCCGCGTCTGGTCGTGCTGCGGCCGCTCGGTCTCGGTGATTTTCTTACCGGCGTGCCGGCATATCGCGGTCTCGCGCGTCATTTCCCGGGTCACCATCGCGTGCTCGCGGTGCCGCGCGCGCTCCATCCGCTCGTCGCAGCGACGGGGGCTTTTCACGAAGCCGTCGATGTGGACGCACTGGCGCCGTTGCCCCCAGCGTTGCACGCAGCCGACGTCGCGGTCGATCTGCACGGACGTGGGCCCGCGAGCCATCGGATCTTGCTCGCCGCGCGTCCGAAACGGCTCGTCGCGTTTGCGAACGACGTGATTCCCGAAAGCGTGGGCGGCGCACGCTGGCGTCCCGACGAACACGAAGTCCGCCGTTGGTGCCGGATGCTGCACGCGCATGCGATCGCTGCCGACGTCGGAGACCTGCGCCTTTTCGGCGACGCGCGAGTCGAGGCAATGCCGCGCGGGCTTACGCTCGTGCATCCTGGGGCGGCGAGCGAAGCGCGACGCTGGCCCCTCGAACGTTTCGTTGCGACGATTGCGGCGCTGCGCGAACGCGGTCACGATGTCGCCGTCACCGGCTCGGCAAGCGAAGCTCCCCGGGCGGCGGAACTGGCGCGACGTTCCGGACTCGAACCCGCGCGCGATCTGGCCGGGCGCACGTCACTGCCGGAGCTATCGCGACTCGTACGCGGCGCGCGACTCGTGCTCTCGGGCGATACGGGGATCGCCCATCTCGCCGTCGCCCACGGGACGCCAACGGTCACGCTTTTCGGACCGGTCTCACCAGCGGATTGGGGACCGCCCGCGTTGCCGCGCCATCGCGTGCTCTGGGCGGGCCGCACCGGCGACCCGCACGCAACGGTCGTCGACGCGGGCTTGCTCGCGATCGGCGTCGTCGATGTGATGCGCGAACTCGACCAACCGTTGCCGCGTGCCGAGGCGTTCGACGCGCACGCGCATCGGTTGTCGCTCGAGCGCTTACGCGGTCAGCGCGCGTGCGAGCCGGTCGGCTGCGACGTAGAACGCTTCGCCGTACGTCGGATAGGGATGGATGACGTCGAGTAGTGCCGCGGGCGTCGCGTGCGAAACGATTGCGCTGGTCACGAACGCGATCGATTCGCTTGCGAACGGGCCGACGATCCAACCGCCCACGATCGCACCGGTCGCCGCATCGGCGTAAAGTTCCAGCGCGCCGACGGGCGGCGGATCGGCATGAAGAACCGGACGCGTGATCTCGTCGAAATCCACCCGCGCCGTCGCGAGCTTCATCGTTCGCTTCTCGGCTTGCGCGCGCGTGATACCGACGCTCGCAACTTCGGGGCTCGTGTACACACAGCGAGGGATTGCGTCGTAACGCGCCTGCGTGTGTGCACCGAGGATCGTCGCGGCCGCGATGCGAGCCTGATATTTCGCGAGGTGCGTGAACGGTGCGACGTTCGTGACGTCGCCGACCGCATAGACGCCTTCGGCCGCCCGACAACTCCGGTCGACGACGATCGCGCCCTCGTCGTCCAGCCGCACGCCCGCGTGCTCGAGACCGAATCCCGCCGTCCGCGGTTTGCGTCCCGTGACGACCAAGAGCCGCGTTCCCTCGATGGTGTTCCCCTGGGCATCGCCGACCGTGACGGTGCCGCGCTGCCATGCCACGTGCGCGGCCTTGCAGTTCGTGCGCAGTTCGACGCCGTCGCTCGCGAGCGCGCGTGCAACGAGGTCGGCGGTTGCGGAATCTTCGGCCGGTAAGACGTGCGGTGACGCCTCGACGATCGTTACGCGGCTGCCGTAGCGCGCGAAGATTTGCGCGAACTCCACGCCGACGGGGCCGCCGCCGAGGATGACGAGCCGCTCGGGCACCTCACCCGCTGCGCTCGCGTCACGCGACGTCCAAAACGGCCGTCCCGGGGCGAGTCCGTCGATTGGCGGCACGCTATCCTCCGAGCCCGTCGCGATCACGATATCGGTTGTGCCGTAGTCGCGATCGTCGACGCGCACGCACCGCGGGCGCACGATCGTCGCATCGCCGCGCAGCAACGTCACGTTCGCCGCCCGTAACTCGGCTGCGTGATCGTCATCGCGATAGGCATCGACGAGATTCGTGCGCCAGGTTGCAGCGGCAGCGAATTGTGGCGCGCCCCCGCGGGTTTCGCGCGAGCCAGGGACCGTCGCGCTCTCGAAATTCGGTGCCGACGAACGCAGCAGCGCTTTCGACGGCACGCACGCCCAATACGCGCACTCCCCGCCGACGCGTTCGCGTTCGACGAGCGCGACGCGCCGGCCGCCGGTCGCGAGCGCGTACGCGCATGCGAGGCCGCCCGGCCCGCCGCCGATCACGATGGTGTCGAACTCCATCACGCGCCCTGGCCGGTTTCGAGCGATAGGCCGCCGTCGATGCGAATACTCGTGTCCGTGATGTACGCGGCGGCTGGAGTGCAGAGGTACACGACGGTTGCGGCGATCTCATCCGCGCGACCGGCGCGTCGCAGCGGGATGTGCGACGTCTTTTCCTCGCGTTCGTTCGGGTCGGCTTCCGCGCTCGCGTTCATCGCCGTCAGGGTCATCCCCGGCGCGATTGCGTTGACGGTCATGCCGAGCGCGGCGACTTCGAGTGCGCGCGTGCGCGTCAGCGCGAGCAATCCCGCTTTCGACGCGTCGTAGTCGGCGAAGCCGCGTACGGCGACGTCTCCGTGGATGGACGACACGTTGACGATCGTCGCCGGGCCTTGGGCACCGCGACGTCCGCGCACGAACGCGAGCGCGCAGAGAAACGGCCCACGGAGGTTGATGCGCAGCATCGCATCCCACTGCTCGACCGTCATGTCGCCGACGTGCACGCCCGTGCCGTTGGTGCCCGCGTTGTTGACGAGAATCGACGGCAAGCCGAATTCGCTCTCGCACGCGGCGAAGATCTCCGCGACGTCCGCTTCGTCGCCGACGTCGCCCGCAACGATCGTCGCGCGCGCGCTGGCCGCGAGTGCCGTTGCGACGGCGGCACCGATGCCGCGTTCGGCGCCGGTCACGATCGCGATGCGCCCGGCTAGGCGCGGAATGTCCGGCACGTCGTCATCATCGGCTGGGATCGTGCCCAGACAAGGCTCCCGCGAAGCGGGGAAGCGCGCCGTCGTCTTACGAGCTAATAGGCTCGTGTCACCTTCGTTTGCGTGCGCTCGAAAACGGCATCGGGTACGAAGAAATCAGCCGCGAAGCTTCCGTCGCCGACATGCGGCGCGGCGTAGGGCGTCAGATCGGTGACGCCGGCCTCGCCGAGCACCTCTTCATCGATGAAGAAATTGCCCGTGCATGCGCGTGCGGGACGCACGAGGATCGCGTGCGCGGCATCGGCCATGATGTCGGGCGTCCGGCTCATGCGTGCCATCGCGTCGCCGCCGAGGGCGAATCGAACGGCAGCGGTGTCGATCGTCGTGAGCGGCCACAGCGAATTCACGCCGACACCTTGCGCGCGGAATTCTTCCGCCATGCCGAGCGTGCACATGCTCATGCCGTATTTCGCCATCGTGTACGCGGTATGGCGCGCGAACCACTTCGGACTGAGATCGAGCGGCGGCGAGAGGTTGAGGATATGCGGGTTCGCGCTCTCGAGCAGATGCGGCAACGTCGCTTTCGAACAGAGGTACGTTCCGCGCGCGTTGACCTGGTGCATGAGATCGAAGCGTTTCATGTCGGTCGCAAGCGTGCCGGTCAGCGCGATCGCGCTCGCGTTGTTGACGCAGACGTCGATGCCGCCGAAGCGCGCGACGGCTTCGGCGATGGCGGCGACGACCTGCGCTTCCTCGCGAACATCGACGATGAGTGGGAGCGCCTTGCCGCCCGCCGCTTCGATTTCATCGGCGGCGGAATAGATCGTCCCGGGTAATTTCGCATGCGGCGTGGCGGTCTTGGCCGCGATGACGACGTTGGCGCCGTCGCGCGCGGCACGTAAGGCGATAGCCTTGCCGATCCCACGACTGGCACCGGTGATGAAGATCGTCTTTCCCGCAAGCGTCATGCTCGCTTGAGTCGCGTCGTGCGGCGCGGAGTCCTTGGGATCAGGCGCCGGTGACGTTGATCGCGGGTTCCGTGTCGGAGCCGGAAAGCGCGTCCTTGCCGCTCGCGATCGCATCGCTTGCAGCGTCGGCGACCTGATGCGCGGTCGCAACCGCACTTTGGGCTGCGTCTTTGACCGTTTCGATGACGGGCGTCACGTGCTCGGCGACGCTGTCGGCGGCACCCTGCACGGTTTCGAGCGCCGCTTCGACGTGCGGGCGCGCGCGTTCGCCGAGATCGTTCGCGCCGCTCTGCGCCGTCGATGCGGCTTTTCCAACGGAATCCTTCACCGTGTCGAACGATTGGGCGATCAGCGCCAGCAGCTTGTCTTTGCCGTTTTCGACGGCATCTTTGGCACGCGCTTTCACATCGGTCCGATAGGCCACGGCTTCGGCTGAAGCGGCGACGCGATGACGTGCGGCGTCGATTTCGGAGCGCAAGCGTTGCGCGCGGCTTTTGGCATTCGTCTCGTTCATCGGCCTCGTCCCATCGCAGCCGTGACCGTCTCGGCGTCGATCTTCAAGTTTCGTAGTAAATGTGGAATCGGATCGGTCACGCCGGTTAGGCCCTTCTTACCAACGAGCGCGGCGACGACCGCGAGCGCGACGTACGCGACGGTGACGATGAGCGCGGCGGCCCACACCGGCACGACGAGCGCGAGCGCCGCCACGAGGGTGACGGTTAGAGCCACGTACGCACCAATGCCCAAGACGGCAGCCACGGCGAAGAGCCCGACGGATTTACCGACTTTGGGCGCTCGTTGCGATAATTCCAATTTTGCGAGATCGATCTCGGCGCTCGCGAGCGCGGAAAGATCGCTCGCGAAACGTTTGAACACATCGGGCAGCGGCAGTTCGGCGACGACGTTCGCTTCCGGTGTGGAGAGCCGCGGCCCCTCGGCCGTCGCGGCATGCTGGTGATTCATCGAACAAGCTCCGACGGAGTGCAGTGGTCGATGTCCTACCCACTTCGGCTCGCCGGCTATCGGCCGCCGGGCGCCGACTTAGAGAACGCGGAGCGCGACGATCGCGATATCGTCGCGCCGCCTACCGTCGCAGAATGCGTCGACCGCGGCTAGCACGGCCGCGGCGATGTCGGCCTCGGGGCGCGAGCGATTGAGACGCACGATGTCGATCAAGCGCTCCATCCCGAAGAGCAGACCCGCCGCGTCGCGCGCTTCGGTCACGCCGTCGGTCGCGCCGAAAAAGAGCGTTCCGGCCACGAGATCCACGAAGCCTTGTTTGAAGAGGTGGTGCTGATCGTCGAAGATGCCGATCAGTGGGGCGGTTGGCGCGAGTCGCACGATCTCGCCGTCCGGCCGGACGAGAAAGACCGGTTCGTGTCCCGCGCACGTATAGTGCATGAGCCGCCGCGTCGGATCGATGCTTCCGAAGAAGACGCTGGCGAACGATTCGACGTTCTCGAAGGCGTTGTTCTCGAGATAGAGCCGATCGAGCGCACGAATCACCCGTTCCGGCGTCATGCCGGCGGAAGAAAAGGCGCGCAGGCCGTACTTGATCATCGCCGCGTGGATTGCGGCCTGCGGACCTTTTCCGGCAATATCGGCGATCGCGACGCCGACCGCGTCGTTATCATAATGGTAGATATCGACGATATCGCCGCCCGTATTGCCGATCGCGAGCTTGTAGCTCACGGCGTACGCGACGCCCGGAATCGCGATGTTATTCTGCGCGAAGAGATGACGGATGAGGACCTGCGCCGCCTCCTCCGAGGTCGGTTCGAAGTCGACCGCCTGCTTCAACAGATTGCTCGCGGCGCCGCGTTTTTTACGTCGCGCGGCCTTTTCGGGACGCGTTTCGATCCCGGCGGCCGGCGTTTCCGAGGTGGCGATTAGCGTCGCTCGATGTACGACGGGCGAGCAACGCGCGCTGCAACGACCACACCGGCACACGCAAAATACCGCAGATCAATGACCATCCGGCGATTCGTTCGCATAGCGGTGACCGAACCCCGGCAACGCAAGCGGGGCCCATTACGGCACGCGTTCGGGGAGCCCGCGGAGATCGCTCGTTTCGAGCTCGCGTAGGAGCGCTTCCACGCGCGCGACGCTGAGCGACCGATCGCCTGCGACGATCGGGGAGCCGACGACGTCGCCTTCGAGCACGATCGTGCACGCGACGTATGTTCCGTCGCGCCGCACGAATGCGCGGCCACGCAGGCCGGGCGTGCTACCGTGCGGCAGCGAATCGGCCAGCGACGACCCTCGGGCATGCGTCGGTCGGGCGAGATCGCGCCGAATATCGCGCAAGAGGGCGTGGATCGCGATGCGGGCGATGCAACGCCCGACGAGGGCGCCGAGTCCCGATTCGTACGTTCCTTCGAAGTGAAGCATCGCCCCAACGGCATGTGCGCGCGCGGTAAGTGTCCCGTGGAGCGTCGGCATCAGGCCCCCGCGGGTCGGCTCCCACCGCACGGCCAGAGCGTGCTCGGCGTGCGGGGTGAACGCGGTACGCACGGCGAGATCGAGCACTTCGACACGCGCCGTGCGGTAGAGGCGCACGCCGCACGTGCGTTCCTCGAAGTAGTGACGGACGCGCGCGATGGCATCCGACCGCGGAGCCGAGACAACGAGAGACGCATACAGCGACATGCGGGAGAGTATGGCACCTTCGCGACGACCGCGTCTGTGCGGTACCGCGGAGTGAAAGCGTTAGCGGTGTGCGCGATCCCGCTTCAATTGCTGCGCGCGGGCGGCATGCGCCTGACGGCCGTGCGACTGCGGGATCTCGGAGGGCCG
>JAABUQ010010805.1_pt1 | contig 11871 bp, 7 predicted proteins | sample 5560001 | NCBI WGS metagenome assembly JAABUQ01 (sample SAMN10711888, study PRJNA513371) | rock metagenome | isolation source: Antarctica rocks | place: Antarctica: Victoria Land, Finger Mt nord | collected 2015-12-18
CTTAAAAAAGTACAAGACTATAAAGAAGCAAAGTGGAGTATTTGGTTATGGTTGATGTTCAGCCTTTACGAGGATTACGCTACACCCCCGAGAAAGTAGACGATCTGAGCCAGGTCATCACACCGCCATTTGATGTGATCAGTAAAGAGGCTCAGGCGCGCTATTACGAACAGAGTCCCTACAATGTGGTCAGGCTGGAGTTGGGGAAAGAGCAGCCTACGGATAATACACTGGATTCTGTCTATACGCGCGCTGCGGCGACGCTGGCCGAGTGGAGATTGCAGGAGGTCTTATATCAAGAGCCGACCCCCTGTTACTACCTCTACCGGCAGCGCTTTCGCTATGACGGACAGGATTATACGCGTACAAGCCTGCTGGCCCGGGTGCGCCTGGAGCCATGGAGCGCCCACGCTATACTGCCACACGAAAATACACGCACGAAAGACAAAGAAGACCGCCTGCGCCTGCTACATGCCTGCTCTACTAATCTGAGCCCAATCATGTGCATGTATGATGATCCCCGGCAGCGCATACGGCACCTGCTCAATGCGTATGCTGACGCGCCCGAGGTCAGAATTACCGACGAGGCCGGTGAAGAGCATCTTTTGCAGCCGATCAGGGACCGTGAACAGATTGCACTTATCCAGGATTTCTTCACAGCGCGTCAACTCTATATAGCGGATGGGCATCACCGCTATACGACGGCATTGCAGTATCGTGACCAGGTGCGAGAACAGCGGCGGGAGCTGCATCCTATGGATGGGGTCAATTTTGTGCTCATGGCATTGATCGATGTAGATAATCCAGGTATGCTGGTGCTGCCAACGCACCGTATTCTGTTTGATCTGCCCACGACCGCGCTTGATGCGCTCACAGCAGAACGGCTCCAACCCTACTTCAATGTATACCCCTTGCAGCCTACCTGGCTGGAAAAACTGCGGCAGGAAGAACAGCCCTACGTTGTGCTGAAAACGGCGGAAGCCACACTGGTGCTCAGCATCAATGAACAGGGACGAGAGCGGATGGGCCAGAGTGGGCATACGGAAGCCTGGAATGGGCTAGATGTGGCGATCGTACAGACGCTGCTGCTGGAGGACCTGCTGGGTCTGACGGCGGATGACCTGGCGGCCGGGCGCTATCTACGCTACTCGCACGACACCATAAGTACGCTGCAAGCCCTGGCGAACAGGGAGGCCCAGGCAGTCATCCTGCTCAACGGCATGCCGTTCCGGCAGATACGTGATGTGGCGCTGGCCGACGATCGCATGCCCCAGAAGTCAACCTACCTCTACCCGAAATTAGCGACCGGGCTGGTTATGAACCCCCTGTGGTAAGGAGTGAGCATCCATGATTATTATTGTCGGCGCGGGCCTGGCCGGTCTGACATGCGCCAGAATGCTGACGGAGGCTGGACGTCAGGTACTTCTCCTGGAGGCTGGAGACGGAATTGGCGGGCGTGTCCGTACAGACCATCACGATGACGGTTACCGGCTGGATCGCGGCTTTCAGGTTCTCTTCACGGCATACCCGGCGGCGGCGCGCCATCTTACCTACGATGCGCTCAAGCTGCGCACATTTGAGCCAGGCGCGATCCTGGTTAAGGGCAGGAAACGCTACGAAATCGCCGATCCGCTGCGCGATCCACAGCGTCTGCTCGCCAGCCTGACTAATCCGCTGATCCCTCTCGCCGACAAGCTGCGCGTGGTGCGCTTGCAGACGCGGCTGGCGAAGTTATCCAACGGCGATATCTTCGCGGGGAAGGGACAACGAGAGGAGCTTGACGAGTCAACCGACGCCTATCTGCGCGAGCAGGGCTTTAGCACACGCTTTATTGACAACTTCGTGCGCCCTTTCTACGGTGGCATCTTCCTGGACCGCTCGTTGCAAACCAGCGCGCGCATGTTTCAATTCACCTTTAAGATGCTGGCGGCCGGCTCTATTGTTCTGCCGGCGGAGGGGATCGGGCGTATCCCAGAACAGCTTGCGGCTGGCCTACCAAAGGGGACGGTGCGCTGCAATACCAGGGTAAGTGAGGTGCTGGAGAGCAATGGGCAGGTTAGAGGAGTGCGCCTCGTCAACGGCGAAGAGATCAGGGCGGAGCAGGTGGTGATCGCCACTGAGAGTCCTGTGGCTGAAAAGTTCGTTCATAAGGCGCTGCCAGCGCAAAAAGTGAGCACGATCTGCCTGTACTTCGCGGGCGATGAACGGCTGTATCCACAGCGCAAAATCCTGTTGAATACCGCCCCCGATGCCTATGTGAACAATGCGGTGCTGCTCACCAATATCGCACCGACGTATGCCCCACCCAGGAAACATCTGCTGTCAGTAACTGTGCCGGGCAATCCAGACGAGGATGACCAGGAGATCGCGCAGCGCTGCCGCACGGAGATCGGGAGCTGGTTCCCCGAGCAGGATTTCGCGCGCTGGCAACTGCTGGCGGTCTATCGCATCCCCTTCGCACAGTTCGCCCAACAGCCAGGGATCTACGACGAACTGCCGGGGAACCGCACTGAGATCGAAGGGCTGTACCTGGCGGGCGAGTATACTAAGTCAAGCAGTATCCAGGGCGCGATGCACAGCGGCGAATACGCGGCGCAGGAGATCTTGCAGGCCCCCGTTCGTGTAGCAAGTCAGTAAGGCTCAGTCCTGGCTGAAGAAGTCGGCAGGGACAGTGCCGAGATTGCCACTGCGCAGTGACTCCACCATCAGGCGCAGTGGCCCCTGTTCGATCGACGTACGGATCAGAGTACGCGGGAAAGGCTGCTCCTGCGTGGGGATCTGTGATTCAGAGTGAAGCAAGGCAGCGGCAGCACGCAGAAGGGGGACGTACTCTACACGGCCGGCCTGCTGGAAGAGCGCGGCCTGGCGACGCAGGCGCGTCTCGTAGAGGGCGCGCCACTTCTCATCGATCAACTCGCCGACGGCCTCGGTGACCAGTTGCTCCAGCATGTCTCGCTGTTCCTGCGCTTTTTGTTTATTCTTGCGACCACGAGAAGAGGTATCGAAGAGGTTCTGCGCGGCCCAGAAGCGCGTAATGTAGGGTTCAATGCGCTCAACGGGCTCGTAGAGCCATGAAACGAACTCTGGTATACCGTAGATTTCTTCACCGCGCTGCGCCAGGGCCATTGTCTCGGCGTCACAGGGTAGTGGGGCCAGGAGCGTGATCTTCTCAGGGTCCTGCTTTTTATGCTGGCCGCCGCGCGCTTCGCCACCCTCGATCAGCGAGCGCCAGATGGCATAGGCGATAGGCAATTTCTGGCGGGAGCGTTTATTGAGTGCGCGCGCCTCCAAAATAAGCGCGCGGGCATATTCAAAGGGGACCGCAAAGCTGCTAAAGCCCTGCTCATGCAGATCGTTGACCAGCGCGGTCCAGCGTTCCACATCCATCTCATCGACGCCGTAGCAGTCTTTGACCCCCTTCTGATCCTGGCAGAGCACATTGATCCCCTTGATCAGCCCATCGGAGCGCCGCCAGGAGAGCATAACCAACTGCGTCCCTGAACCATCGATCGAACTGACCCGTGCTTCATGAGCGGGGAGCTGGCGCTGCTGGCGCGCATCCATGAGAGCGGCATCTTCACTGCCCAGCATCGACTGCATGGTCAGTCGGCCCAGAACAGTGCGCGCATGCTGCTTCAACTGGCGATTCGAGCCTGCTGCGATGATATGGTTCAAGGCAGGGATCGTCTGGTTGATCGCAATTGGTCCCAGTTGTTCAAGCGCATCGATCACCGAAGAGACGATTTTGCCTGATTGGTTTTCCAGCAGCGGGATAAGCAGGCTGGCCGCGCGCGGATCGTTACTATTACCAAGCCAGTTGATAAAAGAGAGCCGACGCTCAATGGGCATCGAGACAACATCTTCCAGGATAGTCTCCACCCCCATCTCGTTCTGTCCCACCAGTTCGAGCAGGCGCAATTGCATCTGACGAATAGCGCCACCAGGATCGTTGAGGTATTCAAAAATGCCATCGTCGGCCATCTCGGAGCCCAGTTCTTTCAGGATCGGAGAGAGCGAGAGCTTGGCCATATCGCCGGCCGTTGGATCAGCCACAAAGTCTTCAAGTTCCTCAAGGTCGAAATCGGTGGCAAGTTCAGTGAGGACGCCGATGGCCGCGGCCTGCGTCATGGGATCGCTACTGCGCAGCAGGTGCAGCACCTTCTCGCGTGCGCCCTCCGACCACTCTTCATCCAGGCGATCCAGATAGTGCGTCATGGTCTCAGCGTCAATGTCTTCACGGCGGCTGATAGCCAGTAAAATACTATCAACGCTCTCCTGGGGAGGTCCTTTGCGTCCTCGTGGCATACAACAATCTCCTTCACACGGCCCTTCGTGGACAGTTTCGATTGCAACGCATTGTACCACGTTCGCGAGCAAGAGTCGAGTGAGGTGGAAAGGCAACGACGGGCATGACGGGTGAACGCAGGGGTTCGTTTCGTAAAGGCTCGCCCTAACCACCGCATTCACCGTCGGCCTAAAACGCTCCTTCCTCGTTATACAGGCGCCTGGGGAGGACGAGCGTTGAGGCAGCAGGAGTGGTGATGATGGTGAGGGCTTCACTGAGCAGGGCCAGGCTCATCAAGAAATCGTCGTGCCCCTCGGCAGCATCGACATAAAAGTCGAGCACCTCGGCAGCAGGCAGACGGTAGCGCGCCAGACGGAGCTGCCGCCTGCACTCGTCAATGATCGCCGGCGGGGCCAGCCCTGGCGCGTACAGCTTGAGTCGTCCACTGTTGAGCAGCGCGAGGAGCCCATAGGCCAGGCGAGATTTGGCGGGACGCGTAAAAGTGAAGGGAATGACGCGCTCCGGCCCCAGGCGATCAACGAGCAGCGACGCGAACATAGCACCGAGGCCGCTGGCATCGATGATAAGCGTACGTATCCCCCACTGCTGCGCCAGGGCCACGGTCGCGGCGTACTGTTCCAGATAGGGCAGCCCGGTCCACCAGTACTGGTGCACGACCTGGATCGTCGGCAGGTGCAGTTCGTTATAACGCACACGCCCGATCGTGATCACTGTGCTGTCACGTCGGGTGCTGGCGATCGGTGAGCCGCCAGGGCTACCGCTGACCGGACGCTCCTCGCCGGCCACGTCCATCCCCGCGATATAGTATCCTTCAGCGTCCGCCTCTTCCTCCCACGGATGCTCACCCTGCAACAGCGTGAGCTGCAGCGGCGTGAAGAAACGACCGGCACCACTGACCGGGCGCAGGAAATACTGCGTCTGGATCGCGATATGCTCCTCGCCGAGACGAGCAATCTCGTGCTCGACAAAGGTACGATAGGCGGGGTTTTGCCGGGCCAGCACGCGCCAATCATATTGGAAGTGCCTGCGCTGACCTGTCCGTGTCTCCAGTTCCAGGTTGCTTGCTCGCTGCCGCGCCAGCAGAGTGGTATCGCTCCAGGCGGTCCCATAGAGGATGGTGGTCGCGTTGGTCGTCGCGGCCATCGGGCGAAAATCGCGATCGAATTTGTCGGGTGAGACATCCTGGGCCTCGTCGATCTCCAGCAAAAGATCGGCGGTCGCGCCCACCACATTGCTTTCGGGCGCGGCGGAGAAAAACATCACGCGGGGCCCGCTATGGGTACGCCGAGAGGCAGGATCGCTCTCGGGCGCGAGGCCAATAATGTTCTCCCGGCTCAGCCAGATGCGCTCTCGGGTATAGGGATTGTCGAGCAGCGAGAGCAGGCGGAGACGGCTATGGGTGATCTGCGGGTTGAACGTCGGCGCGGCCTTGACGATAGTGCCCTGTGGCATGCAGGCGAGCAGAAAAGCTTCGAGTACAGCAGAGAGCTGGTTCTTGCCTGATTGGCGCGACATCATAACGGTGAAGATGCCGCCGTGACCGCCAAGGATAGCGGCCAGGACCGCTTCGGCGATATCGCGCTGGTAGGGGTAGAGCGGCTTGCCCAGGATGCGCCTGGCGAAGCGCGTAATTGCTGTGGGGTGGTAGTGCATTGTGGAAGGTTTTTTCCTGAAAGGGTGAAGGCGGAGAGGAAAACATTCTCGTTACGAAAACGTTGTATTAATTATACCACAAAATGATGAGAAAATCTAGAGGTTTATGATAATTTTTTCCACCTGGCACGGTCGGAGGGTGAGATGGGTGGCTGGACGAGCAAGCGGGCGGCATGAATGAGACCCACACCAGTTTGTTGCGCGCCAATTGGGAGAGCTAACGGGGGCGAGATGGGTGGCTGAGCGAGCAAGCGGGCGGCATGAATGAGGCCCCTACCCCAGTTCGTTGCGCACCGATTGGCAACCTGGCACGAGCGAGATGGGCGGCAGACTGAGCACATGGCTGCCAGATGGGCACCCACCTGCTCTCCCCACATCCCCCAACGAACTGGCGTACGGGCCACTTTCAGGATGCTCGTTCTCTCTGAAGCTTCTCTCACCCTTGTAGCCAACAAATACATATTAGACACGATATATAGTATCCCAACACACATATTTTTGTGCAATATGCACAATAACACAACCATACCGGCAATTATAGCAATTGACGCCAGAGATGTCAGCATGTATCCTTGTACCAAGCACAGTTTATTGTGCATTATATACTAGTTCCTTCGATCAATGACGACAGCGGGGCAATGACGCGCACGCGGAGAAATGAATAGCCGCTCCTCATCTACGGTGAATATCCTCTCAATGGTTGAGTTGAAAAACGTCCACCATATCATTTGATGTGATCGTAGCTCGGACAATCGGGCTTGAGCTACTCTAGTCATCAGGAGGCAGCGCACCAGCGAGAATTGCACCCTCACCCCCGTCCACCGACAGGAGCGACACGCTCGCTGTAGTCCGTGCGGCGAACGTTCTTTTATCTTTGCGGAACGCTACAAACAAAAAGGGGATCGTGTAATGATCAAACGAGACGTACCAGAAGCGGCGGCAAAGCCAAAACGCACTTATAACAACCTGGTCGAAAACGCGACAATTGAGGACTATTCACTCCGTTATGCACCAAGCACATTCAGAAAGTGGAGCGAGTACGCGGTCGCGACATCCGCGCTCGGCGGCATCGCTTACCTGGCGGACTTCGCCATTGGCGCGTCCATCTTCGTCACCTACGGCTTCACCAGCGCGTTGTGGGGCATTCTCCTCGCCGCAGTCATCATCTTTCTGACCGGCATTCCGATCGCGTATTACTCATCCAAGTACAACATCGATATGGACCTGCTGACGCGTGGCGCGGGCTTCGGCTACTTTGGCTCCACGCTCACTTCGCTGATTTATGCCAGTTTCACCTTCATCTTTTTCGCGCTGGAAGGCTCGATTATGGCACAGGGCCTCAACGTGTACTTCGGGCTCCCCCTGCCCATAGGCTATCTCGTCTGTTCGCTGTTGATCATCCCGCTGGTAGTCTTCGGCATGACCCTGCTCTCGAAGCTGCAAGTCTGGACGCAGCCGATCTGGCTGCTCCTGCTGGTCACGCCATTTCTCACCGTGCTGTTCAAAGATCCTGCCGCTTATGGAGCCTGGACGCACTTCACCGGTACGGGACACAGTTCAGGCTTCAACTTCCTGTCGGTCGGCCTGGGTGCGGGCGTCGCGCTCTCTTTAATCGCGCAGATCGGCGAGCAGGTGGACTATCTGCGCTTCCTGCCAGAAAAGACGGCGGCCAATAGCAAGAAGTGGTGGGCGGCGGTGATCAGCGCGGGTCCGGGCTGGGTTATCCTTGGCGCGCTCAAGCAGCTTGGTGGTGGCTTTCTGGCCTTCTACATCTTTGCCATAGCCGGTGCGACCCTGGCGGTGGAACCGATCCAGCAGTTGATCAAGGGCTTTGGCGTCCTGATCCCCAATCCGTTTATCGCCCTGACGATCGCCACGTTCTTCGTGATCCTGTCGCAGGTGAAGATCAACGTCACCAACGCGTACTCGGGCTCGCTGTCATGGTCAAACTTCTTCTCGCGTGTCCTGCACTGGCATCCGGGACGTGTCGTATGGCTCTTCCTGAACGTCGGCATCTCGCTGCTCTTGATGGAGTTGGGCGTCTTCGGCTTCCTGAACATGGTGCTGGGCTTCTATTCCAACGTCGCCATCGCCTGGATCGGCGCGGTCTGTGCGGATCTGGTAATCAACAAACCCCTGTTGAAATTGAGTCCCTCGTACATCGAGTTCAAACGGGCACACCTGTACTCGATCAACCCGGTGGGCTTTGGCTCCATGTTGATCGCGTCGGTGATCTCGATCGCGGCCTTCTTCAATCTCTTCGGGCCACTGGCGCAGGCGTTCTCGCCCATCCTGGCGATCGTTATCGCGTTCGTGCTCTCGCCAATCATCGCTATCATCACCAAAGGGAAATACTACCTGGCGCGCGAGGATGTCTTTGAGCAGCAGCTTGCGTCACGGCGCGATCTCCATGTGATCAATTGTACAGTCTGCGCAGAGGGCTACGAGTCGCCGGACATGGCCGAGTGCCCGTTCCACAAAGGGACGATCTGCTCGCTGTGCTGTACGCTGGAGAAAAGCTGCCACGATATGTGCAAAAAGCCGGGCCTGGTGAAAGAGGAGGTTTTGGCGGCGGATTAGCAAAAGGGGGTTTCAGCCAACATGCACCCGGCACCCCCAGCGCGCTGGGGTGCCGGGTGCATGTTGGCTGAAACGGTGGTACACAGATGTACCACCGTTTTGTTGATATCTTTTGATGAAAGAGTCACTGGCACCGCAGGATAGAATTCTGCGATGCCAGTAACTCTTCTGTTAGCCCACTCAGCTTCCTAAAGGGTAGAGTTGGATCGAAAGCCAGACAGAGAACAATTTATGCTAGCAAGCGGCTCGCGGATATGCAGGCCCTCCTGTAAGTATTGGCTGATCAATATAGATGCTTCCGTTACAACTTGCTGCTATCGCCACACCGATAGCAGCAGCACCTATCGTTCCAACGACAGGTATTACAGCTGTACCAGCAGCGGCCATTGCTGCAACACAAGGGGGCAGGTACCATTCATCTCCCCACCAGTACGAGTGGTATGTAATTTTACTGAGATCACACCCGTGTGGAGCGAGCGTATGAGCTTTTTGACTCGCTGTTTTCTCATTTGAGGAGTGAGTAGCATTTTGTGGGATGGACTGTCCGGCAATATGTGCAACATGGGACTCATTTTGCGATGCTGCATGAACATTATTTGTCATAGCAGCAAGCGTGCCCAAACACAGAGCAGTTCCAAACAAGACAGTAAACAAAATGCGATAGAGTTTCATTTGCATGACAGTGTATCTCCTTTTCTTAGTTACATTGATGTCAGTTCAGGGAATGAACCCTAGTGTTCTTTAGCGAACCGACAACTCTGGTTTCCTCGTCAAGGCGTATCCCGTTCTTACACGCAAAAGTCTAAGAACGTACTGATCGGAGTGACGCCTCTTTTCTCACTTCGGTCTGGCTCTCCATCCGATGTCTTCAGTGTACTTGAAAAGGGGAGAGAAACTGAATATCATTACTATCAGGTCGCATATCATTTCTATCAACCTGCCTTTTTGTGACACAAATATTGATGCATACTGATAACAATAGAACTACTCTGTTTTCATAATTCCAAATAAGAGATAAATGAGTATGAACTATTTAAAGGAAAAGAACAATGAAGATACAGAAGCACATGGAGACGCCTCCAAACCAACAACTACGCGCAGCCCGTGTTCAACACCGCTGGTCTCAGCAAGAACTTGCGGACCTTGTTGGGACGACTCCCGTCAACATTAGCCGCTGGGAGCGTAGGGTTACGGCACCTGGCCCACATTTTCGCCAGAAGCTGTGTGATCTCTTTGCAACAAATGCCTACGAGCTTGGCTTGCTTCAGGACAACAGCATAGATGAGCCTGATAAAGAAGAGAACAATCTTACTGTTGTTGAACAGCAGGAGGTCGTAAGCGAGGAGATGTTGCCCGTTCCCGAAGCATCTCTACCTGTCTGGAACGTCCCATTTCGACGCAACTTGATTTTTACAGGTCGGGATGACGTACTCTTGCATCTCTATGATGTTTTGCAGACAGAGCAGATCGTCGCGCTTTGTGGACTTGGTGGCATTGGCAAGACACAAACAGCTATTGAATACGCTTATTCCTTCCGCAATGATTATGCCGCGGTGCTATGGATACAGGCCCAAACCCGCGAAACTCTCGCCGCTGATATGATTGCCCTGGCCCATTTCCTCAATCTGCCTTTAAAGGATGAAATTGCTCAAGAGTATATCATTGATGCTGTCAAGCTTTGGCTTCACGATCATACCGATTGGCTTTTGATCCTGGACAATGTGGAAGATTTCTCTATCCTCAACGACTTTATGCCTACCGACCACACTGGACACCTGCTGTTGACGAGCCGCGCGCAATCCACTGGCACACTTACGAAACATGTCAACCTGGAACAGATGACAGTCGAGGAGGGGATGCTCTTGCTCCTGCGTCGTGCCAAGCTGCTAGCGCCGCAGGCAGTGCTGCAGGATGCTTCCGAGGACATTTGTGCAACAGCGGAAGAGATTGTACGGCTCATGGATGGGCTGCCGCTCGCCATTGATCAAGTTGGAGCCTACGTTGAAGAGACAGGTTGCAGTTTGCTTGACTACCTGCATCTCTATCAGCACCAACGTATCGATCTGCTGCAACGGCGTGGTGGAACAGGTACTGATCATCCTCTTGCCGTTGCCGCAACGCTATCATTATGTATTGCACACATGAAACAGACCAATCGTGTAGCTGCCACATTATTAAACTTTTGTGCGTTACTGTATCCAGATGCAATCCCCGAGGAGATTATTATCAAAGGAGTCGAGGAATGCGTTTCGGCGCTAGAGCCTTCAGAAAGAGACCTGTTGGCACTCAATGAGGCTCTTGCTATACTCCGTACCTCCTCTCTTGTACAACGTCACCCTGATACAAAAACACTGACTATTCATCGTCTTATACAAGAGGTGCTCAAAGACGCTATGGATGAGAATGCCCAACACCAATGGGCAGAGCAGACAGTACAAGCAGTTGCGCTTGTCTTTCCTGATGTAAGCGATCCTGGCAATTTGTCTTGTTGCCAGCGATATCTGCCACATGCTCAAGCCTGTATCGCTCTTATCGAAGAGAAGGAGATCTTCTGCCCCGCAGCCGTTCATCTCCTTCATTGCGTTAGCCTGTATCTTCGTGAGCGTGGACAGTTCACCCAGGCCGAAGCTCTCGCCCAAAGTGCGCGCGCTCTGCAAGAAGCCATTGCGTACGACATGGATACGAGCGTTGATCTCGGCGTTCTGCTGCGGCAATACTGGTACCAGGGCCAACATCGCTATATCTTGCCACGGCTGAAGAAGGAGATTGCACATTTCGAACAGACGTTGGGGCCTGAGAGTCAGGAGGTCGTCTACCGTGTGATCAGTCTGGCCTACACGTCACAGGCTCTTGGCAAATATGTGCAGGCCGAAGCACTCTTTTTACGTGTCATAGCCCTGTGGGAAAAAGATATGGGAGAAGAGTCTCCATATGTTGCTTTCCTTCTCGGCGGCCTGGCTTGCGTTTATCTCGCTCAGGGCAAGTATGCTCAGGCAGAGGCGCTTCATCAACGAGCACTGGCGATATGGGAACAGAGGCCAGGTCCCGCACATCCATTTATGGGTCAAAGTCTGGATGGATTAGCCGAACTGTACCTGGCTCAGGGCAAGTACGATCTCGTCGAGCCACTGCTGCAACGAGAACGCGAGATTTTGGAGCAGACGCTGGGAACAGCGTATCCCATGTTCGCAAACACGTTCACAATTCAGGCCGAACTGTACCTGGCTCAAGGCAAATATAGTATCGTCGAGCCACTGTTGCAACGGGCACAGGTCGCTTTAGAGCAGACGATAGGATGCGAACATCCTTTTTTCGCTCGTATCCTCAAAGCG
>JAABUQ010010806.1_pt1 | contig 11870 bp, 9 predicted proteins | sample 5560001 | NCBI WGS metagenome assembly JAABUQ01 (sample SAMN10711888, study PRJNA513371) | rock metagenome | isolation source: Antarctica rocks | place: Antarctica: Victoria Land, Finger Mt nord | collected 2015-12-18
CCGCTTTTCCAAAGACACCGTGTGCCCATTCTCGACGATATCACACTCTCTTTCGGCGGTGGCCGGAACGACTGGTTCCATAGAACGCCGCAACTACGCAGGCTCGGCTTCGTGTGCCACGGCGGGGTATGGAACGGCAGCGCGGCGGACACGAAGGAACTGAAAAGTCAGCAAGTCATCGGGAGCTTCAGACTCTATCCGGGTCCAAAATTCCACTGCATCGGCATATCGATGGTCAGGCCCGTCCACTGGCCGAGCGCACGATGGATCGCCTCGGCGAGCCGGCTGCAGCCGGGCAGCCGCGACAGCGCAGGTCCAGCCATCTACGCAGCGCTTCGAGCAGGGTCGACCTGCAGGATGTCGCGCAAGGTCCTGAGGTGTTCAACCGGACGAACGGCGGTGCGGTCCGGCTCGTAATGGAAGATCGCAGCCGGCGGCCATTGCTGAAGGTGACGGTCGTTGCGGATGTGGGCCCAGAGGCGTCTGGTTCGGCCCGTTCACGCCCGGGATCGAGCACCGGTAGCGGCGTGTCGTCGGCGAAGACCCGTTCACCTCATACCGGTGGCCGCATAGGGCGACTGGTATCAGCCTCGGGCGCATACCCTGAATGAGGGGCTTGTCCGCCACGTCACCGATCCCGGCTTGATCAGCCACCGTTGATCAGTGCGAAGACCTTGTCGTGCTCGCCCCTGGCTTCCGCGTTGCGCTGCAGCTTGACCCGTTCGACCAGGATCTCACGCGCCGAACCGTCGGCTGCGAACAGGGCCATGCTCTCCTGGATGTACTCGTCGAGCGGCATGGCGCGCGGGTTGGCACGCTGTCCCGGAGTGAGATCGGTCGCCACCAGCGGCGGCGCCAGCTCGATCACCTGCACCGAGGTCTTGCGCAGCAGGAAGCGCAGCGACTGCGTGTAGGAGTGCAGCGCCGCCTTGGTCGCGCTGTAGGTCGGCGTGTCGGCGCGCGGCACGAAGGCGAGGCCCGACGTCACGTTCACGACCGTTGCCGCCGGCTGTCGGCGCAGGTGCGGCAGCAGGGCCGCCGTGAGCCGGATCGGGCCGAGCAGGTTGATCTCCATCGTCGCCTCGCAGTCCGAGAGATCGAAGGGCTCGGCCAGCGGGTCCTCGACCTTCATGATGCCGGCATTGTTGACCAGAACGTTCAGCGCCGGATGGGTCCGGCCGACCTGCTCGGCGAAGGCGTGGATCGCCGCCGCGTCGGCGACGTCGAGCACGACGGAGGCCATGCCCGGATTGGCGGCGACCATTTCCGCCAGCGGCCCGGGACGGCGTCCGGCGACGATGACCTGGTTGCCGGCGGCATGCAGCGCCTCTGCGAGGCCGCGGCCGATCCCCGAGCCGCCGCCGGTGACGAGGATGGTGTTGCCGGTCATGTTCATGGTGCTCTCCCGCTCGCTTGGTCCGACAGCTGGTCGGGTGATGTCCAACCTAGGCACGGAAACGGACGCGAGCTTGCCGGATCCACCGGAATACTTGCCCAATGCTCCAGACGGTGTTTCGCCCGCACCTCCGCGGCGCTAGACTGGAGGGCATGACCGAGGCCCTCCACCGCGCCGTCCGCCACTACGCCGATGCCCATGCGGACGCGGCTGGCTTCGCCGCGACGCCGCTCCAGGGCGTCGGCATGATGCGGGCCTACGCGCCGACCGGGATCATGCGGTCGATCTACAGGCCGCTCGTCTGCCTGATCCTGCAGGGGACCAAGCAGGTGACGGTGGGCCAGCACACCTACGAGTTCGCCGCCGGACAGTCCGCGATCGTCGGCGCCGACGTCCCGGTGGTCAGTCGCATCACGCGGGCGAGCCGGAGCGAGCCATACCTCGCGCTGGCCATCGAGCTGGACGTGACCCTGCTTCTCGACCTGTCGGCGCAGATCGGCGGCTCGGACGGCTCCGGTGCCGCGACTCCGGCGGTGCTGGTCGACGATACCGAGGCCGCGGTCACAGACTGCGCGTTGCGACTGATGCGCCTGCTCGAGCGGACCGAGGCCATCGCGTTGTTGCGTCCGTCGATCGCGCGCGAGCTGCACTACTGGCTGCTTGCCGGGCGACACGGACGGGCGGTCCGCGGCTTCGCCCATCCCAACGGTGTCGCGCATCGCATCGCGCACGCGGTCGCCATCCTGCGGGATGAGTTCGATCGCCCATTGCGGATGGAACGCCTGGCCGCGGCGGCCGGCATGAGCGCCTCCACCTTCCATCACCATTTCCGCACCGTCACCTCGTTGTCGCCGCTGCAGTTCCAGAAGCAGCTGCGGCTGATCGAGGCGAGGCGGCGGATGCTCGGCGACGGGCTGTCGGCGAGCCGTGCGGCTTTCGAGGTCGGCTACGAGAGCGTCTCCCAATTCACCCGTGAATATGGCCGCATGTTCGGCGTGCCACCGGGGCGCGACATGAGCGAAAGCCGGGCAGCCTGAACGGGCCGGTGTTCGAGAAACCTGATTTCAGTATCGCCGCCCAGGATCCGGCCGAGGGCGGGTCCGGTGCCACGGCCGCCTTTCCCTATGACCGCCTGACGGTCGAGCGCTTCCGGGCGGCCTTCCCGGGCGCCCGTTGGCGAGACGATCTGCGGGCCTGGTTCGTTCCTGGAACCACGGCCGAGCGCCGGCTCAACCGTTGGCTCGGCCGCGAGATGTCCGGGGTGCTCGCCTATGCCGACGAACGCGGGCGAGACGCCTTCGCCTTCGAGCCCGTCGAGAGCCGCTACCTCGAGGCGGCGGACGACCTGCGGATACGCACGCCCTATTCCAGGACCGTCGTGGCAGAGCTGCGAGCCGTGCCGTGGGCCTGGTGGGATGCGGACCTGAAGGCCTGGCGGGTGCCGTTCCGGTCGTGGGAGGAGCTTCGGCGACGATGGCCGGCGATCGAGGCTGCCGGCAGACGAAACGAGCCGGAGGAGCGGCGGGGAAGGCAGCAGGCCCGCAAAGGCTCCCCGGAGCAACAGGAGGCGGCGGCACGGGCCCGGGAAAGGCGCCAGCGTCGCTACCCGGTCTCGGACAGGGCGTTGCCCCCCCTGGAGCATGTCGTCATGACGCGACAGGGAGCCGTCATCTTCACCGACGTCACCGGCGAGCTGGTCGAGGACGCGATCGCCGAACGGTATTATCCCGACGTCTCCGCCGTGGGCACGACGCTCGTATGGTCGGCGTGGCGCAAGCCGACCCATGCCGAGCTTGTCGAAGCCTGGCCCGCGCACCGGCCTGCCGACGCACAGGAGCTGGCGCGAGGATGGTGGCAGCCGACCATCGAGGAGCTGCGGGTCGAGCGACGCAAGGCGGCTTCCGGCGAACGATCTGTGGAGACGCGACGCTCGGCGAAGAACGAGGGCTGACGGAACCTTACGCCTCAGGGAGCGACGCCGGTTCGCTGCGCCTGCTCGACGAACCGGTCCAGGAAACGCCTCGTGTCGATCGCCTGCACGATGACGACCGGACGCAGCCCCAGACCCTTGGGTGCGAGGCTCGCCGGCCAGACATGCGCGTGGCCGTAATTCACGCCGGGGCTGGTGTCGATGTCGAGGGTGGCGGTGACGCTGCGGGTCACCAGTGTCGGATCGACCGCCACGGCAGCGGTCATCTCGTCCCACATCGGCAGGGGCGCGAAATAGCGGGCGAGGTAGCCGGTGAAGGCGGTGCGCTTGGCGGCAATGTGGGCCATCAGCGCCTTGGTCATCATCACGTCGTTCGAGACGTTGCCGACCGAGGTGATCCTTGGCCAGGCGGCGGTCAGCACGATGTGCGCGGCCTCGGGATCGAAGATCATGTTGAAGTCGGACGCGAAATCGGCGTTGCCGGTCACCGACTGCATGCTGGTGTCGAGCAGCGCACCCATGAACACGAGCTGCTTGGCGTCGGCGGCGAAGTCCGGATCGAGCCGGATCGCCAGCGCCAGGTTGGTCAGCGGGCCGGCCGCGACGATCGTCACCTGATGCGGATGCGCGTGCACCGCCCGGATCAGGAACTCCGCCGCGCGCTCTTGTGACGGAGCCGTCCTCGGCACGCCCTCGTCCAGCTTCGGCAGCGCCGGCTGGCTGTCCGGCACGCGGTCGATCGAGCCAAGGCCGCCCCAGGCGCCCTTCCAGGGGATCGGCCCGTAGGCCTGCTCCCACAGACGCATCCTGGCCACGCTGTTGACCAGCGGCAGGGTGGCGCCGTCCGAGACCGGGATGTCGGTGCGTCCGGCGATCTCCAGGAAGCGGCGGAGGTGGGCGGACTCCTCGTTCTCCCAGGCATCGCCGACGGTGACGGTGAAGCCGAGCAGCTTCACGTCCGGATCCGCGAGCAGCGGCAGCGTCGATTGCAGGTCCGAGCCGCCGGGCCCGAGGAAGTCGTTATCCTCGATGACCAGCTGCGGGGCCGCCGCGAGCGCCGGTCCCGCGATCAGCACGACCAGGCAGGCCAGGAGTCGGCGGGCGACGATCATGCGCAAGGTGGCCATCCTTCTACAGCACCAGCGCACCGAGCAGCGCGTCCAGGCGCAGGCGCCCGGCTGGCGTCGCCGCGAGACAATCGCCATGCCAGACGAGGTAGCCCTCCGCCTCCGCTGCCTGTAGCATTGTCGCATCCAGTGCCGCGATCAGTCCGGTGCCGGTGCGGGACGCGAAGGCCGCGGCCGAGATGCCCTCCGACAGGCGTAGTCCCATCAGCAGCATCTCGCGGACGCGGTCCTGGTCCGAAAGCGGCAGGCAGCTGGTCTCGCCGGAGCCGGTGCGCTCGACGCGGTCCGCCCACGGCTCCGGCGCCCGGTGCCGCCGGGTGGCGAACAGCGTGCCGTCCAGCGTCAGCCTGCCATGCGCGCCGGGTCCGATGCCGGCATAGTCCTGGTAGCGCCAGTAGGCGAGGTTGTGCCGGCTCTGCGCTCCGGGCCGGGCATAGTTGGAGACCTCGTATGGTTCCAGGCCATGACCGGCGGCGATCGTCGCGGTCTCCTCGTATAGGGCGGCGGCATCGTCGTCGTCCGGCAGCGTGATCAGGCCCTGCCGGTGCAGCGCCTCGTAGCGCGTGCCCGGCTCGATGGTGAGCTGGTAGAGCGAGAGGTGGTCCGAGACCAACGCCAGGGCGGTCTCCAGCTCGGCGCCCCAGGCGGGCAGGGTCTGCTCCGGGCGCGCATAGATCAGGTCGAACGAGATGCGTGGGAACAGGCTGCGGGCGAGCTCCAGCGCCTGTATCGCCTGTGCCGCCGAATGCGCGCGGCCGAGCCGATGCAGGCTCGCATCGTCGAGCGCCTGCACGCCGAGCGAGACGCGGTTGACGCCTGCCTCGCGGAAGCCGCGCAGCCTGGCCGCCTCGACGCTGGTGGGGTTGGCCTCGAGCGTGATCTCCAGCTCCGGTGCCGGTTCGAACAGGGCCGTCGCCTGCTCGATCAGGGCGGCGACGCTGTCCGGCTGCATCAGGCTCGGGGTGCCGCCGCCGAAGAAGATCGAACCGAGACGGCGCTTGCCGCCTTGGTTCAGGCGCGCCGCCTCGTGGGCCAGCTCGGTGCGCAGGGCCGCGGCGAAGCGGCGCTCCGGGACGCGCTCGCGCACGTGGCTGTTGAAGTCGCAATAGGGGCACTTCGCGAGGCAGAACGGCCAGTGGATGTAGAGCGCGAGCGGAGCGGCAGCTTGCACCATCAGATGGCGACGCGGACGCCCAGCTCCACCACCCGGTCGCTGGGGATGCGGAAGAATTCGGTGGTGGTCACCGCATTGCGCGCCATCACCAGGAACAGCGACAGGCGCCAGAGCGGCATGCGCGGGATGGTCGCGCGCACCAGCACCTCGCGGCTGACGAAGTAGCTCGCCTGCATCGGATCGAACGCCACGCCGGCGTGGCGCAGGTCCTCCAGCGCACGCGGCAGGTTGGGGCTCTCCATGAAGCCGTAGCGCAGGAACACGCGGTGCACGCCGGGCGCCAGTTCCTCGACCTTGAGGCGGTGCCCGCGTCCGGCCTCCGGCTGGTCCAGGTTCTGGATCGTGACGAACAGGACCTTCTCGTGCAGCACCTTGTTGTGCTTGAGGTTATGCAGCAGCGAGGCCGGCACGACGTCCGGGTTGCCGGTCAGGAACACCGCCATGCCCGGCACCCGCACGGTGCGCGACTGCGGCAGCCGGCTCAGGAACGAGGCAAGCGGCATGCTGTCCTGCTTCCAGCGCAGCGCGAGCAGCTCGCGGCCGCGCTTCCAGCTCGTCATCAGCGCGGTCAGCACGATGCCCAGCAGCACCGGCACCCAGCCGCCCTGCGGGATCTTGAGCGCGTTGGCCGCGAAGAACACGCCGTCGATCAGGAAGAAGCCACCGAACACGCCGATCGCGGCGAAGCGCGACCACTTGTACTGCCGGCGGAACACCACCATCGCCAGGATGCAGGTGCACATGAAGGTGCCCGTAACGGCGATGCCGTAGGCCGCGGCGAGTGCGTCGGAGGAGCGGAACACCAGCACCAGCAGCAGCACGCCGACCATCAGCGCGCGGTTGACCTGCGGCACGTAGATCTGCCCCTCCTCGTTGGGGTTGGTGTGCAGCACGCGCATGCGCGGCAGGTAGCCGAGCTGCACCGTCTGGCGCGCGATCGAGTAGGCCCCGGTGATCACCGCCTGGCTCGCGATCACCGTGGCGACGGTGGCCAGCACCACCAGCGGCAGCCGCAGCCACTGCGGGCAAAGCAGGAAGAACGGGTTCGCGATCGCTTCCGGATGGGTGATGATCAGGGCACCTTGGCCGAGGTAGTTCAGCGCCAGCGCCGGCAGCACCAGGAACAGCCAGGCCACGCGTATCGGCGCGCGGCCGAAATGGCCCATGTCGGCATACAGGGCCTCGGCTCCGGTCACCGAGAGCACCACCGCGCCTAGCGCGATGAAGGCGAGCCACCCGTGATGCCAGATGAAGATGGCGGCGTGATGCGGCAGCAGTGCCTGCAGCACGAATGGGTGATGCGCCACCTCGATGCCGCCGAGGATGCCGATGACGACGAACCAGAGCACCATCACCGGCCCGAAGATCCGGCCCATGCTGCCGGTGCCGCGCCACTGGATGCTGAACAGCGCCACGATGATGACCACCGAGATCGGCAGCACCACCTTCGCCGCCGAGGGCATGCTGACCTCCAGCCCTTCCACCGCCGACAGCACCGAGATGGCCGGCGTGATGGTGCCGTCGCCGAAGAACAGGCAGGTGCCGACGATGCCTACCAGTGCCAGGAAAGTGCGCGTTCGTGTTCCCTTGGCGACGCGCTGGGCCAGGGCCATCAGGGCCAGGATGCCGCCTTCGCCGTTATTGTCGGCGCGCATGATCAGCGTCACGTACTTGATGGTGACGATCAGGATCAGCGACCAGAAGATCAGGCTTTCGACGCCCAGTATCTCCCAACGGGTCGGGGTGCGGGCGCTGATGATGGCGATGGTGGACTTCAGCGCGTAGAGCGGGCTGGTGCCGATGTCGCCATAGACCACGCCCAGCACGCCCAGGACGGAGGCCAGGCCGAGACTGCCACGCGGCGACCCTGCTGTGGGATGCGGCGGCGTGGTCGAAGAGGTGGGCGGAGCGCTGTCTGCAAGCGCTCCGGCATCACTTGTCATGAGCGGGCTCCGCAGGGGCTGGTCGGCGCTTCAGAGGACTGGGCGCATGGCAGCCGGGAGCGACCCCATACTGCTCAATCATTCGATGAGGCAAGAACCGGGGAGGCAAGAACCGGGGAGGCAAGAACCGGCCGTTGGCCGAATAGCGCCGACCCGACACGCACCTGGGTGGCGCCGGCCATGATCGCCGCCTCGAAATCCGCCGACATCCCCATCGACAGGCCGGACAGGCCGCAGCGCCCGGCCATCGCGGCGAGCGCGCGGAAATGCGGTGCCGGATCGTCCTGTGCCGGCGGGATGCACATCAGGCCGGTCAGCGCCGCGCCGAACCGCTCGCGGCAGGTGCGGATGAATGCCTCCGCCTCGGCGACCGCGATGCCGGCCTTCTGCGGCTCGCCGCCGATATTGACCTGGACCAGCAGCTCCGGCACCCGGCCTTCCCGTTCCGCCGCGCGGGCGATGGCGTCCGCGAGGCGCGGCCGATCGAGCGTCTCGATGACCTCGAAGTGCCGCACGGCATCGAGCGCCTTGTTGGTCTGCAGCGGGCCGATCAGGTGCAGGCGCAGGTCGGGATGACGCGCGCGCAGGGCGGGAAACTTGTCCAGCGCCTCCTGCACCCGGTTCTCGCCGAAGCGGCGCTGCCCGCCTTCCAGCAGCGTCGCGACTTCCTCCGCCGGGTGCGTCTTGGAGACCGCGATCAGCTCGATCGTGCCGGGTTCGCGTCCGCAGGCGCCTGCCGCAGCGGCGATCCGGGTGCGGATCCGGTCCAGGGGAGAAGGCGTCGACATGCGTTCAAGGCTCCGATGCAGGCTCTCCCGGGTCAAGTGGCCCCGGGCCCACGACCATGCGTCGCTGCTGCATCTGCGTCGCCGCCCGTCAGCCGACAAGCGGCGCATGGCTGCCTTGATCATGCTCCAGGCGCAGTGCCGCCTCCGCTCCGACCAGGATCTCGCACAGGCGCAGGCGATCCGCCCGGGTGAGCCAGTCCGGCCCGGCGCCGCCGGCATAGAAGGCGGCGGCATCGGCCAGGAGCTGTTCCCGGCCCTCCGCCCCGCCCAGCGGACGCGCGGCCAGGTCGAGCCGCCGCAGTGCACGCAGCCGTGCCTCCAGCCGTTCGGCCGCCTGCTGCTCGGCTTGCGGCGCCAGCGGGCCCGCAGGCACACAGGCCGCCGGCGCTTCGCGCAGCCCGCCGACGAGTTGAGCCGAGCATTCCAGCGCCATCTGCCGCCGGCGCTGCGCGAGCTGGCCGGCGAAGACCGCCATGTTCCCGCGCAGGCTGCTGAAGCCGGCAAGGCGGGTGACGCGCCGGGCCTGGGCATCAAGGGCCTCGTCGGACACCGCCGGTTGCGGCGTGGCACGTTCCAGCCTGTCGACCACCGTCCCGACCACGCTCTGCAGGCTGTCTTCGAGCTGGTGCGCGAACCCGGTCTCGCGGGTCAGGACAAGCACCTGCTCCAACAGTGCCGCGGGCGTCGCGGTCTGCTCGAACAGCAGCGCCAGCACGATGCCCCAGTCCAGCGGACCCGAGCGCGCGGCTTCCAGCAGCAGCGGGCGGATCGCGTCGATGGTCAACTCACGCTCCGGCAGCGGTCGCTGCAACAGCTGGACGTGCGCGAACAGCAGCCGGATCACGCCGAGCAGCGGCTGCAGCGCCTTCGGCTTGATCCCCGTCTCGACCTGGAAGGCGGCCAGGCTCCACTGCTCCGGCACCGGGACGCTGGCGAGGATCGAGGCCGCATCCGTCCATAGTTGCCGATCGGGCTCGTCTCCCGTGGCCAGCGAGGCTTCGACCGCCGCCAGGTTGGGCAGGTGCGCGCGGATCAGGGCGGTGACCGGTGGGATCATGCTGCGCGGAATGGAAGGACTTTCCTGACGCCATGCGCCGTTCGCGACGATCACGGGATCGAGGGGCGTGAACAGCACGCGGCTGAGCGCATGCGGTCGCGGCGGTCGCAATGCGCCCAGGCGCGGGCGCAGGCCGTCCAGCAGGCGGTCGGTGGCGCCGCGCTTCGGCAGCGTGTCGATGACCTGGGTGATGCGCAGGATGGTGCTGTCGCTGGCGTCGCGCAGGTCATGGGCCAGGCCACGCAGGGTGGCGCCCTTGTCAGTCATCGAAGTCGGCCAGGTCTGGGTCGTGCAGCCTCAATTCCTGCAGGCGCAGGGCCTCGTTGCGTGCCAGCCGATCCAGGGCTGCGCCAGCTCCGAAGCCGGGCAGTCCCGCGCCATCCAGGTCACTACGGTTCAGGCCGATACGGCACTCGCCCTCGTAGAGCAGCATCTGCACGAGTGCGCCGAGCTCCGCGGCGTCGCCCGGCAGCAGGCAGAGCCGATCCCAGCCGTCAAGCAGCCAATCCGGCCGCTCCAGCGTGTCGATCAGGGCGGCCTGGTCCGCCCGCCAAAGCGTCAGCAGCTCGATCGGGTCGTCGAGCAGGGCACGCGCCCGATGCAGTGCCGCCTCGGCCTGCGCGATGCGCGCGCTGATCACGTTGTCGATGCCCGCGTTTCCCGGGCCCGCGTTTCCCGGTCCTGCGCGTTGCCCTGACGTGCCTTGTCCCGGCCGGACATGCGATGCGGCCTTCGACAACAGCTGCACTATCCGGGGCAGCCTGGCCCGTGCCGCAGCCGGGCCGATGCCGAACGGCCATGCCAGGGCCGCGATCCGGGCGACCGTGCCGGCGAGTTCCGAAGGCAGCCAGGCGGTAGGGCAGTCGAGGCGCCTGGCCAGCAGCAGCGGCGCCTCGGCCAGCCAGCCGCCATGCTCGTCGGGTTGCGTCGTCCAGGGATCGTTCAGTGCCGATCGGCTGCCCGGGATGTCGAGCGCCCGCGCCATCTCGAGCAGCAGATGCGCGCGCAGCCGCCGCAGCCCGAGCTGCTCGGCGCGCCGGGCCTGCCCGGCAGCCTGCGCCACGCGCCGGCCGGCATGGCCATCGATCGCGACCGCAATGGAGGCTGCGCGAACGCTGGCAGGGGAAAGCGGGCCTGCGAGGGTAACCGGGTCGATGATCCGTTGCGCGAGCAGGATGTCGTGCATGCTCGGCGCAGCGAAGGCGCGTAGGGTGGTCCAGCTCGCGACGTAGATGCCGCGACCGCCGGCGGGATTGCTGAGCAGCATCTCCAGCCCGCCGGTCAGCCCCCTGCGGACGCGCATCGCGACCAACGCGGGTGCCGTGAAAGGCAGCGAGACGCATCGTTGCAGGGGTGCCTGCGTGCCTTGCGCAGCATTCCAGGCGATGACCAGGGGCTGCGTCGACGATGCAGCCAAGGACGTCTCACGCAGCGGCAACATCGGTCGGTGCATATCCTGTTCGATGCCTAACCCTGTTCGACGCAGGGACCACGTGCCATCTGCTCCCGACGATCGTAACCGGAGGCCGTGAACAAAGTGTCAACATCAGGCGAGGCACTCGGGCAGGCGGATCCCACCCGGGACATCGCCTACGACATTCTGGTCTCGGTGTTGGATCGCCGTCGTAGCCTGGAGGATGCGCTGGACCAGGCACCCGCCGGCGTGAGCCCGCGCGACCGCGCCGCGGCGCACCGGCTGGCGGCGACGGTGCTGCGCCGGCTCGGCACCCTCGATGCTGTGCTGCGACCGCTGCTGACCAGGCCGCCGCCGCCGCCGGTCCGCCTGGCGCTGCTGCTCGGGGCGGCGCAGCTGCTGTTCCTGCAGACACCCGCGCATGCGGCGGTCGGCACCATCGTCGACCTCGTGCGCAGGCGTCGCCTGGCGCCGTTTGCCGGATTGGTGAACGCCGTGCTGCGCCGGATCGCGAGCGCCGGCGAGCGGGCGCTGGACGGGTTGGACCAGGCGCGGCTCGATGTCCCCGCCTGGCTCTGGACCTCCTGGGGAAAGCAGGCGCGGTCGATCGCGCAGGTGATCCGGCAGGAAGCGCCGCTGGATCTCACCCTTCGTGCGGGCGCCACGCCGCCGGAGGGTGGGGTCATGCTGCCGAACGGCACCGTGCGGCTGCCGGCCGGCACGCGCGTCGCCGAGCTGCCCGGCTACGAGGCGGGCGCGTTCTGGGTGCAGGATGCGGCGGCCTCGCTGCCGGTACGGCTGCTGGCGCCGCAGCCCGGCGAGCGTATCGCCGACCTGTGCGCGGCGCCGGGCGGCAAGACCGCGCAGCTCGCCGCCGCCGGCGCGTACGTCACCGCACTCGATCGCGACGCGGCCCGGCTGCGCCTCAATCTTCAGCGGCTGGGGCTGCAGGCGACCGTGATCGAGGCGGACGCGACCTCCTGGCGGCCCGAGGCGCCGTTCGACGCGGTCCTGCTGGATGCACCCTGCAGCGCCACCGGC
>JAABUQ010010807.1_pt1 | contig 11868 bp, 10 predicted proteins | sample 5560001 | NCBI WGS metagenome assembly JAABUQ01 (sample SAMN10711888, study PRJNA513371) | rock metagenome | isolation source: Antarctica rocks | place: Antarctica: Victoria Land, Finger Mt nord | collected 2015-12-18
GTTCGCCTACGACGCCTACGCGCCGCACGTGTTCGAGCATGGCGCCTACATCGCCGCCGCGGGCGGGTTCGCCTCCGTGGTCGTGGCGATCGCCATGTCGGTGTGGCGGGCGCGAGAAGCCAAGGAGGCCAGCACCTACGGCTCGGCCCGCTGGGCGACCGAGACAGAGGTGCGCACCGCCGGGTTGCTCGGGCCCGACGGCACGGTATTGGGCCAACTCGGGAAAGCCTACGTCCGCCACGACGGCCCCGAGCACGTTTTGTGCTTCGCACCGACCCGTTCAGGCAAGGGCGTGGGCCTTGTGGTGCCCACGCTGCTCACCTGGGCCGGCTCGGTCATCGTTCACGACATCAAGGGCGAGAACCACAGCCTGACGGCCGGGTGGCGCGCCAGGTTTAGCCGCGTCGTTCTCTTCGACCCCACCAACCCGGACAGCGACGCCTATAATCCGCTGCTGGAGGTGCGTCGTGGGGCGAACGAGGTGCGCGACGTCCAGAACGTCGCCGACATCCTCGTCGACCCCGAAGGCGCGCTGGAGAAGCGGAATCACTGGGAGAAGACCAGCCACGCGCTGCTGGTCGGGGCCATCCTGCACGTGCTCTACGCCGAAACCGACAAGACGCTGGCCGGCGTCGCCAACTTCCTCTCCGATCCCAAGCGCCCGATCGAGACGACGCTCCGCGCCATGATGACCACCCCACACCTCGGCGACGGGGGTGTGCATCCGGTGATCGCCAGTGCGGCGCGCGAACTCCTGAACAAGTCCGAGAACGAGCGCTCGGGCGTGCTCTCGACCGCCATGTCGTTCCTGGGGCTTTACCGCGACCCGGTGGTGGCGCAGGTCACCCGCCGCTGCGACTGGCGTATCCGCGACCTCGTCGACGGCGCGCAGCCCGTCAGCCTCTACCTGGTCGTGCCGCCATCCGACATCTCGCGCACGAAGCCGCTCGTTCGTCTGATCCTCAACCAGGTCGGGCGGCGGCTGACCGAAGAGCTGGACGACAAGCGCAAACGCCACAAGCTCCTCCTGATGCTGGACGAATTTCCGGCGCTCGGCCGCCTGGACTTCTTCGAGTCGGCGCTGGCCTTCATGGCCGGCTACGGCATCCGCTCCTTCCTGATAGCCCAGTCGCTGAACCAGATCGAGAAGGCCTACGGCGTCAACAACGCCATCCTCGACAATTGCCACGTCCGGGTCTCGTTCGCGGCCAACGATGAGCGTACGGCCAAACGGGTCAGCGACGCGCTCGGCACCGCCACCGAGATCCGCGACGCCAGGAACTACGCCGGCCACCGGCTCTCGCCCTGGCTCGGGCACTTGATGGTGTCGCGACAGGAGACGGCGCGGCCGCTGCTCACCCCCGGCGAAATCATGCAGCTGCCGCCGACGGACGAACTTGTGCTGGTGTCGGGGCTGGCGCCGATCCGGGCCAAGAAGGCTCGCTACTACGCCGACCGGCAACTCGCGGCGCGTGTTCTGCTACCACCCGAGCGCAGGCCAGCCCAGAATGCGGTAGCCATCCCTGAGGACGACTGGAGCGGGCTGAAGCCGCTCGCGGCTCCTGCGCCCGTCCTGGTCCCAGCACCAGCCGCAAAGTCCGCTGATAAGCAGGCCGAGACGGAGGACCCGTCCAACGCCGGCATCCGCCGCGAGCCCGAGCTGCCCGAGCACGAGGCGATCGCGCCGGAGTCGTTCCCGCCGCGTCCGGTGCGCGAGTTCGAGGATCTGGATGACGCGCCCGATGTCGAGGCGGAAACGGTCAAAGCGCGCGTGCTGCAAGCCCGGGCCTCCCGAGGTCTGGCGCGGCAGGTCGCGCTCGACCCGGGCGACGGCATGGCGCTCTGAGCCATGGCGGCGCGCGGCAAGTACACGTTCCGGCTCTCGACCGACCTCGCGGCGCAGCTCGCCGACTACTCCGCCCGGCGGCGCGTGCCGCAGGCGCAAGTGGTGGAGGCGGCGCTCGCCTCGCATTTGTCGCCCGACGGAGCCGACAGGCTCGAGGCCGCGCTGGCCCGCCGCCTCGACCGGATGACGCGGGCCATCGAGCGCCTCGAACGGCACGGCACCATCGGCAACGAGGCGGTGGCGCTGTTCGTGCGGTTCTGGCTGACCAGCGTGCCGCCGCTTCCCGATAGCGCGCAGCCCGCTGCCCAGGCCAAAGGGCGCGAGCGCTACGAAGGCTTCGTCGAGGCACTGGGGCGCCGACTCGCCAAAGGCAAGACCCTCGCCGACGAGGTCTCGCGCGACGTGACTCCCGAAGGTTCCGCGCCCGAATCCTGAGCGCACCCGCCCGCGCGTTTCTCTTTCTACGCCAGGGCGCGACACCTTCGACGCGCTTGTTGAGCCGCCAGGCTTCAGGCGCTTCTTATCCACCCCGTCAGTGATGCGCGCCGCGGCGCGCACGAGCGGGGTAGCAATACTGTGACCACCATTGCGTTCCGGCCCGAAGCCCACGCCCGCGGCGCCCGCATGCTGCGCACCGCGCTCGGCTCCGCGATCGCCGGCTGGCTCGACGACGCATCCGTCGGCGAGGTGATGCTCAACCCGGATGGCCGGCTCTGGATCGACCGTCTCGCAGGCGGGCTGGAGGACACCGGCGAGCGGCTCTCGGCCGCCGACGGCGAGCGCATCATCCGGCTCGTCGCTCACCATGTCGGGGCCGAGGTCCACCCCGGCAGCCCCCGTGTCTCGGCCGAACTGCCCGGGACGGGGGAACGGTTCGAGGGCCTGCTGCCGCCGGTGGTGGCCGGCCCGGCCTTCGCGATCCGGCGCCCGGCCGTGGCGGTGTTCACGCTCGGCGATTACGTCGAAGCCGGCATCTTGTCGGCAGGCGAGGCCGAAACGCTTCGCGTGGCCGTCCGCGAACGCCGCAACGTGCTGGTCGCGGGCGGTACCTCGACCGGCAAGACGACGCTGGTCAACGCGCTGCTCGCCGAGGTCGCGAAGACCAACGATCGGGTGGTGCTGATCGAGGACACGCGCGAGCTGCAGTGCGCCGCCCCGAACCTCGTCGCACTGCGCACCAAGGACGGTGCGGCAACGCTCACCGACCTCGTGCGCTCGGCGCTGCGCCTGCGCCCCGACCGCATCCCCATCGGCGAGGTGCGCGGCGGCGAGGCGCTCGACCTGATCAAGGCGTGGGGCACCGGCCATCCCGGCGGGATCGGCACGCTTCACGCGGGCTCTGCCATCGGCGCGCTGCGCCGGCTCGAACAGCTGGTCCAGGAGGCGGTGGTCACCGTGCCGCGCGCGCTCATCGCCGAAACCATCGACGTCATCGCCGTGCTGGCCGGCCGCGGCACCAATCGCCGCCTCTTGGAACTCGCGCGTGTCCACGACGGCCTCGGTCCGGACGGCGACTACCGCCTCACCCCCGCAGGAGACCACCCATGATCCGTTCCCTTCGCCGCGGCATCGGCGGCGCCACCGTGTTTGCAACCGCCGCGCTCCTGACCGCACCCGCCTACGCGGCCGGCTCCAACATGCCGTGGGAGCAGCCGCTCCAGCAGATCCTGGACTCCATCCAGGGTCCGGTCGCCAAGATCCTGTCGGTCATCGTCATCGTGATGACCGGCCTGACGCTCGCCTTCGGCGACACCTCGGGCGGTTTCCGGCGACTGATCCAGATCGTCTTCGGCCTGTCGATCGCCTTTGCGGCCAGCTCCTTTTTCCTGAGCTTCTTTTCCTTCTCGGGCGGAGCGCTCGTCTGATGAACGAGACCGAAGACCCCGCGGTCGGATTCTACGCACCGGTGCGGCGGAGCCTGACTGAACCGATCCTCATGGCCGGCGCGCCGCGCGCCGTCGCCATCATCAACGGCACGCTCGCAGCGGCCGTGGGCCTCGGCCTGCGGCTCTGGATCGTCGGCGCCGTGCTCTGGGCGATCGGCCACATGGCCGCGGTCTGGGCCGCGCGCCGCGACCCGGCCTTTGTGGACGTGGTCCGCCGCCACCTCCGCTATCCCGCCCATCTTGGCTGCTGAGGCACGCGCATGCTGAATCTCGCCGAATACCGGAAAAAGCCGCAGGGCCTCGCCGACTTCCTGCCCTGGGCCGCGTTGGTCGCTCCCGGCGTGGTCGCCAACAAGGACGGCAGTCTGCAGCGCACGGCGCGCTTTCGCGGGCCGGACCTCGACTCGGCGACGCCGTCCGAGCTCGTCTCCACCACGGCGCGCCTGAACAGTGCCCTGCGTCGGCTCGGCTCGGGATGGGCGGTGTTCATCGAGGCGCAACGCGTGCCCGCCAACCGCTACCCGCGCAGCACCTTCCCCGATCCCGCCTCGGCGCTGGTCGAACTCGAGCGACGCGCCCAGTTCGAGGAAGCCGGCGCGCACTTCGAGTCCGCCTATTTCCTGACGCTGTGCTGGCTGGCGCCCGTCGATGCTGCCGACCGCGCCGAAGGCTGGCTCTACGAAGGTGGCGACAAGGAGGTGGGCGCCGATGGGCGCGCGGCGCTCTCCGGCTTTATCGACCGGACCGACCGCGTGCTGGCCCTGCTCAACGGCTTCATGCCCGAAGTGGCCTGGCTCGACGACGAGGAGACGCTCACCTACCTGCACTCCACCGTCTCGACCCGCCGCCACAGCGTGCGGGTGCCCGAGACGCCCATGCACCTCGACGCCATCCTGGTCGACGAGCCGCTCTCCGGCGGCCTGGAACCCCGCCTCGGTTCCGCCCACCTGCGCACGCTGACCGTGCTCGGCTTTCCGTCCCGCACCTGGCCGGGACTGCTCGACGACCTGAACCGGCTCGCCTTTCCGTACCGCTGGTGCGTGCGAGCCGTCGCCATGGACAAGACGGACGCCACCAAGGTGCTGACCCGCATCCGGCGGCAATGGTTCGCCAAGCGCAAGTCCATTGCCGCCATCGTCAAGGAGGTGATGACCAACGAGTCCTCCGTGCTGATGGACTCCGACGCCGCCAACAAGGCCGCCGACGCCGACATGGCGCTCCAGGAGCTCGGCTCGGATCTCATCGGCGAGACCTACGTTACCGCGACCGTCACGGTATGGGATGAGGACGCGAGGGTTGCGGACGAGCGGCTGCGCCTCGTCGAGAAGACGATCCAGGGCCGCGACTTCACCTGCATCCGCGAGAGCGTCAACGCGGTCGAGGCCTGGCTTGGCAGCCTGCCGGGACAGCTCTACGCCAATGTTCGCCAGCCGCCGATCTCGACTTTGAACCTCGCCCACATGATGCCCTTCTCGGCCGTGTGGGCGGGACCCGCGCGCGACGAGCACTTCGACGCGCCGCCGCTCTTCGTGGCCAAGACCGAGGGCTCGACCCCGTTCCGCTTTTCGCTCCACGTCGGCGACGTCGGCCACACCCTCGTGGTCGGGCCCACGGGCGCGGGCAAGAGCGTGCTCCTGGCCGTCATGGCGATGCAGTTCCGGCGCTACGCCCGCAGCCAGATCTTCGCCTTTGATTTCGGCGGCTCGATCCGGGCGGCGGCGCTCGCCATGGGCGGGGACTGGCACGACCTCGGCGGCAGCCTGTCCGAGGATGTGACCGAGCCCGTCGCGCTGCAGCCGCTGGCGCGCATCCACCTTGCCGAGGAGCGCGGCTGGGCGGCCGAGTGGATCGCCGCCATCCTGGCCCGCGAGAAGGTCGCAGTCACCCCGGAGGTCAAGGAGCACCTGTGGTCGGCGCTGGGCTCACTCGCCTCCGCACCCGTGAACGAGCGGACGCTGACAGGTTTGGCCGTTCTGCTGCAGAGCCAACCGTTGAAGCGCGCGCTTCAGCCCTACTGCCTGAACGGCCCATGGGGACGGCTGCTCGACGCCGATGCCGAGCGGCTCGGCGAGGCCGACGTGCAGGCGGTCGAAACTGAAGGCCTGATCGGCACCGGCGCGGCCCCGGCCGTGCTGGCCTACCTGTTCCATCGAATCGGGGATCGGCTCGACGGCCGGCCGACGCTGCTCATCGTCGACGAGGGCTGGCTCGCGCTCGACGACGAGGGCTTCTCGGGCCAGCTCCGGGAACGGCTGAAGACACTGCGGAAGAAGAACGCCAGCGTGGTGTTCTCGACCCAATCGTTGGCCGACATCGACAATAGCCCGATCGCGCCCGCCATCATCGAGAGCTGCCCGACGCGCGTGTTCCTGGCCAACGAGCGCGCGCTCGAGCCGCAGATCGCCACGACCTATCGCCGCTTCGGCCTCTCCGACCGGCAGATCGAGATCCTGAGCCGGGCGACGCCGAAGCGCGACTACTACTGCCAGAGCCGGCGCGGCAATCGGCTCTTCGAGCTCGGCCTCGGTGACGTCGCGCTCGCCTTCGCGGCCGCCTCGTCCAAGACCGACCAGGCGCTCATCGGCAACCTCTACGCCAAGCACGGCCGCGCCGGCTTCGCTCGCGCCTGGCTGCAGGCCCGCGGCGTCGGCTGGGCGGCAGACCTCCTTGCCACCTTCGCCCTGGAGCCTCGCCTATGACGGCTCGCCATCATCGCGGCCGCGCCTTCGCCGGCGCCGCCGCCGTCATGGCATTCGCCCTGACCGGCGCGCCTGCCCGCGCGCAGTGGGTCGTGTTCGACCCGACCAACTACGCCCAGAACGTGATGACGGCGACGCGCGAGTTGCAGCAGGTCAATAACGAGATCACCTCGCTGCAGAACGAAGCGCAGATGCTGCTGAACCAGGCCCGCAACCTGACGAGCCTGCCCTTTTCCGTGCTGGCACCGATCCAGCAGGATATCGCCCGCACGCAGCAGCTGATCAGCACGGCGCAGGGCATCGCCTACAACGTCCAGAACATCGACCGCGCGTTCCGCACCAGCTACGCCCCGGCGACCGCCTCCATGTCGGACCAGGCGTTGATCCAGGGTGCCCAGCAGCGCTGGCAGCAGTCGGTGCAGGCGTTCCAGGATGCCATGCGCGCCCAGGCCACCGTGCTCGGAAATCAGCCGACCAACAGCGCGCAGTTGGCGGCGCTGGTGACGTCGAGCCAGTCGGCCACCGGTGCGCTCCAGGCGACTCAGGCCGGCAACCAGCTCCTGGCGCTGCAGTCGCAGCAGATCGCCGACCTCACGGCCGCGGTCGCGGCGCAGGGCCGGGCGCAGGACCTCGACATGGCCCAGCGTGCTGCCGCCCAGAGCCAGGGGCAGGAGCAGCTCCGCCGCTTCCTCACCCCCGGAGCAGGCTACCAGCCCACCGACGTGACGATGTTCCATTGATGAGCGCGACCGATCCCCGGCGCTCGCGTGCCTACGCGTCTTTGCACACGAAAGCGATCCGCCGCGCCGTCGTGCTGGCCGGCATCGGCGCCGCGCTCGTCGCGGCAGCCGTCGTGATGGCCGAAACGGACGAGGACGGGTTTCTGGTCAGCGTCCGGTCCCTCGCGCCAGCTGCCAGCGCTGACCCGCTCGCGGCCGAGTTCGCGCGCTGCAACGGACTCGGCACGGCGGCGGCGGACGACGTGTCCTGTCGGGCCGCCTGGGCGGACAGCCGGCGCCGCTTCCTCGGAGCTCCTGCGCAATCCGTGAAGACGCTCGCGGGTGCTTCCGCGACGGCGGTTCCACTCCTGCCACCCCGGCTTGAGGCCGGCCAGCCCGAGAGGCGGTGAGCTATGGGCGGCACCGGAGTCATCGACCGCTTTCTCGGGGTCTTCACCCAGTACATCGACTCTGGCTTCGGCCTGCTCCAGGGCGAGGTGAAGTGGCTGGCGGGCGTGCTGATCGCCATCGACCTCGTGCTCGCGGCTCTGTTCTGGGCCCTGGCGCCCGACGAGGACGTGATCGCGCGCCTCGTCAAGAAGACGCTGTTCATCGGCGTCTTCGCCTACATCATCAACAACTGGACCAATCTCGCCCGCATCGTCTTCGAGAGCTTTGCCGGACTGGGCCTCAAGGCGTCCGGCACCGGCATGACGGAAGCCGACTTGCTGCGCCCCGGTCGCGTTGCCCAGGTTGGGCTCGACGCGGGCAAACCTATCCTTGACTCCATCTCGGGCCTGATGGGCTACGTGTCGTTTTTCGAGAACTTCATCCAGATCGCGGTGCTGCTGTTCGCCTGGATGGTCGTGCTGCTCGCTTTCTTCATCATGGCGATCCAGCTCTTCGTCAGCCTGATCGAGTTCAAGCTGACCACGCTCGCCGGCTTCGTGCTCATTCCGTTCGGCCTGTTCAGCAAAACTGCTTTTGCGGCCGAGCGTGTGCTCGGCAACATTATGAGCTCCGGCATCAAGGTGCTGGTGCTGGCCGTCGTGGTCGGCATCGGCTCGACGCTGTTCTCGCAGTTCACGAGCGGGATCACCGGCCAGCCCACGATCGAGGACGCCATGGGCCTCGTGCTCGCGGCGCTGTCGCTGCTCGGCCTCAGCATCTTCGGGCCGGGGATCGCCAACGGCATTGTGTCCGGAGGACCCCAGCTCGGCGCTGGGGCCGCGGTCGGCTCGGGTCTTGCCGCAGGCGGCATCGTTGCCGCTGGTGCTGGCCTGGCCGCCGGGGGCGTTGGGGCGCTTAGCAGTGTCGGATCCGCTTCGGCGAGTGCGGCAAGCGGTGGGGCCAGCGTCGCGGGTGCGGCAGCTGCCGCCTACAGGACTGCCTCTGCAGGAACGAGCGGCGCAGCCTCGGTCGCGACGGGGATGGGCGGTGTGGCGCGCGCGGGTGGCTTGGCCGCCGCGCAGGCCTTCACCAGCCCGCTCCGCCGCGCAGCCGCCAGCATGGGCGAGAGCTACAGCTCCGGCGCACGCCAAGCGTTCACCGCCACGGGCGGCTCGTTCCCCAGCGGGGTTACCGAGGCCGCCGGGGGTGCGCCTGTCGCGGATGCGTCCGGCGGAGGCGGCGCTTCCGGCGAGCCCGGCTGGGCGCACGCCATGCGGCGCCGACAGGCCGCCCATCAGGGCGTCTCCACTGCCGCCCACGCCGTGCGCTCGGGCGACGGCGGCGGGTCCGGCTCTTCCATATCTCTCAGAGAAGGCGAGTGATGCTGTTCAAGCGGCAAGACGTGCGCTACGGGCGCACCCCCGAACCCGAGACACCTTACCAGCGGGCCGCCCAGGCCTGGGACGAGCGCATCGGTTCCGCCCGTGTCCAGGCCAGGAACTGGCGGCTGATGGCGTTCGGGTCGCTGCTCCTCTCCGCCGGGCTCGCCTCGGCGCTGGTCTGGCAGTCCGCCACCGGCCGCATCGTGCCCTGGGTCGTCCAGGTCGACCGGCTCGGCCAGGCACAGGCGGTCGCGCCAGCCGAAGCCGCCTATGAGGCCACCGATCCGCAGATCGCCTGGCACCTGGCCCGCTTCATCGAAGAGGTCCGCTCGATCCCGGCCGACCCGATCATCCTGCGTCAGAACTGGCTGAGAGCCTACGACTACACGGCGACCTCGGGGGCCACGGCACTGAACGACTATGCCCGCAGCAACGACCCTTTCGGCAAGCTCGGCAAAAGCCAGGTCTCGGTCGATGTCTCGAGCGTAATCCGCGCCTCACCGTCGAGCTTTCGGGTCGCCTGGAGCGAGCGCCACTACATCGACGGAGCGCTGGCCGCGACCGAGCGATGGACCGCCATCGTGACGGTCGCGATCCAGACCCCGCGCGACGTCGAGACGCTGAAGAAGAACCCGCTCGGGGTCTACGTCACCGCCCTCAACTGGTCCAAGGAGCTCGGCTGATGCGCCGTACCATCACCCTCGCCGCGCTGCTCGGATCGGCGTCGCTCGGCGGCTGCGCCCATTACACGCCGCCCGAGATCAGCTACGACGACACGCCGAAACCGGCCGTGCTCGCGTCAGATCCGCCCAAACCTCTGCAGATCGTGACGGTTCCGAAGCTGTTGCCTTTGCCCGGTCAGCTCAAGCCGCTGCCGGGCGGAAGCACGGCGTTGCCCGAACCCGCCGATCCGCGGGCCCGGGTCGAGCTCGCCAACCGCGCCGCTCGTATGCAGCCGACGCGCTCCGGCTACCTCAACGCCGTTCAGGTCTATCCCTTCTCGGACGGCGCCCTCTACCAGCTTTACGCGGCACCCGGCCAAGTCACCGACATCGCGCTCGAGGCAGGCGAGCAGCTGGTCGGCTCCGGTCCCGTCGCGGCCGGCGATACCGTGCGCTGGATCATCGGCGACACCGAGAGCGGGTCGGGCGCCACCAAGCGCGTCCACATCCTGATCAAGCCCTCGCGGCCCGATCTCCTGAGCAACCTGGTCATCAACACCGACCGGCGCACCTATCACCTGGAGATGCGCTCCTCCGAGCACACCTATATGGCGAGCCTGTCCTGGGCCTATGCAGGTGACCAGCTGATCGCCTTGCGCCAGCAGAACGCCCGGGCCGAGGCGGCGCAGCCGGTTGCGAGCGGAGTCGATCTCGAGGCGCTGAACTTCCGCTACGAGATCGAGGGTGACACGCCGCCCTGGCGGCCCTCGCGCGCCTACGATGACGGGCATCAAGTCTTCCTCGAGTTCCCCCGTGGCATCGCCCAAGGCGAGATGCCGCCGCTCTGGGTGATCGGGCCCGAGGGCGGGGCCGAACTCGTCAACTATCGTGTGCGTGGTCATTTCATGATCGTCGACCGGCTGTTCGCCGCGGCCGAGCTGCGGCTCGGCAGCGAGCACCAGAAGGTGGTCAGGATCGTGCGGACGGACGGGAGGCCGACGACGTGAGTGACCGCGAGGAGGAAGACGGAGGCACCGGGTCGTCCGGGTCCGGACGGCTGGACGGAGTGCGAACCGATCGGGAGATCGCGGCCGAGCTGCGGTTGCGACCCGAGCGGCCGCGGGTGACGCGCCTGTCCCGGCGCGTGCTGATGGGCTTGGGTGCGGCGTCCGCCATCGCCATCGCGGCCGCGCTGATGTTCGCGCTGTGGCCGCACGGACCTAAGCGCGAGAGCGAGGAGCTGCTCAACACAGACAACCGCACCACCGCAGACGGGCTGAACGGCCTGCCACGCGACTATGCCGCCGTTCCCCGACCGGTCCCGCAGCTCGGGCCGCCGCTGCCCGGCGATCTCGGCAAATCGCTGCTGGCCGCCGGGGCACCGGCGCCCGGAATGCCGCAACCAGCCGCGCCCGATCCGGAAGTCCAGCGCCTGGCGCAGGAGCGTCAGCGGCTCGCCCAGGAGATGGAGGCAGCCCGCACCAGCCGGCTGTTCGCCAGTGAGGCGCGGGCGGCTGTGCAGCCCGCTTCGGTGTCGGCCGGTGCGGTGCCCGTCGCGCCGACTCCCTTGCTCGATCGGAGCGCGTTTGGGCCGAGCGGGGGCGGAGCGAGCTTGAGGTTTCCGCCAGGCTCGCTGGCTGGAGAAGATGGCGAAGGGAGCACGACGCAGCCGAGCGAAGCCGACCGCAAGCTCGCCTTCCTGACCGCGCCGGTCGACCGCAAGACGACCAGTCCCGACCGAGTTCAGGCGCCCCCGAGCCGCAACGTCGTCCAGGCCGGGTCCGTGATCCCGGCAGCCCTTCTCACCGGTCTGCGCTCCGATCTTCCGGGGCAGATCACCGCCCAGGTGACCGAGGCGGTCTACGACAGCCCCACCGGCAAGATCCTGCTCATCCCGCAAGGGGCTCGTCTGATCGGCCAGTACGACGCCCAGGTCGCGTTCGGGCAGTCCCGCGCTCTGCTGGTCTGGAACCGCATCGTCATGCCGAACGGCCGCTCCATCGTGCTGGAACGCCAGCCCGGCGCCGACCCGGAAGGATATGCCGGGCTTGAGGACGAGGTCGACAATCATTGGGGCGCGCTGTTCAAGGCCGCGATGCTCTCGACCATCCTTTCCGTCGGTTCAGAGGCCGGCACGTCGAACAACCAGAACAGCCTTGTCGACGCGATACGGCGCGGCTCGTCAGACTCATTCAGCCAGACCGGGCGGCAAGTGGTCGGGCGCTCGTTGCAGGTCCAGCCCACGATCACGATCCGGCCAGGCTTCCCGGTTCGCGTGATCGTC
>JAABUQ010010808.1_pt1 | contig 11867 bp, 11 predicted proteins | sample 5560001 | NCBI WGS metagenome assembly JAABUQ01 (sample SAMN10711888, study PRJNA513371) | rock metagenome | isolation source: Antarctica rocks | place: Antarctica: Victoria Land, Finger Mt nord | collected 2015-12-18
CGCTGCACTGCGGATCGTACACGACAAATTACGAGCCGACCGTGTTGCATTGAAGAACGCCGCATGACATAATCAGCTGACCCGGAGACGCTGATTCTAAGTCACCCCCGGAAATCGGTACGACCTCAGACGCGATTCGCCGGATACGTTGTACTTTCGACGCAAAATGCGGTTGCAAGAGTGATCAGTGTATTTACGCGGTCACGCTCTGGTTCAGACCGCCGCTTGCTTCGTCGCGGTAGCGAAGGCGTCGCTCTCCATCGTCGCATTGTAAGACGATTTAATACGAGCCGTCATTCACCGCCACTGCAGAATCGAAGAAGCCCACGACTTCCGCCGCAACTCCGTAGGTCGTGCGACGTGCAACATCGGCGCGTTGGAATCGCATTGCTCACACCCGAAGGCGTTCATCGAAACCGCGTGAACGCTCAGCGCAACGAACGACGAACGGTTCTCCATGTAGCGTCGAGCAGCGCGGCGGCTAGGAGGCCCGGCAACTGGGCTGGCGCCGGCAGCGAGCCGGCCATCAGTGCTGTAATTGTAGAAGATCGTTCGCCAAGCGCCTCCTTGTGCTTCATTCGCGGACTCCAAGAATCGCCGGCGCTCGGAGGAAACCGCGTGCATCGACCGGACTCACCCACCAAGCTACGTAAAACCGCTGATCCCAAATCTATTGAACTTCCGTCGGAGGCGCGCATGGAGCTCGTAAGGGAAATATCTATAATCGAAGCGATGTCATTCGTAGAAGCGGATGTTGTGCTGACGCGTCCAACCAAAATGGTGATCGCATGCGCCTCGTTTCGAAACCCTTTCGCTAACACGGCGGCTGCGGATTCGAGTCAACTGACGCAGTTGGCCGAACTGTCTTATGGGATCGGCCTCGTGATCGTCCCAAGAGCCTTGGCGTGTTTTAAGGATGCGGAGAAGCCGAGTGCCTATGGGAAAGCAGCGATTGTGGGGCTGAGCGGGCAGCGAGAACACGGTGCGGCTGCGATCCATTTGAAGCTTGGTCTTGCGATGCGCCGCGGGCTAGGCGAGGGACCGTCGCTGATCCCAGGCAATGAAAAGCTGGGCGCCCCTGGCTCGTCGATCGACATGATTTTCGGCGATACCCAGACGGGATGGGGATACAACGAAATGGACTCGAGAGAGGTGTCGCTTCCGGGTTCGCCGCGCGCCGACGAGATTCTGATAATGGTTGGCTTCGCAACCGGTGGTCGACCCAACGCCCGAATTGCAGGAGCTTCGTCTGATCAAGTGGCCTCGCTCCTACGGGAGTTGGCGAATGGCAAGCCGTAGCGGTCAAACGACGAAATTAACGACTCGTGGAATGCGCAGCACGCAGTCTCGCCGGTGTTACTCTGTTGAGCGGATTGAGATTGCCTTCCATGCCTTCTACAACACTCACGCGGCCGATCGCATCGACGCTTAAGCGAAGTCGAACGGCGCGTGGGTTAGCCTCGGCTGCGTAGCAGCGAAGTCGGGCTGAAATGGAAGCTGAGGCTAATGGTAGCCCATCCCCGGACGGCACTCTTCGGATCGTCGCGTGACGGACATGCGCCGCGCTTCGAATGTCGAACGACGAAACGAGCCACGCCGCATCGCAACCGCACGGGAGGATCTGGCCGTAGCCGCAGGCGCCATCCTCCGCTCAATGATCCTCGGACAGTAGGTCGATGTACCGCTGCGCGGAGTATTCGATCGCAGTGCTGGCGGCCCGCGCGATCTGAAGACCCACGGAAAATCCATAAAGGCGGTCAATCCGCCATTGCTTCAATGAGTCAGCTATTCGCCTGACCGTATGCGCAGATAATGGGATCCTATTCGGGTAGCTCCAAAGGAAGGTAACGCGATTTGAGCCCGCTACGACTTGGACCGTATCCCCTGTCAGCAGTACCCCGTCGTTGTCGTCACCCGTCGTCCAGTAGAGCGCAGCGGAACCGGGAAAGTGGCCTCCGAGCCTGATCAGAGTCACATCGTGACCGAGTACGAGCGTATTGCCTTCCCAGAACTGGATTGCCGGATCAGGCCTCATCACCCATTCCTGGTCTGCTGCGTGGAGATAGACGGGACAGTTGAACGCCGAAGCCCAGTCTTGGCATCGTGTGTAGTAGTGAGGATGGGAGATGGCGATGCCGGCTAGTCCGCCTAGCCCTCTAATCAGTTCGATGGTCGCATCGTCGATCAGCGCGATGCAATCCCACAGAAAGTTTCCGATCGAAGTTCGGAGCAGCAGTGCTCGCTGTCCAATCGCGAAGTCGGGCTCCGTGTGGATCTCGAACAGGTTGGGCTCGAGCCGCCGCCACGCATTGACATGAGTCGCGTTCAGCTCATCCGGAGTGACCCAAGCCTGTCCGGTAGGCGGCACGTACTGCCTCTCATCTTCGCAAATTGGGCAGCGCTTCGGCGGCGATGCCTCGGCGAAGGATGTACCGCACTCCTGACAGATGTAAATAGGCATGATCAAGCGCTCGGATTCCGGCAGTCAACGCGCAGGAGGAGGAGATTCCGGCCCATTGGCGCGGTCGCGACGATCGCCGTAACGGACTCCTTTGAGCGATGCGTTTGCGCGTCCTCCGTCGGCGAACGCCATCGCAGCGCAACGCCAAGTAACAAGCTTTCGCGACCCCGTGCTGTGGAATGCTGTTGTAAAACGTGGGTCGCAGCGCGACGCACGTTTGTTCCGCTGCGCCGGGGCGCAAGGGCGGCGACGAGGTACACCGTCGTTCAAAGGCACATGTCAGGTAACAACTGGCACGACGCAATGATCGCTTGGCCGTGGTGCGTCAGCTCGAACGATCGGTTTGGCAAAGATGGAGCTTCGGTACCTCCGATACTTTCTAGCGATCGCTGAGACGGGCAATTTCACGCGCGCCGCCGAGCGGTTGTCTGTGGCGCAATCGGCTCTCAGCCAACAGATTGCTCGGCTTGAGGCAGAGTTCGGTACGCCTCTGTTTTTCCGGACCGCGCGCAACGTTCGCTTGACACCGGCCGGCGAGGTGCTACGGCCACTTGCGACACGAATCCTCGCGGACGTCGAACACGCAGCCGGGGCGATGGCGGCACTGACCCGCCTCGAGAGGGGGCGTTTACGCCTCGGCATCATCCAAACGGACGCCAGCGCTCTCGACATCATCGCGCTCATCTCCGCATACCATGCACGCTATCCCGGGCTTGAGCTCCACGTGCAGACAGCGGCATCGAGCGATCTCGCAGTGGCCGTCGCGGCGGGCGAACTCGATGTCGCGATCGTCGCTCTCCCGCCGTCGGCGCTGCCGCCGACGCTGACGCATTACCCCATCGTCGACGATCCTCTCGTCGCAGTGATTTCACGAGCGGCCGCTGCCGGGTTGAATGGCGAGATCTCCATGGTCGACCTCCTCAGCCGCGGGACGTTCATTCATCATCTTCGCGGCAGCGGGCTGCGACGCAGCATCACCGCCGCGTTCGACCGTGCTGGGGTGGTCGTTGAACCGTTTATTGAGCTCGACCATATCGGAGATATGATCCGGCTCGCGGCGTTGGGCGTCGGGGTGACCGTGGTCCCCAAGGCTTCAACGCAGGCGATCACCGTCGTGGGCAGGGCCAGCGGTGCGGATTTCGTCGCGGTTGCGCTCGCTGACCGCTCGGCGGTGCATCCAATTGGCGTCGTCTACGACGGCGGTCGGCTAACGCCCGCCGCATCGGCGTTCCTTGCAACGCTTGGCGCCTGGCCCGAAACTAACTAATCGGTAAAACAGATCGCTAAGATTTCAATCTCGTATTTGACTTATCGTTAACGAGTAGGGATACTGATGTGACGCAGATATGTGCGTCTTAGGCCATGACACGAAGACTTAGGGTTTCATGATGTGCAGACCACTACAGGAATAGAGAGCATTGACCACCGCCAGCGTCTTTGAATCAGGCGACACAGGCACCGCGATCGCCGGGATAATTGCGTCTGGCGATGTCTCGGTTGATCACCTCTCTCATGACGGCGTAGTTGGAACGGCCTCCAGTGACATTGTCGTTCTCGCCGAGCGATACTTTGTGGTCCACAACATCGACAGGTGCGCTGATGAAGTTATTGGGAAGGCCGTAGTCGACATCGCCAATTCGCTGAACTCCGACCGCTTCGGCTCGCTCGTCGTCCCCAGCGGCACCTCGGCTGCCGTTGATCTCGCCGCGGCGTTGGCCGTCTTGCACGTCTTGAAAGCCTTCGAGACGACGTTCGCCGCGGCCATCGGAACGAACGTCGTTGGCCCGAAACGGAGCACCGTCATCACCACTGAAAACGGCACCGGCGACAAGGCAACTTCGTCCACAGCGATTACTAACGACGGCGGCGCCATGGACGTGGGCCCGGTCGATTGCTTGCACAAACTCGAGGCCGTCGGTTTTTTCCAGCTGACTCCAGGGAGGAGCGGCGGGATAAGCGGGCCCGGCGGCTTCGCCATCGTCGGCTGACTATGCGCGTGTACGCGAACGACATAACGGCCAAGGCGGGCGTCGATCTTCCATTGGGGCAAGAATCGCGTTGGCATCGCGAAATGATAGTAGCGGCGCTGCTGCTCACCGGGCTGACGATGCGCGTTGCCGTCACCAGCGTCGGCGCGGTGCTGACGGAACTTCAACGCGGCCTCCACGCCTCTAGCACCATGGTCGGCGTCATCACGACGCTGCCTGTCATCGCCTTCGCCTTGATCGGCTTCGTCGGCCCTCGCCTAGCTCACCGATTCGGTGAGCACGTCGTCGTCGTCGCCTCGCTGCTCGCAGCCACCGTCGGCCTGGCCGCGCGCGCCTTCGCTTCCGAGTCCTGGCTTTTCGCCGTCCTCAGCATGTTCGCTTTAGCCGGCGGCGCGATCACCAATGTGCTGATGCCCACCCTGGTGAAACGACACTTCCCCCACCGCATCGGCGCTATGACCGCGTTGTACACGACCGCCCTGGCGGTCGGCGCCACCGCGGCGGCCGGTCTCACGGTCCCGATCGCGGAAACAGCGGGAGACAGCTGGCGGTTCGGGATCGGCTCTTGGTCGTTGCTGACCGCGGTTGCCATCATGCCCTGGCTCGGGACGTTGAGAGCCGAACGTCCAGGCATCGATACCGAAGCGGCTGGCCCGCTCGTCGCTCGTCTCATCCGCAGCCGCCTGGCATGGGCGCTGGCGCTGATGTTTGGCTTTCAGTCGTTTCAATCATATGTCGCCTTCGGCTGGTTTGCGAACTTCTTTCGGCACTTCCATTTCAGCGCCACCGAGGCGGGCCTACTGGTGGCGTTCTTCTCGGGAATGTCGATCCCAGTGTCGATGGTGATCCCTGCTTTGGCAGTGAGACAGCAGCGCGCCCTGGTCATCGTCCTGGCCGGAGCAAGTCTGGCTTCCTATATCGGAATGCTCATCGCGCCCGTCGCTGGCGCCTGGGCGTGGATGATGCTCGGAGGAATCGGTTCCGGCATGTTCCCCCTTACGCTGACGATGATCAATTTGCGCTCCCGTGACGTCGTCGTCACCGCCTCGCTGTCCGCGTTCGTTCAAAGCGTCGGGTACATCCTGGCCGGCAGCGGGCCCATCCTGGTCGGCGCCCTGCTAGGCGTCTTCAACTCCTGGACCTGGCCATTGACGGCCCTCTTCATCGCGGTGGCAATCTCCGCCGTCGGCGGTTTATACGCCAGCCGTCCCGGATACGTGGACGACGAGCTCGGCCTTGGAACTCGTACGTCCGGTAAGTAGGACGCGTAGTGCCGAGGAGAGTCGCAGCGTTGAAGGCATAAGTTCGACCGCCGCATAGCCAAGGGAGTATCGCGTGGCAGCCCAACGTAACGAACCGCCGGGACGCGGCGGCCCGGAATCCGCGCTCGCTTAGAGCGGCTCTGGCTATAGGGCGCGGCGCTGGGTTCCCTTGTGCGGTGCTCGTGCTGCCGCGCAGCACCGCGAAGCTCGGTCTAAGCGCTAGCAGCAACGGTCTGCTGACTGGCCTGCCGTCGCTCTCTTCTCTCGTGCGACGGGTGCCCGGCGCGTGCTGATTTCCCCGTTTCGCCGCGATATCGCCATCTCTAGGAACCGGGTGCTACTGAACGGCTTCGTTGCGGTGCAGCGCTTCGGCGACGTGCTGCTGCCGTTTCTCGACAAAGCGTCGGAAATGAAGCGGCTAAAAGTCGGCATTCTTACGTTTGCGCTGCTCATCCCGGGCGTCTCAATTACAGCGCGCGAGCTCAAATGCCACAGCCCGAATCGGCAATTCCGGCGTTCCTCGTGAATAGCGGCAGTTCAGCCGGAAGCGCTCGAGCAGCGATGTGCAAACATTTCTGTAGGCGGGTGTCGAAACTGGCTCGCGTACATCGGACGTGCGACCGGACGTTCATCAACCGTGTTGAGCATTGAAGGCCATTAACTAGCGTCCGATACGAACGCGTGCGATATTGTCCGGTCGCGCGATTCCGGGACGAAGCTCGGGATCATCGACCGGCTGGCCGACAACCATTCGGATGGGCACGGTTCCCGCCCAATAATCCAGTGCGAGCTCCGTTGCGTCGTCACCGACGCCACCCGTTCGAACCTTAGCGGAGACCTCGTTGAGTTCCAGACGCAAGACGCTCGTCGCCTTAAGTTCAATTGCCGTACTCGGTCGCGACTCGGTCGAGCGACCAGGGGCGAGGCGATCGAGTAGACCGTTGAGGCATCGGGCTTTCTCTCCGGCATCCGTAACCAGTACCGCGGTACCGAAAACCATGACCGCTCGATAGTTTAAACACGAGTTGAAGCCGGAACGAGCGTGAACAATGCCGTCGAGATGACTAACCGTGAGACAAACCGGGAGTCCGTCGCCCACTTTCTTCAAGGTGCGGCTCGCCGACGAACCGTGAACGAATAATGACTCTCCTATGCGCCAATAGGACGTCGGCGTGACGATTGGCTGACCATCGACGATAAAGCCGAGATGACAGATAAGCCCGGAATCGAGGATACCGTGCACCACGGCGCGATCGTAGCTTGCGTTCTTATTCCGCCGTATGAGGCGGGTCTTACTCGTCACAGTGTAGGTTTCCGGAATTGCCGGCTCGGCCGTACGCTTCAACTGTCGCTCCACAAATAGAAAGATCGCCTACCGTGCGGGTTTGCCACGCTACAATCTTGCCAAGGCATTCGGCTGGCGTATAGAGCCACGAACGCGGCCACAGATGGGTCCACATTTCGACCAGCCGGGAACTAGGCCGTCATCGCGCGACGTATCCTCGTCGCTTGTTACTTGAAGGGTGAATAAGCAAGACGAAACTTCGCTCGCGTAGCTGCGCACTCAGTACAAGCACCTACCGCGCCTGACGTGCTCTTTGTTGCAGGGTCCTTCTGGCACTCGGAGTCGAGATCAGGGCTTCGCGTCGGTGTCACGGCTACCGCCTTGGGCCGCGAGCCCATCCGCTGAATTGGTGCTCGATTGCTGCGTCGACGACTCTGCAAGCTCGGAGCACTCGCGCGGGCACGGGTTTACAACAAAGTCCGCTCGCTCGCGAATGACCGCACAGGACTTCTAGGTCTGCCGAACGGACCCGACGTCGTGGCCGATGGAACGAACAACAGCGACGCTACGCCGAGAAGCCGAGCGCCACGCCCGCGTCGACGGACGCAACGCGCACGGCCTTGGCCACATGGGCGGCGTTGATGCGGTCGAGGGATGCAAAGCCGATGGCCAGACCGGATTGCTTCTGCGTACCGAGATAGTATTGCGACAGGTGGGTCGGCCCAAGTCCTTCGACGCGCAACGCTCTCGAGACGACGCTATCATCCACTGTGGGCTCGAACGTCATCGTGAAATGCAGTCCGGCGCCCGGTGCGCGTACGTCGAGCGTGCCCCGAAATTCGGACCGCAGCGCGCCCAGCAATTCCTCGCGCTGAGCGCCATAGCGCCGGCGCATGCGCCGAATATGATGGTTGTAGTTGCCGCTGACGATGAACTCCGCCAATGTCGCTTGCGGATGGCTCGCCGCGTATCCGCTCATCTCGATTCTCGCCGCACGAAATGCAGCGATGAGGTCTTCGGGCACGACGATATAGGAAATCCGGAGCCCGAGGAAGAGCGTTTTGTTGAACGACCCGATGTAGAGCACGCGGCCCGACTTATCGAGGGCCTGCAATGCGCGAATCGGGTGGCCCGTGTAGCGAAACTCGCCGTCGTAGTCGTCCTCGAGAATCCACGAGCCATTCGAAGCCGCCCATCGGATCAGCTCGAGACGCCGGTTGAGGGAAAGAGTCCCGCCAAGCGGATACTGATTCGATGGCGTCACGTACGCCAGCCGTACGTCCGATGAATTCTCGGTCATCGAGATATCGATGCCGTTCCGGTCAACCGGAACAGGACTCAGTTGAAGTCCGGCAGCTTGCAGGCTTGAACGCGCGCCGAGATATCCCGGATCCTCGATCCAGGCCGTATCCCCCACGTCGGCCAGCACGCGTGCCGCGAGGTAGATTCCCTCGCGGCTACTCGTGAGCACGATGACTTGCTCCGGCGTGCAACGCACACCGCGCGCCGGCTCGAGGTAACTTGCAATTGCCGTACGCAGCGGCGGAAAGCCGAGCGGGTCCTGCGGCTCGAGGAGGTCGGATCCCGACAATTGCCAGGCTTTGGCCGAACAACGCCGCCACGCACCGACCGCAAACGAATCGATCGACGGCAATCCCGGCGAGAGCGGTAGGGGCCGGAATTCGTCTTCTGCGTAGCGCACTTCGCTGAGACTGCCGCCGCGCTTCGAAATGATGCGCTGCGCGGCCAATCGCGTCTCCCGCCGCTGCGGCTTGCCGCGGAACTTCTCGCTCGGTAAGATCGATGCCACGAAATGTCCGGAGCGCCGCCGGCCTTCGACATAGCCTTCGGACACGAGTTGTTCGAGCGCGGAAACGACGGTGTTGCGACCCAACCTCAGGTCTTCGGCCAACATGCGTGTTGACGGAAGCAGGGCGTTGGGAGGCAAACTGCCCGTGAGTATTTCCTCGCGCAACAAGCGGTATAGTTGCCGATAGGCCGGTTCCTTTGCGTCGCGGTCGATCGATAATCCATCCAAACAAACCGCTTTGGAAGTCCTCACACGTTTCGATCCGTCAACATCGCTCGTTCGACTCATCTGGCCCTATTGAAAGCCAAATACTGCCCCTTCTCAAGGGACAGTCGAGACGCGGATCATGGATGCGTTGTGTTTCTGACGCAAAGTGCAGGCAGGGCGGTCGAGTATTTTTGCACGGTCTCGATTTATTCGGACCGCCGTTTGCCTCGTCACCTGATGATGGCGTGACTTTCCACCGTCGGTGCCGCAGATGATCCGGCAATCTTTCTACCGCGTTCGGACCGAGCGCATCATCGTGGGGCACGAAGCGGGGGCGGCTTCGACAAGGATGTGCGTGTCGGGTCCCAGCTCTCAGCTCTCATATCCTGGGCGACTGGCGTGTTCTTGAGAGACCACGCCGGGTACGGCGCTTTTCACGTCCGCTGCGCATCGTGGACGATGCCGTTGTCCCAAAGTGCTCAGGTCCGCCACAGCGGAGTTCGCTACACGTTTCTTTACCGCGATGCGCCGACTGACACGCCACCGCCTGTCGTGCCGTCGATCGGCATGTCGCCAATCTCGCACGGTTGCGTACGGCCGCCACCCCGCTTATCTGCAGCGGATAAGACTCCTCGGTACGAACACCGATGATCCGCGAACGCTTTTCGGGCCGCGCTCAAGTTCGAACTTTCCATGACCGCGACTGTCAGGGAACGCTTACGATGATTAGCGCCGGTCTTGTTTGCGGAAACGCAAGCAGCGCCCTTCAACCCCTGCTATGCGATTACGTCCGACCGTCGCTCCGCATCCCACGCGCTACTGCCGAGGACATGCTGCAAGCGACGCGCCTCGACGCGTCAGACGTCGAAGCGCTTTTCGCCAAGCATGCGACCGCGTCGCGCAGCAGCGACGCGGCTGACGAAGCGGTCGCGGCGCTCGGCCGCCGCCTCGCTTTACCATGCCGCCCAGCGCCGCTCCGCCTCAACAACGCCGGCGTGCGTCCGATCAGCGAACACATTCTAAGCCATCCCCGCGTGGGCAACGATGCGGGATCGATGCCGCGCGGCGATGTCGCGGCGACCTCGTGGGCGGCAGCATGATGCGGGCACGGCATTTGCTCGTTCTTCAGCATGTCGATTGCGAGCATCCCGGGTATTTTAAACAACTCATGCGCGAGCGCGGGATCATCTGGGACACAACCGACTTCAGCGTAACGAGCGCCCTGCCGGAAATCGCGGACTACGACGCGATTCTGGTGTTCGGCGGTCCTATGAACGTCGATGAGGTTGTGGCGTTTCCGTGGTTGACCGGTGAAGTAGAGCTTATCCGTCAGGCCCATCAGCGCCGGATTCCGATCCTCGGACTTTGCCTCGGAGCGCAGCTGCTCGCAAGTGCGCTCGGCGCGCTCGTGTATGCGGCGCCGGTCTCTGAAGTCGGGGTCATGGACGTTACCATGACGCCGACGGGCAGGACGGACCCGCTCTTTGCCGGGCTCGCGCCGGCATTCACGGTCTTCCAGTGGCACGGCGACACGTTCGACTTGCCCGACGGAGCGACGCTCCTAGCCTCGTCGGACGATTGTCCGCATCAGGCGTTCCGTCACGGGAACGCGTATGGGCTGCAGTTCCATCTGGAAATTACGGCAGAAATGGCCGCTGACTGGGCGGCGATTCCGGCCTACATCGTGTCGGCGCAACAATCCCGGGGACCGGCGGCATTGGCCGACCTGGATGCAGAACTGACGACCGGGCTTGCGCGCATACACGCCACATGCACGCAGGTATTCGACAATTTCCTCAAGACGGTTGCGTAGCCGCGTGAATGCGCTGGCTATCCCGCTATGAGCGATCCCCTTGGATCGACAACACGGAAGTTTGCGGTGATATGGTTGAGAAGCGGTCGTAATGCTTCGATACCATCTGGCTTAGGAAGGCGAGAACAGCAAGATCCGGGTCCTGTCAACTCTGCAGCGGGCGTTCGTGAGCGGCGCCGCGCAGGCCTGACAGCTCGTTCTGCGTGCGTGCTCGATAACGGCGACCAAAGAAAGCGGACTGCTCCGGTCGGGGTGCTGCGGCGTCGAACGGGACGGGCTCGTTGTTCGTGCCGTGCACAATGAGCGTCGGCGCAGTAGTCTCGGGCATGTCGCACGTACGGGTTCTCGAAAGCATGTTTTCGGGCCGATCGTCAGCCCGAACGAGTCGTCGTTCCTGCAAACGCGGCTGACCCTGGTGCGTACGCCCTTCGGCAATCGGCCGCCATCAGTTCCATGACGCCGCGCACACGGGCTCTCGATCCTCGACTGTCAGGCGTCGTCGCGGTCTTCTACGTGTTTCTCTGGGCGTCCGCGTTCGTGCCGAGTAAGATCGCCTCGACCGAAAGCCCGCCGCTCTGGTTCTTGGCGACGCGCTTCGGCGTGGCCGGCGCTCTTCTCGCCATCGCTGCGCTCGCGCTACGACGGCCGTTTCCACGTACGGGGCGTGCGTGGCTCGTCGCAATCGTACTCGGCATTCTCAGCAATGCGCTCTACCTCGGTCTCACGTACACGGCGCTCCGACATCTCGCGTCAGGACTCGCCGCCATTATCGCAAGCACGAATCCGCTCGTGCTTGCCGTCGTAGCGCCGCGCCTGCTTCGCGAACCGCTGAACGGCCGCAAGGCGATGGGCCTGGCCTTCGGCTTCGGCGGCGTGCTCGCGATCGTCGTGACGCGGGCCGGCACGGGTACCGTGGCTCCAGGCGACGTATTGCTCGCGTTCGGCGGCGTCTGTGCGAGCGTTGCGTCGACCGTGCTCTTCAAGCGAGCCGCGACGGGCCAGGACTTGCTCTCGCTTTCGGCTGTGCAGATGCTCGCCGCA
>JAABUQ010010811.1_pt1 | contig 11865 bp, 15 predicted proteins | sample 5560001 | NCBI WGS metagenome assembly JAABUQ01 (sample SAMN10711888, study PRJNA513371) | rock metagenome | isolation source: Antarctica rocks | place: Antarctica: Victoria Land, Finger Mt nord | collected 2015-12-18
GATTTGTGCGAGCTCGTTGCCTCGCTCGCATCAGCGACGTTGACGCGGTGTTGCGGACGTCGACTTCGTCAGTGCGCAAAGTCGGCGCGTGCGACTGCGTCGCTAAGATCGACAAAAACCACGGCGAAATGGGCATGCAACCCTCTCGCTCGAAGACTTGGAACGCACATAGGGGGCGGCGCGAGCCGGTTCCGTCTTCGCGATTGACTCATTCAATCTCGCAAGCAATATGCCCAAGGGAGCGGCAGCGCGGCCTATGAATGAATCGCTGATTGTCGAGACGTTACACTGCGACTCCGTGCTCGGAAGTTGGACGTCGAGTCATTGGGCTCCGGAGCGCGACGATGCGCTGTTTGGCGCCGTCGATCGCATCTGGGATTTCGACGGAGCGCTCGCCTACCGGCGCGAGCAGCTCTTTCCCAGCGGCACCTTCGAACTCGCCATCCAACTCGACGAACCGCACCGGCCCGTTGGCGCTGGTGTGAGCGAACCGTTCCCGGCAATCTGCCTCGACGGTCTGCAGACGGCGACCGCAACGATCGAGGGGCCGCGCGGCCGCTGCCGCGTGCTCGGTGTCACGTTGCGTCCGCTCGGGGCCTTCGCTCTGCTCGGCACGTCCCTAGCTGAATTAACGGATCGTAGCGTCGACCTGCGCGCCGTCATCGGGCGACCAGCTGCGGAACTCGCGGAGCGGCTCGACGATCGGCGGCAAAGTGCCGCGCGCGTCCGGACCGCCGTGGGCTGGCTTCGCGCGCGCCTTGCGCGTGCGCGCGGCATCGACCCGGTCGTCGCCGCGGTGTTCGAGCGGATACAATGTGACGGCGGCCGCATCGCAATCGCGCAACTCGACGAACTGGGGGGACGCTCGCGTTCGCGTCTCGCGCAGCGCTTCCGCGAGCAGATCGGACTCGCGCCGAAACGCTACGCCAGGGTCGTCCGCTTTCATCGAGCGCTCGAACTGCTCGGGGCGAGTGACGGTGACGACTCGCTGTCCGCGATCGCGTTAGCCGCCGGTTACTACGACCAGGCACACCTGAACGCCGAATTTCGCGAGCATGCGGGCCTCACGCCGCGCCGCTACCTGGAAGCGTTCCGTTTCCCGAACAGCAACCATCTCGCCCACGCCGCCGAGGACGCGCCTGCCGGTTCATTTTTCCAAGAATCCGCCGCCGGGTTCGTCTAGACTCGCCTCATGAATACTGTAAAGGCGCCCACGGGCCAGACGATCTTTCCAGGGCTACGTTATGCCGACGCGCACGCCGCCATCGCGTGGTTGCAGCGGGCGTTCGCTGCAGAGACGCATGTCGTGTACGACGATTCGGAAGGCGGCGTCGCGCACGCCGAACTCATCGTCGCCGGCAACATGATCATGCTCGGCAACACGCGCGACGACGGTTACCCGGTGCGCTCACCGCAACAGGTGCACGCCGTCACCGCCGGCATCTACGTCGTGCTGCCCGACGCCGCAGCCGTGGACGCTCTGCACGCGCGCGCAGCGGCAGCCGGTGCGAACATCACCAAGCCCCCGTACGATACGGACTACGGCTCGCACGATTTCGGAGCACTCGATCTCGACGGTCACCCTTGGACGTTCGGAACGTATCGGCCAGAGATCGCGAGCTAGCAGGGAGTAGTGGAGCCTCTTCCGGGAAAAAGTGCCCAGCGGCGACCGATGTCCCCAACGTGAGTCGTCCAATCGCGCCAGATAGGTAGCGGGCCAAACCGAATCGCATTCCCATGTTGTACCAAAGTCTAGTCACGGCGCACGTCATCCTGACGACGAAGGGTTACGTCGGGCTCATCGCAGCGAATCTGTGGCTCTTGCAGCTCTGCCGCGGCCGTCGGACTGAAATCATGATGGAAGCCATAAGTGTATGGCGACGATCGGCGCGATTCTTTGGTCCGCTGTTGGGAATCGGCGTCTTGCTCGGTTTCTGATCGTGACGCGAACAGTTTCCGGGATGCGCTCGAGATCGCGCAGCGCGCTGGACTTTGTACTCAACCCTCAAGCAGGGCCGAGTTCGTGGCGAACCTCCTCGGAGCTGTAGGTTCGCTGAGCGAGGTCGTCGTGAGCGTCATCGTCGCACAGCGCCGCTTCGATCCAGGCCATCTCCTCGTCGTCGACAAGGGGGGCCGTTAACGCAGTGTCATCGGGCGGTTGTTCTCTCGCACAGCGCGTACGAGCATCGCGATCCGATCGACTTCGGGTTCGGGCAGGTCGTCGACAAACTGATGCAGGTCGGTTCTGGTCATTGCTAGAGACGAGCCTACGGCGGAGCGGAAGAGCTACCCCCCACGATCCGGAGACGGCGGCGGCCGAGCTTTGTTCGGAAGCGATCCGGGCACGTCATTGCGAGTGTCTCGCGCGTGGCGAGCCACTTTCAAAACGTTCACGCTGCGATGCCGCGGCTGTCACGTTTTTCTGTCGAGCGAGCGCCTTAGCGATCGAATTCATGGGCGCACGGAAGTCGGGCCGGTTTGAGGTGATAAGACGCGGGAAACCCGCGCGAGTTCTTCGCGAAGCCGGTGATTCGTCGCCGACTTGACGAGCCGGCGATACGCGCGGTATCCGTCGGGACGCACGACGGTGCACGTCGCAGCGCCGCCGGTCGTTCGCATTTTCATTCCTAAAGCGTTGTTCGCAGCGAACTTGGCGCTAAACGCGCTCGTCCACGTCGCCGGCAAATTTTCCAGCACGATCGCGAAGCGCCCATCGCTTTCCTCGATGCACCGGTCGCGGCATCCGTCAGAGGCGACGATGCTACTGCGGCGGTACGCGATGCCGAATTCCGAGAGGCGCGCGATGATTCCCTGACGCAGTGCCGGAACTCGCGTCGCGAGCGGAAAGATGCCGTCGCGATGCAGCTGCGCGAGCGGATTCGGGGTGCCCATCACTGCCGTAATGAGATGCGTAAAGCGGACGACGCTCCGGATCACGGGCAGTCGCTCTTGAGAATATGTTTGCAACAGCGAGTCCGGCGACGATCCAGCGAGTCCGGCTGCAAATGTGAACCACACGATTGGTACCGCCTTTGCCGGTCTCGCCAGCCCGAGCCGTTCGAACGACGAACGATACCGCCTCTCGCCGTACGACCCCAATGTGTATCGGTGGGTCGGCTACCTCTTGAAGCGCGCGCAGCATGCAGTTAAGCACATTATTCATCGTTTGTCGTTGACAAAACTCATTCGGCAATAGCCTCGCCGCTGCCAAAATGCGCTCATGGACGACCGAAACGAAACCGCGCAATTCGTCACGCTCGACGGCCAACGTCCCCTCGGTGCCTATGGTGCGGAGCCCGAAACACGTGCCAACGACGCGGCATCAATCGTTATGGCAATGCACCTGTGGGGCGTTGACGCCGAGCAACGCGACGCGGCTCGCCGATTTGCCGCCGCAGGCTTCCGGACAATCATACCGGACCTGTACGCGCGATTCGGTACCCAAATGGCGACGAAGCGTCCCGACCCACGAACGTTCTTGTCGTTTGACAGGAAACTAGAGCCGGCTTCGGTCGACCTCGATCTTCGCGCCGCCGCCGCGTGGCTTCGGGCGCGCGACCCGAAAACAAGAACAGCGATCGTTGGCTTTTGTATGGATACGCGAGACCGGGAACGCGCCCTCGCGGGTCCAAGCCGGGGTGGGTAAAGCTGTGTTTGGCGCCCCCGTCGAGGTTCAATCTCCGGCAGATTATCACGACCGAACTCGCATCGCGGTCGGCACCGGAGCCGCGGCAACGCCGAACCGCACGTGCGTGATCTCTTCCGCGACGTTCCACAAGCGTTCGGCCTTGGCTGGATCGCGCGCACCGCGCGGATAGCTGATGCGCTTGGGAAAACCGGTCAGCGCGAAAAACCCGTCAGGACCATAGTACTCGCCACCCGTAACGTCGGGCATGGTCGCCGGATAGAGGATCGAGAGCGCGCCTTCCGCAGGCGCATGGCTGTCGAAGCGCCACAGGAAGCCAAGCATCGCGTTCGGTTTGCCGATGCCGTTGGCGATCAGATCGGTGCGCGTAAAGCCGGGTTGCGCCGTGAGCGCGGTAACCCCCCAGCCGCACTCGTCGCCACGCCGTTGCAGTTCGAGCGTGAAGAGCGAGTTCGCGAGTTTCGATTGACAATATGCGGCTTCGGGACTGTAGCTGCGCTCGGCTTGGAGATCGTCGAACGCGATGCGGCCGAAGTTATCTGCGCTGCTCGATACGTTCACCACGCGCGCACGGCCGCGTGAGAGCAGCGGCAGCAGTTGCGCGGTCAATGCGAAGTGTCCGAGAAAATTGGTGCCGAACTGCAGCTCGAAGCCATCAACCGTCGTGCGCCGCTTAGGCAGCATCATAATGCCGGCGTTGTTGACGAGAAGATCGATGCGCTCTACCTGCGACGCCATGCGTTGAGCGAACGTGCGAACCGACGAGAGATCGGCAAGATCGAGTTGCTCGAAGCGGACATCCGCCTGCGGAAGTAGCGCCCGGATCCGCTCGAGCGACGCCTGCCCGCGGTCGGTATTTCGACCGGCGAGCACGATAGAGGCGCCCGCACCGGCCAGCGCGAGCGCTGTCTCGTACCCGAGACCGCCCACTCCGGTGACGATGGCGAGCCGACCGGATTGGGATGGGATGGCGGCGACGGTCCACGGTGACATGTGTGGTGCTACTCCTGGAGGATAAAGTGACTGAATGACCATATACAATATTATGGTCAGTCAGTCAACTGCCGGAAAACGGGCGCTTATCCTCGCGGCAGCGGAGCAACTCTATCTGCGCTATGGCATCCGCCGCACGTCGATGGACGACGTCGCGCGCGAAGCCGGTATCGCAAAGGGGACGATCTACCTGTACTACGATTCGAAGGAGACGCTGAACGCAGCCGTCGTGGAAAAGGTCTGCGCCGACATCCTCGCCGACGGACGCCGCGCGCTGGGCGAACGGGGGACGCTCGTACAACGACTCGTCGCGTTTCTTGACGCCTGGAAGGGCAAACCGTCGCGACTCATGGCGTCGTCACCGCATACCGCGGAGATCATCGAATCGACGGCGACTGTGCCCGTCGCGATCACCGCCAGCTTTTACGCGCAGATGCGTGCAATGCTCGCAGACGCGTTGCGTGACGCCGGCATCGTGCACGACGACGCCGTCTCAATGCTGTACGCGGCCGCGGTCGGGACATTGGAAACCGGCGATATCGGCGAGGCGCCCTATCGAACGCGCCTTGCGTCTATCGTGAAAACGCTCACGGCAGGTTTGCACGCAAAGAACGGTATTCAGTAGCGTCGCGAACGTCGAAACGTAGGTTGCGGAATGTCAGAACATTGTTGCGCTACGGCGCCGCGGATGTCGCTTCTTCCGGGGCTAGATCTTTTCACGGGCAATCCCGAAAGCTACCCGTTGCGGGATGGATTGGGCTGCTACCGGTCGGCGAAAAGTTGTGATCGCTGAGAACCCGCTTTCCGCTCCGTCGGTCGAACTTGGCTGTCTGTCGACAAAACGGCTCGACGCTCACGCTCTCATCATGAAATCGACGTTCAGCGCAAAGACCGGAACGTTGCCCTGATTTCATCCGTGAAGGCCGCCGGCTGCTCCATGGCCGCGAAGTGACCGCCTGCGTCGAGCTCCTTGAAGTGCAGAATCGTTTCGTAGCGGCGTTCGAGCCAGCGGCGCGACGCCCGTACGAGCTCCTTGGGAAATATGCTAAATCCAGCAGGCGTCGGATTGGGACCAGAAGGAGGCGGTGCCGACTTCCCTTGCTGTTCTGCCTCCCAGTAAAGACGCGCCGCCGACGCTGCTGCGTTCGGCAGCCAATAGAGCATGATATCGTCGAGCATCGTGTCCATGTCGAAGACGGTCTCGGGGTTGCCGCCGCTGTCGGAAACGTCCTGGAACATCGCGTAGATCCAAGCAGCGAGCCCGGCCGGCGAGTCGGAGAGTGCGTAGCCGATGGTCTGCGGCCGAGTTGACATCTCTTTAGCGTATCCCGAGAGCACGTCTTGATAATACTTGGCGCTGGCCATCATCGCTTTCTCGTGTGCGGTCGCGTTCGCGGTTTCGTCTGCAGTCGGAAAGACGAGTGGAAAATTCATGTGGACGCCGAGCAAACCCGGCGGCGCTTTGCGGGCGATCGTTTCCGTCACCATGCTGCCCCAATCGCCGCCCTGAGCCGCCCACCGCGTGTAACCCAGACGATCCATCAGCGTGATCCAGGCATCGGCGATGCGAGGTATCCCCAGCCCGTTCCGGTCGGCTTGTCGGAGAAGCCGAAGCCGGGCAGCGACGGAATGACCAAATGGAATGCGTCTTCCCTGCGTCCACCGTGTGCGGCCGGATCAGTCAAAGCGCCGATGACATGGCGGAATTCAAGAACAGAACCAGGCCAGCCGTGCGTCATCAGGAGGGGCAGCGCGTCGGGCTCGGGCGAACGCACATGGAGAAAATGAATGCCCAGCCTATCGATCGTTGTGCGAAATTGGCCAATGTCGTTTAGCCACAACTCGCAGCGCCGCCAATCGTAGCCGGTTGCCCAACGCTCACACAGCGCCTGAAGCTTGGCGAGCGGCGGCCCTTGGCTATTGTCATCAACGGTCTCGGCTTCCGGCCAGCGCGTCCGCGTAAGTCGGACAGCGAGATCGTCGAGCTCTGACTGATCGATGTTGATATGAAACGGCTCTATCAGGTTTGTCATGCAGATATCCTCAGGCGACGCGACGGACGCCGCCAGGAGCGACCATTTCTAATGCGGTGTGGGCAAGGACATCGCGTGCACTCGTCCAGTGCATGTCGCCGTAGCGGTCGTTATCGAGTTGCTGAAGCTTGCCGTCGCCGCTCGACATATCGCGCAGGTACTGCATGCCTTGCCACACCGGGAAAACCGCCTCAGGCTGTGGTGAAAGCGTCTTCGCAATTTTGATCACCGCGCTCAGCAGCCCAAGACCGCCGGCTCGCCACAGGCCAAACCGCTTGCCCGTGATTGCAGTCATGATGTCGGCCAGCGAACGAGGAGTCACGACGTCGCTGGCGATCCGTAGATAACGCGGGGCTGAAGCATCAAGTGCCACCGCAGCGGTATAGCGTGCAACATCATCTTTCGTCGTGAAATCAAGCGCTTGATCAGCGCTCCCCCAATACAAAATCTTTCGTGGTTTGCTCAGGACGATCGGAGCCTGTCCCGTGAGCAGGTCGGCGAAGGCGCCATTGAGGATCGACGTCGCCTTGATGTCGGCACGGTCGATACGAGTCATGAATTCGCGGCGCAAATCCATGTTGCGGTTTGCGCCTGGCCGCGTGCGCGTGAAGTCGAGGGAAAAGTCCGAGGGAATAAAGCGCGGGACGCCGGCAGCAACTGCAGCATCGAGCAGGCGGCCCTGGCTCGCGATTATCGTTGGGCGCAAACCGTTCAATGCCGACACGACGCAGGATGCGTCGCGGCACGCATCCGTTAGCGCAGCCGAGTCCTCGTCATCAACTACGATCACCTGAGCCCCATACGCAGCAAGAGCAGCGCGCTTCGCGGACGACGTCTCCGCACGGACGAGCGCGCGGACCTGGGCGCCCCGCTCCATCAAGGCAGCGGCGATCCGTTCGCCGAGGTCGCCGCTGCCGCCGGCAAGCACTATACATTCAGGGTTCATCGTGGCCATCTCAGTTCTCAATGATTCGCGGTGTCGTTAGCATAACTAGACGTTACCGTTCAGTTTTCTAGAATACACCGAGGCGGTCCCGATTCCCCTCTCCAAGCGACTGAAGAACATCGAATTGAAGCACATTCCATCAAAGCGCGGCCGCGGCGGACGTCCGCATTCGAGCCGCGCAGGAGAAGTCGACACCCGTCTTCTCGATGCGGCGACGACGCTATTTCTCGAGCGCGGGTTCGAGGGCACGAGTTGCGAGCAGGTTGCGGAGTTGGCTCGTGCCGGCAAGGCCAGCCTCTATGCCCGTTTTGACAGCAAGGAGACGTTGTTCGTCGCCGTGGTGCGGCGTAGCGTTGAGCGCACCCTTACGCGAACCGACGTAGTTCCGGTCGAACTAGCGCTTAGGGACCGGCTGGTCGCCGTCGGCGTGAGCATCATCGAGCAGTCGCTGAGGCCCGACGTCGTTGCGCTTATGCGCGTCGTCGTCGCAGAGTCACCACGCTTTCCGGAGATTGCGTGCCATGCCAACAACATCGGCTACGAAGCGGGAGTGCGGCGTGTCGCCGAAGTCATCGCTGCACGCAGCCCGGATTCGGTCGACGCGGCCGAGAGGGCAAAGATTCCAGCGGCAAGGTTTATCGATCTCGTGTTCCTGCCGCATCAGATGCGCGCACTGCTGGGCGAAGATCTCGCGGTGCTGCTACGAGCAGCACCGCGTCAGATCGACGAGGTGATCGCAATGCTTTCGGCGACCGGGCTGCTCGACAACTGGACGTGACACCGGTGAAGCTCTTGGACGTTTTAGTCCCGAAAACAACCCCTTTTGAGACACTGCTTTGTGGAGCGCAGGCATCGAGTCCGAAGGAGTCGTCTCGACCGAGGGCGCGAGCCCGCCTGGTTTACCACCCTGGACGACAACGATTCGGCGAAAGCAACGACGACTCTCCGATCACGTGGCGGAAGCGAGGGCTTTGAGCTGATCGAATCCCTCGTGGACGATCTCGACGAGTTCTCGTTCTGCCGGATCGTCGAGCCACCGCTCGAAGCCGATGTGGAACACGGCCATCCCCATGTCGGCGGCTAGGCTCGCCGCCGATTCCGGTACTCCGCGCTGCTTCAGCGCCTGAGCGATTGCCGCGGTGAGCGTCGCGCGTTTGATCAATCCACGCTCCTGAAGGTCCGCGTGAGCGGTGACGATTCGCTGCCGTTCGCGGGCAAGGACACGCCGCCCGTGCATGAGCCTCGACACGGCTTCCACGGCGATCCGAACGGCCTCAATCGTCGGAAGCCTTGGCGGCAGCACGTCGAGGGTCCGAACGAGCTCGTCCTTCAGTACGGCGCTACCGCCGAAGAGCACCTCACGCTTGTCGGAGTAGTGCCGGAAGAACGTTCGCTCGGTCAGTCCGGCGCGCGCCGCGATGTCGGCGACGGTCGTCTCCTCGTAGCCACGATCCAGAAACAGTTCGCAGGCCGCCTGCTCGAGGCGACCGCGTGCGTCGGGTTTCCATCGGCTCATCTTCGTCCATCATACATGATGACAGCGGCTGACGTGTGTGATAGACTCATGTCAGTCACTGTAATTGCGAGGTCAATGTTCGAATAATGCACGTTTTTGTCACCGGGGCCACCGGCTGGGTCGGCTCAGCAGTCATCGAGGAGCTTCGCGCTTCCGGCCATACGGTCACAGGCCTCGCGCGGTCGGACGCCGCCGCAGCCGCACTCGATTCGGCCGGGGTCGCCGTCCGGCGCGGCAGCCTCGAAGATCGCGAGAGCTTGCGCGCCGGCGCGGAAGCCGCCGATGCGATCATTCACACCGCCTTCAACCACGACTTCTCGCGCTTCGCAGAAAACGGCGCGGTCGAGAAGGTCGCGATCGATGCGCTCGGCTCCGCGGCAGCGGAGTCCGGCAAGCCGCTCATCGTCACGTCCGGCGTCGCGCTCATCGCACCGGGACGCATGGTCAGTGAAGACGACGTACGCGATCCGAACGCGACGCATTTCCCGCGCGATCCCGACGGAACGGGACTTGCCGCATCGCGGCGTGGTGCGCGCGTGTCGGTCATCCGTCTCGCGCCATCCGTTCACGGCACGGGCGAGAACCACGGTTTCGTCCCGCGCGTCATCGCACTCGCGCGCGAGCACGGCAAATCGCCGTATATCGGCGACGGGAACAATAGATGGCCCGGTGTTCACCGCCGCGACGTGGCGCGTCTTTACCGGCTCGCGCTCGAACGCGCTGCGGACTATGCCGTCTATCACGCGATCGCCGACGAGGGAGTTCCGTTCCGCGATATCGCCGGCACCATCGGACGGCACCTCAATTTCCCCGTTCCGAGCATTTCCGGCGATGAGGTCGGCGAGCACTTCGGCGGGTTCGCGATGTTCGCGCAGATCGACGCGCTCGCCTCGAGCGCCAAGACGCAGCAAACTCTTGGGTGGCGCCCGACCGAACCCGGGCTTCTCGAAGATCTGGATAGCGCGGCGTACTTTCCGTCCTAACATCGACGACCCGCAAGTCTCAACCGCGACGAGCGACGCAATGCGCAACATTCGCCGGCCCATCGCGATGAGCGATGCCACTGCGCTTATCGACACAATGCGAGCGGCGTTGTCGTTGCAACTTGCGTTCTCGTAAAGAATCCCTTCCGGGACAGTCCGTCCATGATCGCTCACCTACGATTTGGACGTGGAGCCTTTACAAGCCACGTTGCAAGACCGCGACCGCTTCCCCGATTTTGTCGAGCGTGCCGTCGAAGGCTGGCTCTCGTATCTTGAGCGCCCCGCGTTGCGCGACGGTTACTCGCATATTGATGCGCGCGCCATCGCGACGGTCTTGCTCGCCGGATACCGCGGCTTCTTACTCGATCTTTGCGCGACACGTGAACGAAAACGCTTAGCCCGGGCCGTAGACCTTTGGATTTTGGCGCTCGACGCGATACCTCCGGCGAAGGCAATTTCCCATGGACGCTGAGATGAAGAGCGTGGCGATCGACATGGGCCCGTTCCGCATCATGGTTAAAGAATTAGCCGGATCGAACGTCAGACACATCCAACAAACCACATGATTTTCACTGATCTGAGCCGTTTTGAAGCTGCTCCCCATTGTTTTGAGGACGACGTTGGACCACGGGCGGTTAGACCGCAGGAGGATCCTTTGAAGCGCACTTGGACAGTCATTGGCGTTAGCGATGTGCACGGCAGCTTCAAGTGGTATCAGTTGCTACTCGGCCTGCCCGAGACAGCTCCCGGCCATGATTACTGGGGTCAAATCCTCGACTCGGATGGAACCGTCTTACTTTGCCTCCATGAGTGGGGTGCCCATGAGCATCCATCTTTGAGTAGTCCCGATCACGCGCAGCCTGGCAACGGCCTTCTCTTGTTCTTCCGTGTTGATGATTTCGATATGGCATTGCCAAGAGCACGTGCGCTCGTCGATCGACTCGACGAGGAGCCCAACATGAATCCGAACACCGGAACTACGGAGTTCTCACTCCGAGATCCAGACGGGTATTACGTCACGATCAGTGCGCTCGATGCGGCCTAGCAATGGGTAGAGCGGACACGTCCGAGATACTCGAGAACGCCGCGTCGAGGTTGATCCGACAGAGCCGCGAAGCCGGCGTCAAACCGAAGCGACTAGGTCAAGCTCGTAAAAGAGAGCCGCCTGTAGTTGGGACAGTCGCGTTAAGCCGGTAATTCCGAAAGCGACCGTGCCTGTTGAAAAACGACTAAGCGTGAATACCGATTCATCGCGATGCATAAAATAGCAGTGCCACAACAAGAGCCCTGCGCAGTTCCCGATTGCAAAGCGCTTGAATATCGTGCTCGCGCATAACTATGCGTTCGCGAATCTAGAGCCGCCTTTTTCAACAGGCACGACCTCTTTTGAGACCGTCCATTAACGGCGCACGCCGCGCCCCAAGGCGTGACGTCCCTGGCGTTGCCGCGGACGATTCAGCCGTGCGAAAAGACCACTCGATAACGTGTTGGAGACAGGCTCGTCGCGCGGCGGAAGTGCTGGCGGAGATTGGCCGGCGATCCGAGTCCGACACGCGCCGCAATCTCTTCGATCGTGAGACCGGTCGTTTCGAGGAGTTCCTTCGTGCGGCCGATACGTTGCTGCTGCAGCCACTCGAGCGGCGCCAACGACGTCTTTTCTAAAAAGCGGCGGTGGAAATTTCGTCGTGACATATGTGCCTTTGCGGCCATTTGTTCGACCGTGATCGGAACGTTTAGCGCCGCGAGCA
>JAABUQ010010813.1_pt1 | contig 11864 bp, 8 predicted proteins | sample 5560001 | NCBI WGS metagenome assembly JAABUQ01 (sample SAMN10711888, study PRJNA513371) | rock metagenome | isolation source: Antarctica rocks | place: Antarctica: Victoria Land, Finger Mt nord | collected 2015-12-18
CTTTCGCAATCTTACTGTGACACTGATGGACGTGCATGGACAATCCTGTGGTCATGTTCCACCACTTAATGCCTTACAGCAACAGATTATTCGTCTCTTAGGGTTGCCAGCAGATATCTACAGTAGGCTCATCGATAATTCCGGATAGTCAGACTCGATTACGCGAACGGTGAGTTGCCATTGACCATTCAGTTCAACCAGCTAGCTTTATCACTTTCGAGCAGTGGGGCTCCTCTGCCGACACCTAGAACTTATCCGTTTGTCCCGGTGGAACTACCGCTCCTGGTTGATTGATGAAGAGGTTCTAAGGTTAAGAAGTAATAGCAGAGAGAACGATGAGTTACTGCTGCTCGTTACACCTAAACTCATAGAAATAGTATTGTGTACCAAAGCAGGGGGAGGGACAAGGTCAAGCGTGAATTTCTAGGATACCCATCATTCCTAGATCTTCATGATCGAGAATGTGGCAGTGATAGACAGTTTTACCAGAAAAATCGCGGAAGGGAATCCGCATCCGGACAGTCTCACCACCTCGGACGAGGACTGTATCCTTCCAAGCGCGGTATGGCTCAGGCTTCCCTTCTCGTGCGACAACCTGGAAGGAATTGACATGCACGTGGAATGGGTGATCCATGCGGTCGGGATCGACATTGACCAAGTCCCAATCCTCTGTGGTTCCCAGTTTTACCCCAGTATCCACTCGCTTGGCATTGAAGGTTTTATTGTTAAACATAAACCTCATCTTCATGCCTGCTCCCATTGCCATCGAAAATTCAAGCCGACGGACAACTGTAGGTTCGGGGAGTACTGTCACCGGAATGAGCTGCTTGGGCAACGCCAGCGGGGTAATGGAGCCGCGATAGGTTAATGTTGCTAGCGGTTGAGAAAACTGGAACTGGTTTCCCATGTCATGGTTCATCATGCCACTCATTCCTTGTCCCATCATGCCTTTGCCCATCATGCCCGTGCCGCTTCGGTTATACGGGAGATTGAGTAACCGATATTGCCCAGGGTCGCGCTCGCCCCGTACCAGCACCTCAGCTCGTTCTCCAGGTGCAAGCAAGAGTTCGGAGACTTCCACGGGGTTGGCTAAGGCACCGCCATCTGTGGCAATCAGATGGAGTGGATGCTCTGCCAATTTGAGTCGGTAAAAGCGTGAGGCAGAGGCATTGAGGAGTCGTAGCCGGAGTAGCCCACCAGTTGCAATCGATAGATGGGGATTCACTTGACCATTGACCGTTATAAGTTGTCCCTCGCGTCCCATCATCATTGCCATCTGATTCGGGGCAACCATGCGACCGTTCGCATCGAGAGCGAAGTCCTGCAAGACCAGGAATTCTTCTTGGGCTGCTTTAACTTCGGGGATCTCATCGAGTGTTCCTCGGACAATGAACAACCCCGCTAACCCGCCAAATACCTGTTCGGCGACAAGGGTGTGATGGTGGGGATGGTACCAAAAGGTGGCAGAAGGATGGTTGGATGGAATGGTGAACTCGTAGGTCAGGCGCTCTTTTGGCGGAATACTGAGGAACACATTATCTGCGTTGCCTTGAGGAGTGATATGTAACCCATGGTAGTGCAGGTTGGTCGGCCCAGAGAGGTTGTTTGTAAAGTGAATGCGGACGGTATCTCCAGGCTTGGCCTCTAGTCGAGGACCAGGAACTTGTCTGTTATAGCTTAAAAGATAGGCTTGTGTATTTCCTAACCGAACAGGACGATAACTTGCTTCCAAGTCAAGTTCTAACAATCCATCCCGGCTTTTATGCACTTGTGGTCGAGCGATCGCGGGTTGAAGCAGGCTTTGGTTTCGTCCACCTGCCCATTCAGTGAGGATAACTGTCCCCGCACCGGCAGCACTGAGGGCAAGAAATTGACGACGGCGAATCTTCATAACAGAATCAATTCCTTTGGTTATCAGCAGTGATATCTGAAAAATGTGAAAAGTGATTGTTAAGCCAATCTACTAAGCAAGTTCACAGTCTCTGAACAGGTACATTCCAACATATTGCCCATTGGCATAGTGCTCGCATTCATAAGCGCAATGAACTGCAATATCTACGCTTGATTCGGACAGTTAGCGAGGCATTAGAACTTTCATGACGATGCTTGCTTAAAGTAGCTTCAGGCTCATGCTAAGCTCTCCAGTGGACTGGAGAGTCAAGTTGAATCGGTCCTAGATGACAAGTTTCAAGCCAACCTTTGTACGGTTTTGAGCACATCCGCAAGGCAAAAACATCTAAATTCTGGATGCCTTGCATTCCAAAAATCAGATACGTTTGCTCTGAGATTGTCGTTGCCAGCGCTGGCGCTAACGTGCAAGCTCTGCTCAAGTCCAAACGGTACAACTTTCTCCTATCTAGGTACCGAAAATCCCCTTTGAGAATTTTCATGAACCTGAAGGCTAATGAAGATTACAAGGGACTTTAAAACCCTTTGATGTCAAGGGCTTCAATACTTAACGACCACCGGAATTAGCTCGACGTCTCATGAGCCGCCGCTGGCGTTGTCTTCGTGACAGATGTCTGCTTGTAATACGTCTTTTATGATGGGAAATTGTCGACCGATTGATTCGCTGCGATTGTGCTTCTTGGTTTGCAGCAAGATCTAGGGCAGGGACGATAGATTTTTGTCCTGGGGTCAGATTTAAGCGCTGTGCAGCATCCGAAGTGGAGTGGCTCAACTGACTGGATGCTTCAGCTCGAAGCGCTATCTGAATAGGAGATCTAGAAGTGCTTTTTAGCGTTGAGAGATTAAGTGCAGTTGGCTCAGCTTCCACACCAGGCACTGCCATCACCGAAACCATTAAAATCGACAACCCACTGAGAATTAGGCGCTTCATGAGGCTACCAGCGCAAAGCGGGACAAAAGGGGACAGACTATTATCCTGCAAAAGAGCTGAGATGCTGACCAGGCATAGCAAAATCAACCAGAGGTTAAAATCCTTGCAGCATATACTGTCCCGCCTTATGTTGGTAGCCTCATGATAAATCCTCTCTATTGATTAGTCGTGCATTTGATCATTGGTCGTAACTTTCCCTTAGCGACATTTGTGTTTTGCTACTACAGAAATGTCAATCTATAAGGAGTTATTTCTATGCCTTTCGGCATCTAACGACGCCGGATTTTAGGCGTGAACTGATTAACTTGATGCCAGATTTGGCGTCGGAGCTGACTAAAACTAAATTCGGAGATGACCCGAAAGACAACTGGCACAAAAATCAGGGTGAAAATGGCGGAGAGAGAAAGCCCACCAATGACGGCGATCGCCAGAGGCTGTTGTAGCCCTGACCCCGCACCTATACCTAGAGCTAGGGGCAGCAGACCCAGGATGGCGCAGAGCGTAGTCATCAGGATGGGCCGTAGGCGAACTTCCCCCGCCTCGACCAGTGCCTCTTCTAGAGACTTGCCGGCTGCGTGCAGGGTATTTGTGTACTGCAGAAGGATAATGCCGTTCTTGACTACCAGTCCTACTAGCAAGATAATCCCCATAAACGACGAAATATTCAGGGGCGTATGTGTCAACCCCAGAGCTAATACTACCCCAAATAAAGCCAAGGGAAGAGCAGTGAAGATAGCCAGGGGCTGGGTGAAAGAACGGAACTGGATGACGAGCACAACGTAAACCAGCAGCACCCCCAGCCCCAATACGAGCAGCAATTGTTGGAATGCTTGCTGCTGGCTTTGAGAAAGTCCGCCGTTTGATAGGGAGTAGCTTGCAGGTAGCTGAAGAGCCTTGAGCCGGGTCTGGATATCATGCTGCACTGCGCCGAGACTTCGGCCCTGCAGATTAGCTGCAACCGAGACGTAGCGCTGCTGATTCTCACGCAAGATCTGCTCTTCTGCGGTGCTGGGAATAACCGTAGCTATGGCAGCTAGGGGCAGCACTTGACCAGTCGTACCGATGATCGGCAGTTGGTCAAGTTGCTGGGGGTTGTAGTTAACGCTATTTAAAAAATGGACACGCACACCCACAAAGTGGTCACCTTGGGGGAGCTGGGTGACAATGTTACCTAGCAGTGAATCTTGTACCTGTAGCGCCACGTCATCTGGCGTCAGACCTAACTGGCCTGCCTGCACTGGATTTACGCGCACATCCAGTTGTGGTACAACCACAGTGCCAGTAGTCGTGAGGTCTACCAGACCAGGAACATTCTGGATACTGTTCTGTGCTTGGGCCGCAAGGGTCCGCAGAACCACTGGGTTTTGACCAAAGATGCGCTCTTTAATCGGAGTTGAGGAACCGGAGAGGTCGTTGAGTTCATCTTGGAGAATCTGGTGGAAATCGGTAAACAATTGAGGAACTTGCTGCGCGGTCTGTTGGCGCTGCTCCTTGAAGATTTCGAAGACGCTCTTATGGCGCTGATTCTGGGGTTTGAGGATCACCTGAATATCTCCCTTGTTGGGAGCTGTGGCGAAGATCCCGTTTTCTGCCCCAGTCCGCCTTGTCCAAGTTACTACCTCAGGGGTTTTAGCCAAAATCGCTTCCAGCTTGGTGGCTAGGACATTAGTTTCAGTCAGGGATGTTCCTGGCGGTGCTAAGTAATCAAGGATATAGCTGCCTTCATCGAAGGCAGGCAAAAAGCCTGAACCCAGCGTGCTAAAGATTCCCGCTCCTGCTACGAGTAGTCCAAGAGCGATTAGCCCCAGCCACATCGGCTTTCGCAGCACCCGGCGCAATAGCCGACCATACCAAGCGTCTAGACGGGCGATGATTGTCAGCTCTTTAGGGGATTGGGTGCCACTCAGCCACCGGGCAGCTAATAAGGGAGTTAGAGTTAAGGCCAGCACTAACGAGAAGATTACCGCCGCCGTCAGGGTGATCGTGAGGCTAATAAAAAACTGACCTGCCACTCCTGATAAAAGACCCAAGGGTAAAAAAACCGCCACGGTCGTGACCGTAGAACTGGTCACTGGAGCAACCAACTCCGCCATGGCTGCTGCCACTGCGGCATTTGGTTTGAGTTGCTTTTGCAGTTGCCGGTCGATGTTTTCAATCACAACAATGGCATCATCAATCACCAGACCAATGGCTACGGCTAGCCCTCCCAACGACATCAGGTTGAGACTCTGATGTACCACCGCTAAAACCGCAAAGGCAGCCAGTGCCGACAGGGGGATGGTCAAGGCCGCAATCACCGTACTGCGCCATTCGCGTAAGAAGACGTACAGCACAATGATGATCAGGACGATCCCAATGACGATGGAATCACGCACATTGGCAATGGCATCAACCACCAGACCCGATTCGTTGTAAGCCGGTAGGATTTGAATTCCGGGGGGCAGTTTGCTCTGGAGGGTCTTCAGTTCTTGACGCACTCCGTCAGCCACCGTGACTACGTTACTATTGGGCTGGCGAAAGATGTTGATTGTCAGTCCTGGTTTGCCATGAACACTAACTATTTGGGTTGGCACCGCATGACCCAGGGAAATCTGCCCTAGATCCCGCAGAAAGACCGATTTACCCGGACCAAGGGTTGCCACTACAACGCTTTCTAACTCAGAGGGTTTGAGCGCCTGATTCGTGGCAATTACCAGATTCTGCTGGTAGAGTTTGTCTATTCTACCAACAGCCAGCTCCTGATTAGAGTGCTGCAAAGCATTGGCCACCTGAGTCAGACTCAAGCCATAGCTTTTGAGTTTAGCCGGGTCGATCCGCACTTCCACCTCAGAGATATCTCCTCCCTGGATCTGGACGAGGACTACCCCCGCCACGTGGGACAGACTCGGTCGGATCTGGTATTGGGCGATGGTATGAAGATCCGCCAGGGTCAGGTGGTCTGAGCTGACGTTATAGGTCAGTACCGGGAAAAAAGTTGCCGGGGTGACCCGCTCAATGTTTAGATTGACACCAGCAGGCAGGTTGTTCCGCGCCTCAGCAATGCGAGACTGTAGTTGCTGCAGGGCATACTGCATGTCAGTGCCCTCCTGAAACTCAATTGAGAGTGCTGTTGAACCCCGGATGGTTTTGGAGCGCACCCAGCGCACCCCATAGACTTGACTAACAGCTGACTCCAAGGGACGCGTGAGTGTCAGTACCAGTTTCTCTGGCGAGGTGTTGCCAGCCGCTGCGATCACGGAAATCCGCGGGAAGGATAGTTCCGGATACACACCATTTGGCAAATTCCAGAACGCCAGAATGCCCGCTAGGGCAATCAAGATAAAGACAAGATAAATTGCTTTGGCTTGGGATTGTAGCAATTTGGTGAAACGAATCACGGTTTCGCCTCCGCTACAGCTTCTATAGCAGTACCATCCGGCAGACCGTAGGCACCTTTAGCCACCACTGTTTCACCAGCACTCAGCCCACTCAAGATCTCGACTTGCCCATTTTGTTCAATGCCAGTCTTTACCTGAACTGGCTGGGCCTTGCCCGCTTGTACGGTATAAACCATCTGTCCCTGAGGATGCTTTGGGTCTGGGACCAAGGCAGTTTGAGGCACAGTGAGAGTTCCATTGTGCACACCTGTTGTGATCGAGACCGACATCACTTGACCCACTTTCAACTGGTCTTGAGGATTGGGAGTACGGACTTGGATGTTTAGCGTATTGCTTCTGGGATCGACAACCGGACTAATAGCGATTACAGTGCCATTAAAGCTGACTCCCGGCAGAGCCATGCTGTTGATCTGGGCGCTCTGGTTGACGTGAACATTAGTCGGTTGGTCAGCAGGCAGGTTAGCGTTGACGATTACCGTATTCAAGTTCACGATCTCCAGTACCGGTGTGGATGGACTTGCCGAAGCCCCAGCCGCCGTATCACCAACCTGGAGTAAGCGACTGACCACGATTCCAGAAATCGGACTGCGGACTGAGGTGTATTTGAGTTGAGTCAGAGCTTGGTCGCGGGAGGCGATCGCCTGTTTCACTTGGGCTTGGGCAGCACTAAGTTGGGACTGGGCTACATGTGCTTGATTGCGATAGGTAACGAAGTTTTGTTGGGATGCTGCCCCTGCCTGGTAAAGCGTGCGATAGCGTTCTAGGTTACTAGTCGCAAGGTGCAGATTGCTCTGAGCCTGAGCAACAGCATATTCTGCCGATTTCACAGCAGCAGTCGATTGCTCAAGCTGGGCTTTCAATTGGCTAGGGTCGAGCTGAGCGACTACCTGACCTCGACGCACTTGCTGACCCGGAACCACTGGAATCGCCACGATTCTCCCTGGCACAACTGGGCTGACTTTTACCGACTGGTTGGGTAGGGCGCTGACGGTACCGGGGATGCTGATCACGATGGGCAGGTTCTGGCGCTGCACACGGATAACGGGCAAACGCACCACAGCCGGAGACGAACTGGCAGACGTGGTAGGAGTGGAAGACGAAATTTGACAAGCCGATAGCAAGAGCAATAGTACACAGCTGACCCTTAGAGGGAGTTTTGGGCGTATTGGTGTCGCTTTAAGTTGTTTGATTGCCATTGTGGATGGGCTTGGATGAATACAGCTTGTTTGCCCGATCCAGTTTAGGATCGTTCAATGGACGTGGCTATCGTAATACGATTCAGTTAAGCCAATTCAGACTTCTCCAATTTATTCTTACTAGCGACGAGAGTTAGAAAATCTGTCTTGCAGTTGGTTCTGAACAGCCCCTAAGTACCCTTGACTCGTTGAAACCTGAGTTGGGAGTTTATGAGCTTTGACTGCGCTCTGAACAAGATCTTTAGCGGTAATTTCCCCTTGGTGTATTTCTGCGATTAGGGCAGCGTAACCGGGAATGCCCTGCTTTCGGAATTCACCTGAATAAGCTAAGGAAACGAGCTGGGAAGGTGTTAGTTGAACAGTAGACGTATAAGTGCTTTGCCGTGTTGAAATATTTACTACGCCTGGTCCAGCTTTGCCGGCAGGTGTAGTTGCCGATTTATCTGTCAAGTTGGGGTTTTGAAGCAGTAAAGTGCTGGACATTTGTGGCTCCGTTGATCGGATTTCTGTATGACACCTTTGTATGGCTTGAAGTCTTGCAAGATAAGCCTGCCCACTTGGGCTTGGTAGGGGAATAGATTGACAGGCTCCTTTGTTAGGAGCCTTCTCTTGTTCAGAGGCTTTGGCAGGTGTAGTTGCTGCACAAATCAACAGAACTGATAAACCACCGAGAATTAGTCGTTTCATGCTTAAAACCTCAAACAGAAATTTATGTGACAAGTAATTGATCCTCGTTTAGAGGAGGTCAAACGCAAAAACGGTAGCTAAGCTCCAATGAGCTTTAGTTAAGCCCTTATGCCACTAGAGGCGATTGAGATGAATGCGCGTTAGCGCCAGCTCTGCCTTAGTACAAACAGTGTGGCTGTTACTGGGTGAAGACCTTTTCGAGATTGTCCACTTGATTCAGTACAGGCGTGCCGAGACTACCATATTGATTGACTGACTTTGCCGCCTCAACCCTTGCAACCAGGTTGTCGAATTGTTGCGCTGGGGCTGAGCCGGCATGAGACTCGACCGCAGGACGCACTGCATTCCAAGTTCGACGCATGTCTTTAGCAGTCTCTTTTAGCTGGGTCATGTTATTCGCCGCCGCTCCGATCTCTAACTGGCGACCGTAATAGTCAAGCAGAGTCACCTGCACTGGCACTGGTGGATTGAACGGCTTGGACAGGTTAGCTGCAAGTAGCGTCACTCGGTTAGCGCCACGCATTGTTGCTAGCTGGTCCTTAGCTGGAACCGATTTGTCGAGGGCAGCGATCGCTGTGTCAAGCTGGTCTTCGTTCGGATTTTCATTAATCCGGCTCTCGTTGTCTAGTCTCTTGGCTGCATCCTTGAGAGAGATGAGTGCAGCGCTCGCCTGTGTCCAGTTGTTCGCCTGCGCCGTGTCATAGATGTTCTCGCCGTACTCACCTACCTGGCTTACTGAGATTGGAACTTGGTTGGCATTCGTTGCTGTAGTCGTCGCTGCCATAGCAGCCGGACGACTAATGCCAAACCCCATACCAGTCATCCCACCAATCAAAGCGGCAGCACCTGCAAGTCCCACAATTCGCCTCTCAAGTTTCATATTTATCTCTGCTGTTCCTGAGTTTTGTTTTTGTAAAGTGATTAAATTTCACTACTTTCAGGATGCGCTCGTAGATTATGAAGACTGTGAGAGAACGATAAGAATGTTCTTATTTTTGAACTGGCAGGTGGACGGTGAAAGTGGTGCCCAAGCCAAGCTGACTCTGGACTGACAAAGTACCCCCATGAGCGCGAACAATTTCCCACGCGAGCGCCAGTCCTAGCCCAGCGCCTCCTGTACTCCGGGATCGATCTGCTTCCACGCGGTAAAAGCGCTCAAATAAATGGGGCAAATGTTCTGGTGAAATGCCTGCTCCAGTGTCGCTAACCGCCACCCACACCTTAGCTCCCTTGACATTGGCCTGCAGTGTGACTTTGCCCCCGATGGGTGTGTATTTAATGGCATTATCTAGTAGATTCAGGAACAGCCGGATCAGGTAGTCCAAATCACCGTAAATCAACAAACCTGAAGGAATGTTTCCGCTCAGGGTGATGTGACGCAATTCTGCTAGTGGTTGAGCTTGCTCTAAGATCGAGTCCAGTAGGTCACTAAGAACCAGAGCTGAAGGTGAAGAGCGCAGACGCCCTTGTTCCAGCCGGGCTAGAAACAGCAGGTCAGTGCTCAGACGAATCAGCCGGTCTACCTCCTGCTCTAAGGCTCGTAGAGTGTTTTCGTACTCTATAGGAGTCCGCGACCGGCTCAAAGTCACACTAATGCGGCCTTTAATCGCCGTCAGTGGTGTGCGCAACTCGTGAGAGACATCGGCGGTGAAACGTCGTTCTCGCTCAAAAGCGTCTTGCAGGCGGTCCAGCATCTGGTCGAAGGTAACAGCCAACCGTCCCACCTCGTCAGCTGAGCCTCGGTATCCGATGCGACCGGTGAGCTTGTTGGCGCTGATGATTTGTGCAGTCTGAGTGATCCGGTCGATGGGACGTAGTGCCCGGTTAGCTAAGAATAGTCCACCTAGCCCTGCTAGAAACAATACCAGAGGCAGACCCAGAAGAATTTGCTCATATAAGCTTGACAAAGTCTTCTGTACTAACGATAGGGACTGCGCAACCTGTAGCCAGCTATTAAGCGGGCGATTGTATGCTTTAACCTGTTGGCTATAGATGCGCCATTGGGTCTTTCCTACTGTCAGTGTTGTATAGCCAGAGACTGTCGGTACCCAGGTTGGCAACTCCATGTATCTGCCAAAGCCGTCTAATACCTTTCCATTTTGGTTGATGAGGCGTACAGCTAAGCCTGCCTGGCTCAAGCGACGGGCCTTGTACTGATAGTTCTCCGTGTTCGGGAAAGTAGTAGGGTTTTCCCTATCTTCATCTTCCAGGTTGGCGAAGGCTTGGGTGGATGCGAATTGCAATTCCACGTCAGTTTGGGCTAGCAAACTGTGCTCTAGTTGAACATATAAGTAGCCGCTAAAGACGAGCAGGGTCAGTCCCAGTAGTAGCACGTACCAGACCGTCAAGCGTGTGCGCAGAGTTCCCCAGCCCAACCGCCTCAGGCTACGCATCTTCCGTCTCAGGGTTTAGTCGGTAACCCACGCCACGCAAGGTATGGATTAGTGAGCGGTTAAACCCTCGGTCCAACTTCCGCCGGAGATAGCCGATATAGACATCCACCACGTTGGACTCGTTGAAGAAATCGAAATTCCAGACGTGCTCAGCAATCTGGGTGCGGGTGAGTACTTGACAAGGGTGGCGCATTAGGTATTCCAAAACGGCAAATTCGCGCTGGCTCAATTCAATCAGGCGTCCAGCGCGGCGTACCTCCCGTCGAGCGGTGTCCATCTCCAGGTCACCTATGCGTAGGACAGTGTCTGTTTGCAGGGGTGGACGGCGCAGCAAAGCCTGGACGCGGGCTAGCAATTCAGAGAAGGCGAAGGGCTTGGTTAGATAGTCGTCAGCACCAGTATTCAACCCCTTAACTCTGTCTTCCACTGTATCGAGGGCAGTGAGCAGTAGGACCGGTGCCTTGATGCCCCGTGATCGCAATTTCTCTAACAGTTGTAGGCCATTCATTTTAGGTAACAAGATGTCCAGTACAATAACGTCGTACTCAGCTGCCAGAGCGTAATCAAGGCCCTCTTCTCCATTGCCAGCCAGATCCACGGCGTAACCAGCCTCTCTCAGCCCCTGGCAGACGAACTGAGCAATTCCCGGTTCATCTTCTGTCACTAATACGCGCATTACCTCACCTGTTAAGCCACTATATAATACCCCACCTGTAAATTTTCCTAAGCGGACACAAGTTGGACCGCCAAGCAGTTGACATTGAACACCTCTCAGCTCATTGATGCTCCCTCTCAATGGGTGCCAAAAAGGCTGTACATGAGCACTCCGAGTACAATGAGAGTAACAATCACGTATGTGTAGTCGCGCTGCTTGGCGAAGGCGAACACTGAGAAGACAACCCGTGCTATTGGGGTAGCAATCAGCAGCAGCAGCCCTAACTGAATCAGAGCACGTCTGTGCAGGGTCACTACATCTGTCAAAATTCCAGCAAGACCGCGCAGGTTTGTTGGCTCTCCGTGGAAAACTTGATAGTTGGGAGCCGCGCCACCGTAACGAATTAGATACAGCACTCCCCCTACTGCCACTACCCCAGCAGCAAAGATCACACCGCTTCTTAGGAGGTTACCTACAGCAATTATTGCTTGAGTAAGCCACGCTCTGCTAGCCTAAAAAGCACCAGGCGAAAGAGGAAATTGTTGCTGATGCCAGCCCCACTCTCGATTGATTTACGCCAAAGGGTGATTGCAGGCTACCAAGCCAAAGAAGGGTCGCAACGGCAACTCGCAGAACGCTTCAAGGTCAGTTCGTCCTTTGTGCGAGATTTGACCCGGCACTATCGCCAGACTGGTACAGTAGAGCCAAAACCGCATG
>JAABUQ010010814.1_pt1 | contig 11864 bp, 10 predicted proteins | sample 5560001 | NCBI WGS metagenome assembly JAABUQ01 (sample SAMN10711888, study PRJNA513371) | rock metagenome | isolation source: Antarctica rocks | place: Antarctica: Victoria Land, Finger Mt nord | collected 2015-12-18
CAGGCGCACGCGCGTCTCTTCCTGGATTACCTGGAGCACCCAGGCCCCGACCAGCGGACCCCAGAGGCTGCCGGCGCCCCCCAGCACGCCGACCAGGACGATGGCGATCGACAGGTTCAGCGAAAGCACGACATTGGGATCGATGAACAGCGAGTACATGCCGTAGTAGCTGCCCGCCAACGAGGTGATCGCAGCCGACACCGCGAGCGCGTACAGCTTGTAGCGGCGGACGGGAACGCCCATCGCTCGCGCCACGTCCTCATCGTCGCGGATCGCTTTGACGTATGCCCCGGCCTTGCCCTGCTATGAACAGCCAGATTGCGAGGCTGGAGACGCCCAGGAGCGCGAGAGCGATCAGGTGATAGGGCAGCAGGTCTCGGGTGGAGAACTGGAGGTTCGCCAGCGAAGCCTCCCGAATCGGTAGCTCGATTCCGGTGGCGGCGCCAAGCGCCTTGTTGTTCACCACGATGATGAAGATGACCTGCTGCATGGCGATGGTCGCGATGGAGAAGTAATGGCTCCGCAGACGGAAGACCGGGAACCCGATCACGATTCCCAGCGCTACTGCGACCAGGCAGCCGGCCGCCATCCCGACCCAGGGCGAGAGACCGTAGCGCACGAGCAGATAGCCGGTGGTGTAGGCACCTGTCCCGTAGAAGATCGAGTGCCCGAACGAGACCTGGCCGGCTATGCCGCCGAGCAGATTCCAGGCGGCCGCCGCTGAGGCGCTGATCAGGGCGAGCACCGCCACGTTCTGCCAGAAGGCGTCCTTGACCACAAAGGGGTACACGAAGAGCAGCACCCCGACTGCGGCCACGGGGGCAAAACGCCGGAGGTCAGCGCGCGCCAAATAGGCCCTGGGGGCGAGCCATGACGATCACCAGATAGAGCATGAAGATGGCGGCGAAACCATAGGCGGGCTGAAAGAGACCGACCACGTCTTGGATCACCCCCATCGCCAGGCCGGCGATCAAAGCTCCCTGCAGCGAGCCGAAGCCACCCATGGAAACCACCACGAAGGCGACTAGGCCGAATCCTGCGCCGATCTCGGGAGTGACCGGGAAGAAGTTCATCAACAGGGCTCCCGCCACCCCCACGCTGGCGCCGGCGACCGCCCAGGTGAGAAGGTGGATGCGATTGGGATCGATCCCCATCAGCCGCGCCGCGTCAGCGTCCTGGGCGACGGCGTTGATGGCGGAGCCGAGCTCGGTTCGTGAGAGAAGCAGATAGACCAGCCCAGTGCAGACAATCGCCCCCAGGGCAGCCGTCAGCTGCGCTCCGCCGGCCACCACGTCGCCGATGACTAGGCGAACCAGGCCGACCAGTGGATCGGGAATGCCGCGCGTGTTGGCGGTGAAGGCGAACTGGGCCATTCCGCGCATGAACACCAGAAGGCCGAAGGTCACGATTATCTGTGAGAGCACCGGCCCTTTCAGGACGCGCCTGATCAGGACCGTATAGACGAGGACGCCGAAGCCGGCCATCGCCAGAGCCGCCAGCGGTATCGATACCAGCCGGTCCAGCCTGCCGTAGAGCCAGACGAAGAAGGTGATGTACATCGCGGCCATCAGAAAGTCGCCGTGGGCGAAGTTGACGATGTCCATGACGCCGAAGATCAGTGTCAAGCCCACCGCCACCAGGGCATAGATGGCGCCCAACAGCAGGCCGCTGACGGAGGCCTGCGAAAGTTCGGTCAAGCCATCATCGGCTGGAAAGGGGCGGCGCCGGCCAGACGAGCTTGGTGGTCGCCGCATCGGCTGGCCACACCAGCTCGTAGCGGCCGTTGACCATCTGCTCGATCACGCCGGCCGACTGCTCGTTCTGGCCGTTCGCATCGAATTTGATGCCCTTCCACGGCATGATCGTTTTGGTCTGCTTGTAGTTCCGCAACGCGGTGCGCACCTTTTCGGGATCGGTTGAGCCGGCCTGCTGGATCGCCTCGCCGGCCGTGATCATGGCTGTGAATTCCCTGGCCGAGTTCTCTGTCATGGGCTGGTTGTAGTTCTTCTGAAAGAGAGCCGCCACCGCCTTGGCGGCCGGGTTCTTATCGCCGTACTGCGCCGCCCAGGAGGCGCGCGTGATCGAGTAGTTGGCCAGCGGCCCGAGTGCCTTGATGAACGTCGGGTCGATCCAACCGGCGCCGAAGGCGAGGATGGCCGGCGGCGTGTAGCCGAGCTGCGCGGCGGTCTTGACGAACAGGATGGCGTCGTTGGTGAAGGCAAGGGTGAAGACGGCGTCGGGGTTGTCACTGCGGATCTTCTGAACCTGCGACGTGAGATCCGTGGAGTTGCCCTGGAAAGAGATGTCGTCAGCGATCGTGGTGCCGTTCTGGCCTGCGACCTCGGTGATGATCTTGGCGCCGTCGTTGCCGAACTGATCATTGGTGTGGAGAATCACAGCCTTCTTGACCGGGTGCTGGGACCGGATTGACTTGAGCCAGTCGAAATATGTCTGGGCGAAAGTCTTGTCGCTCGGGCCAACCCGGAAGAACCACTTGAGTCCGCGTTCGGTCAGGGCCGTGGAGGAGGAGGAGCCACAGACGGTCGGGATGCCGAGGCGTTCGGACCGCTCGCTGGCCGTGAGAGTGGTAGCGGATTGGTAGGTGCCAACGATCGCCGCGACCTTCTCGGTGCGCCCCAGACGGTCGACTTCACTCGCCGCGATCTGCGGGTTGCTCTGTGTGTCGCTGGAAACGAGGCTGATCTTGCCGACCGTCAGTTTCGGGATGCCCACCTCGGGGTACTTGCCGTTGAGCACGTCGCTCGCCAGCTGGACTCCGTGCAGGACGTCCTGGCCCTGGCTGGCGCTCGGACCCGTCAACGGCTGGAGCACGCCGATCTTGATGTCTCCCAGGTTGGCGCCGGATGCCTGTGTGCTGCCGCTGCTCCCGCCACCACCACCACAGGCCATGGTCAGCAAGACCGCTGCCAGGAGCGGCACCAATTTCCCTTGCCCTTTGCCCCTAACGAAAAATCCGCCTAGGCGTCGGTGGGCCACGGGCATGGGGAGCACTATGCTGAGCTGCGGGCGCCGGCAGGCAACGCACGCTTAGAACCGGCGGCCGCGTTGGGCAACTGCCAAGCTGGCATCATGATCAACCTCAACTCTGATCTTGGCGAGAGGCGTCGGGGACGACGCTGGGATCGTACCTCACATCGACGGCGCCAACGCCCGGCTGGCGTGGAGACCGGGCCCAACCGCCGGTGAGCGTGGCCGAGTTGCGCGCCGCCGTCGTCGTGGTCGGCGGCGGCGCAGCGGGAATGTACGCCGCGATCGAAGCCTCCCGGCATGATGCCGACGTGCTCCTGCTCGACAAGAGCCTGGTTGGCCGGGGCGGCGCGACGGTGATGGCCCAGATGACTGTCGCCGCGGCCATCGGTCATGCGGAGCCTGACGACTGGCGGCTGCATCTTCAGGACACGATGAAGAGTGGGAAGGGACTGAACGACGGATCGCTGGCCAGCCTCCTCTGCTCCGAGGGCCCCGAGCGGATCCTGGAAACACGCCAGATGGGGGTTCGCTGGGCAGCCGACGGCGATTTGCTGCGCCAGGTTGACGCCCCGGGGCATTCGCGGCGCCGCTGCTGCTACATCGGGTCGCTCGGGACCGGTATCGGGGTCTCGAACGGTCTCCAAAGAGAGCTTCGCCGGCGCCAGGTGAGGACTCGGTCGGGCGTGTTCGTCATCGACTTGCTGCTGGCCGGCGACGGACGCTGCGCGGGCGTGGTCGCGCTCGATGTGCAGGCAGGAGAACTTGTCGTCGTCTGGGCCGGCGCGGTCGTCCTGGCCTGCGGTGGGCTGACCGAGCTCTTCGCGCGCAACTCGGCCTCGGTGAACATGACGGGCGACGCCCATGCGTTGGCGCTGCGGGCAGGCGCGTCTCTGCTCGATGCGGAGATGGTCCAGTACTTTCCCATCGGCAATCTCGCCCCTCGGCTGGTCGGGCTGGACCCGATCATGTGGGATCCCTTCCGTTACCAGCTGGGCGGCCGGTTGCTGAACGGATCGGGCGACGAGTTCGTGCATCGCTACTCGGAGATGGCCGACGAAGGCCGCTACTCCGCGCCGCGAGACGTGCTGACGTACGCGATCCTGAAGGAGGTCGCGGCGGGGCGCGGCACGCCGAATGGCGGTGCCTGGTTGGACTTCCGGGAGGTGCCGTTCGAGGAGATCAGGTCACTGTTTCCCCATGCGGTGGCGAAGCTTCTCGAGCAGGGGGTCGACCTTCGCGAACGGGCGATGGAGGTGGCACCCATGGCGCACTACACGCTCGGCGGCGTTCTCGTCGACGATTCCATGGCGACGTCGGTGCCGGGGCTGTACGCGGCAGGGGAGGCCGTGGGTGGCGCTCATGGCGCCAACCGGCTGTCCGGCAATGCCATCACCGAAGCCTTCGTCTTCGGTCATCGCGCTGGCAGGTCCGCCGCCGCGTACGGTGCCGACGCCGGTTCACCCGAGCCCGATCCCGCTGCCCGCGAGGGCAGAGACCGCGTGGTGGCGGGCGTCGAGGCCGAGCTCGGGCGCAACCCTTCGAGCAGGCTTGGAATGCCGGTCCTGCGTCGGGAATTGCAGGCTGTCATGTGGGAGAACGTTGGTCCTTTCCGCACGGCCGCGGGCCTGGCCTCGGCGTCGACGGCGCTCGACTGCCTGGAAAACGAGCAGCTGCCCGCCACGCGCGTGGGCGCCGCCCGGCGCTACAACATGGAGTGGTACGAGGCGCTGGAGATGCGCAACCTGCTCCTCGCAGCACGCTCCATCGTCCTGGCCGCCGCCGAGCGAAGGGAGAGCCGCGGCGCCCACCAGCGAGAGGACATGGCTAGGACGCTGCCGGAGTTCGAGCTGAATAGTGTTGTTGCACTTCGCGATGGTTCGTTGACGCACGGTTGGCGCCCGGTAGTGCGCGACGCGGTAGGGATGCCGGCGTGAGGCTGACCGTCCAGCGGTTTGATCCCCTGCGTGAGGATGCGCCGCACGACGACTCCTGGGAGGTGCCGGAGTATGAGGGCATGACAGTGCTCGACGCACTGAACTGGGTGCGCGAGCAGAGGGACCCGACTCTGGCCTGCCGCTTCTCCTGCAGGGTGGCCAACGCCTGCAAGGAGTGCAGCGCGATGGCGAATGGAAAGGCGGCCTACGTCTGCACAGTCCCAGCGGTGGGCGAGGTGAGAGTGGAACCGCTGCCCCACAAGCGTCTGATCAGGGACCTCGTGGTGGAGACGAGCCTCGGCGGCGATTAGAACTCGTGGGAACCTGCGCTGAATTCGTCGGACACCGCCCAACGTCAAGATCGACCTGTGTCTCGATCTCCGCGACCCCGGCTAGGGGACCAAGTTGGCTTGTTCCGCGTTAGCTCCCGGGAGGGCGTCGATCAGGAAGAGCCGCGTTGTCCCGGAGGTCGCGTTTGACCCGCGGTGGCCGGGCTGCGCCGAGAGCAGAAATGCATGGCCGGCGCCAGCGATCAGCGGCTCCCGGTCGTCCTCGAAGTCATACCGGATGGAACCGCTGACGACGAACCCGCTGTGCGGTGTGGAGCACCAGCCCGAACGAGTCGCCCCAGCTCGATACTCGACGATCGCCCAGCGAATCCCTTCGATCACCATCTGCCGCTCTGTGACTCCGGCATCGTGAGAAGCCGTTTCCTGATTAACCAGCGGAATTGATAGTGGCTCGGAAGACATTTGGGAAGAATCCTCCTGGATCGCGCGTCACCGCAGCTTTGAGTTTGACCGCCACCTTACGGAACCGATCGCCCTCGCCCTGGTCTAAAGCACCATCGGCCATTGCGGCTCAGGTAGTCGTCATCCGCTACTTGGCGCTGGTTTTAGGGTCAGGTTGCGTAAGTCGTGCAGCCCTAACCTGATCGTGTGAGGGTCACACTCAGCTGCAGCGGCCAGGCCTTAGAGCTTGATTCGCCGCGGGTGTTTGCTGCTGCCTACACCGGGCGAGGCGCCGAGGCCGTCCAGCGCCATGTCGACGAGCTGGCCGCCGCCGGCGTGCCGCCACCCGCCCGGGTTCCGTTCGCATTCCCGGTCCTGCCCCGACTGCTTGAAATAGATCCTGGCACTATCGATGTCTACGGCGCCGCGACGAGCGGCGAGGCGGAGCCGGTGATCGTGCTGCTCGACGGCGAGCCTCGCTATGTCGGAGTGGGAAGTGACCACACCGACCGAGTGCTCGAGCGAACGTCCATTCAGCTGTCGAAGCAGGTATGCCCGAAGGTCCTGGGGCTCGATGTTTGGAAACTGGCGGACGTCATCGAGCGATGGGACTCTCTCCGGCTCACCGCAAGCTCTGATGGCCGGCCCTACCAGAACTCGCGCCTTGCCGCGTTGCTGCCACCTGGGGAGCTCGTCAATGTGGTACCTCGCTCGCAACTCGGGCCAGTGGCGCTGCTGTTCTGCGGAACCGTTCCCCTTGTCGGTGAGCTCGAGTTCGGCCGTAGGTTCGACGTCACGCTCGTCGACGAGGCCGCGACTCGCTCGCTCCACGTCGGCTACGACGTGGAGACACTGCAGCCATTTTGATCTCCCGCCCCGGGGGATGGCGGGCCCCCTCGAGGCCGGAGACCGAAGCACGATGGTGCTGGGCGTGGTGGCGGAGCGGGCCGTCAGCGTCCCGGCTGCTCGCGGCGCCTCAACTGATCCGGTCCGTAACCTCCGGGATGTCCACGCGGTTGGCGACCACGTCGGCGAACGTCTGCCGCGCCTTCTGGGCCGCCGGTGCGGGCACATTGGTGACGGGCGACAGATCGAAGCCGTTCCCTGGCCGCATCTCGACGTCGCCACCCCTCAGGCCCTTCCCGATGGTGTCGATCACCTCCAGGTAGACCTTGCTGAAGTCGGAGAGCAGGCTTGTGGTGAAGATCTTGGGCGCCGTCTTGCTCTTGTCCGTGTAGTAGGTGGTAGTCACCACCCTCCGGCCCAAGGCCGCCTGCGCCGCCTGCACCACCCCGTAGACGCCGTTGTTGACGCTGACCACGACGAAGTCGACGCCGTCGTTGATCTGCCAGGCGGCCGTCTCCCTCGCCTTGACCTGGTCGTTCTGGTCGCCGGTGAAGGCGTACTCCACAGTCGCGGAGGGGTTGTGCGCTGCGCCGGGAGCTTGACCGCGTTCAGCGAAGCGACGAAGTCCGGCAGGTGGACACCGGCGATGTAGCCGATTTTGTTGCCCCTGGTGGAGGCCGCCTCCGCGCTGACGGGTCGTCCGTTCGCCGGGGCAGGCCTTGCCCCAGGCGCTGCTCGAGCTGCGCATCTGGCGACCTCCACAGGGTGTCGCCGGCGCCATCCTCGGTATCGCCCGCAACTGAACTGGCCGAGGTGGTCCTCTAGCGCACGTCAGCCGGTTCATACTGTGCCGGGGCGTGCCGACCGCCGGGGCGCGCCCCCCCGGCGCGGCTTTACCCTCTTCCTAAATGCGAGCGCGCGTCGGCATCGACACCGGGGGAACCTTCACCGACCTGGTGCTGCTCGCCGCCAACGGCCGAGCCGACCGCATCAAGGTGCCCAGCACCCCCGCCGATCCCGCCCAGGCGCTGGTCGAGGGCGTGCAGAAGATCCTCGCGCTCGCGCCGGGCACGGATCCGGAGGCCGTCGCCCACGGGACGACCGTCGCGACCAACGCCCTGCTGGAGGAGCGTTTCCACCACCTCGCGCTCGTCACCACGCGGGGCTTCCGCCACGTCCTGGAGATCGCGCGTCAGAGCGTCCCCTCTGGGTACGGCAACTCCTACTTCTGGGTGAAGCCGGACCGGATCGTGCCCCTGGAGCGGGTCTTCGAGGTGTTGGAGCGGCTCGACTTCCGCGGCCGGGTCCTGACGCCGTTGAACGAGGAGGGCGCGCGCCGGGTGGCCCGCCGGGTGCGCGAGCTGGGCGTGCAGACGGTCGGGGTCTGCCTCCTCCACGCCTACGCCAACCCGGACCACGAGGAGCGAGTCCGTGACCTGCTGCTGAAGGAGGCTCCGGACCTGGTGGTCTCCATCTCCAGCGAGGTCTGGCCCGAGTACCGCGAATACGAGCGCACGGTGACGACCCTGGTCGACGCCTTCGTCAAGCCGCACGTGAACGGCTACCTGGGGCGGGCGGAGGAGCGCCTGCGCGAGGTCGCGCCCGGGGGTCCGCTGCTCATCATGAAGTCGAACGGCGGCGTGATGCCGTCGGCCGCCGTGGCCCGGCGGCCCATCTCGACGGCGCTGTCGGGACCCGCGGCTGGCGCCCTGGGCGCCTCCTGGCTCGCCCAGCAGGCGGGCTTCGATCGGGTCATCACCATCGACACCGGCGGCACCTCAACCGACGTCTGCCTGGTTGAGGGCGCCGAACCGCAGCTGACTCGGGAGGGCCGCATCGGGCGCTTCCCGGTGCGCGTTCCGATGATCGACATCGTCTCGGTCGGCACCGGCGGGGGCTCGATCGCCTGGGTCGGCCCCGACGGCGGCCTCCGGGTCGGCCCGAAGAGCGCGGGCGCCGATCCCGGCCCGATGGCCTACGGCCATGGCGGCGACGAACCGACCGTGACTGACGCGCACCTCGTGCTGGGCCGGGTGCCCGACGTGCTGGCCGGCGGCGCCATCCGCCTGCGCCCGGACCTCGCACAGGCCGGTGTCGCACGCATTGCCGGCGCCCTGGGCCTAGAGCCGGCACGCGCGGCGGACGGCATCCTCGAGCTGTCCGCGCACAACCAGGCCAACGCCGTGCTCCAGCTGACCGTCAAGCGCGGCATCGATCCCACGGGCGACACCCTGGTCGCCTTCGGCGGCGCCGGGCCACTGCAGGCCTGCCGCATCGCCCAGCTGCTCGGCCTCGGCACGGTGCTGGTGCCACCCAGCCCCGGCAACGTCTCGGCCTTCGGCCTACTGGCGGTCGACCTGAAGGACGACCACGTCGTCACACGCGTCGTCCGGCACGACGAGCTGGACGTCGACGGCGTCCGGGTGACGTTCGCGGGGCTGGAGGCGGAGGCGGCCGAGGTGCTGCGGGCCGAGGGGGTGGCGAAGGAGCGGACGGCGTTAGTGCGCAGCGTCGACACTCGCTACCTGGGGGAGGGGCACGAGATCGCCGTGCCGGCCGCTGAGCCCTTCGATGTGGGCGCGGCCGTCGCGGCCTTCCACGACGCCCACGAGCGCATCTACGGCTACGCCTACCGGCAGGGGGAGGTGGTCGAGTTCGTCAACTGGAAGGTGACGGGCGTGGGCCGGATCGAGCGGCCCCGGCTGGAGCCACCGCCGCCGAGTGGGAGCGGCCGGCCCGTGGGGCTGCGCGCGGGCTTCGCCGTCTACAGGAGGGAGGACCTGCCGGCCGGCTTCCGGGTCGAGGGGCCGGCCATCATCGAGGAGTACGGCTCGACCACGGTGGTGGAGGCCGGCTTCGGCATCGAGGTCGACCGTCTGGCCAACCTGGTGCTCCGCCAGGACCCCGGGCGCGGCGGCTGATGCCTTGTCAATTGGTGACCTCGGCGTGGATCTGAAGCCGGCCGACTTGGGTCCGGTCAACGTCGGGGTCTTAGGTGGCGAGGACGAATCCGCGCTCGACCATCAGACGGGCCAGGCACGACTGGCGACGCCGGCCGACGCGCGCGAGCTGCTGCGGCTGCCAGCCAGGGCGGTGGCGGATGGCTAGCCACCTTCCCCCCTACCCCGATCCTTCCCCTGGGTCGGGAGAGCGGAAGGTAGACCCGATAGTCCTGCAGGTCGTGGAGGGGACGCTGGCCTCCGTGGAGGCCGAGGTCGAGGCGGCCATCGAGCGTACTGCGCGATCGCCGATGATCCGCGACCAGCACGACTACCGGGCCGGCATCCACGACCGCCGCTGCCGCAAGCTGACGGGTCGCTCCTACTCGGCCATGGTGCAGCCCGTGGTCCGTGACTTCCCGCTCGAGGCGATGCGCGAGGGCGACGTCTTTTACCACAACGACGTCTACCTGTCCGAGGGCTCGGTCGGCCACCTACCCGACCTGACCACCACGGTGCCGGTCTTCCACGAGGGCCGGGTGGTGGCGTTCGTCCAGGCCTTCGGCCACCACGACGACATCGGCGGGATGGTCCCGGGCTCGATGCCCGCCCGCGCGACCTCCGCCTTCCAGGAGGGGCTGATGCTGCCGCCGGTGCGCCTGTTCAGCCAGGGCGTGCGCAACGAGGATCTCTACCGGGTAATCGTGCGCAACTCACGCACTCCTGAGTCGTTCGCCGGGGACCTCGATTCCGAGGTGGCGGCCTGCCAGATGGGCGCCCGGCGCCTGAAGAAGCTGTTCGAGCGCTACCGTACCGAGGCGGTCGAGGCCTGCTTCGACGCGCTGATCCGGCGCTGCGCCGACCTGTTCCGGCGAGAGATCCTGCCACGGATCCCCGACGGCACCTACGAGTTCGAGGACTACATCGAGCACGACGGCGTAGAGGCTCCGCGGCTGCACGTGCTGCGCATGACGATGACCAAGACGCCCGACCGGATCGTCTGCGACCTGACCGGGACCGGTCCACAGGCGGTCGGGCCCATCAACCACGCCGGCAACTATGCGGACGGCCTCTTCCTGCGTAAGTGGATCGCGGCCATCCTGCGTAACCTGGCCGACTCTCCCGAGCGGGCGGCGGAGCTCGACATCAACGAGGGCATCTGCGACGTGCTGGAGATGCGCTTCCCGCCCAGTGGCACTCTAGTCACGCCCGAGTTCCCCGCGCCCACCAACGCCCGCAGCTTCCTCATACTGCGCCTGCTTGGCGTCTTCGCCGGCTGCCTGGCGCTTGCGGTCGGCGGCCGCATGCCAGCGGACCAGGAGACCATCCGCTACTGGGGCATCCATGGCACCGACGAGGACGGCCGCTGGTACTTGCTGAGGGAGGTACTGGGCGGCGGCTCCGGCGGTCGGTTCTACGCCGACGGCTCGGACTGCATCCACATCGTGCCCGACTCGAAGAACCTGCCCGCCGAGTTCGCTGAGACTCGCTTCCCGGTGCTCATCGAGACGCTGGCGCTGGCCACTGACTCCGGCGGCCCGGGCCGCTGGCGCGGCGGCCTGGGCTACGACAAGCGCATCCGGCTGCTGCGCGACGCCCGCTTCGTGTCCACGGCCGACCGGGCCCGGCTCGGGCCATACGGCCTGGCGGGGGGCATGGCGGCCCTGCCCTACGAGGCATCGATGGACGGCGAGCCCCTGCCGGGGATGAACGACGACGTCCTGCTGCCGGCCGGCACGCTGCTGCGGCTGCGCACGACGGGCGGCGGCGGCTGGGGCGACCCCTTCGAGCGCGAGCCGGACCTGGTCCTGCAGGACGTAGTGCGCGGGCTCGTGTCGAAGGAGTCGGCCGAGCGCGACTACGGGGTGCTGGTCCGTGAGGGCGTGATCGCGGAGGTGCGCCGCCCGTCGCGAGAGCGGCCCTTCCTCGACCGCGGCCCCGGCTACGAGCGGATGCGCGGCGGTGGGACCTGAACAGGAGCCGCGCTGAGGATTTGCCATGTCCTAGGCTGCGCGAGCCGCTGGCGCGCAGCCTGCAACTCCTCGAGACGCTATCTGAGCTCATGCTGCGGGCGTTCGTCCTCGATCGCGAGGGCGCCCTGCAGCGCCAGCCCGCCTATAAGCCGCTCCTCGTCGCGGCCAGCGACTCGCGGGAGCGCCGACGGACGGCGAGCCGGCCGAGATGGTCCCTGGGTACAGGACCGGGGACGCACCTACTCTGAACAGCTTCCGAGATAACGCGACAGGTGGACCTCATCGGGGGCGCATCTTCCTAGCACCATAGATCGACTCTGCCGGCGTCTTGCCGGCGCTTCGTCGTCCGGTGTGAGCACGCTCGTAGTTGTAGTAGCCGAGGTAGTCGGCCAGGTCGCGCCGGAGGGCGGTGTAGCGGGGCACCAGGGAGCGGGCGAAGGTGGGCCGCCA
>JAABUQ010010816.1_pt1 | contig 11860 bp, 14 predicted proteins | sample 5560001 | NCBI WGS metagenome assembly JAABUQ01 (sample SAMN10711888, study PRJNA513371) | rock metagenome | isolation source: Antarctica rocks | place: Antarctica: Victoria Land, Finger Mt nord | collected 2015-12-18
TCCTGCCTTCCCGTTTAAGAGGCATACCAATGGCGTGTCAAGTGCGTTGTAAGCGCGTTGCAACGATGGAACAATTTCTTCCGTCGTCGGTACACGAGGGAAAAGCCAAGGCAACGAGTACGCAATACCCACGCAGCAACGGTATAATTTCTTCACACCCGAACGCCGCCAGCCGAACGAGGAGATGTGACCATGACACTGACTATTGATTTGCACGAAGAAACATTGGCAGCACTGCAAGCCGATGCCGGAGCGCAAGGGCGGCCTGTGGAACAGATCGCCGCCGAGCACTTGGCGGCTCTTTATCTACACCAAGACAGTGAAGAAGCCGCCATCAATGAGGCGCTCGATGAGCTGGAGGCGGGGCAGGGCCGCCCATTAGCGGAGTTTGAGCAGGAGTTTTCGTCTCGCTTCGCGGCCCGCTACGGTATTCCATGAACGAGCCTCCGCAAATGCCTTACTCCTATGCCTTGCGCGTTCTGCCTCGTGCCGAGCGTGACATGGACAGGCATGTAGCCCGAATGGCGGAAGACGCTGGGCCAGGCATCGCTCTTGCCTGGTATCAGGGGTTGTTCACCGTTTTGGCATCGCTTTCACAAAATCCGGGACGATGCGCGCCGGTCAATGAGAACAACTACTTTCGCAAAGAAGTCAGGCAGCTTCTTTATCAACGCACCGCGACAAGCTCCGCTTGGCGCATTTTGTTTACCATAGAAGAAGATGCAGAAGATGCGCCGACTGTTGGTATTCTCCATGTCAGGCATGGAGCGCAGCGGCCCATCACTCGCGCTGAAGCACGGCAAATTGAAAGCGAATAACCAATGGTTTGAGAGAAAACGCTGTGCCCGGCACGCCTGCTAAGACAGCAGGCGGGTGAGGGCGTCCGGGTGCAGACGCCAGCCGAGCAGCCCGGCCAGGCCCATCAAAACGCCGAAAAAAGTAGGAATGAGGGCCAGCGCGTAGAGCCATTTCTTTTGGGTCAGCGCGGTCAAGGCGAGCAGCGAGATGGCGATGGACAGGAGGGCGTCGGACAGGTCAAACTGGTCGTCATGGAAGTTGAGGGCATCGTACTGCCTGCCGTCGGCGAGGGCGTCTTTTTGGGTCTGCTGTTTCTTTTGGCCCTGGTCGTCGGCGAGAGTTTGGTAAGACTGGATGGTTTTGGCATAGGCCGCGCGGGCATTGGGGGGCGCGGACAGGCTTTGCAGGCGCAGGGTATCGGCGGCGGACTGCCCGACAAGCTGGCGGATGTTGCGGGATTGGTAGTAGCTCCAATCGTCCACGCTTTTGGCTTGGGCGGCCTGCATGGCCTGCACGATGTTGTCGTCTTTGACTTTGCACATGCCCATAAAGGTGGCGAGCAGGGCGATTGTGACGGCGACATAGGCATTGAGGCGGCTTTTGCGCTTGTCCTGCGCGCTTTCCTGCTCGTGGTCACTTTTTGCGTATTCGGTGGGGTCGAGTTCCAAAAGCGTCTCCAAATGTGAGAAGTTGATGCAGTGATGATACCTCCTGTCTTTGGCGGTATACTTGCTGCGTGATAATGACGGTGACTTTTTGGTATCAAGCGGCGACGGCGCTGATGGCGCTGGGGCTGGCAAGCACGGCTTTGGTGAACTTTTTCTGCTTTCGCAAGCCGCGCGCGTATGTCGCGATAGGCGGCGATGCCGACCTTCCTTTGATCTCGGTGTTGGTGCCCGCGCGCGATGAAGAGGCGAATATTGAAGCGTGCATCCGGTCGCTGCTCAGCCTGAATTACCCGAACTTAGAGGTAATCGCGCTGGACGACCACTCGTCCGACGACACGTATGCGATTTTGTGCCGCCTGCGCGACCGGGATTATCGCCTGCGGGTGCTGGTCGGGGCCGAGCCGCCGCCGGGCTGGTACGGCAAGCCCAATGCGTGCCAGCAGCTCGCGCAGGCCGCGCAGGGCGAGTTTTTGCTGCTGACCGATGCCGACTGCACGTTCGCCCCGGACGCCCTTTTGCTGGCCCTGAGCGCGATGCAGACGCACCGGGCCGACGTTGTTTCCCTCGTGCCTGATTTGCAGTGCTGGGGTTTCTGGGAGCGTTTGCTGATCCCCCTGCAATACTTTATCATCTATGCGTTCCTGCCGACATTTCTGATCCGGGGCACGGGGCATCCGTGGTTCGCGGCGGCGAACGGGGCGTTTTTGTTTTTGAAGCGCGAAACATATTTTGCCGTCGGCGGCCATGAAGCCGTCCGGCAGCAATTGGCCGAGGACGTGAAGTTCGCTCAGCACGTCAAACGCCTGGGCCGGACATTGTGGTACGGCGACGGCTCGCGCACCTATGCCGTGCGCATGTATGACGGCCTGCCGGCGTTGTGGGCCGGTTTCAGCAAGAACTTGTTCCCGGCGTTCTCCAAAAACCTGCCCTTGCTCATCGGCGTGCTGGGCATGCTTTTGTGCGTGTTTGTGCTGCCGCCCTTTTTTGCCGCCTACGGGCTGGCGCGGGGGCGCGCGTGGGCCGTGTTCCCCCTGGCGGCTTATGTCACCCTGGGCGGGGTGCGACTGGCCCTGACAGCTCGCTTTGGGCGGGACAAGGCGGGCTATGCGCTTCTCAACCCATTAGCGTGGGGCATGGTGATCGGCATCGGCATCAATTCCGCCTACCAGGCGCTGTCCCGGCACGGCAGCGTGTGGAAGGGGCGCGTGTACCACCACAATTAGCCCTGCGCCTGCCTGCCATATCTTTATTTAAGGCCGGGTAAAGTGCTGTTGATGCGGCCTCGCATCCACTTTTGACAGCAACGACGAAACGGAGAAGACACATGGCCGAAAATGCAACAGAGCGCGTGCTGCGCTACCTGACCGATGCCCACGCTGCGGAAACGGGCGGGCTGCAATCTTTGCAGGACCTGGCAAACCAGGCCACCGACCCGGACGTGCGCGCCGTGGTCACCCAGCATGTCACCGTCACGCAGTCGCAGATCGACCGTCTGCACGCGCGCATCGGCGCTTTGGGCGGCAAAGACTCAGGCGGCAAGAACATCCTGAACTCGGTCATCGCCAAGGGCAGCAACCTGGTGAACGCGTTCCACGACACCGACGACAAGCAGACGCAGGACGTCATCAAAGCCTACTCATTTGAGCATTTCGAGGTAGGCACCTACACTTCGCTTCAGGCGTATGCCTCTGCCGTGGGCGACACCCAGACGGCGCAGCTTGCCGCCTCCATCATCCAGGAGGAAAAGCAGGCCGCCGAAAACCTGTTCCGCCTGATCCCGCAGGTCGCGGTCGCCGCTGTCAGCAAGACCTACGGCGCGGCCACCGCGTAAGCACACGCTGGCAGTCCATACAAAAAAGCGCCGCCTGCACAGTGTGCAGGCGGCGCTTTTGTTGTCAACCCGTTATCAATCATGAGCATCGTCACGCCCGCCGCATTTTGCGGCTGCGGAGCAGGACGCGCTGCTGCTCGTGGATAAACTCCACAATCGCTTCCCGGTCGCGGTCGGGCATGGGAAGGAAGTGCAGGCGCGCGAAGTACACGCGCGCATTGCCCTGCGTCGTCACATGGCAGTCCAGGGTTTCCGCGTCTACCGAGATCAATTCCCCGGCTTTGCCGCTTGGAATGCGCACGCTGGCGGCAAGCCCGGCAGGCAAGGGCTTGCCGACCGCGAGCAATGCCCCACCGCCTGAAAGATTGACCAGGCGGGCCACAACAGGCGCGGTCGTGCCGACGGCGGACAGCAGGCGAAACGTGGTCGGTGTTTCCAGCAATAGTCGGTAAAAGTGGCGGCGCTGGAGGCGCACGATCTTGCGCGGCCAGGCAACGGCGATGGCATTGCGGCGGGCAGGCCCGACGATGCGCGTTTCAAAGTGGTACAGCGCATCTCCCCGGTCAAAAAACAGGGTTAGGGGCTGGCGCGGCAGGGGCGTGTTGTCTTCCAAGTCAAGAAAGATACGCCGCAGACCGATGGCATTGACTTTGGCGAGCGACACGCTGCCGTCGCTGCGCCCGCCCACTTGGAGGCGGACCACTTCGCCGACGTTCAGGCGCGGCGATTTGCCCCAGCCCGGCCCGGCCCCTTCGTCCCGTCCCAAAAACGACCAAAAAGACATAGGTGTTGCTGCTTTACTAATGGGGTAAAATCGCTCAGTTGCGGGCTTCGGCGCGCTGGCTCTCCCACAAGCCGAGCTTTTGTTCTGCGGCATGGGCGGTCAGCATCTCGGTCACGGCTTCCTTTTCCAGCAGGGCGGCCTGGGCGGAAAAGCTCGCATCCGACGTTTCCACGTAGTTGACCAGCACGGCGGCCTGCTGCGCCATCAGGTGCGTTGCCAGCACGCGGTGCAGGTGGGACACGCCGAACGCGGACGGCGGGGAAACTTTGACCACAAAGTCGGCGAGGGCCTGCGCCTGCACGGCGGCGCTGCGGGCGGTTTTATAAAACGCCTCGTGGGTGGTTTTGCCGGCATCCATAAGGTCCAGTCCCGCGTCCAGGCTGCTGCGTAGGGCATCAGCACGGCTTTGCACAATGCCCAATGCCAATGCGTACCCGCCCGCCCCGGCAAGTTTGAGCGCGGCGAGGCTGTCGGCATAGCGGCTTTGGGCCGCATACAGGCGTGCGAGATGGGCGGCGGCCTGCTGCGCGGCGGGCGTATGCGGGCCTGCCAACGACTGCGCGGTTTGGTACTCGTCTTCAGCCTGCGTCAGCGCGCCGTTGTTCCACAGGGCATCAGCCAGCTCCAGGTGGGCGGCAGGGTCTTGCGGGCTTTGCGCGGCCACGGCCTGAAAGCGGGCCACCGCGCCGTCCGAGGAGCCTGTTTGGGCGTCAAGCTGCATCAGAAACTGCTGCACGGCAGGGTCATTAGGCGCGATTGACAGGGCGCGCTGGGCTTCACCCAGGGCCTTGTCGCGCCGGTCGCTTTGCAGATACGCCTGCGCCAATTTGAGGCGGGGCATCATGGCAAGCGGCGCACCGTTGACGGCGTCCCGGTAGGAAGCAATGGCGGCGACAAAGTTGCCCGCGCCTAGCGCATCATCGCCCTGCGCGAGAAGAGCGCGCACGGACACCAAATCCTCATCGGAGTGCGGGGCGGGCGGCAAGGCAGCGGACGGTGCAGGCGCGATCACCACCCGGCTGGGCGCGGGGATCGGCAGGGGAGACGGCACGATCAAGGCTTGCTCCGAATTGCTTTGGCGGGGCGGGGCGGCGGCCACCTGCACCGGGGGCGCAGCCTGTGCGGGCGGCACGAGGCGGGGCGGAACAGATACCGTGGGCAGCAGGCGCGGGGCTGGCGTGGGCGCAGCAAACGGCACGCGCCTTGCCGCCGTGGGCGCAGGGATGACCGGGAGCACGCGCACAGGCGGCGCGGGCAGCGGACGCGCCGCCGCAGGGCTGGGTGACACAGACGCATTAAGCACAGGCGCAGGTGGCGTCACAGGTACGCTTGGCGAAGGTGCGGGCCGCGCGGTTGTGGGCGTGGCAGAGGACGCGCTTATCCTGGAAGGGGCAGCGGGTATAGGTGCGGCGGGCACAACTACCGGGGCAGGCGCAGGAAGAGCAGGCGCGGGCTTTGGGACGGGAACAGGCGCAGTCGGCGCAGCAACGGCCGCAGGTATAGGTGCAGTCGGCACAGATGGCGGAAACGCGGCGGCAGGCAGCGGCACAGCGGAGGGCGGCACGGCGGCAGGCGTTGGAACCGTCGCCGGAGCGGGAAGCGCATTCGGCACAGTGGCGGCAGGCGGCACGGGTAAAACGGGAGCAGGAACCGACACGGCGGCAGGGGCGAGAGGCGCAGGCATCGGCGACACAGGGGAAGTGGTTGAAATTGGTGCGGGCGGTGAAACAGGGGCAGGCAGAGGCAACACGGGCGGTGAAGCAGGGGCAAGCGCAACCGGCGCAGGCAAGCCTGAAACACGATTGGCAAGCGCAAAAGCGGCCTGCTGACGGATAAACCGGTCGGCATCGTCCGCCTTTTCGTCGTAGCCGCTCCAGGTGCGGGCGGCAGGGGCGGCTTCATTCACACGCACATCCATCTTGCCGCGCCCGTCGGCTTTGGCGATCACGATGGAAAAGGCGGCTCCCAATGCGCGGGTCAGGGCGAGGCGCTCAGCGTCATTGCCCATCGGGTCGGTGAGCCATTCGGGGTGGCGGGTTTCTCCTGCCGCCCGCTTGACGGCGGCGGAGTTGGGGTCGTAGGTGATGACGGCATAGGCCCCATCGGTGCGCAGCTTCTTGCGGACATCGATCAGTGCCCGCAAATCGTCGTCATTGCTGAGCGTGCGCGGAAACAAAACCAGCGTGACCGGGGCAGCGGCCCGCGCCGTTTGGGAAGCAGTGGCAGCGCCAAGCAGCAGGCCCGCACACGCGAACAAAGTTAACGGCTTTGCTGACAAATCTGAAGTCCTGTCTGGCATGCCTGGAGAGCGCGCGTCGCGGTTTCCACGTCGCGACCGCTCACGATCTGCGCCTGGTAGGCACGGATAGCCTCACGGTACGCACTCGCGGCCTGCCGGTAATCACCCTGCTGCTGCGAAAGGATCGCGGTCTGCTGGGCTGTATCCCCCGCCGATAACGCGCCGTTGGGGCGATCCGAAGGCGGCAAGTCGCGGTTGGACAGCGAAATACCCCCACTCGGCGAAGCATTATGAATGGTGATGCGAATGCGCGACGGGGAAGAAAACACGGAAGGCGACGGCGCACTGCCCAGGCTGGAAACGACCACTGTGTGCTGCGGCAGGGTGGCCCCCGAGGCGAACGGCGCATACGACGCCGTGCGGGGAATGGCAACAGGCGCGGGCGCGAGATGGTATTCGCCGGGCAGCGGCACGGCGCGCAGGGACAGCGGCGGCAGGGCAGCTACCGAGCGCGCGGGGAACGCCCGGCGCTCGGCACGGGGCACGCGCGGCGCGGCGGACACGCGCGCCGTGCGAGCGAGCGGCGTCGTTTGGCCGACCGGCACGGTCTCGTCGGCGAACGGATCCGGCCCAAAGCGCGGCGCGGGGCCGTGCCCACTGCTTGCTCCGGGCGCAAGGGTCACGGGCGGCAGGGCCGTCGCCGTCACAGGGGGGGCGGAACCGGCGAGGCTGGGAGTAATCCCCAGAACGGGCACGGAGGAAAACGGTGGCGCGGCGGGAACGGCAGGATGGCTTGCGGCTCCCCCAACGGACGCGACGGGCCTGAGCAGCAGGCCGCCCACAACGAGCGCGCCGACAAAGGCCAGGGCGGAACCCATGAGCGGGCTGAGCGGGCGCAGACGCGCTTGGGGCGTTTCACGCAGGGGCGCATGGGTGTCGCCCAGCTTGTCTTTGACTTTTCCCGCAACCCCGGCCACGCTCAGCCCGGCCAGGGCGGGCGGGATCCATTTGTAGGCGGGCGGGGGCGCGGCGGCCTTGACATGGACGCCCCGACGCACCTGGTCGAGCTTGGCGGCATCGGCGGCGCTGTCCGGGTTCAGCGACACGACGGCCTCAAAGTGGTGGATGGCTTTGGAGTCGTCGCCGCGCTTTTCGTACAATGTGCCCAGCAAAGAGTGGGCCGTCGTGCTGTGCGGATGGATGGCGAGCGCGGCTTCGCAGGCGAGCACGGCGGCATCAGCGTTGCCCGCCTCGTTGTGCCAGAACGCCATGTCCAGCAGCTTGGCGAGACGCTCCTGGTTTTTCTCATTGTCGATGGCGCGCAGGTCGTCCAATGACAGCATCATGGTTCGGTAGCCGTCGTTGATTTTGGTGCCGCACTCGCGGCAGTATTTGCTGTCAGCACTGTTTTTGGTGCCGCATTCGGTGCAAAACAAGGGGGTGTCCTCGGGCAGGGTCGGGGCATTCTTCCAGAAGAAGGTTCAGGTCAATACTTTAGAATATCACACCTAGCCCGGTTTGTCAAGGCGCGCGCTCCTCCCAAACCCAGCCCCCACGTTACAGCAAGGTTCCCTGCCCCGGCGCAGAAGGCGGCGGCGTCAGCCCCAGGTGCTCCCAAGCCAGGCGCGTGGCGACCCGCCCGCGCGGCGTGCGCTGTAAAAATCCCTGCTGCATCAGGTACGGCTCGTACACGTCTTCAATCGTGTCGCGCTCTTCGGACACGGCGGCGGCGAGTGTTTCCACGCCCACCGGCCCGCCGCCGAACTTTTCCACCAGGGCGCGCAGCAAGCGCCGGTCGGTCTCGTCTAATCCCCGCGCATCCACTTCCAGCATAGCCAGAGCCGCCGAGGCGACTTCATGCGAGATATGCCCGTCCGCACGCACCTGCGCAAAGTCGCGGACACGCTTGAGCAGGCGGTTTGCGACGCGCGGCGTGCCCCGCGAACGCCGGGCCAGCTCGTTGGCCCCGCCCAGGTCAATATCTACGTTGAGGATGGCCGCCGACCGAATAATAATTTCCACCAGGTCGGCAGGCGTGTAAAACTCAAAGTTTTGCTGGATGCCGAACCGGTCGCGCAAAGGCGAAGTCAGCATGCCCGCCCGTGTCGTCGCCCCCACCAGGGTGAACGGATTAATATCCAGCTTGACCGTGCGGGCGGAAGGGCCGGAGCCGATAATAATATCCACCTGGTAGTCTTCCATCGCCGAGTAGAGAATCTCTTCCACGGGGCGGGGCAGACGATGGATTTCGTCCATAAACAGGACGCTGCCCGGCTCCAGATTGGTCAGGATGGCGGCGAGGTCTCCCGCTTTTTCAATCGCCGGGCCGGACGTGGCCCGCAGCGACGCGCCCATTTCGTTGGCGATAATCAAGGACAGCGATGTCTTGCCCAGGCCCGGCGGCCCGTGCAGCAGGACATGGTCCAAAGCCTCGCCGCGCCCCTGTGCCGCCTGCAAAAAGATGCCCAGCGATTCTTTGATCTTGGGCTGCCCGATAAACTCGCGCAGGCGTTTGGGCCGCAGCGAGTATTCATCTCGGTCTTCGTCGCTATTGTCGGGGGAGACCATGCGTTCGGCTGTCATGGAGTAATTATACCCTATAGGGGGGGCTGCTCCCATCTCCCTCCAGAGCGCTGCTCACCTCCTGTACACATGGATCAAAGGGACGGGCATTTCCCGCGTCCAATTGCAAGGCAACCGCTTTGCTTCCGGCCTCGCGGACGGCGGCCACGACGTTGTCGGCTTCGGCGCGGTTTGAGTGGTAGGTAAAATGGAGCGCACGCCGCGCCGGGCGAGGCTAAGGACGGTGTTGCGGCCAAGCCCCCGGCTGCCGCCAGTGACGATGGCAATATTAGCGTCTAGAAATGAGAATTGTTCTTGGGACATGGTTGTTTCCTGGGTGCGTTGTTGCGGTTTATATTACCTGGGGCGGGGGCGAATCCTGCATGTCTCTTGTCTAGCCTGGTCAATGCCCAGGGGCGGAGCGCGGCGGCGGCTTCGGGGCTGTTTCCGGCGGCGAGAGATGCGCCAAACGCTGTTCGTCGTAGCCGCACCAGGTAACGCCTTCAATGGCTTCCTTTTTGACTTCCTGCACGGGGGTCTGCGTGGTGGCATGATGGGGCCGCACAAAAAGCGTGCCGTCATTCTCGTAATACACGTCCAGCAATTGCGAGCGGCAGACGGCTTCGGTGGCGGGTGCGGGAAGCAGAAGTGCGCGGGTTTCCGGCGAAAGGCTTTCCTTCTTCACATCCACATAGGCAAAGCGCGGCTCCATACCCCCGAACTCCTGCGGGAGGGTCTGGAAGATGCCGAGCCAGACAAGAATAGCTGTTGGCACAAACCATAGAAGGCTAAGTGCTAATTGTCTGCGTCTGTTTTTTGCAACGTGTAACACAACGCGGTTGATATAGTCGTGATTTTGTCTTACTCCTTCGTCAAGCGAAGCCAGTTTTGATGGGTCTTGAATCGGCTTATCAATTCCTAATCTTTTTTGGTCACGTCGCATTCTACGAGCAAAAGAAGCAGAAAAACTCATCGGTACCATGTACATTACACCAGTGATAGCAATAAAACTTATTACTCTGCTTTCCACTTTGAAATGATTGATTGTAAACAACAGAACGTAGGGGCTGCCGCCAACACAAAGAATCCTTATCGACTGACTCATTGCCGAATTAGGTTTTACTATCCAACCTCCGATACGCTCCGAAACCCAAGCCCAACTCATGCTCATACCGAGCGCAAGTCCAAAGATAATGGTAGGAATTAGACCTGCTAGCAGGCACTGCGCCTGCACCGGCGGAATAAAGCCTAATTTGCTTTGGGATGCCCCGTAAGCAATCGTAAGATAGCCGAGAACGAAGTCTATACCGGCGACAATTAAGATAGCGTCGCGTACCGAGGTAAGGGTCGGCAGGTAGTCAAGCCAGCCTTTGGGTGTGGCGGCGGCCTCTGTGACAACGGGTTCATCCATGTTTGTTGAGACACGCAACACGGCACAAAGTTGCGAAAGCAAGGATTAGATAGGGGCGTCCTGCAACTGCTACGGGAACAGGGCGAGGACAGCCTGCGCCTGCGGGCGGGTGACGGTGGGGGAAGTCGTCTAAGAAGTTATCCAGTGGGTGATTGGCGCACAGGTCAGAGGGCGCGGGCGGCTTGCCTGTCGCGCAGCCATTCGCGGAGGGCGGCGGAAACGGCCTCATCGGTGGGAAAGGCGGCGGCCAGGTCAGGGGCAAGGCGCGTGAAGCGCGTTTCTTCCGTGCTGCCATCTGTCTTTTCCACGCGCACGGTATAGCCCTGCGCGAAGCGGCCTGCGTAGTGGCTGCGCAAGGCCCCCGTGAAGTCGTATTCCGGCAGCATATCCGGGTCAGAGGGAGAAGTCTTCTTCATACTGTTTTCTTTCGGTGGGTGTCGCGAGACGGGCGCTGATTATCCGCACGTCATCACCGCGCTCCGTGTAAACAACAACGAGCAGACGCCCCCGCTCCGAGACGCCCAGCAGCAGAAAGCGGTCTTCATCCTCGGAGTGACGCGGGTCGGCGCGAAGACCCGCCAGAGGGTCAAGGAAGGCTGTGACGGCTTCCTCAAAGGCCACCGCGTGCTTGGCAAGGTTTGCCCGCGCCTTGTCCTCGTCCCAGACAAATGCCATACCCGATTATGGCATATACTTCAAGCGCACGCTGCGCGGCGCGGACTTGTTTCTCCTGCGTTCCTAAAGTCTGCGGTTCGTGACCCTGAAGGATATGCCTGGTTTGTTCGATATAGGTTATCCTACCAGGCAAACAGCGCGAACGGCAGGGTCTTTGGTTGTCTCCCGTACTTATGCGGCCAGCAGCACATCTCGGACTTCCTGTGGCAGAGTAATTGGCGCGAAGCGGCGTGCAGGGAACAGGTAGTCTTCGCCTGTCTCGTCCACAATGCGCAGTTCGCCAAACAAAGCCGCGTCTGCATCGGGAATGAGCCGGTACACCTTGCCCTTTTCCAGTGAAACCGCATAGCCTGTGCTGTCAAGGCAGATGACAAATTGCGGCTGGGTGTAACTTTTCGTTGATTGCATCTTTTTTGCTGGCTGCATCTCAGTAACTGATGTCATGTGCCGGGGGTGTAAAACCCCCAGCAACGGACCAGGCCACGTCCTTCGGACGTAAGATAAGCCCTCTGTCACCCAGTCTTATGCCCGTGAGGGCATGGCTTCGTCTTTGCCGGGGGTTTCATACCCCCGGCACTCTACTACTTACCCCTTGCTCCCTGTCCCGGTGAGAATGTTCAGCGAGGCGCGCAGGGCCAGGCCGATGTTGGTCTTATCTTCCGAGGCTTTCAGGGCCGCTTCGGCGGCTTTGCGGGCATCATTGCGGTTGTAGCCCAGGTTGACAAGGCCATCTACTACGTCGTCCAGAATGTCCTCGGGGCCGGAGCGCGCGCTTTTCACCTGGCTTTGATCCACTTTGCGCTCAAACAGCAGGGCAGACATCTTATCTTTAAGCTCCAGGACAAGGCGCTGCGCGGTTTTTAGTCCCAGGCCGGGAATGCGCACCAATGTC
>JAABUQ010010817.1_pt1 | contig 11859 bp, 12 predicted proteins | sample 5560001 | NCBI WGS metagenome assembly JAABUQ01 (sample SAMN10711888, study PRJNA513371) | rock metagenome | isolation source: Antarctica rocks | place: Antarctica: Victoria Land, Finger Mt nord | collected 2015-12-18
CGACCAGCCAGTCGTCCTGCCAATCCAGTAACCGCAGTTGTCGCCCAGTACAGCCCCAGCGATCGCGCTGCCCAGGACAAACCAGTAATTGAGTTCGCCACTTCCTGCTAGGAAACCGCCGACAACCGTAATCGTCTCACCGGGTAGAGGGATGCCAGCATTTTCCAGCGCGATTCCGAAAAAAACTGCCCAATAGCCATATTGACGGGCGACTTCCTGGACAGTTTCCAGTGATATCAGCTCAAAAGACATCCAGCACAGCCTTCACAAAATTTTACCTATTGCTCCATCTTGGCATGAACAGGAGCCAGAAGTCAGAATAGCTCCTAGCTCCTCACGGAGCTAAAGAAGCACTGAATCCTGACTTCTATAGCCCCGCTTTACAAAAAACTTATAAAAATGGCTCAATAATAAAGATTTTGTAAAGAGCTGGGAAAGTACTGACATCACCTCAGACATCTGCTTATATTAAGGAAATTAAAGCGAGATTGTAAGGCAAAAATACCTATCTCACTTTTTACCGGAAATCCCAAAAGTGAAATGGTATGACTGATCCGACTTTTCTCACACCTGTTGAATGTCTCAACTACCCAGTTACTAAAAGTATGGCTCTTACACAAGGATACCGAATGATTGTGCTTCAGCCCCAGGGACGCTTAGACTTGCAGGGTGGTGAGGTTCTCGGGCAACAATTATCTAGCCTAGTGCCCCAACGCCAAGACCTCTGGGTAATCGATCTGGCCAAAGTGGATTTCATGGATAGTTCTGGATTAGTCTCCCTAGTAACGGGGCTGAAGGCAGCGCGTCAGAGTGGCTGTCGCCTGGTACTTTGCAACGTGCAAGCCCATCTTCGATTGATATTTGAACTGACTCAGCTAGATTCAGTGTTTGAAATTTTTGAGAGTTACGATGCCGTCCTGACAGAGGTTAAAGCTCCTGTCTAGTAAGAAAGGGGTGAGGGGTGTAGGGGAAGATGATGTGGGCACACCCTACCCCCTACGTCTACCCAAAGCGCAGTGACCGGCACTGGGTGGGACAATGGTGAGATCAAGAACCGACCGACCAGTTATGCAGTACCAATGACAGGTGAATAAATCTGGCTCTTGAACACCTAAGCTAGCGATCGCCGGTGCTGCTGGAAACGGCCAGAGCCGGTCAAAACAAAGATCTGAGTCTTGCATACCAAACTGCACTAGGTAAGTAGCTGGTGGCGCTGATAGCAGTTGTAGCAGACAATGCCCTAATTGATAGAGTTGCTGTTTGCTGGCATCTGAAAAGTGGCAAGGCTGATAGTAACCTAAGCTACAGAGTGATAAATCCTCTGACATTTTTTCCCCAGATAGCGCAATCACCTCGCTGTAGAGCGGCCCTTTTGGCGTGAGTACCACAGGTAGCCAGAAACAACCATCGGCAGTCGCTATATTAAGCTGTTGCACCAAGCGCTGCCGTAGACCAAGAACATCTCGACAAGCTTGGTAAACCATCTGGGCTGGAAACGGCAGGGTATCTGGCAGATTCAGAGTCAGAGGACATAGAAGGACTTCCTCTATGACCACATCTTGAGCTTGCGGGAGCGTGCTCTCGGAGCTGCCTCCAGGGGGTCGAGCCCACATGGGAGCTGACCCTAAATCAAAGCTGTCCGGCTGCTGAAGCTTATTCGATGCAATTACCTCCACAGGCATTGCTGCAGGCATCGCCTGCTTAAGCGCAGATACCATGCGAACCGTCGTCGATGAGGCAGCAATCCCTTGCCCACTCGCCTCCACTACGATTACGACTTTGGGCATAGATGAACCTCCTGTTAGGGGGGCAGGGGGGCAGGGGGCAGGGGAGCAGGGAGAAATAAACTAGAAGCAAGGGGAACTCTATTAAACCAATACACCAGATTTGAGGCCAATTAGTCAATCTGATGGTCAACCATGCCTCGTAGTTAATGTCAACTGCGAGAAGGTAAGTGTACATGGGAGCGCTGGCACACCTACATCTATCCTCTCATCTGCTCCCCTGCCCCCTGCCCCCTGCCCCCTGCCCCCTGCCCCTTGCCCTTTACTCCTCTGCCTCCTCTGATGGTGCTGCTTCTGGAACTTCCTGCTTGACTGTCAGGTAGCGGATCACCTCGTCGCTCAATCGCATTGCCCGTTCTAAGGGCGCTATTAGACTAGCGGGACCTTGGTAGTTCATCTGGATATAAATGCCGTCTCGCTGCTTTTGAATTTCATAGGCAAGACGACGCTTGCCACGATGCTGAATGTCGAGTTGTTCGGCTCCTTGTTCGCGGAGCAGGTTCTGATACTTGTTAATTGCCTGCTCTACCTGTTCTTCTCCTAGATCGGGCCGCAAGATGTACATTGTTTCGTAAACAGTCTGCATGTCTAGAGTCTCCTTATGGACAAAATGGCTGCTTCGTTAGTCGTTAGCACTTTTGCTGAAGCAACAAGGAATTACAATTCTACCAGTCTGCTATATTACACAGTTGATAAGCCCCACGGAAGATAGCCGTGGGATTCCTGGTACCGCAATGTTGCGGCTTAGTCTACATCGAAGGTACCTGCTAACTTTATGGCACAGCGCTACGTCAGAGTTCAAAATCAAGAAGGACGGATCTACTACGGGTTACTGCAACTTACCCAAGGGGTTCAGGTGCTAGATGCTCCGCCCTGGTTGCGAGGGCAACCTACGGATTTGCAGTTGGAACCAGACAGCTATCAGATCCTCGCCCCTTGCGCTCCCTCTAAAATCGTAGCAGTGGGGAAAAATTATGTAGCTCATGCAGCTGAAATGGGATCGTCAGTACCGCAGGAACCTCTGCTATTTCTGAAGCCACCCACATCTGTGATCGCTACTGGAATCGCAATCCAGTACCCTTCCCAGTCACAGCGAGTGGACTATGAGGGCGAGTTGGCGTTAGTGATTGGCGATCGCGCCTTTGGCTGCACACCAGAGCAAGCCCAAGCGAAAATTTGGGGCTATACGATTGCCAATGATGTCACGGCACGCGATTTACAACAGCGGGATAGTCAATGGACACGAGCCAAGGGGTTTGACACGTTCTGTCCTTTGGGACCTTGGATTGTCCGGGAGTTAAATCCGGGGGCACGATTGCAGACCTTGGTTAATGATCGTGCCCAACCAGTGCAATCTGCCTGTATTGATGAAATGGTGTTTCCGCCGGATTTTTTAGTGTCTTACATCAGTCAGGTTATGACTCTCCTACCAGGGGATGTGGTGCTAACAGGGACACCGTTGGGAGTAGGGCCTTTGCATCCAGGCGATCGCGTCGTCGTCGCTATAGAAGGTATTGGTCGCCTCGAAAACACCATGATAGTACGGCAGCCAGTGCTAAGCACCACTACTGACAGTTAACGCACTTGGGTATAAACCGCTTCAGAAATCGCGGGTATTTCGGCATAACGTCCCAAGAGCGACTGGACTACGGAATAAACAACCGCTGCTACGATGCCCAGAAAAATGGTGCTGTCTAGCGTTTCGATTGCAAAGCTAGCACCGGGAACCGGACCCAAAATTTGCAGAATGATGCCACCTAGAACGACAACGATGTCTAAAAGAATGGCTTGCATCGTGTTGAAACGAATAAAATGAACGATTTTTTCGTTTCTAACTACCAGTAGAAACAAAGCAAAGAAAACGATCAGGTCAGCAAAAGGTACCACACGGTAGATGGCTATCACCGGTAAAAGCGGTACTAGAATGATTTGTAGAGCTGGAAACTGGCTAAACAAAGCAACGCCAAAGGCTAGCACGTTAATCAGGGGAAGCAAATAAGGTAGGCAAGCAAAAATTCGATCCCCAGTCGTTGTAGACCCTCGCCAACTCATCGTGCGTTCTCCCAAGATATACAAAGTTTTTCTCTAATCTCAGAATAGCGCAGTATCTATACTCTCAGCTCCCCTACTCCCTAATATTGGCAATGCGGAACCCCATGAGACACTGATACTGATCTGGCTGCGTGGGGATAAGTTTGCGAATGGCTTGACCACAGCGAAGTTGACCTTGACGCCACCGCGGTTGACCACTTTGATCGGCAAGTAAGCACGATTGGCAAACGTGCTGAGGGGCAAGGAGCTGATCGTCCATCAAAATCACTAACATCCAATCCCTCCGGTACATACCCAGTTTCCCTAAGTTAATTTTAGGTTAAGCCTTTGGGGAGATTGTGAGAACCCACACACAGCTTAATCCGGGACGCAAGGGGACAATGATAAGTATTGTATAATGCTGGGATTGAAAAACAGCGCTATCATGATCACGCAAAAGTCTATGAAAACCATTCTGAATTTTTTCTAAGGATAGCTACAGTGAACCGGACTAACTCAGACTTTCTTGCCTCTTCTGACCCCATCGTGGCTGATTTCATCCAGGAAGAACTCCAGCGCCAACACGATCACTTGGAGTTAATTGCGAGCGAAAACTTTACCTCTGCTGCCGTGCTAGCCGCCCAAGGCTCAGTACTAACCAACAAGTATGCCGAGGGATTGCCCGGTAAGCGCTACTACGGCGGCTGTGAGTATGTGGACAAAATTGAGCAACTGGCGATTGACCGCGCTAAACAACTTTTTGGTGCTGCCCATGCAAATGTTCAACCGCATTCGGGAGCGCAGGCAAATTTTGCCGCGTTTCTAACGCTACTCGAACCTGGGGACACAATTATGGGGATGGATTTGTCCCATGGAGGACACCTAACCCATGGTTCACCAGTAAATGTGTCGGGAAAGTGGTTTAAGGTTTGTCACTACGGAGTCAGTAAAGAAACAGAACAGCTTGACTATGACCAGATTCGGGGGTTGGCTTTAGCTAACCGCCCTAAACTGCTAATTTGCGGCTATTCTGCTTATTCGCGGGTGATTGAGTTTGAAAAATTTCGGGCGATCGCTGATGAAATTGGGGCCTACTTGCTAGCAGACATTGCCCACATTGCTGGTTTGGTTGCTACTGGGCTGCACCCCAGTCCCATTCCCTACTGCGATGTGGTGACGACCACTACTCACAAAACGTTGCGCGGCCCTAGAGGTGGTTTAATTATGACCCGCGACCTAGAACTAGGCAAAAAGCTAGATAAATCTGTTTTTCCTGGCACTCAGGGTGGACCACTGGAACATGCGATCGCTGGTAAGGCAGTAGCTTTTGGTGAAGCCCTGAAGCCAGAATTTAAAACCTATTCAGCTCAAGTGATTGCAAATGCCCGCGCTTTGGCCACCCAGTTGCAAAAGAGAAACTTCAAGCTGGTGGCGAATGGAACTGACAATCATTTGCTGCTTGTAGATCTGCGCTGTATCGGCATGACAGGCAAGCAGGCGGATCAATTGGTGAGTGGAGTCAACATTACTGCTAACAAGAATACAGTTCCCTTCGATCCGGAGTCGCCGTTTGTCACCAGTGGCATTAGACTGGGTTCACCGGCAATGACTACGCGGGGAATGGGAACGTCTGAGTTTACGGAAATTGCCAATATCATGGCTGACCGCCTGCTGCAGCCGGACGATGAAATGGCACAGGATTGTCGGCGACGAGTGGCAGCGTTGTGCGATCGCTTCCCTCTATACCCGCACCTGATGAGTCATTTACCAGCCTTGGTCTGAGGAGATTTGGGATCTTAGATAATGGAATTGGTAACTCTTTAATCTAAAATTCCCAATCTTAAAGTGACCAAGAGCGCCTGAAATGTAGTAGATCTAAGTAGACTTTGCCTAACCCGCTATATTCACCATCCCTGACACGTTTTTTGTTCTTGCAACCTGCTAATTTCAGATGCCTGCTGAGCTGTATCATCTGATTGCCTTTCTCGTCTCCGCACTTGTAGTCCTTTGGAGTACCCCAGTGGTCAAATCCATTGGATTCAGGAGCGGACTTGTCGATCTACCCAATGAACGAAAAATCCACCAGCGCCCTGTGGTTCGAGTTGGTGGCGTTTCGATCTTTGTGGGGACCTTAATCGCCCTACTGATCGTCTGGTGGTCAGGTGGATTCGGGATTCTGCCGACTGTGAAGGAGTGGGAGGTGTGGGGTGTCACCTTGGGTGGTCTTGCCTTCTTCCTGATTGGCTTAGCAGACGACCTATTCAACCTGTCGCCGTTCGTTCGCTTGCTGATGCAAGTGGTTTTTGCTGGTCTAGCCTGGTGGATGGGTGTACGAATCGACTTCCTCAGCGTTCCCACAGGTGGGCTAGTTGATATTGTTAGTTGGCTCTCGCTACCGCTCACAATCGTCTGGCTAGTGGGGATGGCGAATGCTATTAACTGGATTGACGGTTTGGATGGTTTGGCTGCTGGGGTGTCTGGAATTGCTGCTGTCGTCATGCTGATTGTGACAGTGTTTATGCACCAATCGGCGGCAGCGCTGATTGCGGCAGCCTTAGCTGGTGGAGCGCTGGGATTTCTGCGCTACAACTTTAATCCTGCCCAAATCTTCATGGGAGACAGCGGGGCTTATTTTATGGGATTTACCCTGGCAGGGGTGGGGGTCATTGGTTTGGTGAAAAGCACCGCTGTCACAGCAGTGCTGCTGCCTTATTTGATTCTAGCCGTACCGATTTTGGATATGTCAGCGGTGATTGTGAATCGTCTGCGTAAGGGGAGATCGCCTTTTTTCGGGGATAAGCTTCATCTTCACCACCGGCTACTACGGGCTGGTCTGTCGCAACGGTTGAGCGTTTTGTTCATTTACTCCTTAACACTATGGGTTGGGAGTTTAGCACTTGTTTTTGCTGGGATACCCAGCGGTATTGCTTTTGCCCTTGGTGCGACCTCGCTACTCTCCTATACCAGCTGGCAAGTTTGGCGAAATGTTCGCCCCTCTTAGAAGTCAGGAGTCAGGAGCAAATAAATGAGTGCTGAAATTATTTGTGTCGGTACAGAACTGCTACTGGGAGATATCCTCAACCTGAATGCTCAATTTCTGGCCCAGCAGCTAGCTCAATTAGGGATTCCTCACTACTATCAAACGGTGGTGGGGGATAACCGGGCGCGTCTGAAGCAGGTCATCGGTATTGCCAGTGAGCGCTCTCAAATTCTCATTTTCACTGGCGGTCTTGGTCCGACGCCTGATGACCTCACGACTGAAACCCTTGCCGACTTTTTTGGCGTTCCTTTGGTAGAACACTCCGAAATTCTGGAAGACATCGCCCTGAAATATGCCCAACGTAATCGGGAAATGACTCCTAGCAACCGCAAGCAAGCCTTAATTCCAGAAGGCGCAGAAGTTTTACCTAACTTAGCTGGAACAGCGCCCGGTGTCATCTGGCAACCTTGGGCAGGGTTAACAATTCTCACCTTCCCTGGTGTCCCGGCTGAAATGCAGCAGATGTGGCAAGAAACTGCCGTACCTTACCTAAAAAATCAAGGCTTGGGCAAGGAAATCATTTACAGCCGGACGTTAAGGTTCTGGGGGATTGCTGAATCTGCTCTGGCTGAAAAGGTGGCTCCTGTTCTCGAACAGCCAAACCCAACTGTTGCTCCTTATGCGAGTCAGGGGGAAGTGCAGCTGCGGATCTCAGCTCTAGCTGGATCAAAAGCAGCAGCACAGCAGCTTATTTCACCAGTGGAAGAAAAACTGAAACAAATTGGGGGGTTGGACTATTATGGTCGAGACCATGAGACTTTGGCTTCAGTGGTCGGTCAGTTGTTACTTGCTACAGGTGAAACGCTCAGTGTCGCGGAATCTTGCACTGGCGGTGGGCTAGGGCAGATGTTGACTGATGTTGCCGGTAGTTCCAAGTACTTCCTGGGTGGAGTGATCGCTTATGACAACCAGGTGAAAATTTCTCTATTGGGCGTCAATCAGTCAGATTTAGCCCAATTGGGTGCTGTGAGTCACGAGATTGCGAGAGAAATGGCAATTGGAGTTCGATCGCGCCTCTCGACCACTTGGGGACTTAGTATCACCGGCATTGCCGGTCCAGATGGTGGCATAGAAGCCAAACCTGTTGGTTTAGTCTACATCGGTTTAGCTAGGTCAAACGGTGAAGTAGAAAGCTTTGAGCATCGGTTTGGGAGCCAGCGCCGTGCGGGGGTTCCCCCCGTTGAGGCGACTGGCGTGAGCCAGTCCCGTGGCGGGGAACCCAGACCGCTTGAGGGAACTGGCGTGAGCCAGCGCCGTGCGGGAGCCAGCGCTGCAGGAGGGTCTCCCTCCACAGGCGACTGGCGTCGGGTTCCCGAGCCAGACGGACTTCAATGGGGCGAGGAGACCTCGCCCCCCAGTCCTCCGCTGCGGGAGGGTTTCCCTCCGGAGCCAGCACTGCAGGCGGGTTTCCCGCCGGAGGTGACTGGCGTCCAGGCGACTGGCGTCCCGCTTGAGGAAACTGGCGTGAGCCACGTTCAAGCGCGAGACCGATCTTTGATCCGTTACCTCAGCGCCTGTAGTGCCCTCGACCACTTACGGCGAAAGTTGTTAGCCTCTGATCCCTAACCTCTCTTAAGTAGGATGAACCTGCTACTGGCTGGTGTGATAGACTTAACGATAGTAGAAATGCTACTCAAATTTTCTGGCTATAGCTCTGAGGCTTGCCTCTGGGCTACTCTGCTATCTCATCGTAAAATGGAATCATACCTACTGAATCCAAAAAGATGGCATCGGTTAGCCACGTGTTGCCAAACGCGAAAAATACAGTTAGTAAGGTAGGAGCAATTGGTTCAATGGACTACGTAGACAAGGTGCTAGAAAAACTTAAGGAATGGGCCCGCAGACTCATAGAAACCTTGCTGGGGCCAAAGGCTGAGCCGGAACCAGAGCCTATTCCTATCCCTGTCAATGAGCGTTCGCGCCGTCGGTAGTCCGCCTAAAGTGTTTCCTAAACAATCGCGTTGGCTTAGTGTTTTAGTGCTGCATGGGCCAAACTTGAACTTACTGGGACAACGAGAACCAGGGATTTATGGCTCGGTAACCTTGGATGAGATTAACCGCTTGTTAGCAGAAGAAGGAAAAAAGCTTCAGGCAGAAGTCTTGCCAATACAGTCGAATCATGAAGGCGTTTTGGTTGATGCCGTTCATGAGGCGAGTAGGCAACATCAAGGAATTCTAATTAACGCTGGGGCGTACACCCATACAAGTGTAGCCCTGCGAGATGCGATCGCGGCTGTTAAGCTGCCTGCTGTTGAAGTTCACTTAAGCAACATCTACCAGCGTGAGGTCTTTCGACATCATTCTTTCATTGCGCCAGTTGCTATTGGACAAATCAGTGGCTTTGGAGTCCAAAGTTATCAGTTGGGTTTGCAGGCGTTGGTCAACTTTCTGCGGCAAGAATCGACCAATGAATAGTCTAAAATGCGCTACTCCCTCTTGAGCCGGTTTCGTGGCTGTTTAATCGGGGCAATACTGGGAGGGATTCATGGCTCTCGTGAGTCTGAAGAGCTAGATATTTGGGGTAGGATAGTAGTTTTGGGTGCCGAGAGTCTGATTGAGCTGGGTAGGTTTGATCTAGGCAATTGGCGTCAGCGCTTCTATAGCGAATTTCCTAATTTAAACATGAACTACAGTACTCAAGGAGCGCTTATAGTTAGTCTACCTGTATCACTCTTCTACCACGAAAATGAAATTATACTGCGACAACACTTGCTTTCTCTGGCGAAAATTTGGTACGACGAGCCTGTGAGTCGAGATGGGGCTCTAGCAATCGGGTATGCGATTGCCCAGTCCCTTCAAGAAAAACTCAACCCATTTACCCTGATTCCAAAAACAATTGCCTTTCTAGGTAAGTCACCCAGCCGATTGGTAGAAGAGCTGGCACAAGTCCAAATACTATTACAGCAAGGCTCAGGCTTAGAGAGGGCTGTTCAAATGCACCGTCGGCAAGCTCAGCCTAGTAGCTCGATTGCTCTAGCGTTTTACTGCTTTTTGAGTAACTTAGAAGATTGGCGCCTCTCGACTTTACGAGCGGCTCGGACAGGCGAGCAAAGCCAGATAACGACTATCATCACCGGCGCTTTGTCAGGAGCCTATAACAGCACCTCCGGAATTCCCGCTCCACTGCGGACGGTCCTATCCCTATCAGGTACCGAGCCCCTAACAGCATGGGGAATGACAACCCCAGCACAGATGCTAGAATTGTCAGATAACCTACTGGCAATTTGGTCAGGAGTGTACGACCAAGCGCAACAATCAAATGTCCTGACGCCAGTAGCCGCGATCGCTGCTCCTCAAGTTATGCGTGCAAGGCACGAAGGTACTTCATTGCCGCAGTAGAACTGCTCAATTCGCTAAACAAATCTACCAAAAGACATATCCGAAGTAGCTGTTGGGCTGTAATGTTGATAAAAAGTCATTTTCTGCTCGTGGTGTGTGAGTAGCCATTGTGGCAAACCCGAATCAACCGGCGATCGCCGAGGACTGTTGCACTGTTCGCTACCCAACCGCTGATTGCGGTCATAGGCGATGAAAACGTTCCTATCCTTTCAATCCTTGACGCAGCGATTCAATCGATGGCGACGGCGGCACCCACCGCTACACCGCCAGTATTCAATGAAACCACCTGCTGCGCTAGCTTCTCAAAATTTACCACTGGTTCCGCCTCCCCAAAGCTCAACGCTAAGGCCACCACCGCTAGTACCGAATTCTCAACCACCAGCACCGCAGCGTCGCGTCTGTTGCCATGGAATGCGTCAGCTCCGAAAAGACCGTTCCTCAGTTGTCATTTTCATGGCAATCTTGTCCCTCACAGGGGTAATGGGACATCGCTTCTACAATCAGCCCAAGCTGGACATAGGCACTAAAGCGCCGCAGACGATTAAAGTTCCCCATACAGCTCGCGTTGAAGATCCCAAAAGCACAGAAGCCAAACGCAAAGCTGCCCAGACAGGCTCCATACCAATATTGACGATCAATCCGCTGGTTAATCAACAGATTGATCAAGACTTGCAACAATTACTAGATTTAGGCAATGAACTGCGGCAGACGACGGGACATTTTCCCTTTGTTGAGACTTCTATCCTGTCTACTGCCACTCAGTTGTATCTACGTGACTGCCATGAGCCAGAATGGCAAGCAGTGCTTAAAGTCGCAGCGGATACCGCAAAGAAAGCCCCTCTACCAAAGGTCGTGACGGAACTACAAGCCTACCGCTCGCAGGCTTCTCCCCAACAATTCTCCGCTCTCGTCACCACCATTTCCCAAGCCCGCCAGCGATACGCTCAAGCCTTGACGAAACTAAGAGGGCCAGAGGTTTCAAAAACCGAAATCTTCTATGAAACCTCCCTACTAGAATTGTCAGATGCGCAGTGGCAGGCAACGCAAATCGGAATTCATGACAGTGCTAGGCGCATTCTTACCCAAGGTATTGCGCCTGGACTACCACCAAACATCTTGCAGGAGGCGGTAAGTCTACAAGTAAAAACGCTGGTACCAAAAGCCGCCGAAACCCCAGTGGCTGTATTGCTGCTGAGTGTATTGCAGCCGAATCTGAAGCAAGATGTAGAACAAACGAAACAACAGGCAAAAGAAGCGGCGGCGGCGGTGCAACCTGTGTTCCTTGATGTCCATAAAGGTCAGGTGATTGTTCAGGCAGGGCAACTAATTACCCCGTCGGAATTTCTAGAACTCGATTATTTTGGCTTGAGTCGTCGGGAGATTAACTGGCTGAGTTTGATGCAGCTGGGAGGGGTCGTCATCGTAGCTGTTGGTGTTTTCGGGTTGGTAGAACAAAAATTTCAAGACCGATTGCGGCAACGCGATCGCCTGTTGGTGTTGCTACTTACTCTGAGTGCGCCACTGCTAGTAACAGTGGGTGTAAATTATACAAGCCTACCAGCAGTTGGTTTGTTGTTGGGTAGCTTCTACGGCTCCCCACTGGGCGTGACGGTGGTGGGGCTGCTAACAGTGCTACTGCAGGGGAGTCTGCATGTTGGCTGGGAG
>JAABUQ010010818.1_pt1 | contig 11859 bp, 10 predicted proteins | sample 5560001 | NCBI WGS metagenome assembly JAABUQ01 (sample SAMN10711888, study PRJNA513371) | rock metagenome | isolation source: Antarctica rocks | place: Antarctica: Victoria Land, Finger Mt nord | collected 2015-12-18
CCATGGCAAACCATCAGCGCCGGCTTGGCGCAGACCTGGGATGTGACGGCGCAGACTGCGGCCGGCGTGGCGGGGCTGTTCACAGGCGCGCACGGCCTGAGCGAGCTGGGCGGGCCGCTGCGGATCGCCCAGATCTCGGGCCAGGCGGCGCAGCTTGGCATCGCCAGCCTGGTCGGCCTGATCGCCGTGCTGTCGGTCAACCTGGGCTTGATGAACCTGATCCCCATCCCTGTTCTGGACGGTGGGCACCTGTTGTTCCTGGCTGCGGAGGCGGTGCGCGGCCGGCCGGTTCCGCCCAAGGCGCAGGACTACAGCACGCGGGCCGGGCTGGCTTTGCTGGCCTGCCTGTTCGTCGTCGTGACCTGGAACGACCTGCCCCATCTCGGGCTGGTGCGCTGGGTTTCCAGCCTGATCGGGTAGTGCCGCGGAACCCTCGAGCTGTTCCCGGTACGCATTGGCCTTGGCGGCGGGCGCTGCGGCGCTTACAAGCACGCCACGTCCGATGCCCCGGGAGGGTCTGCCTGTTGGTTCCTAAACGCCTTGCGCTGCTTGCCACCGCCTGCATTGTCCCACTGATCGCAGGGTCAGACGCGCGGGCGCAGCAAGGCTCGTCGCGTGTGCAAAGAGGCAGGTCACAGGCGGCAGCCACGGCCCAGCGGCGGCCCAATCCCGACCGCGCCCCGCGCCCGGCTGCGACCGGAAACACCGTCACGGGCATCAAGGTCGAGGGCAACCAGCGCATCGAGCAGGGCACCATCCGCTCCTACATGCTGGTGCAGCCAGGGGACGGCTTCGACCCTGACCGCATCGACCGCAGCCTCAAGACGCTTTACTCCACCGGCCTATTCCAGGATGTGACCATCCGGCGCGAAGGCAACGACCTCGTGGTGAAGGTGGTCGAGAACCCGATCGTCAACCGCATCGCTTTCGAGGGCAACCGCAAGCTGAGCGACGACCAGTTGCGGCCCGAACTGCAGTTGCGCGCCCGCGCGGTGTTCACGCCGCAACTGGCGCAGGCCGACCGGCAGCGCATCCTGGACCGCTACGCCAAGGGCGGCCGCTACGCCGCGACGGTCGAGCCGAAGATCATCCACCTGGACCAGAACCGCGTGAACGTGGTGTTCGAGGTCAACGAGGGCGAGACCACGCTCGTGAGCCGCATCTCGTTCATCGGCAACCACGCCTTCAGCGAGAACCGGCTGCGCGAGGTCATCAACAGCCGCGAGCAGGCGTTCTACCGCATCCTGTCCAGCAGCGACCAGTATGACCCCGAGCGCATCAACTTCGACAAGGAGCTGCTGCGGCGGTTCTACCTGAAGAACGGCTTCGCCGACTTCGAGGCGCACGACGCCGTGGCCGAGCTGTCGCCCGACCGCCGCGCCTTCTTCGTGACGTTCACCATCAACGAGGGTGACAGGTACACCGTCGGCCAGGTGAGCATCGACAGCAAGCTGCCCAAGCTGAACGGCGACGACCTGAAGCCGCTGCTGCAGATCAACACCGGCGACACCTACGACGGCGACTTGGTGGAGCGCACGACGCAGGCCCTGCAGGACGAGGCGCAGAACCGCGGCTACGCGTTCGTCGATGTCAAGCCGCGCATTGCCCGTGACAAGGCGAAGAAGACCGTCGATCTGGCCTTCGACATCGTCGAAAGCCCGCGCGTCTATGTCGAGCGCCTCGACATCGTCGGCAACACCCGCACCGAGGACAAGGTGATCCGCCGCGAGTTCCGGCTGGCGGAGGGCGACGCGTTCAACGCCGCCACCGTGCGCCGGTCGCGCCAGCGGCTGCAGGACCTGGGCTACTTCAACAGCGTGACCGTGCGCCCCAGCCCCGGCAGCGCGCCGGACCGCGCCATCGTCACGGCGCAGGTGGACGAGAAGGCGACGGGCGAGCTGACCCTGGGCGGCGGCTACTCGACCGACTCCGGCGCGTTGCTGAACGCCGGGCTGCGGGAGCGCAACCTGGTCGGCACCGGCATCGACGCCGGGCTGAACGGCGTGCTGGCGCAGAGGCGCAGCCAGATCGACCTGTCCGTCACCGACCCGTATTTCCTGGACCGCAACTTGGTGGCGGGGTTCGATGCCTTCCTGGTCCGCAACGACAACCAGAGCATCGCCGCCTACAGCGAACGGCGGACAGGTGGCGACTTACGGCTGGGCTACGAGTTCAACGAGCACCTGCGGCAGGCGTTCACCTACTCGCTGGTGGACCGGAACGTGTACAACGTCCAAAGCGGCGCCAGTATCTACATCCTGAACCAGTCCGGCACGTCCCTGCTGTCGCAGCTTGGGACCACCTTGGCATTGGACTACCGCGACAGCCGCACCGACCCGCATGACGGCTACCTGCTGCGGCTGGGCCTCGATGTGGCGGGGCTGGGCGGCACGGCGAAGTATGTCCGAACCAAGGTTGACGGCTCCTACTTCATCCCGCTGGAGCGCTACACCGGCGATGCAGACTGGAGCATCGCGCTCACGGCAGGGGCGGGCTACCTGGAGCCGCTAGGCGTGCAGGAGAAGATCATCGACCGCTTCTTCCTTGGCGGCGACAACCTGCGCGGCTTCCAGTCCGGCGGCGCCGGCCCGCACGCGCAGACGACGACTCCCGCAACCAGTACCGCAGCGGCGGCCGTCGGCACGAACGACAGCATCGGCGGCCGGTTCATCTACACCCAATCGACCGAGCTGCGGTTCCCGTTGCCCATCTCGGCCGACCTGGGCCTGTCAGGGCGCACGTTCGTGGACGTCGGGGCCCTGACGCAGGTGAACCGCCTTAGCCTTGCGGGGCTTGGGCTTCCCGCGGGGACGACGTCCACGTTCCATGACAACCCGACCCCACGGGTCGGTGCTGGCGTCGGCGTGTCGTGGAAGACGCCGTTCGGCCTGATCAACATCGATCTGGCCGAGGCCGTCGTCAAACGCAGCGGTGACCAGACGCAGCTTTTCCGGTTTGGCTTTGGTACGAGGTTCTAGCCCATGCGCATTCTGATCCCCGCCCTGGCGGCGGCTGCCCTCCTGTCCCCTCTGTCCGCGTCGGCCCAGCAGTCGCCGGGCTGGTTCGTCCCAGGCGGCGGAGGCGCTGCCGGTGGGTCTCGGCCAGGCCAGCCGCAACAGGGCCAGCCGCAACAGGGCCAGCCGGTGCAGGCGACCCGCCCGGCGTCCCGTCCGCAGCCGCGCCCTTCGGCGCCGCCGGCCGTGCAGGTCGCGCCGCCGCCCATGGGCGACCCGGCCACCGGGCTGTCCACCGCGGGCGCCGGGCAGGACACCGCGCCGGCGCCGCAGGTGCAGTTGCCCCCCGTGCCCGACCTGCCGCCGATCCCGCGTGGCGCCACCCCGCCGGCGGCCGTCATCGGCGTGCTGGGCATTCCCGACATCATGCACGGTTCGACTGCGGCGCAGCAGGTGGAGAAGACCATCGGCGAGCGGCGCGAGAAGCTGAACCAGGATGCCCAGAAGGAGCAGGCCGCCTGGCGCGACCTGCAGCAGGCGCTGGCCAACCAGCGGGCCGGCATGACGCCGGACCAAATCCGCGGCAAGGAGCGTGAGCTGCAGGAGCGGATCACCAACTCGCAGCGCCAGTTCCGCGACCGCAACCGCTACATGCAGGAGGCCGCGCAGGTCGGGCTGGCGCAGATCGAGCGCATGTTGATCGCGGTGATCCGCCAGGTGGCCGAAAGCCGCGGCATGAACCTGGTGCTGCACCGGGCGCAGGTGGCGCTGAACGTCAACGAGTTCGACATCACCGAGCCGGTGATCGCGCAGATGAACAAGATCATGCCGTCCGTCGTGCTACCGCCGGAGGGCGTGTCCGCGGTCGCCGCGATGCAGCCCGCCACCGCCCCGGCCGATGCGGCGCCATCCGCCGTTCCCGTTACCGCCCCGCCCGGGTCCACGCCGCCGCGTCGGTAACCGATGGCAGACGCACCAGCCGCGGCGGGGGATCCGCGTTTCTTCGGCCGCACGGGGCCGCACCCGCTGGCCGCCGTGGCAGCCGCGGCGCTCGGCCGGGTGCAGCCGGATGAGGCTGACTCGATGCTCCGGCTGCACGGCATCGCGCCGCTGCAATCGGCGGGACCAGGCGAAGTCAGCTTCATCGACAATCGCAAGTACGCGGACCTGCTGCAGGCGACCCGGGCCGGCGCGGTGATCGTGCATCCGGATCTGGCGCCGCGGGTGCCTGCCGGAACGTCGGCCATCGTGACGCCAGAACCTTACGCCGGCTGGGCGCGGGCGGCGGCGCTGTTCCATCCGCCACCGCCGGTCCGTCCCGGTGTTCATCCTACGGCGGTTATTTCGCCCGGTGCGGACGTCGATGCCTCCGCCGAGATTGGCCCCTTGGTGGTGATCGGCGAGGGCGCCCGGGTCGGCCCGCGTTGCCGGATCGGGGCCGGCGCAGTGATCGGCGACAACGTCGTGATGGGCTCGGACTGCCGGGTCGGGCCGCTGGCCAGCATCAGCCACTCCCTGCTGGGCGACCGCGTGTATGTTTATGCAGGGGCGCGCATTGGGCAGGAAGGCTTTGGTTTCGCGGCGACCGATGCCGGCTTCATCACGGTGCCGCAGCTTGGCCGGGTGGTGCTGCACGACGACGTTGAGGTCGGCGCCAACAGCACCATCGACCGCGGCGCGGCGCCGGACACGGTGATCGGCGCCGGGTCGCGCCTCGACAACCTGGTGCAGATCGGGCACAATGTCCGGCTGGGTCGCTGCTGCATCGTGGTGTCGCAAGCCGGAATCTCAGGTTCAACCGTGCTCGGGGACTTCGTGGTGATCGCTGCACAAGCTGGCTTGACCGGCCATTTGCGGATCGGCGCCAAGGCCCGGGTCGGCGCGCAAGCCGGCGTGATGGCCGACGTGGCCGACGGTGCGGCGGTGGTCGGCAGCCCGGCGCAGCCGTTGCGCGAGTTCTTTCGCGGCGTGGCGACGCTGCGCAAGCTGGCGCGTTCTCCGCGCACCGGCGGCGATGCGGCCGGGCAGGAGTAGGTCAGCATGGACGGCACGCCGACACATTCAACCCTTCCGCAGGCCGGAACGCAGCCGCCGGTGGCGGACGTCAAGCCGAAGCCGTCGCTGCAGGCCGCGTTGCCGCCGGTCGAGGTCATCGACATCAAGCGGATCATGTATGCGATCCCGCACCGCTATCCATTCCTGATGATCGACAAGGTGGTGGACGTGGTGCCCGACCAGTCGGCGACGGGGATCAAGAACGTCACGGCGAACGAAAACTTCTTCCAGGGCCACTTCCCCGATCATCCCGTAATGCCCGGCGTGCTGATCATCGAGAGCATGGCGCAGACAGCGGCGGTGCTGGTGGTGGAGACGCTCGGTGTCCACGCAGCGGGGAAGGTCGTGTACTTCATGACTATCGAGAACGCGAAGTTCCGCCGCCCCGTCGTGCCGGGTGACCAGCTCCGGATCGAGGTCCGCAAGAACCGGCACCGCGGTCCCGTCTGGAAATTCAGCGCCGTTGCCCGCGTGGACGGTGTGTCGGTGGCGGAGGCCACCTACGCAGCCATGATCATAGACAAGTAGCGGCATTCGCAACGATCCCAGAAACAATAGGTGTGTTGGCCCGTCCCGGACGCGCCGCGTAGTCTGCACATCCCTACTGGACCCGCCGGGCTGCCGAACCACCGTGAAAGATGCCGCATGAGTTCACGCCCTTTGCCCGCCGGCCTCACGCTTGGATTGCCGCACACCGCCCAGGTGCATCCGACCGCCATCGTCGAGCCGGGCGCCAAGTTGGGCGACGGCGTGCATGTCGGCCCCTGGTGCCACGTTGGGTCGCAGGCCAGCATCGGCGCGGGCACCCGGTTGGTCTCCCACGTCGTGGTGGATGGCGATACGCGAATCGGGGAGGGGGTGACCTTGTATCCCTTCTGCACCGTCGGACTGGCGCCGCAGGACCTGAAGTACAAGGGCGAGCCAACCCGGTGCGAGATCGGCGACCGCACCCAGGTCCGGGAGAACTGCACGATCAACCGAGGCACCGTGACCGGGACCGGCCTGACCCGGGTGGGCGCGGACTGCCTGCTAATGGCGGTGGTGCATGTCGCGCATGACTGCGACATCGGCGACGGCGTGGTGATCGCCAACAACGTCGTCATGGGCGGGCATGTCACGATCGGGGCCGGGGCGGTGATCGGCGGGTCGGCGGCGCTGCACCAGTTCGTGCGGATCGGGCGCGGCGCGATGATTGGCGGCGTATCGGGGGTGGAGGCGGACGTGATCCCATTCGGCAGCGTGCTCGGCAACCGGGCGCGGCTGATGGGGCTGAACGTGATCGGGTTGCGGCGGCGCGGCGTGGACCGGGCGGGACTGCAATCGCTGCGTTCGGCGGTGCGCCGGCTGTTCGGGCCGGACGAGGTGTTCAGCGCGCGGCTGGCCGAGGTGCGGGCGGCCTATGCCGGCGACGCGCTGGTGACGGAGCTGCTGGCGTTCATGGATGCGCCGAGCAAGCGCGGCCTGATCCGGGCGGAGCTGGCCGGACTCGATGAGGGCGACGCCGGGTAGCTTGATGGCCGAGGCTGGGGCTGGTGCCGGCGTACTGGGCATCATCGCCGGGGGTGGTCCGTTTCCCGGCCGGGTCGCAGCGGCGGCGCTGGCGGCGGGGCGGCAGGTGTTTATCGTGGCGTTGCGCAGCTATGCCGAGCCGTCCGTCGTCGGGCCGTTCGACCACAGCTTCGTGCGGATCGGCGCGGCGTCGGGTATCCTGGCCTTGTTGCGCGGCCATGGCTGCACCGACCTGGTGTTGGTCGGCCCTGTCCGGCGGCCGCATTTGCTGGACCTGCGCCCAGATGCGGAGGGCGCCCGCATCCTGGCCCGCATCGGCCGGGCCGCCTTCACCGGGGATGATGGATTACTGGCCGCCGTCGTGCGCGTGCTGGGCGAGGAAGGCTTCCGCGTTCTGGGAGCGCATGAGGTGCTGACGGAGGCCGTCGCCCCGGCCGGCGTCCTGGGCCGGGCCGCGCCAGACGCCGCCGCCATGGCCGACATCCGGCGCGGCGAGGAGGTCGTGCGCGCTCTGGGACAGGTGGACGTGGGCCAGGGCTGCGTGGTGCAGCAGGGCATCGTGCTGGCCGTGGAGGCCATCGAGGGCACGGACGCCATGCTCGCCCGCGCGGCGGGGCTGGCCCGGCCCGGCCCGGGCGGCGTGCTGGTGAAGCTGGTCAAGCCCGGGCAGGACCGCCGCACCGACCTGCCGACCATCGGCCCCGCCACCGTGCGTGCCGCCGCCGCCGCCGGGCTGCGCGGCATTGCGGTGGAGGCCGGGGGCACCCTGGTCACCGACCGCGCCGCCTGCGTTGCCGAGGCGGACGCGGCCGGTCTATTCCTGCTCGGCGTCGCCCCGGCTGGCGACGCCTCACCTGATAAGGACACCCCGCCATGAGCGACCCGCGTTTCCTGCACACCATGCTGCGCGTCAAGGACCTGGACCGCAGCGTCGCCTTCTACACGGGCCTGATGGGCATGAAGGAGATACGCCGCTCCGAGGTGCCGGCGGGCAAGTACACCCTCTGCTTCGTCGGCTACGGCGACGAGGGATCGTCCAGCGTGATCGAGCTGACCTACAACTGGGACCAGGAAAAGCCCTACGATGTCGGCAGCGGGTTCGGCCACCTGGCCGTCGCGATGCCGGACGTGTACGCCGCCTGCGAGGCGCTGCGGAAGGGTGGCGCCAAGATCACCCGCGAGGCCGGGCCGGTGCAGCACGGCACGACGGTGATCGCCTTCGTCGAGGACCCCGACGGCTACAAGGTCGAGCTGGTGCAGCGCGCCTGATCTTCGGAGACCCCGGCGACACCACGCTCGCTTGGTTGACCCGGCGCACGCTGCGCGTCGGCGTCACCGGGCTGGCACGGGCGGGCAAGACGGCGTTCTTGACCTCGGTGGCGACGAACCTGCTGGCCTTGGGCGCCGGATGTCCGGTGCTGCCGGCCTTGGCGCAACGGCTGGGCGGCCGGCGGCTCCAGGTGTCGGTTGCCCCAGCAGGCGCCACCGGGCTGCCGCGCTTCGATCACGCGCGTCACCTGGCGGCATTGACCGCCGATCCGCCGGCCTGGCCGGAGCGGACCAGCTCGGCATCGCTGCTAGCGCTGGACTTGGTGGTGAGCCGGCAGCGCCTTGGCATGGACCTGCCGCCGCAGCGGGTGCGGCTGGAGCTGCTGGACTATCCCGGCGAGTGGCTGTTGGACCTGCCGCTGGTCCGCACGCCCTATCCCGCATGGTCCGACGCCGTGCTGCGCCGGCTGGACGAATTGCCGCTGGCCGCCGAGTTCATGGCATTCAGCACCGCCCTGCCCGCGGGCGCCCCGGCCGATGAGGCGCTGGCCGCCACCGGGCACCGGCTATACCGCGCCATGCTGCACCGGATGCGGGACGAGGCCGGGCTGTCCCTGTTGCAGCCCGGCCGCTTTCTGATGCCGGCGCCGGGGCCGGAGCCGGTCTGGATGCCGTTCTTCCCGCATCGTGGCAGCGGCGGCCTGCACAGCCTTTTGACGCTCCGTTACGGCGCCTACGTGCAGTCGGTGCAAGCTAATCTGGCGGAGCCGATGTTTGGTGACCTGGACCGCGTTGTCGTCCTGGTGGATCTGCTGTCCGCCCTGTCCAGCGGCCCGGCCAGCTTCGCCGACGCCGCGGGCGCATTGGCCGCCGCCGCCGGGGCGTTGCGATGGCAGTGGTCGCTGCTGGACGCGGCGCTGGCCCTGGGCCGCCTGCGCCTGCCGCCCAAGACGGTGTCCCGCGTCGCCTACGTCGCGACGAAATCGGACCATGTCGCGGAGCGCCAGCGCGGCAATCTCGCGGCGCTGCTGCGGACCCTGGCCAGCCCGGGCGACGCCGTGCCTGACGTGCGGACCGCCCACCTGCCGGTCGCCGCCGTGCGCTGCACCGAGGACTTCGTGTGGACCCTCGACGGCCGCCCGGTGTCCGCCGTGCGTGGCCGGCGGATCGGCGACGAGCGGCTGCTGCGGTCCTACCCCGGCGAGGTGCCGGACCGTCCGCCGGATGCCACGTTCTGGGCGCACCCCTTCCTGCAACTGCCCGAATTCGAGCCGCGCCGCCCGCCCGACGCCGGCCGCGGCGGCGTGCCGGAGTTGGGATTGGATGCCCTGCTGGTGTTCCTGCTGGACGGCGTGCTGTGACGGTGCCGCCGCGCGCGCCACTCCCGCGCGCCCCACTTCCACGCATCGAGCTGGAGGAGCCGCCGCGCCCGCGCATCGAGCTGGAAGAGGCCCCGGCCGAACGGCTGCAGGCCGAGCCGCCGCTGGAGCTGCTGGCCGACCCGGTGCCGTCCCGCCGAGCGTCACTGGTGCTGACCGGCGCGGCCGTGCTTGCGGCGGGGATCGGCGGGCTGTCGCTGGGCAACTTCGTGCTGGACCAGTTCGCCCGCGCGGCCTGGCTCGGCTGGACCACGCTTGGGGTGTCGGCGGTCGGCGTCGGCATGATGGGAGCCGGCGTGTGGCGCGACGTGCGCGGCGTTCTGGCACTGCGCCATGTGGACGGGCTGCGGACCGACCTGGCCTCCGGCGAGGCCCGGCGTATCGTCAGCGCGGCGATGGAGTGGGCCGCCACTGTGCCCGGCGGCCCCGACCTGTTGCCGGCGCTACGGGCGGTGAACGATCCGGACGCCGTTGTGTCGCTGCTGCGCGCCGGCCCGGGCCAGGCGCTGCGGGCGGAGACGGACCGGCTGGGCCGCACCGCCGCCGTGCAGATGGTGGCGGGGATCGCCGCGATGCCATCGCCCGCGCTGGACGTGGTGCTGGTCGCCTGGCGCGGGGTGCGTCTGGTGCGGCAGGTGGCGCAGCTCTACGGCGTGCGGCCGGGCACGCTGGGCACGTTGTCGCTGCTGCGCCGGACGGCCAATGCCGCCGTCACTGTCGGCGCGGCAGAGTTCGCCGGCAATGCCGCCGCTCATGCCATCCTGTCGAACCCGTTGCTGGCGCACCTGGCCGGGGAGGTCGCAGGCGCCGGCATCGCCGCCCGGCGCATGGTGGTGCTGGCCCGGGCGGCGGCGGCGGCGTGCGACCCCCTGCCACCAGGGGGTTAGCAGAAGGTGCCCGTCAACTACGTGATGCGTTGCACCGTCGAGCCATGCATGTATGCCGATGCATTACATGGAGCACCGGGTGCCATTGCAGCGTCTTGGACCGGCTGGCTGGTTTTCGCGGCCCTGGCCGTGGCGGCGAGGACGATATGAGCTTCACACCCCTACCCACCATGCCCGTCTCGGTTCGCCCGTTGCACGAGCCGGTCGGCCAGTTCCAACTGTTCCGGGCATTGATGCGCAACTCGCTGGAGGCTACGCCGGCCGCCGCCTACACGCAGCCGTTCGCCCGGCGCCGCTTCCTGGGGCGGGATGTCGTCTATGTGTCCGACCCCGAGCTGATCCGGCAGGTGCTGGTCGAGCAGGAGTCGTCGTTCGTGAAGGCAGCCTCGATGCGGCGCGCCCTGGTCCCGGCGCTGGGCGAGGGGTTGCTGACCGCCGAGGGCGCGCATTGGCGATGGCAGCGCCGGGCTGCGGCCCCCGCCTTCCGGCATGACCGCCTGCTGAGCTTCATCCCCGCCATGCTCGCCGCCGCGGGCCGGACCCGCGACCGCTGGCTTGTCCTACCGGCCGGCGGTGCGGTCGAGGTCGCGCATGAGATGATGCAGACCGCCTACGACGTTATCGTCGAGACGATGCTGTCCGGCGCGCCGGGGTTGGACCAGGCGCGGATCGAGGACGGCATCGCTGCTTACTTGGGGTCGACGCCCTGGACGGTGATGGCGGGTTTGCTCGGCCTGCCGGGCTGGCTGCCTCTGCCGCGGAAGCGGCAAGGGCGCCGGGCGCGTGACTACGTGCGCGGCGCGCTGCTCGGCGTTGTCCACCAACGCCGGGGGGAGCGCGCTGGCGGGGGCGCGGTCCGCCCGGATCTGCTGACGCTGCTGCTCGACGCGCACGATCCGGAGGACGGTCGGGCGATGGACGATCAGGAGATCGCCGACAACCTGCTGACCTGCATCGTCGCCGGACACGAAACGACTGCGGTGGCGCTGACCTGGAGCCTGTACTTGTTGGCCGGGCATCCGGACGTGGAGGCCCGGGTCGTGGAGGAGGTCGGGCGCGTGACCGGCGGCGGCGCCCTCGACGCGGAGCATGTCGCCGCCCTCGCCTACACGCGGCAGGTCGTGCAGGAGGCGATGCGGTTGTATCCGCCGGCGCCGCTGATCGCCCGCATGGCTGTCAAGGAAGTCCGCCTTGGCGAACTGGTGATCCCGGAGGGGATGCCGACCTACGTGCCCGTCTATGCCGTGCACCACCATGCCGCGCTGTGGCGGGACCCCGATGCCTTCGACCCCGACCGGTTCCTGCCGCAGGCTGTCGCGGATCGGCACCGCTATGCCTACCTGCCGTTTGGGGCGGGGCTAAGGATATGCATCGGCGCGTCCTTTGCCATGCTGGAGGCCGTGGCGATCCTGGCAACCATGGTGCAGTCGTTTCGGCTGACGATGGCGCCGGGGCCGGTGCCGCTGCCCCGCCAGCGCATCACCCTGCGTCCAAAGGGCGGGTTGCGGATGGTTGTGGCGCAGCGCTTGGTGGACAGGGCCGGTCCCGAAGAGCATTCTGCCCAATAGAGGGGCAGGCCGGCCCGATAACGCGGATGCACGGACACGGGCCGGACCTGCCCAGCGGCCTCCTACGCGGTCCGGCGAGTCATCCGGCGGCGCAGCTCTCGGCCGGCCCTTGTTAGATCAGGGGTTTGCTGCATAGCCCCTCAGTTATCCCCTCATTGCGCCACCGCAAGTTTCAGCGTGAATACCCCAGCGTTTAATACGGCTTCGGCGAACTTTTCGATCAGCGGCGTCAGCCTGT
>JAABUQ010010823.1_pt1 | contig 11854 bp, 11 predicted proteins | sample 5560001 | NCBI WGS metagenome assembly JAABUQ01 (sample SAMN10711888, study PRJNA513371) | rock metagenome | isolation source: Antarctica rocks | place: Antarctica: Victoria Land, Finger Mt nord | collected 2015-12-18
TCGAGCACGATCTTGCCCAGCGGCAGCCAGGTCCAGATGCCGGACGCGACCCGGCGCACGTACCCGGCGCGCACGAGCAGCTGGTGGGAAGGCACCTCCGCGTCGGCCGGGGCGTCGCGCAGGGTACGAACGAACAGCGTCGACATCCGGAGCACGCTGGCGACAGTACCGAGGGGCAGTCCTGGCGTGCCGGTCAGAACAAGATCGACGCAAAGGTGCCCATCTGCTCGAACCCCACCCGGGCGTACGCCTTGCGGGCCACCGTGTTGTAGGCGTTGACGTACAGACTCACCACCGGCGCGATGCGGGCGCGGGCTGCGACGACGACGGCTGCGCTGCCAGCGGTGCCCAGGCCGGAGCCGCGCAGCTCTGGTGCGACCCATACCCCCTGCACCTGGCAGGCAGCGCGGGTGGCCGCGCCGACCTCGGCCTTGAACAGCACCCGGCCGCCCTCGATCCTGGCGAAGCAGCGGCCGGCTCTGATCAGGTCTGCCACTCGTGCGCGGTACAGCGCCCGGCCGTCGCCGATGTCCGGGCGCACGCCGATCTCCTCGGTGTGCATTGCGATGCAGGCCGGCAGCACGATGTCGAGCTCGTCAGGGCGGACCAGGCGCACGCCGAGATCGGGCGAGACGGCTGGGTCCCGGTCGATGACGAGCAGTGGCTGGCTGGGCCGGACCTCGCGGGCCGGTCCCCACGAGGGCTCCAGGAGCCGCCACAGCTCGAGCACGGCGTCGGCCGGGCCGACCATCGAGGCACACCTGCGCCCCTGCCTGCGGGCGCGGTTGGCGAACGCCGCGGCGGAGACGGCGTCGACGTGCACCGGCCAGATGTTGGCGCCGGCGTAGCAGAGCGCGACGAGGCGGCCATCGACTTCGTGGCCCCACACCTCGGCGCCGAGCCGCCAGGAGTCCAGCCCCACGGCCTCGACGCGGGATGCGACAACGACGTCGGTCACCGGGTCGGTGCCGAGCAGCGCCCGCACCTCGGGCAGGTCAGCCGTCGCGAGCACGCGGACGCGCGGGGCCAGCACTCCCCGCGTCATCGCCTGACCACCTCACGCATCTGCCGGACCCGCCCGCTGACGTGACGGTAGCGCGAGTGCGCGCGGCACCCGCTCAGCTGACGGAGACGATGGCTCCGGCGGCACCGCCTGCGCTACCGGGCTCGGCGTCGGGGGCGACGCCCATCTCGTCGGCGAGGCGCATGGCCTCCTCGATGAGCGTCTCGACGATCTGCGCCTCGGGCACGGTCTTGATGACCTCACCCCGCACGAAGATCTGCCCCTTGCCGTTGCCGGAGGCGACGCCGAGGTCGGCCTCGCGCGCCTCTCCCGGACCGTTGACGACACAGCCCATGACCGCCACTCGCAGTGGCACCGTAAGCCCCTGCAGCCCGGCAGTGACTTGCTCGGCGAGGGTGTAGACGTCGACCTGCGCCCTCCCGCAGGACGGGCACGAGACGATCTCGAGAGTGCGCTCCCGCAGCCCCAGCGACTCGAGGATCGCGAGACCGACCTTGACCTCTTCGACCGGCGGTGCCGACAGCGAGACGCGGATGGTGTCGCCGATGCCCTCGGCCAGCAGGGCACCGAACGCGACGGCCGACTTCACGGTGCCCTGGAAGGTCGGGCCCGCCTCGGTCACGCCGAGGTGCAGCGGGTAGTCGCACTGCTCGGCCAGCTGCCGGTAGGCCTGGATCATCACCACCGGGTCGTGGTGCTTTACCGAGATCTTGATGTCGCGAAAGCCGTGCTCCTCGAACAGCGCGCACTCCCAGCGCGCCGACTCGACGAGCGCCTCCGGGGTGGCCTTGCCATACTTGGCGAGCAGCCGCTTGTCGAGCGAGCCGGCGTTGACGCCGATGCGGATGGGCGTGCCGGCTGCGGACGCGGCCCGGGCGATCTCCCCGACCTTGTCGTCGAACGCCTTGATGTTGCCCGGGTTGACCCGGACCGCCGCGCAGCCGGCGTCGATGGCGGCGAAGACGTACTTGGGCTGGAAGTGGATGTCGGCGATGACCGGGATCTGCGACTTGCGGGCGATGGCCGGCAGGGCGTCGGCGTCGTCCTGGCTCGGGACGGCGACCCTGACGATGTCGCAGCCCGCCGCGGTGAGCTCGGCGATCTGCTGCAACGTGGCGTTGATGTCGCTGGTCAGCGTGGTCGTCATCGACTGCACCGACACCCGGGCGTCGCCGCCGACAGGCACGCCGCCGACGTCGAGCGTGCGGCTGTGCCGGCGCGGCGCAAGCGGACGCGGCGGCGCAGGAAGCACGGCCGGCATACCGAGACCGACGGCCGTCATCGGGCGCTCTGGGGGGTCACAGTGGTCGGCTTCCTTACCTGATCCGGATGGGGTTGATGATGTCGGCCGAGGCCAGGACCAGCGTCAGGACAGCGAAGACCGCCACCACAGCGTATGTCGCGGGCAGCAGCTTGTTGAGGTCGACGCGTTGCAGCTGGCCGCGGTACCCGCGCAGCCTGCGCACGCGGTCTCGCGCCTGCTCGAAGGCAAGGATCGCGATGTGGCCGCCGTCGAGCGGCAGCAGCGGCAGCAGGTTGAACACGCCGACGAAAAGGTTGACGCTGGCGATGATGAGCAGCAGGTCGCTGGCCCGCTCCGACAGCGACGCGGGCGCGCTGGCGATCTCGGCGCTGATCCGGCTGATGCCGACGACGCCCTGAGCGCCGTTGGGGTCGCGGTTCTTGCTGAACACGGTTGAGAGCCGCTGCGGGAAGTGCGCGAGCGCATCGGCCGTCCCCGTGACGAACTGGCCGAGCATCGCCGGAGTCTGTCGGGCGGCACCGGCCGGACCGAGGTCCTCGACGATGACCTTCGGGCCCACACCCATCTTCGGCGTGGTGACGGTCCTGCTCGGGTTGCTGGGGTCGGGGCCGGCGGCATCGACCAGGGTGACCTGCTTGGTCAACACCTGCGAGCCGCGCTGGACCTGCAGCGCCACCGGACCGGCCTTGCTGCCCCGGATCAGCCCCGCGAGCTGGTTGAAGGTGCTCACCGGCTTGCCGTCGAACGAGAGCACCCTGTCGCCGTCGAGCAGGCCTGCCGCCTTGGCCGGCGTGGTGGCACCCGGCTGGCATGCCTGGGTCAGGCACTGCCCGAGTGCCAGCACCGGCTCGTTGGTATGCGGCTTGCCGCCCACCCACAGCGAGGCGAAGACGAGCACGATCGCTATGACAAAGTGGGTGAACGAGCCGGCGGCGAGCACGACCGCCCGCTGCCGAGCAGGCTTGTTGTAGAAGGCGCGCGGCTCGTCGGCAGGGTCGATCTCCTCCAACGGAGTCATCCCAATGATCTTGACGAAGCCGCCTGCGGGAATGGCTTTGATGCCGTACTCGGTCTCGCCGCGCTGCCGGGAGAACAGGGTCGGCCCGAAGCCGACGAAGAACTGGCTCGCCTTCATCCCGTACCGCCTGGCGGTGAGGAAGTGCCCACCCTCGTGCAACATCACCGACACGAGCAGCGCCACGACGAAGACGACGACGCCAACCGCGCTCATGTCACCTCGATCTGCTCACGGGCCAGGCTGCGTGCCTCGCTCTCCACCTTCAACACATCGGCGAGGGTGCGCAGTTCCCGTTCACCCACTCGTTGGACGGTGGCGGCCACCACGTCGACGATGCCGAGGAACGGCAGCCTGCCGGCGAGGAAAGCGGCGACGGCCTCCTCGTTTGCGGCGTTGAAAGCCGCCGGTGCGCCGCCGCCCTGCCGCCCGGCCTGCTTGGCGAGTTCCACGGCGGGGAACGCGGCGGCGTCGAGCGGCTCGAAGGTCAGCGACTGCGGCCGGGTCCAGTCCATCGGCGGCTGCGCCTCCGGCACGCGGTCCGGCCAGCCGAGCGCGAGCGCGATGGGCAGCCGCATGTCGGGCGGGCTCAGCTGCGCCAGCGTGGAGCCGTCGACGAACTCCACCATCGAGTGCACCAGCGACTGCGGGTGCACCACCACGTCGAGTGCGTCGTAAGGCACGCCGAACAGCAGGTGCGCCTCGATCAGCTCGAGCCCCTTGTTGACCAGCGTGGCGGAGTTGACCGTGACCACCGGCCCCATCGCCCAGGTCGGATGGTTCAACGCCTGACCGGCAGTGACGGCGGCGAGCTCCTCGCGGCGGTGCCGGCGAAACGGGCCGCCACTGGCGGTGAGCAGCAGGCGGCGGATCTCGCCGGCCCGGCCGCCCCGCAGGCACTGCGCGAGCGCCGAGTGCTCGGAGTCCACTGGCACCACGCGGTCGAGGTGGGGCAGCACCAGCGGTCCGCCGGCGACGAGCGACTCCTTGTTGGCCAGGGCGACGGTGCTGCCGGCCTCGAGCGCGGCGAGGGTCGGGCCCAGCCCGATGGAGCCGGTGATCCCGTTGAGCACGACGTCGCACGGGATGCGAGCGAGCTCGTCGACAGCGTCCGCGCCGGCGGCAACCGCGGGCGGGGACGACGAGCCGTACGCGCTCGACAGCGCCGATCGGACCGCTGGCGCACACGCCTCGTCCGCCACCGCCACCCGCTCCACACCGAGCTCGTGGGCCTGCCGGGCGACGAGCTCAGGGCGAGTGCCCCCCGCCGCGAGGGCGACCACCCGGAACCGCTCAGGGCGGACCCGGACCACGTCGATGGCCTGGGTCCCGATCGAGCCGGTGGACCCCAGCAGGACGACGTCGCGCCTCGCCCGCCCGGTGGTCGCGGCTGCGGCTGCCGCTGCCCCCGTCATTCGCCGTACCGGGTGACGCAGTCGACGACGAGGGCGTCGGCGCTCAGCGTCGTCGTCGTCGTCGTCGTCCCGAGTCCCGGCACCGGGTCGGCGCCCGGCCGCGACGGCCACGTGTGCCCCCCGCCCACGACGGTGTAGAGCAGCACGTCGCAGCCGTCCCACCGCAGGGCTGCGACGTCACTGCCGAGCCGGTAGCTCCGGCTCACTGCGCACCCGGCTGACCGGGCCCACGCGGTGACCCGGCCGAGCGCGGGCTCGGGCTGGGTGCTGGCGAAGGGACCGCCGCGGCTGCCGCCGCCGCCCGCGTAGGGGACGAGGGGGTCCGCGGTGCCGTGCACCTCGGTCATCGGCGGCCAGGAAGTGCACCCGCGCGGGGGGATGCTCGGTGCCACGCTCACCACCGCGCGGGCGATGCCGGTGCACGCGACGAGTGCCGCCATGTCGGCACCGTCGGACCAGCCTGCTGCGGCCACCCCGCCGGCTTGGCCGCACAACCGGGCGCGCACGTCCGCAACGACGGCACGCGAGACCGCGAGGTCGTCGCGCAGCGCTGGTGAGCGGGGGAAGTTCCAGGCACCGCCGGCCCCGTCGATACTCGCGACCGCGACACCGTGCGCCGCCCCGTAGGCACCCAGCCCGGTGTAGGCCTCCTGCGCGGCGGCGCTCTGCTGGTAGCCGTGGTAGCTGAGGACGAGCGGGACGCGCTTGCCCGCACCCGCCGCAACCGCGGGTACGGACAACAGGTATGACGCGCCGCCGGCCTTGTAGGACCCGGAGCGCGCGGTCGAGCAGCCGGCCGGCGCTCGAGCTGCAGCAGACCCGGCCGGCTCCGCATCGCTCGTCGCCCCCGGCAGCTGTTGCCGACGCATCGGCTCAACGGTCGATTGCGTCGTGGTGGGCTTCGGGCTCGTCTGGCCCGTCGCTCGCAGGCCCGGACTCGCCGGGTGCGGCGCCGATGACGAGGCGGCCCGGTCAGGTGCGGACACAGCAACCGGGACGCTGGTGCGGCTGGTGCTGGTGCTGGTGCCGGTGCCGCAGCTCGTCAGCACGGGCGCAAGGCTTAACGCGATGCCCGCGGCGAGCGGCCGGCGAAACCCGCCGAGCCGCGGAAGACCGAGCACGTCAGCCGACCGCTGCCAGCTGACCGCAGGCGCCGGCGATGTCCCGGCCACGGGTGTCGCGGACGGTCGTCGGCACCTTCGCCAAGCGCAGCCGGCGGACGAACTCGCGTTGGCCGTCAGGCGCGCTCGCCTGCCAGGACGTGCCCGGCGTCGGGTTGAGCGGGATGAGGTTGACGTGCGCCGGCTGGCCTCGCAACAGCCGTGCGAGGCTGTCGGCACGTTCGGGCTGGTCGTTGACGTCGTCGATCAGCGCGTACTCGATCGACAGCCGCCTGCCGGTGTGCGCCGCGTATCCGAGGGCTGCGCCGAGCACCTGCTTGACCGGCCACCGCCGGTTGACCGGCACCAGGGTGTCGCGCAGTTCGTCGTCCGGCGCATGCAGGCTCAACGCCAGCCGGACCGACAGGCCCTCGGCCGCCAGCTTCGTGATGGCGGGCACCAGCCCCACCGTGGACACCGTGACCGTGCGCTGCGGCAGCCCGAGGCCATGCGGTGCGGGGTCTGTGAGCCGCCGGACGGCGCCGACGACCGCACGGTAGTTGGCCAGCGGCTCCCCCATGCCCATGAAGACGACGTTGCTGACGTGGGCCGGGTCCGCGGACGCGTCGGGCGTCAGCTCCCCGCCCGCGAGGGTCCGCTGCGCCGCCACGACCTGTTCGACGATCTCGGCCGTCGACAGGTTGCGCTGCAACCCGCCCTGCCCCGTGGCACAGAACGGGCACCCCATCCCGCAGCCGGCCTGGCTTGACACGCACACCGTGGTCCGGTTGGGATAGCGCATCAGCACTGACTCGACAAGCACGCCGTCGAGGCCTCGCCACAGCGTCTTGCGCGTCTCCCCGCCATCGCACGTCACCGTGCGCACCGGCGTCAGCAACGTCGGGAGCAGGGCCTGCGCCAGCCGGTCACGCGTCGGGCCCGGCAGGTCGGTCATCTGCGCCGGATCGGACGTCAGCCGGGTGAAGTAGTGGTGGGCCAGCTGCTCGGCCCGGTACGGCTTCTCCCCCAGTGCTGCGACGGCGACTCGGCGCTCGGCGGGAGCGAGGTCCGCCAGATGCTGGAGCGGCTTGCTGCCGACAGCCATCGGAAGCGACGGACGCCACGGTGCAGGAGCCCTCGTGGCATCGGTCACGTTGGCCCGTCCCTCAGACGCCGGCGACTCACGACTCGACGACGTCACGGCAGGCACCCCCTCATGGTCTCATGCAACGGGCAAGTGATCGCGGTGTAAGCCCGCCACTCATTCGAACGTGTGTTCGATTGTAGCAGTTTGGTACCCCGAAGCCCAGGCGCTGCGCCGGACGCCGGTTACATGGTCAGGACAGGGGCGCCCAACTCGTTATCAGCACCCAGGCGACGGGTGCGGTGAGCAGCAGGCTGTCGAGCCGGTCCATCACCCCGCCATGGCCGGGCAGCAGGTTGCCCATGTCCTTGATGTCGAGGTCGCGCTTGATCATCGACTCCCCGAGGTCGCCGAGCGTGGCCGAGGCCGTCACTGCCAGCCCGAACACGACTCCCAGCAGAACGGGTCGATGCAGTAGGAAGGCGAAGAACATCCCCCCGGCAACCATGCAGGTGACTGCGGCGCCGGCCGCGCCTTCCCACGACTTGCCCGGGCTGATGGTTGGCGCCAGCTTGTGTCGGCCGCCCGAAAGCACGCCTGCCGCGTAGCCGCCGATATCGGCACCGGCGCACGTGGCGATGAAGGTGACGACCCGGCGTGGGCCGTCTGAGGGCTGGGACAACAGAGCTGCGAAGCCAGCCAGGAACCCGACGTAGAGCAGCGTGAACCCCAGTGCGGCGAGATCTGACAGCAGCGCCGGGCTGCCGGGTTCTTGGCGACTGTCGACGAGCAGCCACCCCGCCAGGAGCACGACACCGACCGCCGTACTCGTCACCAGCCCGTCGGGGCCGGCAAGGTAGGCGACGAGTGGCAGTGCACCTGCAACCAAGGCGGTCGGGACCCTTGGCGTATGCCAACCGCCGCGGACCAGTGCGCACGCCAGCTCATATGTCCCGACCGCAACGGCAGCGCAGATGACGCCGACCCAGATTAGCCGGACGGTGAACAGAGTTGCGAAGATCGTGCCGGCGAGCAGGCACCCGACCGCGATCGCCGCAGGCAGGTCGCGTCCGGCCCTGCTGCCGCTCCCGGGGACGGGTGTGTCTGAGGCGCTCACAGGTCGTCCTCAGACCTCGAGCAGCTCGGACTCCTTGTGCTTGAGCAGCTCGTCGACCTGCGCCACGTAGCGCACGGTGACCGCCTCGAGCTCCTTCTCGGCACGACGCACGTCGTCCTCGCCGGCCTCGCCGTCCTTGTTGATCTTGTCTAGTACCTCCATGGCGCGCCGGCGAATGCTGCGGATGCTGACCCGCGCGTCCTCACCCTTTCCGCGGGCGACCTTGGCGAGGTCACGCCGCCGCTGCTCGGACAGCTCCGGGAAAACGCATCGGATGATCGAGCCGTCATTGGTCGGGTTCACGCCAAGGTCGCTGTCGCGGATGGCCTTCTCGACCGCGGGCACGCTGCTCTTGTCGTATGGCGACACGATCACCATCCGGGGCTCCGGCACGCTGAACGACGCCAGCTGGTTGACCGGGGTCATCGCTCCGTAGTAGTCGACCGTGATCTTGTTGAACATGGCCGGTGTCGGGCGCCCGGTCCGGATCGAGGCGAAGTCGTCCTTGGCGACTGTGACCGCCTTCTCCATCTTCTCCTCAGCCTCGAACAGCGTCTCGTCGATCATCGTGCGGCCTCCGTGCGGCGGTGAGTCCTCATGCCCGTGGCGACGGCCCAAGCCCCACGGCCGCTAAGCACGGTCGCGAGCCTCGACGTCCGAGTCGCTGTCGACGTCATCATCGTCCATCGTCACCGTCGTCCCGATGGTCTCCCCGCGTGCCGCGAGCCGGATGTTGCCCTCCCGCAGCAGGTCGAAGACCACGATGGGCAGCTTGTTGTCCATGCACAGGCTGATGGCGGTCGCATCCATGACCTTCAGGCCCCGCACCAGCACGGTGTTGTAGGAGAGGTGCTCGAAGCGCTTCGCGTCGGGGTTCTTCATGGGGTCGGAGTCATACACGCCATCGACCTTGGTCGCCTTCAGGACCGCCTGCGCCTTGATCTCGAGCGCCCGCTGGGCTGCTGTGGTGTCAGTGGAGAAGAACGGGGCGCCCAGTCCGGCCCCGAAGATGACCACGCGCCCCTTCTCCAGGTGGCGGATCGCCCGAAGCGGCAGGTACGGCTCGGCGACCTGCCCCATGGCGATCGCCGTCTGGACGCGGGTGATGACGCCCTCGCGCTCGAGGAAGTCCTGCAGCGCCAGACAGTTGATGACGGTGCCGAGCATGCCCATGTAGTCGGCCCTGCCGCGGTCCATCCCCCGGCTGGCGAGCGCCTCACCCCGGAACATGTTGCCGCCACCGACGACGACGGCCACCTGCACCCCGAGGTGGACAACCTCGGCGATCTGTCGGGCGATCGCTGCGACGGTGCCGGGGTCGATGCCCAGCGGATCGCCGCCTGCGAACGCCTCGCCGGACAACTTCAGGAGGACCCGTGACCACCGAGCCAGCGGCTCCTGCTCCGCGCTCACGGGCACTCCTCCTCCGTCATGCACGACCCCATGTCGTGCCCCTGCGCCAGCGCCTTCAGTCAGAGCCCGCTGGCTCAGACTGGCAGCCGCCGGCTCAGGACTGGCCGACCTCGAACCGGACGAAGTCCGAAACAGTAACGCCGGCCGCATCGAGCACCGCCTTCACCGTCTTCTTGGAGTCCTGAACGTGCGCCTGCTCGAGCAGGACGACATCCTTGAAGAACCCGTTGACACGACCCTCCACGATCTTGGCGAGCGCCTGCTCCGGCTTGCCCTCCTCACGGGCCGTCGCCTCGGCGATCTCGCGCTCCTTCGCGACGACCTCTGCCGGGACGTCCTCACGCTTCACGTACTGCGCGCGCATCGCCGACACCTGCATGGCGGTGCCCCGGGCTGCCGCCAGGTCCTGGCCCTCGAAGGCGACGAGAACGCCGATCTGCGGCGGCAGGTCGGTGGCCCGCCGGTGCAGGTAGGTCGCAACCTGCCCGTCGAGTACCGCATATCGGCGCAGTTCGATCTTCTCGCCGATGGTCGCGTTCAGAGACTCGATGTTCTCCGCAACCGTCCCGCCGTCGGCGAGGGTCTCGGCAAGCAGCTCGTCACGGCCCGCAGGACGTGCTGTCGCGGCGTGCGCGACAATGTCGGTCGCCAACTGCTGGAACTGCTCGTTCTTCGCCACGAAGTCGGTCTCGCAGGCGAGCTCGATCATGGCGCCCTCGGCGGCGGCGATCAGCCCGTTGGAGACGCTGCGCTCCGCGGCCCGCTTGCCGGCCTTCGCAGCGCCCTTGATCCGGAGTGCCTCGATGGCTGCCGACTCCTCACCACCGGCCTCGACCAGCGCCTTCTTGACATCGCTCATGCCCGCGCCCGTGATCTCGCGGACCTTCTTGATCAGTGCGGCAGTGACCTCTGCCATGGCCTTCGGCCTCCTTGACGTGATGGCGCAGGCGCCGCCGCCCGGCCGGAAGGCGACAGGGCGGCGGGACGCCTACGGTGTGGTGCTGGACGGTGCCGGTGTGGTGAGCGCCGACGCCTCGGTCGACGCCTCGGTCGGCGCCTCAATTGGTGCCTCGGCTGCGAGCGCAGCCGGCACTGAGGCCGTGGCGGCCTGGGGCGCTACGGGTGCCGTGCTCGGCGCGTGAGCGTCGAGGGCAGGCGTCTCCGAGGCGCCCACGCCCTCGATCGCGCCAGCGGTCGGGTCGGCTGCAGCCGGCAGCGCGTCGACCGGGTTCTCGACGACCGACTCCGGTGCAGCGGGCTCGACTGGAGCCGCCGCCTCGGCCGGCTGGCTGGCCATCAGCTCGCGCTCCCAGTCGGCCAGCGGCTCCCCGCCGCCGATCTCGGGCCGATCGCCACCAGTGGCTGTCGCCCGAGCCATCAGACCCTCGGCGACGGCGTCGGCAATGACCCGGGTCAGCACGGCGGCGCTGCGAATGGCGTCGTCGTTGCCGGGGACTTTGTAGTCCACCTCGTCGGGGTCGCAGTTAGAGTCGAGGATGGCCACGACCGGGATGCCCAGCTTGCGGGCCTCTCCGACGGCGATGTGCTCCTTCTTCGTGTCGACCACCCAGATGGCACTCGGGGTGCGGGTCATGTCGCGGATGCCGCCGAGCGTGCGCTCCAGCTTGGCCTTCTCGCGCGAGAGGACGAGGTTCTCCTTCTTGGTCCGGACGGCGTCGCCGCCACCGGTCGCCTCCATCTCCTCGAGCTCCTTGAGGCGCTGGAGCCGCTTAAAGACGGTCGAGAAGTTGGTGAGCATTCCGCCGAGCCAGCGCTCCTTGACGTACGGCATCCCGACGCGGGTGGCCTGCTCCTGAATGGCTTCCTGCGCCTGCTTCTTGGTGCCGACGAACATGATCGTGCCGCCGTGGGCGACAGTCTCCTTGACGAAGTCGTACGCCTGGTCGATGTACTCCAGCGTCTGACGCAGGTCGATGATGTAGATGCCGTTGCGCTCGGTGAACAGGTAGCGCTTCATCTTCGGGTTCCAGCGCTTGGTCTGGTGCCCGAAGTGGACGCCGGCCTCGAGCAGCTGGCGCATGGTGACAACAGCCACGCCGCTGACCTCCTGGTCTCGGTTCTGTGTCCCGTGCCGGTCGGCCGGGACCCTGACGCCCGACGGCAGCGACCCCGCAAGCGGGGACCGAAGCGGCCGACCCGGTCGACGGCGACCGGATGAGGGCGTGCGAATTCGGCCCGCCGGAGCAGGCCGTGAGCCGAGTGTACGTCTGGCGGGGCGCCCGCACCGAGCGTGCGTCACGGACCAGCCGGCACACGTAGGGCCGCTGTTCGTGGTCGAGCTCGCGCTGACGGGCGGCGCAGGTCGGCATCGCCCAGCCGCCGTCGCGACGCCTTGTGAACAGCTCGGCTCGGTCGACCACGATCATTCCCGAGCGCAGGCGGGGGCGCAGGCAGCCGACCC
>JAABUQ010010824.1_pt1 | contig 11851 bp, 9 predicted proteins | sample 5560001 | NCBI WGS metagenome assembly JAABUQ01 (sample SAMN10711888, study PRJNA513371) | rock metagenome | isolation source: Antarctica rocks | place: Antarctica: Victoria Land, Finger Mt nord | collected 2015-12-18
CCGAGCGCAGGACGCGATCGCCGAGGTGCACCTGTTCACCAGCCACTCCTACGAGTGGATTGTGGAGGCAGACATCGAGGCGTGCTTCGACCGACTCTCGCATGTCGCCATCGATGATGGCGTGAGAAGTCGGATCGCGGACAAGCGCGTCCTTTGGCTCGTCAAGGCGTTTCTCAAAGCCGGGATCATGAGCGAGCACGGTGGCCTTGAGGCGCAGCTCACCGGCACCCCTCAGGGCGGGATTCTCTCACCGTTGATGTCGAGCATCGCGCTGTCCACGCTCGACCGGCATTACGCTCGGGCGTGGGAGGCGATGGGAGACACGACAGCGCGAGCCAAGCGCCGACGCCATGGTGAGGCGAACTATCGACTCATCCGGTACGCCGATGACTTTGTCATCTGCGTGGCCGGTGAGCGACGCCTCGCCGAGGCGCTCGTCGCCGAGACCGAGCAGGTCATCGCACCGCTCGGCCTCACGCTCTCGAAGGAGAAGACTCGCATCACCCACATCGACGAGGGGATCGAGTTCCTCGGCTGGAAGATCAAACGCCAACGAGGGCGAGATCGCCGACCGCACGTCTACACCTACCCGTCCAAGCGGTCCCTTCAGGCCGTGATGGGCAAGGTCAAGACGATCACGCGGTCGGACTACAACCAGCCGCTCGGTCAGCTCCTGCACCGGCTAAACCCGGTGCTCAGGGGCTGGTGCGCCTACTTCCGCAGCGGCGTCTCCTCGCGCACCTTCAACTACCTGCGCGCCTACACCTGGCGGCGGGTCGTTCGCTGGCTGCGTCGGAAACATCGCAAGGCAAGCTGGCGCTGGCTCAGACGCCACTACCTTCCCGGGTGGTGGCCAACCCACGGCCACGTGGTGCTCTACAACCCCGGTGCGGTGCGGACGACCCGCTACCGCTACCGCGGCAAGAGCATCCCCACGCCCTGGGAGCGGGACGTGCTCGCCCTTCGCGAGCCGTCACGGACGCTCGAGCGCCTGGAAGGACTGATCGCCCGATGACCACCGGCATGCCCGTGGAGAGCCCGGGGCGCGGAGACGTGCACGCCGGGTTCGGTGGGCGGGTCGAGGAAACGGAGCAGCCGAAAGGCCGCCACCGCGCCTCGGCCCGACCCTACACCTTCCGCTTCAACCGCCGCCGCTCCCGCCACCGCGGCCTGCTCTTCTACCGGCTGATCGAGGGCGCGATAGCCACCGACCCATACCCCTACAGAGCCCTTACCAGTGAATCGGCCGCATAGCCAGGCCCAGACGCGAACCGGGGGAGCGAACCGGATAGCCAGCTCGCGTGATTCGAAGCGGGCTCGGTAGCACGCGCTGCTGATCCACGCGCGATTGCTTGCGTGCCGGTGTTCGCCGGGCTGATCCAACGTTTGTTGACCCTCCTCGCAAGTCGTGGTCGTCGCGCGGCGCGATGGAGACGTTGCTCATCGTCCGAGGGAGGACGTCATGGAGTCCGCTCCGCTTCTCGATTGCGCCAGCCGCCTGCGGTCGCCCGCGACCCTGCCCGGCTACCACCAGGGTCGCCCACCCCGCACAAGAACCTCCGCTACCCGCCGCACCGCCCACCGTTGAGGAGATCGTCGGAGTCATGCGCGCCGTCGGCGACGCACGGCAAGGGCGGCAAGCGTCGAGAGGTCGGAATGGATCGCTGGGCATGGGAGCAACTCAACCCATGGCTCACGCTCCGCGAGAGCTTGCCGGTCGGCGCGTTGTTCTGCGTGCTGCGGGGCCGACCCGCGGGCGCCCTTGTTCCGCCGTTGGCGTCCGAGTCCAGCTCCGCAACGCCGCGGTGGCTGCGCGGGTGCGGCAGCGGTTCGCTCCGCATCAGCTACGACATGCCCACGCGGTCGTGAGATGTCGCGCGAGGGAGTCCCGCTGGTCGTGATCCAGAAGGCAGCTCGGGCAACACGCCGATCTCGGCATCACGTCGGTCTACCTGCGCGGGATCGACAACACCGAGATGGTGCACGCCGTCCACGAGCGGCCGGCGCCGATGATCCCAGCTACGAACGGACTCAGGCTTCCTCGGTAGCGACCGAACCAACGGCCGCTCGTGCTTGAGAGCATTTCGTTGGGGCGGGGGCGGGGGCGGGGGCGAGGGCGGGGGCGAGTCGAGAACGCGCTTTGTTGCCACAGCCGTCGCCGACCCTCGAGCGTCGTGCGCGGCTGGTGCAGTGATGCGCCCGCAGACGGCAGCGGTCGCGGGTTGACAAGGGCGGCATCGTGCGCCACAATTGTGGCGTGACAACCGAACCGTTGCGCTCAGTCCGTGATCACCTCTCCGAGCTCGTTGATCGGGTCGAGCGCGAGCATGATCGCGTCGTGATCACTCGAAACGGTCGTGACGCCGCGGTCTTGATCAGCGCAGACGATCTCGAAGAGCTCGAGGAGACGCTGTCAGTGCTAAGCGACGCGCAAGCACTCGCGGACATCCGCGAGGCCGACGTCGCATACGTCCGCGGCGATGTCGTTCGCGGTGTGGACGCTGCGCGTCGCTTGCGGACGTGATCGAGCCGGGCGAGTACGAGCTCATCGTTACCCCGCCGGCCGCCAGAGCTCTCTCAGATCAGCTACCCGAACCTGTCGCGACGGCCGTGATCGAATTCATGACGTCTGCGCTGGTGCGCGAGCCGTTGCGCGTTGGAAAGCCTCTGCGGGGTGAGCTGTCGGGAATCTGGTCAGCGCGTCGTGGGACGTATCGCATGTTGTACCGAGTGCAGGAAGAGCCGCGCGAGGTCATCGTCCTCCGAATCGAACACCGCCGCGACGTCTACCGACCTCGTTGAGCAAATGTCCACGGTCCCGGAACGTCGCCGTGAGGCGGATACCATCAACCGCCGGGGAACTTTCCCCCTTTCGGTCTCGACACACGCGGTCGATCACCGACACCGCTACGACTCAGGTGATGGGTCGCCTGACCGGTCAGCCCCAGAAGACGCAGATGGGATCCCGGTCGATCTCGTCGAGCAGGACATCGATCCTGGTCGTTGAGCTGAGCAACGGGTAGCGCTCCCAGCGGCCGGAGGACCGGCAGTAGTACAGCGTCCAGGCGCGTTGTGAGCTGGTGTAGCTCAGACGGGCAACCGGGGATCGCACCACTCGGGCCGGTAGTCCTCACGCCACGGCGCGCGACACTCGACGATCGTCAGTGTCCGCGGACGCTCCTCAAGCTCGACCCGTACCTCGTCCAGAACGTGATCGGGAACCCGGCCCTCGCACAACCGGCGCACGCGCGCGACATCGGCCTGAGGGAGCACCCTCCAGATCGTAGACGTCGCCTCACTCCCGGCCGCGTAGAGGAGGCGGCGGCGCAGGCGCACCCAGGGTTACAGCGACTTTCTGGTACGCACCGCGGCCGTGGGCGACTTCGTTGAGCTGACCGCGGCGCTGTTACCGTGCGTCTGGGGCTACGCGGAGATCGCCGAGCGCCTGGCCGGGGGCGGGACCCAGGCGGATGAGCGCTACGGACGCTGGATTGCAATATACGCCCCAGCGGAGTTCGCCGAGCTGGCCGGCTGGGCGCGCGTTTCTCACCAGCAGCCGCTAAAAGCTCGCGTTCTGGCAAGTGGCCTGGGCCGGCGAGCACTGGCTCCCGTGAAGCCCGACGAGCGGGCGCCTGGCGCACGAAAAAGGCGGGCGTGGGTCTCCGTGGGTCGCGCTACGGGATTGTTGGACGCGCGCGCCTATACGCTCCGTCATGCGTGCCTGAGCTGATCGTAGAGTTGTGAGGATGGCTGCTCCGGTCAGCTGCCTCGTCGTCCCCGCCACCTCCGAGCGGATGCTCGCGAAAGCGCGCGGCATCGACGTGGGAGAGGTCGTGATCGACCTCGAGGATGCGGTTGTCCCCGAGCGCAAGGCGGAGGCGCGGGTCGCCGCTGCGGCGGCGCTGGCAGAGGGCGCCTTCCGGGCTGCCGCCGTCTCGGTGCGGGTCAACGCGTGTGGGACGCCTTGGGTGCGTGAGGACCTGGTCGCATTGGCACTCGCCGAGCGTCCGCCCGACAGTGTCGTAGTGCCGAAGGTCGAGGGACCAGCCGACCTTGCCTTCGTCGATCGCGTCCTGGATGAAGCGCAAGCTGCCGCCAGCGTCGGCACGCCGGTCGCGACACAGGCGCTCGTGGAGACGGCGAAGGGCGTTCGGGAATTACACGGCATTGCGAGCGCCTCTCCCCGCCTCGGGGCGCTGGTGCTGGGCTATGCGGACTTGGCGGTTTCGCTGGGGCGCTCTCGGGCAGCTGCCGCAGACCTCGACCGTTGGTTGGCTTTACAGGACGCCGTGCTCGTTGCCGCACGGGCGGCGGGGCTGCGGGCGATCGATGGGCCGTGGCTGGCGATCCACGATGAGCGCGGTCTGCACGCGGCTGCGACCCGCGCGGCAGACCTCGGGTTCGACGGCAAGTGGGCGATTCACCCCTCGCAGCTCGAGACGATCGTGGCCGCGTTCACGCCATCCCCGGAGGACGTGGCGCACGCGGAGGCGGTGCTCGAAGCACTGCGCCGGAGTGGCGGCGAGGGGGCGGTCTCGCTCGACGGCGAGATGGTGGACGAGCCGGTGCGGCTTGCCGCGCTCCGTGTACTCGCCCGCACGGGACGCGACGCTGACGGTCTGGGATGAGCGGCGTCGATCACACGGTGAACGTCGGGGGGCCCTGGTACGAAGACCTCGACGTCGGCCAACGCTTCGATAGCGCACCTGGCCTCACTCTGACCGGTGGGCACGCGACGCTGCATCAGGCGATCGTGGGCGATCGTCTGCGACTGCCGCTGGACGCGGCACTTGGCGAGCAGGTCGTCGGTCGCGGCGCGTGCGTTGCGCATCCGGCGCTCGTCTGCGATGTCGCGATCGGTCAGTCGACGGTCCCGACGCAGCGGGTGATCGCGAATCTGTTCTATCGCGGGCTGGTGCTGCGACGGGCGCCGCGGATTGGCGAGACGCTGCGCACGAGCACCGAGATCGTCGCCCTGCGCGACGTCTCCCCGCGTCCCGATCGCAGGCCGAGCGGCCTCGCGGTCTTGCGCGTACGCACCGTCGACGAGCTGGAGCGGCGGGTGCTGGATTTTCACCGCTGCGCGATGTTGCCGATGCGTGAGAACGCGACTGCACCGGGCCACGCCGACGACCTCGACGCGATCTCGGATGAGCTGGCGCCAGAGTTGTTGGGAGCGGCGGTCGCCGGGTGGGATCTCGCCGCCTACCGTGAGCTGGTCCCCGGGCCGCATGCCGACGGGCTCGTGCCGGGCGCGAGGTACGAGATCGAAGGGGGCGACACAGTGACGTGTGCACCTGAACTGGCACGGCTCTCGCTCAACGTCGCAGCAGCGCATGCGGATCCCGCCGCGGGTGGGCGCGGACGGCGCCTTGTGTACGGCGGACACACGATCGGAATCGCGCTCGCGCAGGCCACGCGGGCGGTCTCGAACATCGTCACCGTGGTCGCCTGGCGCTCGTGCGATCACTTGTCACCGGTGTTCGAGGGAGACGTTCTGCGCAGTGTCGTGACGGTCGGCGCGATTGAGCCGCTGGGGGAGCTTGACGGCGCCATCGTCGACCTCCACGTCGAGACGTCTGCGGACCGCGTCGACGGTGCTGGCCGTGAGGCTGTGCTTGACTGGCGTCTCGTTGTGGTGATGGCATGAACGAAGGGATTCTTAGCGGACTTGGCCTGGTCGAAGGATCGGCGTTCGTCGCTGCGCCACTCGGAGGGATGACGCTCGCCCAATTGGGCGCTGATGTGATCCGGTTCGATCAGCTCGGGGGAGGTCTCGATTACGAACGCTGGCCGCTTGCCGCGGACGGCCAGAGCCTCTTCTGGGCCGGCCTGAACAAGGGCAAGCGCTCGATTCAGGTCGACCTCCGCTCGTCCGAGGGGCGTGAGCTCGTCACCGCGCTCGTCACCGCGCACGGGGCTCTTCTGACGAACTTCCCGGCGCACGGCTGGCTCGCTTTCAAGGCTCTGCGCGAGCACCGCCAGGACCTGATCATGGTTGCGCTTCGCGGGAATCCCGACGGCAGCTCGGAGGTCGACTACACGGTCAACCCGGCGACCGGCTTTCCGTGGGCGACGGGGCCGCGCAACCTGGCCGAGCCGCTCAACAGCGTGCTGCCCGCCTGGGATGTGGCGATGGGAACGCTTGCGGCCGTCGGGCTGCTGGCGGCGGACCGACGGCGGACCAAGACCGGGGAGGGTGAGCTCGTGCGCCTCGCGCTCAGCGATGTCGCATTCGCGATGGTCGGCAATCTTGGTCGGATTGCCGAGGCGCAGCTCGGGGGTCGGGACCAGCGCAAGGATGGCAACTATCTGTACGGCGCCTTCGGTCACGATTTCGCCACCCGCGACGATCGGCGGGTAATGGTCGTCGCCCTGACCGCGCGACAGTGGCGTGCCCTCGTCCAGGCCACCGGAGCCGATGAGGCGTTTCGCAGCATCGAAGCCGCGACCGGCCATGACCTCGAGACCGAGACCGGCCGCTACAAGGGCCGTGACCTCATCGCCGCAATCCTGCGCCCGTGGTTCGAGTCGCGTGACTTGCCCGAGATCCGCGCTGCCTTCCAAGGAACCGGCGTCTCCTGGGGCCCCTACCAGACCTTTGGGCAACTCGTGAACGAGGACCCGCGTAGTTCGACAGCCAATCCGATGTTCGAGGAGATCGATCATCCCGGCGTCGGCCGCTACCTGGCCCCGCGTTCGCCGCTTGACTTCGCGACGTTGGGTCGCCTGGCGGTGCGCCGCGCCCCGGTGCTCGGTGAGCACACCGAGGAGGTGCTCGCTGAGATCCTTGGGCTGAGCCAGCACGAGGTTGGCGGGCTGCATGACCGTGGGGTGGTCGCCGGAGCACGGATGACGCGGGTGTAGCAATCCGCCCGATCCATCATGACCAGGAGTCGCCCTCGTGGACGAGCGCCGCTGGCTCCGGTGGCGCGGAATTGCGTCGTCAGGTACTCGCCAACGTCGTTGCGAATTTGTGCGAGGAAGGTCATGGTTCATGGCGCTCCCTTTCCGCACTTCTGGCGCTTGATATCTCCCCCACGGTTGTGGGTGAGGGTCACAAGCTCGGGGTGGTCGTGAGGTAGGCGCTGGCGGGCATGCCGAGGAGGGCGAGTAGTTGTTGTTGGAGTGGCGTGAGCTGCGGCTGGAAGGTCTGGACGTGCTGGTCCTCGCGGGTGAGGTGGTGGCGCTGGATGTCGACGAATTGGTCGAAGATGCGGGCCGCGGTCGGCGCCAACCCCCGCTCACGCCATCTTTGCGCGAGCAGCGACGGCGCTTCCGCAACGCAAGAAGGCGAGCGGCGGGCGGACCGGCATGGCATCTGATCCGAGCGGTAACCGAGGACGTCGCTCGCGGTAGTGATTGCGTGAGCATCGACGCGAGTGCTCGAAGTCGCGGACGGATGAGAGGCGGGCGCTTCCTAGTCGGCGTCTCGTTGCTGCTTTCTGCGCTGGCGTTGGTGTTTCTCGTGTCCCTCGCGACCCACTACAGGTACTTCCATGACGACGTTATGGATACCGTGGCGGCGATTGTCAGGGTCGCCATGATCAACGTCGCCGCGCTCGGGCTCGGCCTGGTCTCGGTCCGACAGGCCGTCCGCTACCGACGCGGCGACTCACGGCTGCCCTGTGTGGGCGTCTTGCAAGCCCTGAGCGCCTCCGGACTGTTGCTCACTGCCTTGTTTCAGCTCGCGCTCGACCACCACTGAAGGTGCGCCTGGCGCGGCTGCTTCGCGCGACAAGCGGAGGCGGATGCCACCACGCGCGGCCCTGGGGTTTATGCCGTTTCGAGGTGCGCGACTTCGGCGACGCGCTCCTCGGGTGCACCTGCGAATCCGCCGTCGACCGGCAGCGCCGGCATCAGTGTCTGATGCGTGAACTGTTCGCTCTGCCCCTTGGAGTCCCACACAACCGAAATTCTCAGTCGGCCCCGCGACGTGCGAACGCTGCCCCGGCGGAAGGGCGCCCTCGGGATGGACCACCTTGAGCATCGCCTCGTACTGCTCATGAGTCCCGCCCGGCCAGAAGTGCGTCTGCAGATAAGCCACGATGGCCCCTTGTTAGCGGTTCGGCCGACCCTACTCGACACGCGAGACAACTGTCCGCCGGAGACCCACCGATGATGCGATCCAGCGTCGTCGATGTCGGCCTGCTCGGCGGGCCGTGGCGTCGGTGTCGTCGCGATCGCCTCTGAGCCGACCGCCGAGCGCCCAGGATCTTTGGGGTGGTTGGCGCTCGGCGGGCACGAGCCAGCTCGCCTTCGGTGGAGGCGAGTTCGCGTCTGTCGCAATCGGTGCCGCATTGCTGACGCTGAGCGGTTGGGCGCTGCTCAGCCGGCCATTCAGGTAAGCGCACCTGCGGCTCCTGTGCCTACACTCCCGCTTGGGGTCAACCGCGACGGGGACGAGACCGCTGGATTGCGCGACATGGAGCACTGTGGCCGGCGGCGCCCGTAGGCCGCAGCGGCGCTACGGTTGACGGGTGCTGGCTGCTTGGCGGTCGGGCCGACCAAGCAGTTCTGGTTCGTTGTTTCGCATCTTGATCCGCTTGGCAGGGCAGGACCCAGCAGCGTCACCGGGCTCGTGCGGTCGGTCGGGTACGCTCGATCCTCGTCCGGTGCCGCAGCGGAGGCGACACCGCTCGACTCTTCTGCATCGCAGGCGAGCGGTAGCGTGGCGATCGCCAGCCCACCGCGCCGCGTGCGTTCCGAGACAGTGCCCAACGCTCGGACCAGCGTTCCCTGGCTCCTGCTTCTGTTCCGGGGCAGGTCCATCGAGCGCCGCGTCGGGCCCTGCTGCTCGTTCAATGCGCTCGTCGGCGAGCGGCGGTGCCGCAACTCGCCGGCTACTCCACCGGCGCGGTCCTCGCCTTTGGCAGCGGCCGCGTGAGAAGGCCTTCGGCCGCCGCCCACTCGATCGTACGACGGAACGTCTTGGCCACTGGCGTGTACCGCAGGCCGAGTTCGCGCGTAGCCAGCGAGCCGTCGTAGCGGTGGCCGTGGAGGATCGTGTCCACGCGTCCCCGGCAGATCGGCGACGTCTTGCCGCGCACGCGGAACAGCCACTCGGCGATCGTGGCGGCGCCGCGGGCCAGGCGCGGCGGGACGAGCGGCACCTTGTGCTGGATCCCCGCCAGATCCGAGACGAGCTGCAAAGCCTCGGTGGACGTGATCGTCGCGCCACTCAGGACGTAGCGCTGCCTCGAGCGGCCGCGCTCGGCGGCCAGCAGGTGCGCTTCAACGACGTCCTGGACGTCTACCACGCTGACGTCAGTATCGACAAACCCCCGGAGGCGACCGTTGAGAAAGGCGATGATGATCGCGCCGTTACCGCCCTTGCGCGGAGGGCCCTGGACCGAGGACGGGTTCAGCGCGACGACCTGCACACCGGTCTCGGCGGCGGCGGCGAAGGCAACACGTTCGCTGTCGTGCTTGGACTGGTCGTAGACCGATAGGTAGGAGCCGCGGTGCGGTGAGTCCTCGGCCCCTACCGTCCCCTCGGCCTCCCCGATCGACGCGGCCGAGGAGGTGAAGACGACGCGGGCAAGGCCGGTGCGTGCTGCCGCACGCACGACGTTCTCGGTCCCGGCGACGTTCACGCGCATGAGGCGCACGGGGTCCTTCGGGCAGTGGGAGTTCACGCCGGCCACGTGATAGACGAGGTCACAGCCGGTCATACCGGTGGCCAGCGCTCCCGCGTCCAAGACGTCGCCACGCACGACCCGCGCGCCTCGGACCGCCAGCGCCCTCGCCGAGGCGTCGGTGCGGGCCAGGCCGACGACCTCGTCACCACGTGTCAGCAAAGCCGTGGCCAGTTCGCCGCCGATGAAGCCACTGCCCCCGGTGAGAAAGACGCGTGCCATCAGACGGGTTGGCCCGACGCCGTCTTGGCGGCCTTCGCTGCGGCTGCCGCGCGCCGAGCCGCCAGCTTGGGATCAGGGGTCGTGTCCGCCCCGCAGGCTTTCATGAACAGGCGCACTCGCTCCATCACCTCGAGGCGGTCGTCGCGAGGGCCGACATGGATCGGGGCGCCGAGGCTCACGGGGATCGTGTGCCGGGCCCAGCGTCCGCCACCCTCCGGGCGGACCATCCAGCTGCGCCCGGGCGGCATCGCCTCGTGGGTCCCGGACATGTGGACCGGCGCGATCGGCGCGCCGAGCTGGGCGGCCAGCACCGCGGCGCCCGAGCGCAAGAGTCCCACGCGGCCGTCGCGTGAGCGCGTCCCCTCGGCGAACACGACCAGGCTCCATCCGGTGTCGATCAGGTGCTCGATGTGGGTGGTGGCGTCGGTGCCCATGCCGCTGGCGCCGCGCTCAAGTGGGACGGTGCAGAAGGCCAGCGATGCAGCTTTGGCCAGCAGGCGCTTGGTGTAGAAGTAGTCGGCCGCCGCGGCCACCGCCGTGCGCCGGCGCCACTTGGCCGGCAGCGAACGGAGCAGCATCGGCGTATCGACGTGGCTGCAATGGTTGGCGACGAAGATCACCGGGCCCTCGAGGTGCTCGAGGTGCTCGTGACCGACGATCTCCCTGCGCGAGTACGCGTCGATGATCGAGCCGAACACGCCGCAGATCAGGAGTTCGCGTGCCACACGCCCCGGCAGAGTTCGCGCCCAAGGCTCGTCCAGGCTGGCAGACTCCTTGCTCCCCATACCGGTGCTACTCCCCCCGCTCGCGAAGGTTTCCCGAGCGGCCCCAAAGACCCCCCTCGTTCGCTGGCGCCGCGACCGCGTTCACGCTCGCGCTCCACCCCACACGTCTCAGACGATCTTCCCCGGGTTCAGGTGCCTGCCCGGGTCGGTTCCGTCGAAGAGCGCCTCGAGCATCACGACGCCGGGCGCGGAGATGTCCTGCTCGAGCCACTGGGCGTGCTCGGTCCCCACGGCGTGGTGATGCGACAGCGTCGCGCCGTTGTCGACGAAGGCCTGCTGGATCGCCGACTTCACCACGCCGTAGTCGACGATCATGTCGCCGCCGGGCGTCGGCTGGAAGGCAAAGGTGAAGTAGAGGCAGGCGCCCGCGTGGTAGCTGTGCGACAGATGGCACATGAGGTAGCCCTGAACGCCGAGCTCGGCAAAGGCCCCGTACCCCGCGGCGGTGACCGCGTCGTAGACAGGCGTGAGATGGCTCCAGGGCATCGCCGTCTCGGACACGTCAGCGGCGACCCCGCGGTCCAGGAGAAAGTCGCGGATGTGGGGGGTGTCGAACTTCTTCCGGTCGTACAGCGCGCCCGGGCCCGAGCCGATGCACAGCCCACCGTGGCGCTTGACGAGCTTCCCGACGGCCCGGCGCTGCTCGCCGACGTGGCCGTCGCTGCCCTCGTAGCCGATGAACGAAAGACACATCTGGCGCAGGTCATACCCCAGACGGCGCTGCAGAAAGGTCCTCAGCGCCTTGGACTGCAGCTGGTCCACGAGCGTGGGCCGCTTGCGCATGGCGAAAGAGAACCGCGTCTCACGCGCATCGGAGACGCGCGTGACCGAAACGGAGCACTCGCCCGCCGCGATGTCGCGTATCGCGGCCAGACCGTCGGCGAAGGTCGGGAAGAGGTAGCCGAGGATCGTGCGGCGCTCGGGGATCCGCCGCACGTGGACGGTAGCCTCGGTGATTACCCCCAGGCGCCCCTCGCTGCCGAGCACCATCTCGCGGACGCTTGGGCCGGTCGACGTCGTGGGGACCGGGCGGGTGACGAGCGTTCCGGACGGGGTGACGACCCGCAGGCCCTTCGTCGTGTCCGCGATGTCGCCGTAGCGGTCGGACTGCATCCCCGAGGACCGCGTGGCGATCCAACCGCCGAGCGTGGAATGCGTGAACGAATCGGGGAAGTGCCCAAACGTGTAGCCCTGCGCACCCAGCTG
>JAABUQ010010825.1_pt1 | contig 11851 bp, 17 predicted proteins | sample 5560001 | NCBI WGS metagenome assembly JAABUQ01 (sample SAMN10711888, study PRJNA513371) | rock metagenome | isolation source: Antarctica rocks | place: Antarctica: Victoria Land, Finger Mt nord | collected 2015-12-18
GCAAAGGCGTGCCTCGCATGTTGAGGACAGCTCAGCAGACCCGGGTGCACCATTGTTTACGCCTGCTCTGAGCTGCCTTGCGTTGCAGCGTGCTGTGATAAGCAGCTGGCGCTGTGCAAGCTTGCGACGGCCTTGTGCCTGCAGGCCCCAGCAAGCTGCCTGAGCTGGGCAAGGAGCTCGGCAAGACTGTGAAGAGCTTCCAGACCGCCGCAAAGGTGCGCTGAGTGTGCTACGGTGACTGTTGCTGCAGTACGGAGCCCTGACTGTCTGAAGTGTAATATGCAAAGCCTGTGCGGGCCGCTCAACTTTGTCAGAATTCACCGACAGGAGTTTGAGACGGAGCTGAAGACTGCGAGCGACGACGCTGCGGACGATGTGGCCAAGAGCCTGGAAGAAAAGAAGGAGGAGATGAGATAGGCCTGCGCTTTCACCAGCATGTGTCCCTGCTAATGCAGGCGGGGATGGGGCTGCTTTTGTGAAAAGTGTTGTTGTGCAGACGCTGCGTGGCATCCCCTGCCTGTTGTGTCACACCAGACGCTGGTGATTTTGGCTTTACGTGTCAATCGTCTGCAAGAAGAAGATGTGAAAAGCTGTGCAGTGGCTATTTGCTGCGACCTCTCGTCCTCCACTTCTCTCCAGCCCGGGGCCTTCATTCAAAGGCGCTGCTGGCGGCGAAGACCGCATGGCACTCTGCACCCGGAGGCATGGTGTTCCTCAGCCGGCCAGGAAGACCTTGCCCCCGCGCCCTTGGCGCACAGACTCCGCCGCAGCCTCGCGCGCCTGCTCCAGCATGTATACGCGGCCTGCATGCCCGCACAAACGCACAAGCCAGTGAGGCAGACACAGCTCGCCAGCCACCTCGCATGGGCCACAGCTGGCCAGCGTTTCCGGCGCCAGCATCGGCTTGCCAGTGCTTGCGGCCATTGCCACGCTGGGCACCACGCTAGCGGCCAAGCATACAGTCTGGTCTTCACACATCATCACATCATCAGACCACAGAGCGCTTACCAGCGCACATGGAGTGTCGGGGAGGTGCATGGCTGTGCGTTGGGCACCTGAGTACGGCCGGAGGGTGCCGTCTGCCACCAGCGCCCAAACCTCCGCGAGCACCTTGCCTCGGCTTTCTCCGAGGCCGGCCAGCCATGAGCGCAGCGTGAAGGCCTGCGTCGCCCCTCGAAGACACTGGCTCAGGAACCCATATCGCGCATGCCTGCATGACCTCGAAAAGCTAGCAGAACACCCGAAAACGCATATCTTCTGCAGCGCACGGCACAACACAGCCTGCTGCCAGGCTGCCAGCCGGCAGGGTGACGGCCTTCGGCTGTGCTCCAAGCAGGCAGGACAGCCATGCATGCGGCCAGGCTTGCCACGCGTGCAGCCACAACTGTGAGCCCGAGCCCGAGCCCGCGCGCGCCTCCAGGCGCTTGCGCAGGAAGATGTCAAATGTGTTTAGCGTCAGCGTCGGCCCCGACAGCGCGCCGTAGATGAGCACCGTGCCGCCCGGGCGCACGGCGGACGTGACCAGCTGCGTGGTGGCCCCGCCCACGGCGTCCAGCGCCGCGTATGCGCCGCGCCCGCCTGCAGCGCGCCCCCAGAGGGTAAGGTTGGCCGTGCTGCATGCACATCCAATGTCCAGTGAACTTTTCAATGCAACATGATGCTGGCGTGCAGCAACCAGGCAGAGCGTATGGTCTTGTGCGCTGGGCTGGCAGCCCCATGTGGCGCAGTGCAGACAGCCGGAGCAGGCTCTGCGATGACACGGCCCCAAGTTTACCAGAGCCAAACAACTCCGTGCAGAGCCCTTTGCGAAATGCGGTCAGGCGTCATGCAGTGTTCGGCAGAGCTGCTGCCCACTATCCACGATGCAAATGCGAACGGGGCGTATGCCCTCTTGGTTGGGCAGCATTGCGGGACGGGGACTGCAAGGGAGATGGAGCGCGCCTGTGCATGCCCGCAGGCGCTCCGCAGCATCGGCGTCGCCAGTGACCACCACCTCGTCAGCCCTGGCCAAACAGCATGCGCCTGCTCACTCACCTCTCAGCTCTGCCCGTACTTGCAAGTCAGTCATGCAAGTCGAGGCGTGCACTCGAGAAGTGGTGTGCTGTGGCGCAGCGTGTGGTCAGTCCAGGCGGCAGGCCTGCCATACTCTGTCTCCCAGGAAGCAAAAGCCCTAGCCCTAGCCCTAGTAAATGTGCACATGACCGCTGCGCCGCGGGCGCGCGCCCAAGCGCGAGCAGCTCCTCGCGCTGCTCGGCGCGGCGCACGAGGTTCGCGGTGCGCACGCCGCGCGCCGCGGCCAGCGCAATCACCAGCCGCCCCAGGACGGACCCCGCCGCGGTCTGCGGCGCGCGTAACCCCGGGCTTGGTATCACATGCCAGGCGCACAGCCACCTGAGCTGACACTCTGGCGCACTGGAATGCATGTGGTGGGGAGCACTGCACTCTTGCAGCACCATATCGTATTCTTGCACAAGGTACAGATGTGCTGGCGAGCAGGGCAGGGGGGCGGGGCCAACGGGCGCGCCTGGGCCAGCCACTCGCCGCGCGGCACCTGCAGCACGGCCAGCATGGCGTACGCGGTGAGCGGGTTGACCTGCCGCGCCCGCGTGCGCTCGCATGTGCCCACTGTGCCCAACAGTCATGGGCTTGGCCTCCCACCCCACACATGTTGCACCACGCAGGCAGGCAGCGCTGCACGGGAAGCGCGCTGGTCACGCGGGCACTGGCAAGAGCGCTGAGGTGAAGGCCCAAGCATGGACCTGCATGCGCCAGCCACTGCACATGGCCGCCAGCCTCCTGGCGCGCACTCACGCCCGCACATGCAGCTGAATGGTATTCCCTGTCCGTTGCGGCTCACAGGTGCCCACGGCTGCCCCGCGCGCCTGGCCGCGCCTCCGCGCCGCACCCGTGGGCGCATGCGTGGCGCCCGAGAGGGGAGGCGCGGAGGCGCGCAGGGCGCGTCCGGGCCGCACCGCGAACTGCGCCGCGTCCTGGTCGCCGACGTCGTCGGGCACGGGCTCGAGATTGGCGGCCGGCGCGGCCATGAAGGTCTGCCAGGTGCCGCAGCCGTCTGCCCTGCCGCGAGCGGTGGCCCTCTGACATGGGGCGGGGAGGTCGGGGGCCTGGGAGGCGGGACAGCGGGCCTTCGTTGGTCGCATGGTCAGGACGGGGGGCGTCTGGCAAGCCTTGTCAGTCTTTTAACAGGCTGCATCCCACCGCAACCAGTACTGATGCAAGTCCTCGCCTTGGAGCATGCGCCCAGCATGAGCAGTGCTGTGAGCACTCACCCTGAAGACCCTGGATGTGTGTGGGTTCTCACGTGTCATACAAGGCTGCACCAGACAGCCGCAGCGGGCTGATACATGGGTGTAGCTCAGTCATCCGCCTCTTCATGCATGCGATCGGCGTCACGCGAACAGGCCCACATGTTAATAGGTCTGGGTGCTCGTGGCGCCAACACCACAAGTGCATGGGAAACAGGTGGTCTCCCCAGGTTCAAGAGCCCAGTGACGCGCACCCAGCGCGCTCCACTCCGCCGAGGGCACAGGCACCACGCGCTGGCCGACAGCAACGCGCTCCACGCCAGGCCCGCATGCCTCCACCACTCCCAGGCCTGTAAGGGTAAGGGGTCTGGAGCAACCTCTGGATGCACCCTGCAGAGTGCCGGGTGGAGGCACATGCTGGTGAGGTGATGGGTACCCTCACATTCCTATGGTTAGCTAACGAGGATGTGGCAGCATTGGTCACATTGGCAACCTCACCGAACGGGGATGCAGCTGCCAACTGCCGAAGGCCCTCGGTGCATGCTTGCTCACGCAGAGGGCGGACAAGCCACAGGGCAGCAGCGAGGCAGACAGGTGTGGAGTGCACCAGACCTTCAGCGCCGGGCGTCAGCGGCAGCTTTGGTCGCCCCATGCGCCCTTGAATTAAAGAGCAGTCTGCAGGATTCACCTGCGTGTTGCCAAACGTACGAGTGATGAACATAGCAATAGTGGCACGGTGGCCAGATGCTCCAGCTGCAAGAGAGCGTGCTTTGCTGCACTGATGTGACACCATACCCAGTGGCAGCTACCACTCCTCTGCAAAGCAAGGTCCCAACACTATGCATGCCCGGCCTCTTACCGGCCGCAGCTTAATGCGTACAACTGCCTCGTTCTGGCCTGGTGTGGGGATGGTCTGCGGGTGCACCTGCAAACACAGCATGCTTGGTGAAGCTTCCCTTCAGTCTCACGGCTTCAGACTACATATAGATATGGCATCTGCCGTGCTGAAGCAGGTACAAACGACTCTCATGGCAAGCTGCAGTGCACGTGAGCAGGCGTGACAAGGCTTTGACGCGCCTCCAGGCCAGACCAGCCTGTAGTGTCCCAAGAAGTCAGTTGGATGCGTGATGGAGCGCTCTCTTGCGTGCCTGACGACCCACTAACAGTGGACCTGTTAAGAGTGCGCCGTGCTGCACAGCGTCTGCTGGGACAGGTGCAGCCAGCGGGCATGCGCCCTGGCATGGACCACACAGAACCAGGCATGGCGCTGCACTCGACCTCGCTGAACTGTTCACTGATGCCACCTGTTCTATAGGCATCCAAGCCGAGAAACGGACGTCTGCAGACAAGCTATATTCATACCGACACACTTCCTACCATGGGACATGTGCACATACAGGTTTCCCAGCCTCCCAGCCAACATGCTCCAGCATTCGTCACGGCAGAGCTACACCAGCCCTCCCCAGTTATCATAATGCAGCTTTATGGCCAGCAACTGCCACATGCTCGGGAACAGTCCAGCAGCCCTGGACGCATGCGCCACCACAGCTGCCCGCCAAACAGCGCCGTGGGGGATCAGACGTCCAGCTGCAAGTGCAGAGCAGACCCGGCCAAGTGCGTACAGCGCTCGCTCGCAGCCGCGTCATGCTACAAAGGTGTCCTGGCACAAGCGCCGCCTCAGCCGGGACAGTCGCGGGCCCAGTGCCCAGCTCCGCCACTGCCCACGCACATGCGAGTGAGTGGCCCGTCACTGTGCATGCAAGTGACAGGCAGAGGCTCATCACAGGCGCATGGAAATCGCTGTGTCACGATCACAGGGCGCATCTGCACATCATTGGTGCATGAAATTGCATTGGCAGGATCAGGTATACGCATGGGCGTGCCTGCACAGGCTTAGTGACACAGGCTTGGCCAGGCTGGACTGCGTGCATGCATGGCGCACCACTTGAAGCAGTTTGAGCGCCCGGCAGCGCCGCCGTTAAAGCCGCTGCCCTGGCCGGCGCCTGCCGCCGGCCCGCCCTGCTTCGGCGCGCCGCCCAGCTTTGGCGGGCGGCCGTTCTGGACGCTGAAGTACGATGTGATGGCGTTGCGGCCCGGCGACGGCCCCCCGCGGCCGCGGCCCCGGCTGCCGCCTGTCGGCGTCCTGGCGGCGGTCCGGCCGCGACCGCCTGTGCGCAAACACGGGCGGTGCGCGTCTGTGCCGTCTTCCATGCAGAGGCTCTGCGGCGTTTAGAACGCACAGACCGGAGCTTGGGTAATGCCGCGCTTGTGGTGGCATGACAGCACTCACAGCCACGAGCGTGCAGGGGGAAGCAGCTGCTTGGTGCGCGCGCCGCACCGGCTGGGGTCGCCCACCGCGCAGACGCCGGCTGCGACGCGCCCGGGCAGTCCCTTGCCCAGTGGCCCGGCTGGCCGCACCTGCCGCATGCGCCACGACCACTTTGTGGGCATGTTATGAGGAGGCAGACTCACTGCCACTTGGCACTGTGCGGCCGCTTGAACCGCAGAGCACAACATTCGATGTGCTAGGGTAGGACTAGGGTCAGGCGCACTTGAAGCACCCGCCGGTCGAGCCGCCCGCCGCGCCCTGGCCGTCAGGCTGCGACCCGCCGCCGAAGCCGCCCCGTGGCCCCGCCGGCGCGGCGGCGGCGGCGCCGCCCATGGAGGCGCCCCCTGCGTCCTCGCCGGCGCGCTGCTGCCCGGCCGGCGCGATCGCCGCCCAGGCGTTGTCGGCATACTCCTCGCCCGCCGCCAGCGCCGCGTAGAAGCGCTTGACAACGGGCGACGTCTGCCGGCCGCCGCGCGCCGGCCTCAGGCGCCTGTGGGCTCGCGGCGTCGCCCAGGCCGCTCACGCGACGCCAGGCGCGCGGGCAGCGCAACCCATTGCTCACGCGTCATGTCGTTTGCAGGCATGCTGCCCACACTGACTGTGATCAGGAACCTGGGACGCGGCGGGTACAGCCGCGGGTCCTGCAAGTCGCACATGGCGCGTGCAAGCTGTCACCAGCATGCACACTCCGAGGCACGGAGCTGCGCGCGCGCCTTGACGCAGCTCTGCGAGTACTCCAGCACCTGCAGGCCCTCCAGGCAGCGCGCGCGGGAGAGCGCCACGTATGCCTGGCCCTCCGCAAACATGGAGCGCAGCGACACGCGCGCCAGGTCGAGCGTCAGGCCCTGGCACTTGTGGATCTGCGCCTCCCTCAGGGTCATCTTCAGAAGCGGGAGTAAGCACATAGTCTATGACGGCCGCGCCAGCAAGGTATGCAAGAAATCAAGGGGGCATGCTAGTCCCTTATACAATCAGCAGATAAGAGCTGCTCGTGAGGAGCAGCGTGGATCCTATCTGCAGACTGTGGCCGGATGGCAATTCTCGCAACCTCAGAAGCGGCTGCAGGTCAAAGATGGGAGGCTTCTGGAGGGGGGCACACCGTGAGCGCCCATGCAAGCTTGAGAGGGATCTGCGCCAGAGCAAGCTAAATGTATGTCAATGTCCGTGCCTTGCTATGAGTCCATGTGTGTGCATAGGCTGTTTGACCCGGAAAGCTAAGCGAGGCAACCCTAGCAGTCGGACTGCAGCAGCACGCTGGCAAGCACAGCACGCGCAGCCTGTCTGTCAGGCGCAGTATAGCGCGGCGCGCTCACCCCTAACAGACAGTGCATGCAAGCTCACGTGCTGCTGCATGCCAGTAATTCTGTACCTCATGCAAGCGGGCATGCATGCACACTGAAGGTTAGGGTAGGGCAGCAGCCGCGCCTGGATGCGGCGGCAGGTGCCCACGCCGGCCATCTCCGAGTCGAACTCGGCGGGCAGGCACATCTCCACGCGGCCTGCGCCGCATTCCCCCCCTTGCAGAACCACCAGCCGGCAGAGTTGCGGCAGCGCCTGCCAGGCCGCCTGGCTCATGCACATGCGGCGGCGTCGCAGACTTACGGCGCGATGGACTAAGCACGCGCCGGCTCGGCACGATTCTAGGGCGAGCGTGAGCGCCGCTGGGGACAGCGGCTGAAGACGGCGCGCGGCAAGGCGCGACTGCAGCATGCTGCGCGGCCTGGCAGGCGGCAGGTCCGCGCAGCAGGGGGCCTGGGCGCGCGCACCGTTGGTGTACTGCACCTCCGGCATCCACTCGCCCGGCCACCTGCGCCACACAGGGACACGTCGCATCTGGCGCACGCTCCTGCAGCCGAGCAAGGCCGCATGCGCGGCATGCACGCGTTTCTGGCGCCATCCACAACAGCAGACGGTGGTGACAGCCGCGGCACCGCAGGCGTGCTCTCACCCTGGCTGCATGCGGCAGGCCGCTGCTCACAGTCCTCTTCTCAAACCTGGGTCCCGCCTGCGGAGCACACCTACGACGGGCAAATGAGCGGGGCTGCAGGCCCTCCCTGCTTGACGCTCAGGGGCCAGCCTTGCACAGCGAGCCTGACAGGCGGCCACCGACAAGGCAGCCCCCGCGCCCATATGGTGCATGCCCTGCTGCGACGAGCGCAAGTCCGCGCAGCCGCACCGCTGCAGGATCTGGATGATCGGCGGGACGGCGGGAGCCTGGGCCGGCCTGCGGCCCGGCGCGGCCTGGCTCCCGGGCGGCGCGGCGTCAGCGGGCCCGCCCTCGGCGCCTTCAGGGTTTGCAGCGGCGGGCTTGCCGAGCAGCGACTCCACGTACTCCTGCGCGCAGGACCCGCAGCTTCACGGCTTCCTCACCAAACGGGAAAGGGTTAGGGTTGGGTTTTTTTCCTTCATGAGAACCCAGGACGCAGAGATGCAGGGCCGCCGGCATGCCAGGCTCATGCGGCACCTGCTTGGGCACCAGGCGCGTGATGACGCCGCGGGAGCCGTTGACCAGCATGCGCGCGCCGTTGCCGGCCACGCCCAGCTCCAGGTTCTTCAGCAGCATCACCTGCGCGCCCGCCTGGCCGCGCGCCCGGCGCGGCCGCCACGTCAGCGCCCTGCCCCACCCTGTCTCCAATCCCAGCTCCAGCTTCTTCAGCAGCAACGCCTGGGCGCTCGCCTGGCGGCGCGCCCGGCGCGGCTGCTATGTCAGCGTCCTGCCCTACATGAAACCCTAACCCTATTTGCAGCTCGAGTTCCTTAGCAACATCACCTGGGCGCCCGCCTGGCGGCATCAGCGCCCTAACACCCGCCCTCGCCTACAGCGCGCTTACGCGGGCATGCCCAAACACCAACTGCTCACCGTACCAACACCTTGTGTCAGCACCTGCGCCCCATTCACCCGCTCTGCAGTCACAGTGAGATGCAAGTCAAACAAAAAAAGCACTATGCAAGCAGTGCGCCAACGATGCTTCACACCGCTTCCACACACGTTCATGCCCCGACCCTGCTGCTGAGCACGCAGAGACGGCCGGGTGTTGTGCGCCAGCCGCTGCTGCCCAAGCAGCCGTCCAGGCCATGCAAGGCAGCCGCCTGCCGGCCCTGTGCAGCAGATTCTAACTGGTCACTAGAGGCCTCTGCCGAATGCTGACTGCGCGCGGCTGGCTGCCGAGGACCCTGACCCTAGCCTCCCGGCCAGCACCTTGAACGAGGCAGTCCTGGGCGCCATGCACTCGCGGAAGAAGTCCGAGCGCCGCAGCGTGTCTGCGGCCTGCGTGTTGCCGGCGCTCAGCGGGACGACGTCGTCCGCCGCCGGCAGCTCCACCGCCCGCCCCGGCAGCGCGGCCAGCTCCTACGGCGCGCGCCACCGGGTTCGGCCGGCACCGCGGCCTGGTTTATACTGAGGGGAGTACGGCGGGGCGCCCCTCTTGCGCACCCGTCGGAGCCGCGCGCCGGGCAGCGGGCGCGCGCCTGACTATTGACGTTGTCGACGTCGGCGTTGCGCGAGAAGAGCTGCGTCGGCTTCACGCCGTGGTTCTCGGGCAGGGGCCGGCCGCAGGCGGTTGCCAGCTCGCGCGCAGCCGCCTCCCCATTGCCCTGCCTGCAACAGAACGCCGCACTCCCTGCCCTTGGGCCCGGCAAACACGCTGTGCCTGCAACACAGCAGCCAGCTCTGTCTGAAGCATTTTCCCATTACTGCCTGCAACAGCTTTTGATACATGTGAAGGTCCACACGTTGCCTGTGAACCGCTCTGCACCGCCCCAGCGAGGCTGCTCACTGCATGGATCGCACAAACCATGAGCCCGCGTCGACAGAGGCCGCGCGCGCGCCCCCGCCCGGCAGCCGGCCGGCGGCACGCGCACCTGATCTGGTTCAGGATGTTGACAAAGCGCATGTCCCTCTGCCGGAACACGTGCGTGAGCAGCACCTGCGCATCTCCGACCGCTGAGCGCTTCGGCGCAGGCTCGCGGCGGCTGTTTGCATGCAAAGCTTGGCATCGCTGCCCATTACGCCCAGCTCCACTTGAAGCAAGCAGCCAAGCGCATGCGGCGCACCTGGTGCAGCCCGCAGCGCTTCCAGGCGGGCGCCTGGAAGGCAAAACCGCGGTTCAGGAAGGCGTTGGGCGGCGAGTGCGCCTCCCTGCGCGACGTGATCGGCGGCAGCCTGCCGCCCCCCGTCGCCATGCCTGTCAGCACATGCGCTGCGCGCTGAGAGGCGTGTGCGCTCGCCTCGGAGGCCGCATGGGAGACCAGGTCCCTCACCATCATGACCGCTATGCGCGGCAGCACAGCAGGGGGTATGCCCAGATACAGGGCACGACACGGCCTCAGCTTCGGTGAGACAGCATGCTGCGTGATATCGACGCTGCAAGAGGCGGATGTGGGCGCTGCTACGCGCTGGCGCTGCCGGTCGAGGCAGCCCCGCTGGGTGCGCGGGAGCAGTCGTCAGGCTGTTTGCAGTCACTCTAGATGAAACCAGGTGCAGAGCTTGAGCGGCCGCACACCGCTGCTTGCCACCCCGCACCGCTGGCAGGCCCGTCATGCCGTACCACAGCAACATTTCAGATTCTTCAAGCGGCGCGGGCCCGCAGCTGGAAGAAGTCGCCGGAGAGCACGAGCTGGATGCCGCCGAAGGGCGCCTTGCTGCCGCGCAGCTGGCGCGCCGACTGCTCCAGCTGCTCCAGGAACTCGGCCGACACCATGCTGACCTCGTCGATGATCAGCACCTGACAAGCGTGCTGAAAAGTGGGCTCGTAAGCTGCCATGGCTCGGCTTTGTGGATGGGCGACGTGCGGGCGCCGCCCGGCCAACAGGCGGGAGCGCTCTGAGTGCGCAGCGGCGCGCGGGGCTGCGCCTGGTCTCAAACAGGCCAACTGCGGAGCCGTGCGTGCTGGGCTGCGATGCCCGCCTGTGCGTCGGCCTCGCAGGCCCCGCAGGCGCGCAGCAGGAGCGCGGGCGTGCGCCGCCGACCGCAGGCCAGAGCGCCAATGCGTGTGCGCAGCGCTGCTCATGCCGGCCAAGCTCAAGGTTGAGCCATGGGCAGGCTATCTGCTGTGCTGTGCGGCCTGTGGGGTGTGGCGGGCTGTGTGCGGCGAGCGCGCGCCTTGAGCTTCTGCCAGCGATCCCTGGTGAGCTTCAGCCACATCTTGCCAAAGTCGTCGTACGTGCGCACGATGCCGCAGCCGCAAACGCTGTGCAGAGTCGTGCCTGCATCCCCAGACACCCCAGACAATGTCACAGCAGCCTGCCCGGTGCATCTGGAGTGTCTCAGCCATTATCCGCATGCGCCCCAAACACATGCTGACAACAGTCACAGTACCCAGGGCGCCCCTGCTGATAACTGTGCTGGGAGCTCAGGCGAGGCGTGCCGCAGGCGCGTGGCACGCGCCTCCGATGTGGGTCGCAGCAATGCCAGTGGCGGCGGTCACGGCCACGCTGTTCGCAAAGTCGTCCCCATAGGTCTGCCGCAGCCGCTCTATGACGTGGTTGAGCAGGAAGCTCTTGCCTGCCGGTCCAGCGCGCCCTCAGCGCATGCAGTCGGCGCCGGCACCGCGCGCGCCCGCGCAGCAGCCTGGCGAGCGAGCGGCCCGCTGGCAGTGCAGCCTGGCCATAATTCTGCAGAGCATCGCGGCCAGCTCGTCTTGCAAGCCTCAGGCTCAGCCCAGGGCCCCGCCACTACAGCTCGGCGTGCGCGCCTGTGCCGGCGCTGCCGCTGAAGAACACGCTCTTGCCCTCCTCGCACACCAGCCGCACCACGTGCTCCTGTGCGCGCGACCGGCGCGGTCAGCGCTGCCGGCTCGCAGTATATAGGGTCACCCAGACCCTATAGACCCTGAGGCGGCCGCGGCGGCGAGCGCCCGGCGCGGGCGCCACCTGCTCGGCGGACAGGCGCGGGCTCGTGGCGTCGCCGGCCGCGGCCGCGGCCTCGGCGGCCGGCGCGGCGCAGCTGGCGGCCTTGCTGGCGGCCTTGCTGTCAGTGCACAGCGTGTCGCTGACGTGCGTGCACGCGTCCAGCTCGCGCTCGTGCGCGTCGAGGAACGCCCGTTCGTGCGCCTCTGCCTCCTCGAGCTCGCGCTGGTCGTCCAGGTAGGCATCGTCGAGGCCCTGCGGTGCTGCCGGGGACACGCGGGGCCGCTTGGCAGGAGGCGGGCCGGCTGCCTGGCAGCCTGTCGCGCTCTCTGCAGGCGCGCAGCGCTTGTCGGACTGCATCACGGCCGCTTGTGCAGACATGGCTCCTTCGACGCGCGTGCTTGCACGGCAG
>JAABUQ010010826.1_pt1 | contig 11850 bp, 11 predicted proteins | sample 5560001 | NCBI WGS metagenome assembly JAABUQ01 (sample SAMN10711888, study PRJNA513371) | rock metagenome | isolation source: Antarctica rocks | place: Antarctica: Victoria Land, Finger Mt nord | collected 2015-12-18
CGAGCAGGCCGTGGCGTCGCTGTCCCGGGCGGAGGCAGCGGCAGTGCTGGGCCATGCGGCAGGGCTGGATGGCCTGACCAGGCTGGGCAGACAGCCTGCGCGGTGATGCCGTGGCAGTCGTCCCAGGGCCACCCGCGGCAGCGATCCGTGATACGCGCTGCTGCGCCGCCGCGTCCTGGCCGCTACGTGAGGCGGCCATGCCGGCAGGGCGCAACAGCACCATCCCGCTGCACCAAAACGGCGGAAGGACCCGGAATACGCAATCATGCAGGAGGACGGCGCAGGTTCGGATCTAAACCGCTGATCCCTCAAAGATCACCGCCAAGGTAAACCCGTTGCAGCAGCGTGCCCTCATGCAGGGTCTGCGGCGTGCCCTCGCCCACCACACGCCCGGTTTCCAAGAGGTAGCCGTAATGGGCATGGCGCAACGCTTTCTCCACCAGTTGCTCCACCAACAGCACCGCAGTCCCCGACGCGCACAGGCTGCGCGCCACCGCCAGGATGCGGTCCACCAGAACGGGCGACAGGCCGCCGGATGGCTCGTCCAGGATCAGCAGCCGCGGCTCGGCGATCACCCCCTGTCCCACGGCCAGGATCTGCTGCTGGCCGCCGCTCAGCCGGGACGCTTGCAGGTGGCGGCGCTCGGCCAGTTCCGGGAACAAGTCGTAGATCGCCGGCAGCTTGGCCCGGTCGCCGCGCGGGGTGCGGGCATAGGTGCCCAGCAACAGGTTGTCCTCGACCGACAGCGTGGTGAACACCCGGTGGCCTTCCAGCACGGGGACGATGCCGGCCCTCACCCGGTCGCGCGGAGAGGAGCGGCTCAGGTCCTCGCCGCCCAGCACCACCCGTCCGCCGCGCGAGGGGACCAGGCCGCAGATGGCGTTCAGGATCGTGCTCTTGCCCGCGCCGTTGCGGCCCAGCATGACGACGAACTCGCCTTCGCCCACGGCCAGGCTGGCGCCGTGGACCACCTCCGCCTTGCCGTAGCTGACGTGCAGGCCCTCGACCTGCAGCAGCGCCGGGCGGGGCGGGCGGCTGCCGGGCGCCGTGAAGTCGGGGGGCGTGAAGCCGGGGGTCATGCGCCGAGGTACACGCGGTTGACCTCGGGGTCGCTCCGCACCGCGGCGGGCGTGCCCTGGGCGATGACGGACCCGCGGTCCAGCGTCGTCACCCCGGAGCAGAGCCGGAACACGAAGTCGGTGTGGTGCTCCACCAGCAGCACGCCGATGCCGGCCTCGGCCACGGTCCGCACCACGGCTTCCAGGTGGCCGATCTCGGCGCCGGTCAGGCCGCCGGCCGGCTCGTCCAGCAGGAGGAAGCGCGGGCGGCTGGCCAACGCGCGGGCGATCTCCAGGAAGCGCTGCTCGGCGTGCTCCAGCAAGGCGGCGGGGCGGTGCAGGGCGTGGCGCAGGCCCAGGCCGCACACCAGCTCCTCCGCCCGCGCCCGCAGCGCACGCTCCTGCCGGGCCGGGCCGGGCAGCGTCAGCGCTGTGGCCAGGAAGCCCTGCGGCGCGTCACGCCATGCGCCCACCAGGGCATTGTCCAGCACGCTCAGCGCGCCGACCAGCCGGGGCTTCTGGAACGTGCGGGCGATCCCCATCCGGGCGCGCCGCCGCACGGAGGCGCCAGTCAGCGTAGCGTCGCCCAGCCGCACGGTCCCGCCATCCGGGGTGTAGAAGCCTGACAGCATGTTGAGCAGCGTCGTCTTGCCGCTGCCGTTCGGGCCGATCAACCCGTGCACCTCGCCCGGCGCCAGGGACAGCGAAACCCCGTCCAGCGCCCGCACCCCGCCGAAGTGCTTCGTGATCCCCTGCGCGTGCAGCCCGCTCATGGCTGCTGGTCCGCCAGGGCGGCGCGCAGCCGCTCCAGCTCGGGGCGTACGACGTGGCTGGCGTTGCGGCCTCGTCCGGCGGCCCGGGCTGCCAGCGCGCGCAGCAGCGGCCCGATCCCCTCGGGCAGCAGCAGCACCACGGCCAGCAGCAGCAGGCCGTAGAAGAAGGTGCCGAGCCTCGCCAGCGGCGCCACCACTTCCGGCAGCACCGTCAGCACGGCCGTGCCCAGCAGCGGCCCCAGGATGCTGCCGCGCCCGCCGATGATGATGCACACGAAAAAGAACAGGCCGATGTCGAACGCGAAGGTGTCGGGCGTGATGTAGCTTTGCAGCGCCGCGAACAGCGCCCCGGACAAGCCGGCTGCGACGCCGCTGAACACGAACACCGTGAGCTTGCACCGGAACACTGAGATGCCTGCGCTGGCCGCCGCAACGGGGCTGTCCCGCACCGTCAGCAGGGCGTTGCCCCAGATGCGCCGGGCCACGTTCCAGGTCAGCAGCGTCATGATGCCCGCCACGCCCAGCACCAGCCAGTACAGCCCGGACGGCGTGTCGAACGGCGCTGGGAAGCCCGGCACGGCCAGCCCGGTCCCGCCGCCCGTCACGTCTCCCAGGGCCAGCGACAGTTCCGCCACGATCAGCGAGAATGCGAGCGTCGCCATCGCGAAGTAGAAGCCCGGCAGCCGCAGCGACGGCAAGCCAAGCAGCAGCCCGCACAGGCCGCCCGCGCCCGCCGCCGCCGCCAGCGCGGCGAAGGGCGGCCAGTCCCAGGTGGCCGTCAGCGCGGCATAGGCATAGGCGCCGATGGCCAGCAGCCCGACATGCCCGATGGAGATCTGCCCGGAGTAGCCCACCACCAGGTTCAGCCCGGCGATCAGCACCCAGTACACCCCGATCAGCGTCGCCAGGTGCACCTGGTACTGGTTCACCGGCAGCAGCGGCACAGCTGCCAGCAGCGCTGCCACCGCCAGCCCGGCCAGTCCCCGCACGCCGTCCCGCATCACACCGCCCGCATCCCGCGCGCGCCGAACAGCCCTTCCGGACGGATCAGCAGCACCAGCATCAGCAGCCCGACGGCGATGGTTTGCTGGAACGCGCCGCCGAAGAAATACGTGGCGAACGCCCCCAGCAAACCCAGCGCCAGCCCGCCCGTGACAGCCCCGGCGCTGCTGCCCAGCCCGCCGATGGCGATGGCGATGAAGCCGTTGAGCGTCAGCGTCAGCCCCAGCGCGAAGTAGGCGAAGGTGAGCTGTCCCGCCGCAAAGCCGCATAGGCCGCCCAGCGCGCCGGACAGGGCATAGGACACCATACGCACCCGGTCCGTGGAGATGCCGCGGGCGCGGGCGGCGAAGGCGTCCTCCGCCACTGCCTGGAACAGCTTGCCCCACATGGTCCGGCGCAGCAGCAGCTCCAGCCCGGCCACCGCCAGCAGCATCACCGCGACCGGCAGCCAGTACTTCTGGTCCCACACGCCATGCGAGAAGTCCTGCGGGATCACCCGCGGAAAGGGCCGTGGCTCCGTGCCCCACCACAGCGCGACGGCCTGCTGCGTGATGGTCGCCAGCGCGAGCGTGCTGAGCAGCCACAGGTGCTCGTCCGACCGGGCCAGCACGCGGCGCACGGCCACCAGCTCCGTCAGCATGCCGAACAGCGCGCCCACAATCACTGCGCCGGGCAGGGCCAGCAGCACCGGCCAGCCCAGCCCCCCGATCATCCAGGCGCCGGACACCGCACCCAGCATGACGATGTGCCCCGTGGTGACGCTGAGCACCTTCGATGTCGCATACATCAGGTTGTAGGTCAGCGCCGTCGTCGCATACACGGCGCCGATTGCCAGGCCCGATACGATGACGGGAAGCATGGCCGGCCTACCGCGGCGCGGCCTGGTAGCTGCCTTCCCTGAAGGTGTCGGCCGCCTCCATCATCATGCTGCTGTCGGGGAAGCCGTTGCGTTCCTCGGCGCCCCAGGCATAGGTGCCGTAAACGCCCTCATAGCCCTTCATACCCTCTATGGCCGCCTTGATGCGTGCAGGCTCCAGCGAGTCCGCGCGCTTTGTAGCCTCGGCGATCAGCTTCATGGAGTCGTAGCCCAGCGCCACCCACCAAAAGGTGAAGCCGATCTCCCCGCCCAGCCCGGGCTTCACAGCGTCCATCAGAGCCTGCGTGCGCGGCGGCAGCTTGCCGTCAACCCACGTGGTGCTGGTGTAGCCCGCAGCGAAGGTGTTGCGCCAATACTCCGGCTTGTTCAGCAGCGCCCGGATCGGCAGTGCCATGATGGCGGGGTGCCCCACCACCGGCACGTCCCAGCCCATGTCGCCACGTGTGTTCAGCAGGCGGGCGCACAGGCCGGTGGCGGCGGACCAGGGCATCACCACGTCGGCCCCGGCGGTTCGCGCCTTGGTCATCTCGTCTGTCAGGTCGGTCTTGTTGGCGTCCACCAGCACGGAATACACCGGCGTCACCCCGGCCTTGCGCAGCAGCGCCTCCGCCGTCTTGGAGCTGGAGGCGCCATAGCCCGATGTGTCGCCGATGATCGCCACCTTGCGCCGGTGCAGGACATTCAGCGCGTAGTCGTTGGCGGTCGAGATCCACTGCGTGTTCGTGTTGATGGTGCGGAAGGCCAAGGGGTACTTCGCCGGGTTGGTCAGCTCGTCCAGGGAGCCGATGACGATGTTGGGTATGCCGGCGCGGGCCAGGGCGGGGACGACGGCAAGCGCCTCCCCGGAGTTGACGGGTCCGATCACGAACTGCGCCTTGTCGGAGAACACGAGCTGCTGCGCCAGGTTGACGGCCTTCACCGGGTCGCCTGCGGTGTCGCGCGTCAGCAGCTCTACCTTATGCCCCAGGATGCCACCGTTGCGGTTGATCTCCGCCACCGCGAACACGACGCCTTGGTTCTCCGCGATGGCGGCGGAGGACAGCGGGCCGGTCAGGGAGGACAGCCAGCCCACGCGCACGGTGTCCTGCGCCGCAACGGAGGTGGGTAAGGCGGTCAGGGCAGCCAGGCAGCAGGCTACGGCGGCCCGGAGCATTGCGCGCATCATGTGTCCTCCCAGGGGTTGGCCTGTGCCGACCGTTTGGCGGGATCGTCGCCTGCCCTTTCACCGGCTGTCAAGCCGTTCCGCATGCCGGAACGGACTCCGGCCTGGACGGAAGTGCGTGGTTCCCATGTCAACCCGGGACGCCACCGGGCAGAGTCTGACCGGATCGTGTTCCGTAAGGCTTCGTAGGGTGGAAAACCACGCCGTCTCTTGCCTTCCTTCGGTCTTAACCATGTCCAGAAGGCGCTATGCTGTTCCATCTCCCCTATTTTCTGCCACGTCCAGGAACGGCGCTTCACCCTATGGCTTGCATCTCTGCCGCGTTGCACGCGACGGAATACCTCTTGACGCCGCAGCCAGTTTTGCGCTGTCTTGCCAAAGCACGGGCGGCACCGCCCGGCATGGGAGGAGGCGGGGCGGTTGGGCTGGATCACCGGCGTGGGCATGACGCGCTACGGACGCCTGGAGGGGCAGGGCACCCTGGACCTGATGGCCACGGCCGCCACCGCGGCTCTGCACGAGGCCGGGCTGCGCCGGCAGGACGTGGACGGGCTGCTCACGGGCTACTCCACAACCCTTCCGCACCTCATGCTCTCGACCGTGTTCGCGGAGCATTTCGGCCTGGCGCCGCACTACGCGCACGGTGTGCAGCTTGGCGGCGCAACCGGCTTCGCCCTGGTCATGCTGGCGCACGAGCTGGTCGAGGCCGGCGTGGCCCGGCACGTGCTGGTGGTTGCAGGCGAGAACCGGCTGACCGGGCAAAGCCGGGACGTCGCGGTGCAGACCCTCGCCCAGGTCGGCCACCCCCGCTACGAGGTGCCGCTCGGCCCGACCATCCCCGCCTATTACGGCCTGGTCGCGTCCCGCTACATGCACGAGACCGGCACAGCCTCCGCCGACCTGGCGGAACTGGCGGTGCTGATGCGCCGCCACGCGGGCTTGCACCCCGGCGCGCAGTTCCAGGCGCCGATCACCGTGGCCGACGTGCTGGCCTCCAAGCCAGTGGCCGAGCCGCTGCGTTTCCTGGACTGCTGCCCGGTGTCCGACGGCGGCGCGGCAGTGGTGGTCAGCCAGGAGCGGACCGGCGAGGCCGGCGTGCGGGTGATCGGCTGCGGCCAGGCGCACACCCACCAGCACGTGTCCGCTGCGCCGGACCTGGCCGCCTTCGGCACCATGCAGGCCGCCGGACGCGCCGGGCTGGGGCGGCGGGTCCAGGTGGCGGACCTGCGCTACGCCGCGATCTATGACAGCTTCACCATCACGCTCGCGATCCTGCTGGAAGAGCTGGGCCTGGCCCCCCGCGCCGGCGCCGGCGCCCTGGCGCGGGAAGGATACTTCGGCATCGGCGGCGCCCTGCCGCTCAACACGCATGGCGGGCTGCTGAGCTACGGGCATTGCGGCGTGGCAGGCGCCATGGCGCACCTGGTCGAGGCGCAGCAGCAGATGACCGGGCGCGCCGGGCCGCGGCAGGTTCGGGATGCGTCCCTGGCGCTGCTGCACGGGGACGGGGGCGTGCTGTCCTCCCATGTCAGCCTCTTGCTGGAGCAGGCGCGATGACGGACTGGACAGGCGGGACGCCGGCGATCGAGTACCAGGGGTGCGGCGCCTGCGGCGCAGTGTGGTACTTCGCCCGTGGCTTCTGCCCGCATTGCGGCACGGCGGAGCCGGACACGCGCCAGGGGTCCGGGCAGGGCACGGTGTATGCCGTCACCACCGTCACCCGCGCGCCGTCCCCGGAGCTGCGGGCGCTGGCGCCCTACCGCATCGCCCTGGTGGACATGGAGGAGGGCTTCCGCGCCATGACCCACGCCACCGCCGATGTCGGAATCGGCGACCCCGTGCAGACCCGGTTCGTCCCGTTCGGCACGCTGACCGTCCCAGTGTGCGAGCGGGCGGGGGAGGGTGCATGAGTCTCGAAGCCGCCCTGAACCCGGCCTCCATCGCCATCATCGGGGCGTCGGAGAACTCGGACAAGATCGGCGGCAGGCCGGTGGACTACCTGCGACGCTTCGGCTTCCGCGGCCGGGTGTTCCCGGTCAACCCGAACCGGCGGGAAATCCAGGGCCTGCCCAGCTTCCCCGACCTCGGCGCCCTGCCGGTCCCGCCGGACCTCGCCATCATCGCCGTGCCCGGCGCCGCCGCGGTCCAGGCGGTGGAGGACTGCGCCGCCGCCCAGGTGAAGGTCGCGATCATGATGGCCTCCGGCTTCGGGGAGACCGCGGACGGCAAGGTGCAGGAAGTCGCCATGGCCGCCCGCGCCCGCGCGCAGGGGATGCGCGTGGTGGGGCCGAACTCCCAGGGCCTGGCCAACTTCGCCACCGGCGCCGTCGCCTCGTTCTCGTCCATGTACACCGAGGTGCCGCCGCAGGACGGCCCGGTGGCCATCGTCAGCCAAAGCGGGGCGATGAGCGTCGTGCCCTACGGCGTGCTGCGCGGGCGCGGCATCGGCATCCGCCACTCCCATGCCACCGGCAACGACTGCGACGTGACCGCCGCCGAGCTGGCCGCCGCCGTCGCCGTGGACCCGGACGTGCGGGTGCTGCTGCTCTACCTCGAAAGCATCGCCGACCCGCAGCACCTTGCCGAGGTGGCGCGGGTGGCGCATGGCCACGGCCTGCCGGTGCTGGTGCTCAAGCCCGGGCGCACCGCGGCGGGGCAGGCGGCGGCGCGGTCCCACACCGGCGCCCTGGCCAACGAGGACCGGGTGGTGAACGCCGCGTTGCGTCGCCTGGGCATACGCCGCGTTGCGGACACCGCCGAGATGGTGGACGCCGTGGAGCTTTACCTGAAGGGCTGGAGGCCGCGGGGGCGCCGGCTGGTCGTCGTCAGCAACTCCGGCGCCACCTGCGTGATGGCCGCCGACGCCGCCTCCGCCGCCGGGATGCCGATGGCGGAGCTGTCCGGGGAGACGCAGGCCAGCCTGCGTGCGGTGCTGCCCAGTTTCGCCGCCACCGCCAACCCGGTGGACATCACGGCGGCGCTCCTGACCAACAGCCGCCTGTTCAGCGAAATTCTGCCGGTCTTGGCGCGCGACCCGGCGGCCGATGCCTTCCTGATCGGTGTGCCCGTCGCCGGCGCCGCATATGACGTGCCGGTGTTCGCGCGGGACGCCGCGGCCTTTGCGGCGCTGACCGGCAAGCCCGTGGTGATCGCGGCGCCGCAACCCTCCGTCGCCGGGCAGTTCGCGGCGGCGGGGCTGCCGGTCTATCCCTACGAGACCCAGGCCGTCGCGGCGCTGGACGGCTTCATCCGCCACCACGAGCTGATGGCGGGCGCCCAGCCCTGGAGTGCCCCGCAAGCCCCGGCACCGGCTGGGAGCAGCCGCCTGCTGAACGAGGCCGACAGCCTGGCGCGGCTGGCGGCGGCGGGCGTGCCCACGGCGCCATACCGGCTGTGCGGGACCGCGGCGGAAGCGGAGGCTGCGTTCGCGGCGCTGGGTGGCCCCGTCGCCGTGAAGGGCTGCTCATCCGACCTGGCGCACAAGTCGGAGCTGGGGCTGGTCCACCTGGGCATACGGGACGCTGCCGGGGTGCGGGACGCTTTCGGCGCCTGCCGCGCCACCTTGGAAGCGGCCGGGCTGCGTTTCGACGGCGTGCTGGTGATGCCGATGGTGCGGGGCCGACGGGAGATGGTGCTGGGCGCCCACCGGGACCCGGTGTTCGGCCCTGTCGTGCTGCTGGGCGACGGCGGCAAGTACGTGGAGGCCATGCCCGACACGGTCCTGCTGCTGCCGCCGTTCACCGCCGCGGATGCCCTGGCGGCATTGGACGGCCTCCGAATCGCCCCCGTGCTGCACGGCGTGCGCGGGGAGGCGCCGATGGACCTGCCCGCGCTCGCCGCCGCCGCCGCCGCGGTCGGGCAGCTCATGCTGGATGAGCCGGGGCTGGTCAGCCTGGACATCAACCCGGTGCTGCTGGGCAGCGCGGGCGAGGGCTGTACCGCGGTGGATGCCGTGGTCATCACCGCTTGAACGGGAGCATGGCCATGCCGGGCCGCCGCCCCATCCTGCGCGCTGCGGCGGCCTTTGCGGCAGGGCTGCTGCCCTTCGCCGCACGCGCCGCCGCCGAACTTCTACTATGACCAGAGGACCTGCTGCGCAGGCTGCAGCCCGGCAGTGGCTGGAGCTGGACGGTGTTCCGGCCCACCGTGGTGCATGGCCTGGCGACCGGCAATCCGATGAACGTCAGCACCGTTATTGGCGCCTACGCCGCGATCTTCCGCAAGCTGGGCTTGCCGCTGCGCTTTCCCGGCAGCGCCAAGGCGTATGGCGTGCTGAACCAGGCGGTGGATGCCGGGCTGATCGGCCGGGCGACCCCGTACCGGGATGTGGCAGCCTGGCCCTTCGGCGAGTTCGTGCTGCAACAGGAGTTCGACCACGTGCTGGACACCACCAAGCTGCGCGCCCACGGCTTCGACGGGTTCGAGGACATCCACAGGATGTTCGATCGCCAGTTCGCACAAATGCAGCGGGAGCGCATCATCCCGCACGTCCCAACCGGAGCCGCAGCATGACCCTCACCGAGATCGCATCTGGGCTGCGCTTCCCCGAGGGTCCCGTGGCGATGGCCGACGGCTCCGTCCTGCTGGTCGAGATCGAGCGCGGCACCCTGACGCGGGTGCAGCCGGATGGGGCGGCGGCCGTGATGGCCCACCTGGGCGCCGGGCCAAATGGTGCCGCCATCGGGCCGGACGGCGCGTGCTACGTCTGCAACAACGGCGGCTTCCGGTGGGTGGACGACGACACCGGCCTACGCCCGGTGATGCAAGCCGACGACTACAGCGGCGGACGGATCGAGCGCGTGGACCTCGCTACGGGGGCATTCACCACCCTCTACACCGGGAGCGACAAGGCGCCGCTGCGTGGGCCGAACGACCTAGTGTTCGACACGCATGGCGGCTTCTACTTCACCGACCTGGGCAAGGGCCGGCCCCGCGACCTGGACCGCGGCGGGGTCTGCTACGCCCGGGCGGACGGCAGCGGCATCCAGGAGGTGTGCTTCCCCATGCTGACCGCCAACGGCGTCGGCCTGTCTCCGGACGGGGCGACGCTGTACGTGGCCGAGACCGAGCCGGCGCGGCTATGGGCCTTCGACCTGGACGGGCCGGGCCGGATCAGGCGGCAGCCCTGGCCGTCCCCGCATGGCGGGCGGCTGGTGACGGGCAGCGCCAACTTCCAGCGCTTCGACAGCCTGGCAGTGGACGCCCTGGGCAACATCTGCGTCGCCACGCTGGTGCATGGCGGCATCTCGGTGGTGTCGCCGGACGGCGCCTCGGTGCGGCACGTGCCGATGCCGGAGCGCTGGGTGACGAACATCTGCTTCGGCGGCGCCGACATGCGGACGGCGTTCATCACCCTGTCCTCGACGGGGCGGCTGGTGTCCTGCCGCTGGGACACGCCGGGGCTGCGGCTGGCCTACAACGCCTGACCGGCGTGGGGCTGCGCCGGAACCGTTCGACCTGCTCGGTCAGCCAGGCCGCGACCAGCCGCGCCACGAAATCGGTCGTGCCGCCTGGTGGGAACGGCACCACGATGCGTATGGGCCGGCTGGGGAAGCCGGCCGGACCCGTTCCTCCGAGGGCCGCCGCCGCCGACCCTGCCAGCACCGAGCCTGCGCGTGATCCGCATCGCACGTCCCTCATCGTTTCTTGCCACGATACCGTCAGCCGCCGCTTAAAGGCAATGAATCCGGTTGCATCCCGCGGCCTTGCTTGGCAGGCTTTCCCAACCATTCTGCCCTGTGCAACTCAGGACAGGTGGTACAAGGGGCAGCAAGCCCTGGGGAGGGGCAATGGGCAGCATACGCATCGGCACGGGGTCGGCCTGGTGGGGGGACCGGATCGAGCCTGCCCGATGGAACGCCGAGCGCGGGGACCTCGACTACCTGTGCTTCGAGACGATGGCGGAGGCGACGATCTCCGCCGCCCAGGTCCGCAAGCGGCGGGACCCGGAGTTCCCGGGCTACGACACCTACCTGGACGACCGGATGTAGGCGGTGCTGCCGGGCTGCCTGGCCCGCGGCACCCGCATCGTCAGCAACCAGGGCTGGATCAACCCGGACGGCGCGGCCCAGCGGATCGCCCATTGGCTGCGGACCCTGGGCGCCCGCGGCGTCAAGGTCGCGGCGGTGTCGGGCAGCCTCATCACCGACCGCGTACTGGACCGCACCGGCACCATCCTGGAGAACGGCAAGGAGACCGCGACGCTGCGGGACAGCATGGTGTCGGCGGAGGCCTACCTCGGCGCCGAACCCATCGTCGCCGCCTTGGCGCAAGGCGCGCAGGTGGTGGTCACGACGCGGGTGGCCGACCCCTCGCTCTTCTTGGCGCCCATGATGCACGAGTTCGGGTGGGACCCGCTGGACCATGCCCGGGTCGGCGCGGGCAGCGGCATCGGCCACATCCTGGAATGCGGCGCCCAGGCGACAGGCGGCTACTTCGCCGACCCCGGCATCAAGGACGTGCCGGACCCCTGGAACCTCGCCTTCCCCATCGCCGAGGTGGAGGACAGCGGGGCCGCCACCATCACCAAGGTCGGCGGCACCGGCGGCGCCATCACGCGCATGACGATCAAGGAGCAGCTCCTGTATGAGGTGCACGACCCCGCCAACTACATCACGCCCGATGCCGTGGTGGACTTCACGGGCGCGCAGTTGCAGGAGGCCGGACCGGACCGGGTGCGCGTGTCGGGGATCACCGGCAAGCCGCGCACGCCCACGCTCAAGGTGTCCATCGGCTGCACCGAGGGCTTTATCGGCGAGGACATGTTCTTCTACGCCGGGCCAGGGGCGCTGAACCGGGCGCGGCTGGCCCGGCGCATCCTTGAGGAGCGGTTCAAGATCGTGGGCCTGCAAGCGGAGGAGGTGCGGATCGACTTCATCGGCGTCAACGCCATCCACGGCGCAGCGTCGCCTGAGCCTGGCCCCGGCGTCCCCGAACCCTACGAGGTCGCGGTGCGCGTCGCCGCCCGCACCCGCACGC